>Ga0164292_10004767_pt1 | contig 11048 bp, 10 predicted proteins | sample GEODES117metaG_FD_111486 | JGI IMG/M metagenome (GOLD analysis project Ga0164292, IMG submission 111486) | Eutrophic lake water microbial communities from Lake Mendota, Wisconsin, USA - GEODES117 metaG | ecosystem: Environmental > Aquatic > Freshwater > Lake | place: USA: Lake Mendota... | reverse complement strand
GGCGCGGCATTGTGAGTGCCGCAGTGATTACTTTTGCCCACACCTTGGGCGAGTTTGGCGTGATCTTGATGATTGGCGGCTCGATTCCAGGAGAAACAAAAACGGTTGCTATCTCAATTTATGACAGTGTGCAAAACATGGATCATGCCAGCGCCAGTGGCATGTCATTACTTCTCTTAGTCATTTCATTGATAGCGATTACTTGGAGTTATCAATTGACCGCCAAGAAGCGAGCTGCGTGATGCTAAAAGTTCAACTGCAACGCAGTACGGGCTTTCCGATGAACATTGATTTTGAATGTGCCCCCGGAGAGCTACACATCTTGGTGGGCCCATCAGGCAGCGGCAAGACAACAACTCTGCGCAGCATTGCTGGACTATCCGATGTTTCAGGTTTGATTCAATGCAAAGATCAAGTATGGCTTGATAGCGCCAACAAAGTCTTTGTGCCAACCTATCGACGCTCGATTGGTTTTTTATTCCAAAACTATGCTCTCTTTCCACATCTCTCAGTTTTAGAGAATGTCTCGATTCCTCTGATTGGTCGCAAGCAATCTTCTCGTGCCGAAGCACTTCGTTGGTTAGAGCGTTTGCGCATTGCCGATTTAGCCAATCGTTTGCCGAGTGAAATTTCTGGTGGACAACAACAACGCGTGGCCTTGGCTCGTGCATTGGCCCGAGACCCTCACGCCCTGCTCTTAGATGAACCATTTTCTGCCGTTGATGCACCAACCAGGCAAAATCTTTACGAGGCACTTTCAGAGTTGCGTGAAGCAGTGTCACTGCCGATTGTTTTAGTCACGCATGATTTGAATGAAGCCATTCGTTTGGGTGACCGAATCACGGTGATTGATCACGGCAAGAGCTTGCAAACTTCAGACCCGCATCACTTGCTTGATAAACCACGCAATGCCCGCGTCGCTGAATTGGTGGGCAGCCCCAATTTATTTGAAGGTCTTTATGAACAAGGTCGCTTATCTTGGGGTAAGCGTGGCTTGAGTTTATCGGTCAAAGATAAAGGGAAAATCAAAAAGCCTACCGAAGTAGCCTGGGTGATACCAAGTCACAGCATTGAAATCGTTGATTCTGAAGAGCAAGCCAATAGTTACAAAATTAATCTAATTGACTGTCAAGTCTCAAGAGTCCGACAATTGGGTCAGATTGCTGTGGTGTATTGGCAAGTCAAAGATTGTGATGATCAAATCATTTGGCAAGCATCATCGAGCGAACTGAGAAGATTGGGTATTGAGGTGGGCGCACAGAAAAAGATTTATTTAGACCCTGAGCAAATCCACATCATGCCCATCAAGTTTCACTTAAAAAATACATAAGCGAGGTTGTATGGCCAGTCATGACCGCAGAAGTGTTCTAAAACTTTCTTTAGGCGCTGTGGGTTTATTGGCCTTGCCTCAGATCACTGAATTTGCCAGAGCTGCTGAAGATTTTATTCGTGGGCCGCGCATCAAAGATCACCCCATCAAACAACTCAGCAAACATGTTTGGATGATTCATTCACCGGATGGTTTTCCAACTCCTGAAAACCAGGGCATGATGGCCAACATCACATTTGTCGATACGGCCAAAGGCATTGTGGTGATTGATACGGGTGCCTCTGTGCAGATTGGTGAAATGGCTATCAGGATGATGAAGACCTTCACCAAGAAACCTGTGATTGCCCTGTTTAACTCTCACTATCACGGCGATCACTTCTTGGGCAATCAAGCGTTTGTTGAAGCCTATGGTTCAATTCCTATTTATGCCCACCCCTACAGCATCAAAGAAATCAAAGGCGTTGAAGGCAATGCCTGGAAGAATCTCATGGAGCGCTGGACCAATCAAGCCACCGCTGGGACCAAGGTCATTCCACCGACCCATGTGACTAATCATGGTGATGCGTTCAAATATGGCGATGTCACCATCAAGATTCATCACTATGGCGTTGCACACACCCCGGGTGATATTTGTATGGAAATTGTTGAAGACAAAGTCACTTATGTGGGTGATGTTGCCATGGATGAGCGCATTGCAAACATAGATGATGGTTCATATGTTGGTACATTTAAAACATACAAAGCCTTGACTCAAGCGGCTGGTGCGCAACTTTGGATCCCGGGGCATGGTAATGCTAAAAAAGAATTGCTCGCTGAGTATGGCGAGTTCATGTCAGGCATTTATGAAACCTGTGTTAAAGCTGTTCAAGATGGTCTTGATCCAAGCTCTGCTAAAAATCTGGTGCTCAAAGATCCTCGTGTGATGAAGTACGCTAAGCGCACCAAAGGTTTTGATGGCAACATTGGTAAGTACACAAGTCTTGCCTACCTAGAAGCAGAAAAGGAAGCTTTTTAAGCTTCCTTTTTTATTTTTCTGATTCTTTTATTTTTGTTTTAGTTTTTCTTCTTATTCTTTTGATGACTTATTTGCCTAGACCTGGCAGTAAGTCATTTTTAATGTCTTCGATATTTTCAAGGCCGACTGCTATTCTCACCAAACTGTCGGTGATGCCTGCTGCAGCACGCGCTTCTGGTGTGACTCGCACATGCGTGGTCGTGGCCGGATGAGTGATGGTGGTTCTGGTATCACCCAAGTTGGCTGTGATTGATAAAAGCTTGGTGCCATCAATGACTTTCCACGCAGCCTCTTTGCCACCCTTGAGCACAAATGACAAAATAGGCCCGCCCATTCTTTGTTGCTTTTTGGCCAGCTCATATTGCGGGTGAGAAACCAAGCCTGGGTGGTACACGCGCTCAACCGCAGGATGCTTTTCCAACCAAGTGGCCAACTCAAGGGCTGACTGACTTTGCTTTTCTAATCTCAAGTTGAGCGTCTCTAAACCTTTGAGTAAAACCCAAGCGTTGAAAGCAGATAATGTCGGCCCAGCAGTTCTCACATACGGGAAGACCTTACCAAGCACAAATTCTTCTGTGCCCACAATCGCCCCACCCAAGACTCGACCTTGGCCATCCAAGTACTTGGTCGCCGAATGAATGATCACATCAGCGCCCATCTCTAATGGCTTTTGAAGAGCTGGTGTGCAAAAACAGTTATCAACCACGTAAAGCGCATTAGCAGCTTTGGCGATTTTTGCAATCGCAGCGATATCACCGACTTCTGTCAATGGATTAGAAGGCGTCTCTAAATAAAATAGTTTGGTGTTTGGCTTGACCGCAGCCTTCCAAGAATCAAGGTTGGCCATGTCCACATAAGTTGTTTCAATACCAAACTTACTCAAAATACTATTGAACAGCTGAATGGTGGCACCAAACACTGAGCGTGAACAAACCACGTGGTCGCCCGCTTGCAAATGTGCCATTGCCACCGTCATGATGGCTGACATACCAGATGATGTTGCAATACATGACTCACCACCCTCGAGTGCGGCCAAACGATCTTGGAACATCGCCACGGTTGGATTGGTGAACCGAGAGTAAATAAAACCTTTTTCTGCGTTCGCAAATCCATGGGCAGCATCTGCTGCGCTGTCAAAACAAAAGCTGGAGGTTAAAAACAAGGCTTCAGAGTGTTCATTGAACTCAGTACGACGCACGCCTGCACGCACACCCAAAGTGTCGGTGTGCAGGTTTTTAATGTCCAAAGGTGGTCGTTTTTTATCGCTCATGACTCAATACTACTCTTGAGAGGCCAAATGTAAATGTAATTGTGAGCCGGTAAAGTCTGTGGCCTCACCCTGCTGACGATCGGCCAAGGCTTTAGGAGTGTTTCTAGAAGCCTCTAGAGCATCCAAATAAGACTCGGTGATATCGCCCGTGATGTACTTGCCATCAAAGCAAGAAGCATCAAAATTAGTGATCGCAGGATTGATGTCTCTGACCGCTTTTTTAAGATCTTCAACGTCTTGATAAATGAGTTGATCCGCACCAATCAATTTGGTGATTTCATCATGGGTTCGGCCATAGGCCACTAATTCGCTGCGGGTTGGCATGTCGATGCCATAAACGTTTGGAAAGCGCACAGGAGGTGCAGCAGAAGCAAAGATCACTTTCTTAGCACCAGCATCACGTGCCATTTGCACGATCTCATAAGAGGTTGTGCCGCGCACGATCGAGTCATCCACAATCAACACATTTTTATCTTTGAACTCTAAGCGCATGGCATTGAGTTTTTGACGCACTGATTTTTTGCGCATCGCTTGACCAGGCATGATGAAGGTTCGACCCACGTAGCGGTTCTTAAAGAAACCTTCACGGTAAGGCACGCCCAAGAGTTTGGCTACCTGCATGGCTGCAGGACGGCTTGAATCAGGGATTGGCATCACCACATCAATTTGCGATACATCGGTTTCTCGGGCAATTTTTTCTGCCAAGTAATTGCCCATCAATAAGCGCACGTCATAAACAGTGACGCCATCGATGCATGAATCTGGTCTTGCTAAGTAAACGTATTCAAAAATACATGGATTGAGAGAAGCGTTCTCTGAGCACAGCTTGCTTTGGAATTGGCCGTCAAGACCTATAAAAATCGCCTCACCAGGTGCAACGTCTCTGACAAATTTGAAACCTAAACCTTCTAAAGTCACCGATTCAGAAGCAATCAACCATTCAGGGCCATTGGGCGTGTCCATGCGACCAAGACACAAAGGACGAATACCAAATGGATCGCGGAGGGCCAATAAACCATAACCAGCGATCAAGGCGACCACTGCGTAAGAACCTTTTAAACGCTTTTGTACTTTTGTCACAGCAGTGAATGCTGATGCAGCATCCAAAGCAATGCTGTCTGTGGCGCGCTGCAACTCATCGGCCAAAACGTTCAAAAGAACTTCCGTATCTGAATTGGTGTTGATGTGACGACGGTCACGATAGAACATCTCATCGCGCAAAGCAGGTGCATTGGTTAGATTACCGTTATGAGCCAAGATCAAACCAAATGGCGCATTCACATAAAACGGCTGAGCCTCTTCTTCACTGCTTGCTGAACCCGCTGTAGGGTAACGAACCTGGCCAATACCAGCATTGCCTGGCAAGCTGCGCATATTGCGTGTTCGGAAAACATCACGCACCATGCCGTTGGCTTTATGCATGCTAAATGAACTGCCGTTCATGGTAGCTATACCAGCAGCATCCTGACCGCGATGCTGCAAAAGCAACAATGCGTCATAGAGCAACTGATTCACTGGACTATTGCCAACTGCCCCGACAATTCCACACATAAAGACCTCTATCTTTTAAAACTACTTCTTTAACTGCCCAGAAACCTGAGCAGCCCATTCATCCGGTAACCATGCTTGAGTCATGCCAGTGAGTAATTCAATTGCTGGCAAGGTCCAAGCTTTGCGCCATTCGCTGGTTTGCGTCGCCCCAGTCAGTGACAAGAGACTACTCAACACAACAATGACCAACAAACCTCTTAAGAGACCAAAAGCAAAACCTAAAAAACGATCCATCGGGCTCAATCCAGCTTGCTGCATGAGTTTGGCTAAAAGCCGGCCAATCAATGCGCAAATGATCATTGTGACAATAAACAAAATCACAAAGCCCAGGGCCAACTGAGTCATCTCGCCACCAGGCACACCACTCAACCACTCTTTGGCTAACCAAGTCGCATAGTGATAAGAAATCCAAGCGGCAGCGACCCAAGCAATAAGGGCAAAAACTTCTCTGATCAAACCGCGCCAAATACCTAACAACGCTGAGATCGCAAGTACTGCAAAAAATCCTATGTCAATAACAGTGAAGTGAAGGTTCATGGCTGTTCAGATCCTATGATCACTGTGGCTTTTGCTCAATAATTTTAGGGCTCAAACCAACGTATTTAATTTTTTTCTCAGCCGCTTCAGCGCTGGCCTTATCTTCGTAAGGGCCAGATCTTAAAAGATGGAGTTTGACGCCTTCTTTATTGGTTCTGATTTCAATGTAGCTACTGACTTTTTGTTCTGTTAATTTCTTCTGCCAATTCTTGACGCGCTCTTCTGAAGCAAATGCGCCAATTTGCACAACGAACTTGCCATTGGCATTGACCCCTGAACCTGGGGCGGCAGGAGTGGCTGGGGTGCGATTCTCAAGAATCGATAAGACCTCTTCACCTTTATCCAATGATTTAGCCACTGGTGTGGATTTATCAGTTTTAGACTCTTCTTTTTTTACTTCTTTGGATTCTTTGGTGTCTTTGTTTTCAGTTGCTGTCACAGGTGCCGATGGTGTGGCTGAATCTGTGGCCTTAGCCTCTTTAGCCTCTTTGGCTTCTTTAGACTCTTCAACTTTTTTCTCGTCTTTGGATCCAGGCTGAATGATTTGGATCGCAATGTCGTTGTTATATTGTTTTGGCTTAGAGTCAAAAATGATTGGCAGACCAGCGACTGCAACTGTCACCAAGAAAACTGCGCCCAGCAATCGGTGTCTGGCTTTTTGACGCTCTGGGTCTTCTGTTAGACCATCCTCAACGGGCGTGTTGTTTTTGCTACTTGGGCGGTTAAGGAACGGTAGGCGCATCAGCTAAGTTATAGGTTCAAAGTTGTGTCATGGTTAATGAGCTTTTGCATTTCGGTAGGCCAGTACTCCAGCAACGGTATAAAAGGATCCGAATACCGATATTCTATCACCCTCGCCCGCCTTTTTTAAGGCTGATTCATAGGCTAAGGCGGGACTGAAGAAAGCCTCTATACCGGAGTCAGCCCCCTCCTTGAAGCCCAAGGATCTCAAGCGCGTCGCCAGGGATTCTGCCGAAGCTGCGCGAGGGGTCGGTAAGTCGCATAAAAACCAAAAATCAATCTTATCCATCATGGGTTTTAGGACCCCATCAATGTCTTTGTCTGCCATCGCACCAAAAACTGCGATTGTGTAGGGGTGGTAAGCCATGTTCTCAAGGTTTTGCGCCAGAGCGGCGCTGGCATGAGGATTGTGGGCGACGTCCAAAATGATGGTGGGTTGCCCAGGCAGCACCTGAAAACGCCCTGGTAACTCAACCCAAGCCATACCATTCCTGATTTCTTGAGCCCCCACGGGCAAGCGATCTCTCATAGCGATCAGGGCAGCAATCACGGCGCTGGCATTGAGCAATTGATTGGCGCCTCGCAAGGCTGGGTAGCCTAGACCTGAAAAACGTTTGCCTCGACCTGCCCAGCCCCACTGTTGTTTATCACCCTGAAAGTTATAGTCTTTACCCATTAACCACAAATCAGCGCCAATCGATGTTGCATGATCAATCAAGGATTGAGGTGGCACCGGGTCTGCGCAGATAGCAGGTTTGTCAGAGCGAAAAATGCCAGCTTTTTCAAAGGCGATTTTTTCTCGGGTATTGCCAAGGTATTCCATGTGATCCAAATCGATGCTGGTAACAATCGCACAATCTGTATCGATGATGTTCACAGCATCCAAGCGCCCACCCAAACCAACTTCTAAAATCACCGCGTCTAAATCAGCCGATGCAAATAAATGCATGATGGCCAAGGTGGTGAACTCAAAATAAGTCAGCGTTGGCGGATTAGGCAAAGAGGTTCTGGCCAATTCTACGGCCCTGAAGTGCTCGAGCAAAAGTTCATCGCTCACGTTCTCGCCGTTCACGCGCGCACGTTCATTGAATGACAACAAATGAGGAGATGTGTGACAACCAACTTTGTAAGAGGCGGCCAATAAAACGCTTTCTAATAAGGCGCAAGTAGAACCTTTGCCATTGGTGCCACCCACAGTGAAGACCACCGCTTGAAAATTGAGTTGCAGAGCTTCTTTGACGCGCGTGATGCGCTCCAAGCCCATATCGATACCAACAGGGTGAGCCGTCTCTAGGTGTTTAAGCCAATTATCTAAATTGTCAAACGTGTCAGGCAATTGAGCTAGAGGCCTTAAACAACAGAATCTGTTGGCAACTTCAACAACAGTGCCAACAAATCGGCAATCTCTTTGCGCATTTGGCGACGATCAACAATCATGTCAATGCCACCCTTTTGCATCAAGAACTCTGAGCGCTGAAAGCCTTCTGGTAGTTTTTCGCGAACTGTTTGTTCAATCACGCGTGGACCAGCAAAGCCAATCAAGGCTTTTGGCTCAGCCATCACCACATCGCCCATAAAAGCGAAACTAGCGGAAATACCGCCCATGGTTGGATCAGTCAGAACACTGATGAAGGGAAGTTTTGCATGAGCCAACTTCACTAACATCGCATTGGTTTTAGCCATTTGCATCAACGACAATAAGCTCTCTTGCATACGAGCGCCGCCTGTGGCGCTGATACAAATGAATGGTACTTTTTGCTCCAAGGCCATTTGAGCCCCGCGCACAAAACGCTCACCCACCACAGAGCCCATCGAGCCGCCCATGAATTCAAACTCAAAGCAGGCCACCACCACAGGAATCGTGTGAATCGATCCAGCCATGACCACCATGGCATCGGTTTCGCCGGTTGAATCCATCGCATCTTTGATGCGGTCAGGGTATTTTTTTGTGTCCTTGAATTTCAGCGCATCAATTGGCAACACTTCTTGGCCAATCTCATGACGACCTTCTAAATCCAATAATTTATCTAAACGCTCACGCGCATTGATGCGCATGTGATGATCACATTTAGGGCACACATGCATGTTGGACTCTAGGTCATTGCGGTATAAAACAGCTTCGCATGAAGGGCATTTGATCCACAAACCTTCAGGAACAGTTTTACGCTGCGCAGGGTCAGAGTGTTGAATGCTTGGGGGGAGAAGTTTATCAATCCAGCTCATATTTATTGATCCAAAGCCTTACGGATATCCTTTAAAAAGTCTTCTAGTGATTGTACTCTCTGTGCCGGGACAGCCTCTTCTAAAAGCTGCACGATCCGGCTGCCAATCACGACCGCGTCAGCAGTCTTACCAATGGCCACAGCTGACTTGGCATCTCTGATACCAAAGCCAACCGCAATAGGGACTGATGATGCCGCCCTGATTTGCGGAATAATGCCAGCAACTGCTTGGGTATCCAAATTAGCGGCTCCCGTGACACCCTTGAGAGACACGTAATAAATGTAACCGGCTGCCACTTTGCCAACCTGATCAATGCGCTCTTGCGATGATGTGGGTGCCAATAAGAAAATTGGATCAATGCCTGCTTGTTTGCATTGCTTGGCAAAGTCTTCGCATTCCTCAGGGGGATAGTCCACCACCAAAACACCATCAACACCCGCATCTTTAGCGGTTCTGACAAAAGTTTCAGTGCCCATGTGCTCGATAGGATTGGCATACCCCATCAAGACCACGGGGGTGTGATCATTGCTTTGGCGAAACTCTTTGACCAATTCGATACAGTGCTTGAGCGTGGTGCCGTGCGACAAAGCTCTTTCTGAAGCTCTCTGAATCACAGGGCCATCAGCCATTGGGTCTGAAAAAGGCACACCCAACTCAATCACGTCCGCACCGCCACGCACCAAGGCGTGCATTAATTCAAGCGTGATACCTGGCTCAGGATCGCCCGCGGTGATGAAGGGTACAAGACCTTTGCGGCCCTGTACTTTTAAATCAGCAAATACTTTTGCAATCTTTGACATCACTATTCCTAAAACTTCAAACCTGATTCTTGAGCAACGGTGTGCATGTCTTTGTCCCCTCTTCCCGATAGATTGATCAAAATTGATTTATCTTTCGGTAAAGTTGGGGCCAATTTACAAGCGTAAGCGATGGCGTGAGCGCTTTCTAAAGCGGGAATGATGCCTTCAATTTGACAGCAGTCATGAAACGCCTTGAGTGCCTCATCGTCCGTTACAGCAACATACTCTGCACGCTTAGAGTCTTTTAACCATGCATGCTCAGGACCAACCCCTGGGTAGTCCATGCCTGCTGATACAGAATGTGTTTCAGCAATTTGGCCATTTTCATCTTGCAATAAATAGGTGCGGTTGCCATGCAACACACCTGGCGTTCCGGCCACCAAGGCTGCCGAATGTTCTTTGGTGTTCAAGCCGTGACCAGCTGCTTCAACGCCAACCAGTTTCACATTGGGCACATCAATGTAAGGATAAAAAATACCCATCGCATTTGAACCGCCACCAACGCAAGCCATCACGTAATCAGGTTGACGACCAATCATTTCTGGCATTTGTACTTTGCACTCTTCACCAATCACACTTTGAAAGTCTCTCACCATCATCGGGTATGGGTGGGGGCCGGCGACTGTGCCGATAATGTAAAAAGTATTTTCTACATTGGTCACCCAATCACGCATCGCTTCGTTCAAAGCATCTTTGAGTGTTTTGGTACCAGACTCAACCGGCACCACTGTGGCGCCCAAGAGTTTCATGCGATAAACGTTTTGCGCTTGGCGAGCCACATCGATAGAGCCTTGATAAACGACGCACTCTAGACCCATGCGTGCGCAGATCGTGGCTGTTGCCACGCCGTGTTGCCCCGCACCTGTTTCAGCGATGATGCGTTTCTTGCCCATGCGCTGAGCCAACATCGCCTGACCAATCACGTTGTTAATCTTGTGAGCGCCTGTGTGGTTCAAATCTTCACGCTTGAGATAGATTTGTGCGCCACCCAACATCTCGCTCCAGCGTTTGGCGTGATAAACCGGTGAAGGACGACCCACAAAATGTTTTAACTCTGAATGGAATTCTGCTAAAAATTCTGGGTCATGTTGATACTTGGCGTAGGTCTCTTTGAGCTCAGTCAATGCATACATCAAAGTTTCAGAAACGAAGACACCACCATAGGGTCCGAAGTGACCTCTAGCGTCTGGAAAATCATACATAGTGTTACCTCTACACGAATGGGATGCCTTGGTCGGCATCCCGGACTGCTTGAATAAACGCCTTCATTAGTTCAGGGCTTTTTTGACCTTTTGCCACTTCAATGCCACTCGACACATCCACAGCACAAGGTTTAAGGTGTGCAATGCCCTCGCCCACGTTGTGCGTGTTCAATCCACCACTCAAAACGACCCGATGCGCGTTTTCTTTTGTCCATGTTTCCGGTATCAATGACCAATCAAATACATGCCCACCCCCACCATAGCCCTCAACGAAGGCATCCAGTAAAAAGCCGGCTGCATTTGCGTATTGTAGAGAAAAATCAGATAAGTTGAAGCCCGCCTTGATTCTGGCGGCTTTGAGCCATGGCATACCCTGAGC
>Ga0164292_10004766_pt1 | contig 11050 bp, 6 predicted proteins | sample GEODES117metaG_FD_111486 | JGI IMG/M metagenome (GOLD analysis project Ga0164292, IMG submission 111486) | Eutrophic lake water microbial communities from Lake Mendota, Wisconsin, USA - GEODES117 metaG | ecosystem: Environmental > Aquatic > Freshwater > Lake | place: USA: Lake Mendota, Wisconsin... | reverse complement strand
CGGGCCTGCATCTTGACCGGCAAACACAGCCATCTCAACGGTTTCCTGCGGAACGGAGACCGCTTCGACGGTTCCCAGACCACCTTGCCGAAGCTGCTTCAACAGGCCGGTTACCAAACGGCGATGATCGGTAAGTGGCACCTCGAAAGCGACCCCACCGGATTCGACCACTGGGAAGTCCTTCCCGGCCAAGGACATTACTACAACCCGGTCTTCCTCCAGAAAGACGGGTCGCGAAAACAGTACGAAGGTTATTGCACCGACCTGATCGGAGATTTTTCGATCGAATGGCTCGAAAAGCGAGACCCGGATCGGCCATTTTTCCTAATGAGCCAACACAAAGCCCCGCACCGCAACTGGGCCCCGCACCCACGCCATTTCGGCAAGTACAAACTTGGCACGATCCCCGAACCTGCCACGCTGTTCGATGACTATTCGGGCCGCTCGTCGCTGCTGAAGGAAAACGAGATGTCGATCCGTGGCCATTTCCACTGGGGCCACGACATGAAATTCCATGGCGAGAACCTTTATCCGCAACACTTTTTGGGCGGCTTGGAGGACGGCGAATACAATCGCATGAACGACGAACAGAAAAAGGCCTGGGACGCTTATTATGAGCCCGAGAATCAGGACTTCCTCGCCAAGATGAAGGCCGGCGAACTCTCCGAACAGGAAATCACTCGCTGGAAGTACCAACGTTACATGCACGACTACTTGGGTTGCGTCGCCGCCGTGGACGAGAACGTCGGCAGGATCCTCGATTACCTCGATGAGCGTGGCCTGAGCGAAAATACGATCGTCGTCTATGCCTCGGATCAAGGTTTTTATCTGGGCGAACATGGCTGGTACGACAAACGCTGGATGTATGAAGAATCGCTGCGGATGCCGCTGATCGTCCGATGGCCTGGGGTCGCGCGCCCAGACACTCGATCCGGAGCCCTAGTCCAAAACATCGACTACGCGCCGACGATCCTCGAAGCGGCCGGGGTCGCGGTCCCCACCGAGATGCAAGGTCAAAGCTTCGTGCCGGTCCTTAAACAGGCCGGGGTCAAACCGAAAGATTGGCGCGAGGCGATCTATTACGCCTACTACGAAAATGACGCGGTCCACATGGTCCCGATGCACGATGGGGTCCGCACCGAACGCTACAAGGCGATGTATTTCCCACGGACCCGGGAGTGGAACCTCTTCGACCTGGAGACCGACCCCCAAGAATTGAAGAGCGTCCATGCCGACCCCCAGTACGCGACCATCCTTCAATACCTGCAGTCGCAGTTCCGCGAACTGAAGACCCAATACCAAGTGAACTCCGCGACGATCCCCGCCTCCCGCGGTGACGAACCGAATTGGAAAAAACGGGACCAAGCGAAACGTGCAGAAGCCAAGTCGGGTGGGTTCGATCTCGTCTTCTTGGGCGATTCGATCACCCAGGGTTGGGAAGGTGCGGGCAAAGGTGTCTGGCAAGAGCACTTCGGCGAAGCCAAATCGCTCAATCTCGGGTTCGGTGGTGATCGCACCGAACATCTGTTGTGGAGACTAACAACCAATCAAATGGGTCCCAGCCGTCCGAAGGCCGCCGTGATTCTGATCGGCACCAACAACACCGGCCACTTAATGCAGGCCCCCGAAGAGATCGCCGCGGGGGTGACCCGGGTCGTCGAGACGCTGCGTCAAAAGTCGCCAAAGACAAAGGTCTTGCTCTTGGGCGTTTTGCCGCGGGGGGCCAATGCCCAAGACCCGATGCGGGTCAACAACGAGCGTGTGAACGCGATCATCGGTAAACTCGCCGACGGAGAAACGGTCGTCTACAAAGACATCTCCCAAGCTTTCCTCGAAGCGGACGGGTCAATTTCCAAAGGGGTGATGCCCGACCTGCTGCACCTCAGTGCCGAGGGCTACCGCAGGTGGGCAGAGGCCATCGTCCCAACGCTGCAGACTTGGAAAGCCCTCCCAGAACCGGCCACGACGAAATGATCGAGGCCGGAACAACGAGTTGCGCGGACGGCAGCAACTCCAAGGTCAAAGCTCGAAGTTGAACGTCTTCGACACGAACCTCCACAACCGCTGACCGAGCGACATCGGGGCGGTGTGGATCTTGGCCATCCCGCGATAACCGGCCCGTAGCGTCTGATCGACATCGACCAGGGGCACACGTGCCTGATAGGAGACGCTCCGCGGCTTCGGTTGCCCCGTTTCCGGGTCGATCTCGGTCTGGAGGTCCCCGCCGGCTTGGATCGCCAGCGACGCGGAGGTGTTGCGGATCTCCGTCTGCGACTTTTCGGCGATCATCCCGGAAAACTTACCGATCCGGTAAGACTCGAGCTTGAGGTCGACGGGTTGTCCGACGTCGACCAGTTGGACGTCCCCTTGATCAACGATCAACACCGCTTCGAGTTCGTTCTCAGCCCCGATCTCGCAAATCAGATCTTCCGCCGTCAATAACGCCCCTACGTTGCGCTGGTCCAGCGGAGACCCAGACCAAGTAGGAAGACGTCCGTCCTCGGTACCTTGCTGGTCTTTGTTAGGGGGCGGCCAAACGACTCCCGGGCGTTTCGCGATCACGACCAGTCGGCTGATCTCGTCTCGCGTCTTTTCCTCCAAGTCACGCAACGAATCGATAACCTCTTGCTGGGTCTCGAATTGGGCCTTAAGCGCCTCGTCATCACGCGACCGCAAACTGAGGTTGCGGAATTTTGCCTCCGCCTCGCGTTGTCGCCCTTGTAAATCGACCAAGCGAAGCTGCAATTCTGGATTCTGAAGGACGGCAAGTTCGTCCCCCTCCTTGACGGTCGTCCCGGCCTTCACGGCCCTGACGATCTGCCCCGGGGTACCGGCATAAACCGACCCTGCCCGCGCGGGGCGGATCTCGAAAGGGCAGCGGACGCGGTGGGGCAGGGGGATGTATGCGATGGCAGCGATCACCGCCGCGGCAACGGCGATCGAGGACAACAACCGACCACGTTTCACTTTAGCGAGCCTCCCCGGGGTACGCACGAATTTCCAAATCTTGATCAAAGGTTGAATGATCATCCCCGCAAAGCCACAAACGGCGATCGTTCGCCCGATCACCTCCAGGCCATAGGGTTCCAGAACCTTGATCAAGAACCAACAAATCGAAAAGACGACGACCCAGCGATAAATCACGCTGGCGATCGTGTAGAGGCCGAACAGGGCCTGATTCCGCCTCGGCAAAAAAGGGTCGTCATGCAACTCCAGACCCAAACAGGTCTTCTGGAACCAACGCTTCAAAACCTCAGTCGCCTTCTGGCGTAAATTCGGGATTTCTAGCGCGTCCATCAGGATGTAATACCCGTCGAACCGCAACAACGGATTACCATTGACCAGCACCGTGCTGACCAAGTTCAAGAACATCATGTTCAGACAGAGGTCGTTCAGCAGTCCCGGCTCGGAAAAGTACCATACGTACGCGGCGATCGAGGCCAGGATCAATTCGACGTAAATCCCCGCGGCACCGATCCAGACCCGCTGCCACTTGTTCGGCAACATCCAGGAATCGGACACGTTGCAATACAGGCACGGTGTAAAAACCAGCAGCATCATGCCGATCTCGTGACACTCCCCGCCAAACTTCTTGCAACTCAACCCGTGGCCGAATTCGTGCAACACTTTGACCAGGGCCATCGTGACGGCTAGATAGAGCCACCGGTCGGCGGCGAAAAATTGCTGGAACGTCGGCAACCGGGCGTAGACGGTCTCGTACTGCGAGCCGAGCAGGAGCGCGGCCGAAAGGAAAAACAACGAAAAGATGATCAACGCCGGGACGGTGAAAATCCAGCCGAACCAGGGGATCATTCCGGTCAACAGCCGCTCCGGGTCAAAGCCCCGGAACCGAATCGCGAACAGGTTCGTGAACTTCGAGAACAACTCTTTCCGTTTCTTGGTCTGGCCACGATCCCGCAACGCCTTCCCCTGTCCGGGGGCGTTGCTGATCACCAAGCCGCTGCGGTGAAGCATCCCGATGAATTGTTGAAGGTCACCGAAGGTGATCTTCTGGGGTGCGAAACGCTGCTCGAAGCCATCCTTGATCTGCTGCAGGCTGACGTGACCGTCGAGCAGCCCAAGGATGAAATACTCCTCGTCATGGAAGCGATAATACTGCAGGCCGACCGGCTCCTTGACGACCCAATATCCCGTCCCCTGGTAATGGTGACGGCTGGCATGAAGGTCCGGGCGTTTGCGAACGGCTAAAGGCCGGGACGAGCTGCTGACCAGCGATTCGGCAAGGGTAGTCATGGCGAATTACTTGGTCCGGGTGGGTGGAAAGACCAAGATGTCAGCCTCCATACCGGGTTTGAAGAGCCAATCATCGCCGACTTGCCGATTCTCGATTTCGACCCAGATGCGACAACGGTGGTTCAGATCGATCTCGCTCCCGAGGAAACCGACCTTTGCGTCGAGGGCGATCGCCGTCGATTCGGCGTCCGCCGAACGCTGGGAACGGGTATAAATCAATACCTTAGCCGGCGTCCCTTTACCGATCTGTCCGGCATAGCTCAGCGCGTCGATATCCCCTTCGACGCGAAGTTTGTCGAGCTGCACCAATTGCAGGATCGGCGTACCCGCCTGGACCCATTCGCCCAATTGGGAGATCCGCGTTTCGACATAACCCGCGAAGGGTGCGACGACGCTACGCCGGGTCAGCTCGTGCTCGGCCAGTTGCCGCTCGGACCGCTTCGCGACGTATTGGACCTTGGCGATGTCCTGTTGCAATTGGGCCAACTCGATCCGCAGGGTAGCCCGGTCAGCCTCAAGGATCTTCTTTTCCATCTCCCAGTAAGGGACCGCCCCTTCTCGTCTCAATTCCTTGTAGGCCTCCGCCTCCGCCGTTGCCGACTTCTCACTATTCTTAGCGTCACGGAAATTAACGTCATTGAGCGCGTTGATCTCGGCCTCCCGCTCTTCCGCTTCGCGCAGCTTGAGCGTCAACTGCGCCTGGGTGTCGTCGACCTTCGCCAAGATGTCACCGGGCTGGACATTGACACCTTCGCTTACCAGGAGTTCGGTGACCCTTCCTTCAGCACCCGCCGGGACACGGACATTCTGGATCGTTTTGACCAAGCAGTTCTCGGACCGCAACACGGGCCCGTCTTCGGCCGGTGTGGACGAACTGGTGGGTCGCTGCTCGGAATCGGCTCCCGGCAACGCCGTTCCCGAAAGGCTTGGGATCGGTAAACCGAGTGGTGAGGCGGGGGACTGGCCGAAGAGGATCCCTCCGGTCCATGCGAAAACTGCCGCCAAGCTGACCGAACCGATTCGCGTCATACGTCGCATCACTGATAACTCCCTAACTAAATCAATCGCCGCAACCGACCCAGGTTAGAACAGGAACTTGCACAACCATTCATAGACTTCGTGAAACAGGACAAACCCCGCGGCCCGCTTACCGCACTGGATGTCTGCGATCACCTTAGCGCCAGGCCGCGGAAGCCTTTGATCGAGCTCGGCCTGATCAGGGAGGGCACGCATTTTGACCGTCGACCCATGCTCGGGGTCGACCTGGGCCCTCAATTGGACTTGCTCGCGAGGGAGCACCGCCGTCATCGGGTCATCGGGGTGGGTCGCCAGGATGTAACGAACGGGCAGGGTCGGCCCTTCCGTCTCCCTCAGCCTTTTATCCAAGAGCCCCATCCGCTTGTCTGGCATCTGCACCTCAAGGTGCAGGGGCTGACTCAGGTCGGCCACTTCCATCAAGATTTGACCCGTCATTACAGGTCGACTGCGGAGCGTCTTCTCCACATCCCAACTGACGACCATCCCATCGATCGGGGCATTGATCGTCAATTGCGCCACCCGCTGCTGTTGCAACACCAACTTTTGACGCAAGCCGTCCAGCCTGACTTTGAATTCGGATTCTTCACCCTGAAGCTGTTTACGCTCATTCGGTTCGAGCGACTTGCTGACCGTGAGGATCGCACGCACGCGGTTGAATTCGGCCGTCGTGGTCTGGATTTCACCCAACAATTCGGCGATCTCGATCTCGACCTGACGGTTCCGCAGCCGGACCAGCGGTTGTCCGGCCTTGACCGTCGCGCCGTGATCGGCGAGGACTTCGATCACCTCCCCGTCGATCGGGGCGAAAACTTCGCGACGGACATCCGGTTCGAGCGTCCCCTCGGCCTCCAGTTGCAACTCCATCGGGATGAATGTCAGACCCAGAGCGGTCGCCGCGGTGGCCCCCAACGCCGCGATCGTCTTGGGGAGGGTTCGCCCTTTGAATAGACTCGTGACGCTTCCCAAGGCCCGCCAAACGGGCATCATGAATAAGTTGCTGTGCGACAACGAATTGGCGATCGCCCGCGTGCCGTGTTCGTAGAGCAGGTCAACCCGCGCCCGAAAGACGTCCGCGGGAATGTCGCTTTCGATCTGTTCCACGATCAACGCACCGATCACGTCGCCACGGTGCGCGTTGTCGCGATCGACCTCACCTGCCGCACCTTGCTGTTGCTTACCGTCCCGCTGCGGCTGACGAAGCGGCAAGACGGCGATATTACGCCCGTACGACAGGTCGACGTATTCCTCCAGCGCCTCTTCGATCTGGGGCGGCAGGTCCTCGGTCGTCCCGTCATGCCAAAGCGGTTCACCCGCCGCCACAACTCGGGTCGCCAGACGATTGAGCGCTGAAACGATGTTGGAACGGTTCTCGATCGAATCCTGACCGCTGATCGCCTGCACCCGGCAATGGTTGCCACGCTTGATCGCAACACTGACGCGATCACAACCGACCAACCGACGACCCTCATTGGCGACAATGTAAGTGGTCTCTTTCAGATCGAGCGACTCGTGTGCGGCCCGCGCGAATGAGTCGGCTTGCTGCCACAACACTTGGCGATCGCTGTACTGACGCAGCTTCTGACTCCGCAACCAATCGGCGGCAAGGTCGCACATCTGCTGCAGAAACTTGATGTAACCCTTCTGAGTCTCGGGCGCCGTGTCCGGCCGCTGAAAGACCTCGACCAGCCCGTCATTGTTACCGTCATGCTTCAGCGGCGCCAGGACGAGCAACCACCTGGTCGGGTTTCCCTCCGCGTCCCCATCCGTTGTACCGGAATAGGGCGGAACCAATAGCGATTGCCCCGAAACGGCGATCCGACGGATCAACCGCCGGTGCCGTTCGGTGTCCTCGCCGTCAGCAGCCAAAACCGTCGGCTCGGCGTTGATCTGGTACTGAAGCTTCATCTGGCGGTCTTCGTCCAATAACCAGACCGCCCCCCCGGCCGCCGCTAAGGCGGTCACAATCCGCTGGAGAAACTCCGGGTAAAACTCCTCCGCGGTAACACTGCTCCTGGTCAGCGCGGAGATCTCGTTGACCAGTCCGCGGATCTGCGCTTTGGTCTCTTCGACCGTTTGCTGGTTGACCGACATCGGTTTATCAAACTCGAGTTAGGAGAGGGACACGACCCGGCTTGCCAAATCGGCAACCCGGCTTGCCCCCAACGTACACCACCGCGGCCGCCGCTTCGCGCCAGCCGACACCTCACAGAAACAATCGACCCTATGGCTTCCGAAAAACGGAAAAATCGGAACACCTTCACTGGATTTTAGCTTGTACAATATGTATAACAAGAGGGACTCAAGATTGCAAGGGTCGGATGCCGATACCTATTGGATTGACCTGCCCCCCTCAACGAGAGGCTCGCCTTTGGTCGATAGCAACCTCGATCGTTTGAAACACCAACTCGGCCGGCTCCAACGGTCCGTTAGGCTGGTGATCGAGCAGGCGCTTGGCGAGCTTTCGGGACGAAGCTTCGGCTCGTTCGAAGCCAATCACGAAATGGCATCAACGATCCACGACCTGCTCGACGGTCATGGCTTACGAGTTCGATGTCCCGAATGCGGGCATCCGGCGATCCTTCGATGCGGCAACCGTCCTGGGATCCCCGAAGGGGTCTTCGTCTTTGACCATGCGATCGATGGACGGAGAACGTTCCATGGCGGGGCGACGACTTTCCCCGCGATCCGACTGGTGGCCAAACCCCCCCGTCGCCGCCCGGCGGCCGGCGGCAAGCTCGAGGCTTCACATTCCGAGAGCTAAGTGACCGCCCCATCCGCATAAGGAGCGATCCTGTCGGGAAACGACGCCCAAGCGGCCGTTTGGGATTCCCCACAATCGTCGGGTTAGGGGACCCACGTCTTGATCACTTTCCGCTCCCGGACCGGCCACCAACGGTCGATTTCGGCGACCAATTGGGCGACCTGTTCTGGGTTCGAGGCCGCGAGGTTTGTCTCCTCCTGCGGGTCGGCATCGAGGTCATAGAGCTGTGGCCTTAACTCGGTACGGGGGTGTGTGCTGGCGTACCTGCTCCCCAACTTGCCGTCGTAGGTCAACAGCAGCTTCCACTTACCTCGGATCGCCCAACGGTAGACCAGCGAAGCCTCAGGGTTATGCAGGTCGGCGATGTCGTGCGCGAACGTCTCGCCAAAGATGATGTCGCGGTCGAGCGGTTTGCCATCGCGAGCGAGCACCAGTAGGTCTCGTCCGGGGAGGTCCTTCGGGACTTCGATTCCCGCGGCGCTCAGGATCGTCGGCACGATATCGACGCCGCTCGCCAAGTCTTTGTACTCGCGAGGGGCGATGACTCCTGGCCAACTGAGCATGATCGGCTGACGCGTCCCACCTTCGTTGGGCGATTGTTTGGAACGCGGGGCATACCCATCGGCGTCGGGGTTTTGGATCCAGCCATTGTCGGCGATGTAGACGACCAGGGTGTTATCACTCAACCCACTCGATTCGATCTTGCCCAGCAGTTCGCCGCAAGTCTCGTCGAACCACTCGCACATGGCATAGTATCTGGCGACCTTCGGGGAGGGGACCTTATCGATGTACTTCTTGAGCAATCGTGGCGGCGGGTTATGCGGCGTGTGGGGCAGGAAGGGGGCATACCAAAGGTAAAATGGCTTTTCTTGCTTTACCGCCATGTCAATGAAATCGAAGATGGGCTGCATCCCTTGCCGACCGATCTTCAGCCCATCATCGCCATGCCGGCCATCCGGTTCGGGAAATCCTCGCGTCATCCCGTGGGTGAAACCGCCACGCCGATAATTCCCCTCCCACCACTTACCCGACTGATGGCTCAAGTAACCGCGCTCGGCGAGCCATTTGGGCAACGTCGGCTGACGATCGATGAACCCGATCAGTTCCCCACGCAATTCCTGATACCGCGGCGAATCAGGGGGAGCGAGCTCGTGCGATGGGTCATTCCCGGTGATGCCGTGCTGGTGCGCATACAACCCGGTGATCAGCGTCGCCAAAGATGGCCGACACAACGCCGTCGGCACGTGACCGCGGCTGAAGAGGGCACTGCGCGCCGCCAATTTGTCGAGACTGGGGGTTCGGATCACCGGGTGGCCCATAAAACCATAATCGGTCCAAGCCTGGTCGTCGGACAGGATGAAGACGATGTTCGGCGGACGCTGGGCAGCGCGGGCATGCCCCCGATCGCCCTGAAACATCCACCCCAACAGGAAACAGCACGTCATCAAACACTGAATGGTCGGCTTCATCGTCGGTACGTTCACTTGAGAGAATGAGGTGACATGGAGAAAGTAGCGGGTCGTGGGGTAACGTTACGAGACAAGGCAGGGGTCCCACGGACGATCAACGCGACGTTTGTGGGGGTGGCTGCCAGGGGATGCCACCAGCGGCCCGGATCCGCTCCCGCAAAACGGCGGATAACTCCTTCATCACCTCCGGTCTAATCGACGATAGGTCGACCCGCTCGTAAGGGTCATCGACCAGATCATACAACTCCATAGGCCGGTAAGGGCTATTCTGCAGCAACTTCCAACGGCCACGGATCAAAGCCTCGTAACTTTTCCCGCCATAGGCTGCCCCCCCTTCGCGGCGTACGAAGTAAAGGTCACGTGGCCGATCGATCGTTCCCCCTTCGAGGATCGGGACCAGGCTCAGCGCGTCGGTCGCCTCCGGGATCGGGATGCCGGCCGCTTCGAGACAGGTCGGGAAAATATCGAAAAGCTGCCCCGCATAGTCGCTTCGCGAACCCGCGGCGACCCTGGCCGGCCAACGCAAAACGAACGGGACCCGCAACCCGCCGTCATAGTGGCTCTGCTTACCGTCCCGCCAGGGGTGATTGCTCTGGGCATGCGGTAACGACCCGCCGTTATCGGACGAAAAGACAACCATAGTCTCCTCGCGGATGCCGATCCGATCGATCGCCCGAAGCAACCGACCGATCGAATCGTCAAGGTGTTCGACGAGGGCCACGTTCGCGCACCGCTCGTTAGACATCTCAGGGGCGCGTGATCGTACCCGGTCGAACCAATGGGGCGGCGGTTCGATCGGGAAATGAGGTGCGTTGTAGGCCAGATAAACGAAGCAGGGGTCGTCGGGGCGGGTGGCACGATGCGTTTCCAGATATTCGATCGCCCAATCGGTAAAAAGGTCGGTGGCATGGCCGACCGGCTCGATTATTTCGGCATTTCGCCGCATGTAATTGATCCCGTGGCGACGATGGGTCACGTAACTGTCCATCATGTCCCCGAGGAAACCGTGGAAGAATTCGAAGCCCCGTTCGTTGGGCGTGTTGGGCGATTGCAACCCTAGGTGCCATTTGCCGATCATCGCCGTCCCGTACCCGGCACCCTTGAGGTGGTCGGCCAACGTAGCGACATCGGTTCGGAAGTGCCCCCAAGAATCCTCGGGGCGTGTCCGAATAACGCCCGGAACCCCGACCTGATCGGGGAACCTTCCCGTCAACAGTGCCGCACGGCTCGGCGAACAGACAGTACAGTTCGACCGCATGTTGACGAACAACATCCCGTCTGTCGCCAACGAATCGATATGCGGGGTCAACACGTCGCGAGGGCCGTACGTCGAAACGTCTCCGTAGCCATGATCATCGGCTAGAATCATGATCACATTCGGTCGCCTCGGGGGCCCCGCCAAAGCGGGAAAACCCACCAGCATCGCGCCGATCAACTCTAAGAACAAGCGTCCACAATTAACCATGAAGGTACCCTGAGCACGAGCATCGGTCGCCAATGAAATAACCGGGGTTGCCGCTCACTGCGG
>Ga0164292_10004765_pt1 | contig 11050 bp, 6 predicted proteins | sample GEODES117metaG_FD_111486 | JGI IMG/M metagenome (GOLD analysis project Ga0164292, IMG submission 111486) | Eutrophic lake water microbial communities from Lake Mendota, Wisconsin, USA - GEODES117 metaG | ecosystem: Environmental > Aquatic > Freshwater > Lake | place: USA: Lake Mendota, Wisconsin... | reverse complement strand
GCGTTTGCGGGACTTCATGCGCTCGAACTTGGCGAGGCCCATTTCATTGAGTTCGGCGTTGGGGATGAAGTTGAGCGAGCGGCGGCCGGTGTCGGGGACGGTGGTGCAGGCGTAGAGGGCGAGGGCGGTGGCGAGGCTCAGGGGCAGGTGGAGGCGCAGGGAGGAGCGTGGCATGGCGAACGGGCGTTGTGCGACACTATGGTGCGTGATTTGGTGCGTTCGTCCACTGTTTGCACGTTGAGAACCGACCCGGCGAGGCGGGAGGATTTGGCTGTCAGCGGTGGGTGCTTTTTACAGGCACTCGGCGATTTGGACGGCGTTGAGGGCGGCGCCTTTGAGGAGTTGGTCGCCGACGACCCAGAAGGCGAGGCCATTGTCGAGGGCGCAATCCATGCGGAGGCGGCCGACGGCGCAGTTGTCCTTGCCTGCGATGTTGAGGGGCAGGGGATACTGTTTGGCGGCGGGGTCGTCGATGATGTCGAGACCGGGGGCTTTGGCGAGGATTTCGCGGGCGGCGGCGACGGTGACGGGCTTGTCGAATTCGGCGCTGACGGCGACGCTGTGGGCGCGGAAGACGGGGACGCGGACGCAGGTGACGCTGGCGCGGAGGTCCGGGTGGTGCATGATTTTGCGGCCTTCGTTTTCGAGCTTCATTTCCTCTTTGGTGTAACCGGAGTCGAGGAAGGAGTCGACGTGGGGGAGGACGTTGAAGGCGATCTGGTGAGGGTAGACCTGGACTTCGGAGGCGGGGAGTTTGGCGTCGTCCCAAGCGGTGCGGCCGCCGGTGGCCCAGGCGTGGGATTGGCGGGCGAGTTCCTCGATGGCCTGGGCGCCGGTGCCGGAGACGGCCTGGTAGCTGGAGGCCCAGACGCGCTTGACGCCGAAGGCCTGGTGCAGGGGGTAGAGGGCCATCAGGGTGATGGCGGTGGTGCAGTTGGGGTTGGCGATGATGCCCTGGTGGGTTTTGACATCGGCGGCGTTCACCTCGGGGACGACGAGGGGGACGGTGGGGTCCATGCGGAAGGCGGAGGAGTTGTCGACGACGACGGCTCCGGCTTTGACGGCGTGGGGGGCGAATTCTTTGGAGATGCCACCGCCGGCGCTGAAGAGGGCGATGTCGACGCCTTCGAAGGCGTCCGGGGTCAATTCTTTGATGGTCAGCTCCTGGCCTTTGAACGTCATTTTCTTGCCGGCGCTGCGGGCGGAGGCGAGGAGGGTGAGCTGGCCGACGGGGAAGTTGCGTTCCTCGAGGCAGCGCAGCATTTCGACGCCCACCGCTCCGGTGGCGCCGACGATGGCGACGTGCTTGAGTTGACTCATGGTTGATTTATTGGGGTGGTGTCTGGTTGAAAAGGAACCAGGGGGCGGCAAGAGTAAGCGTTTTCCAAGATGATGCAACTAGCGCAGCCGAGAATTGAGGTGTCGATCAGCAGCCAGCGACTGTCTTTGTGGGATGGGGACCGGCTGGTGCGATCGTGGCCGGTGAGTACTTCGAAGTATGGGATTGGCTTTAAGGAGGGGAGTTTGAAGACGCCGGTGGGGGGCTTTGTGGTGAAGGAGAAGCACGGGGATGGGGCGGAAGAGGGGACGATTTTCAAGTCGAGGCAGCCGGTGGGCGTGTGGCGGCCGGGGATGGATGTGGAGGAGGATTTGGTGCTGACGCGGATTTTGCGGTTGGACGGGATTGAGGGTCGGAATGCGAACACGTTCGACCGGTATGTGTACATTCACGGGACGAACGGGGAGGACCGGATTGGGCGGCCGGCGAGCCATGGGTGCGTGCGGTTGAGGAATCGGGAGATGGTGGAGTTGTTTGAGATGGTGCCGGTGGGGACGCCTGTGTGGATTGAGGTGTGAGGGGGGGCACGCAGAGGTGCGGGGGGGAGGAGGCGCAGGGGGGAACCAAGAAGGGCGAGAATGGTGGGGGACATTGGGGATTTGTAGCGACTCAGGTGAATTGAAAAGGTTCTCCTTTCGGGCAATGGGCTGAGGCATGGAAACTCATGCGGCAAATTGTCGCACGCGGGTGTTCTCCATCGCATTTCGGTTTGCTGAGACGAGTTTATTTGATGGGATATCGAGTCGTTTTTCTGAGTTGTTTATGCATTTTTTTGACCGTTGGGAACGGTGGTCTAAGCGCGGCCACCATCACTGGGGGAGAGTGCACAATCGATTTCGATGCGGAAGCGTGGGCGGGGCTGAATTTTGGAACTGATCCTGAGATCCCGGCGTTGGCACTTGAGGAGTTTTTTGGTGGGCGCGAGGATTCGAGCAGGAATCGAGAGCAGTTGTTGTCGGAACATTTGGTTCCTAACTACACGGTCATTCCAGCGACCGGGCTGAAGTTTGAGATAAATGGTCGGCAATTGGTGAATTTGACGGCTCGTTACTCGCAAACCAGCACTTTTGAGTTTGATCGTTCCAACTTGGATGGAACGAAGACGGGAGCGATCGGCCTCCGGGGAGTCTTGCGGTGGATTGGTGATTTCGAGGGGGTGTTCATGATGGGAGACTTTCAGTTTAGATGGGATGCGACGCGGGTCGATGTGGCATCTGGCCGTTCTGGATGGGTGTTTTTCAATCGTTTCGACAATTTTCAAGTCAACGCGTTTGAGACTAAGGATGTCAGCACCACGATTACTCCAGGAGGTTTTAACATTGAGGGCACGGTTCTCATTTCGGAAGCGCTGGCGAATGCCTTTCTTCCAGGCAACAGTGGCAGACCGGTCGGCACATTTAAGCTTAGAGCCTTCTCTCCAGGAACGGATTTTATTGATGTGCCCATGGTTCCGGTTGGCAACAAGGGCAACGCAGAGGACCCCGCCACGGGCCATGGTGCCGTGAACTATGATTACTGGATCAGTTCCAAAGAGATCACGAATGGTCAATATGCGACCTATCTCAACATTGTCGACGCTGAAGGCACCAATCCTCATGACGTCTACAATCCGAACATGGCCGAGACCTCCGCAGTCGTGCGTGGAGGTATTGATTTTAATGGGACGGCGCCGTCTGGAACCAAGTATTCCGCAAAACCATTGTGGGCAAACAAGCCTGTTAACTACGTCAGCTTTTACGACGCGGCGCGATTTGCCAATTGGCTGGCGTTTGGAGATACGGAAAACGGCTTTTACAAGATGAGCGGAGGAACAGCTATCGTTTCGGATGGACCATACGGGCCTGAGTTTGGGCGGCCCTATTTTGCGATTCCAGATGAGGATGAGTGGTACAAAGCGGCTTACCACAAGAATCGCGGCATCGGAGGTGTTTACTTTTTGTATGCCACGAGCAGTGATACGCCGCCGATAGTCGCGAGTTCGAGTGTCATTGGAGATATCGCTAATCCAGGGCGCAATGTGGCGAACTATCAATTCGGAGCGACATGGAACGGTACAGAGGGGTTAGGGAATGTGACGTCTGTGGGGAGCGCGGGTCCTGGAAGTGCAAGCCCCTACGGGACCTATGATCAGTCTGGCAATCAGTGGGAGTGGTGCGGAACATTTTTGGGGCTCAATCGAGTCATGCGTGGCGGATCCTTATGGAGTGCGCTGGATCAGATCCCTTCGACCTATCGAACGAGTTATTTCCCGGAAACCGGGGGGAGCAGTTTGGGTTTCCGGGTTTCTGGAATCCTCCATGATGGTGTTCAGGCGCAGGCGATTCAATTTGAACCGCTACCGGATCGGCAATGGGCTCCTGGAGCCAATCAATTTCAGCTGTCTGCGACTTCCTCCACGGGTCGGGAAGTGAGTTTTATGGTGACTGAGGGTCCGGTGACGATTGATGGGCGGACGGTGACGGTGCTCGGCATCGGGAGGATCAGTGTCACTGCGCTAGTGGCCGAAGCTGCCGGTTTCGCGCCTGCGCCGCCGGTCAACCAGAGTTTTGTAGTGTTCAAGACGCCGCAGAGCATCACGTTTGGCGCTTTGCCTGATCGTCGAATCAACGAACCTGCTTTTGGAGTTCATGCGACAGCGAGTTCGGGATTGCCTGTGAGATTTGAACTTGTGGCAGGTCCGGCGGAGGTCTTTGGAAGTACAGTCGAACTCGCTGGGGATCTGGGGGTGGTAACGGTTCGGGCGCTGCAAGATGGGGACGATAGCTACGCAGCAGCTTCCCCTGTCGAGCGAAGTTTTCGTGTGACCCAGCTAGGTCTGGACTACTTTGACCGGGATTTTGGCACGCTTTCATCCTCTGGGACAGGGAGTAGCAGTCTGGTTAGTAGCGTGGTAGGCAATGATGCTTGGGCTGACGGAGCGGATGAAGATTTTGGAAACAGTCAGATGTTGAGGCCCTTTCGGTTCAAGCTGACTGAGGCGGCCTTTGTTACGGTCCATTTTGAGGCGACAAGCGAAGGCGGGCTTTTTGCGGATGGACTGAATCCGGCATTTAGCGTTTATGCCGGGCTGGCGCGATTACCTCCGGCGGAAGCGGATCAGGATGAGAGTGCCATCAGTCTGGTGTGGAGGCGGGCTCAGCTGGGAACAGCGAAAGAGGGCTGTTTTAGGGCGCTGGGTGACTGGAAGATTGGAAACCGTTCCGGCACCACGCTGGCGGATCTCACGAGCTTCGTCTATGTGGGACATGCGGTGGACAGTGAGTCTGGGGATGGGAAGAGTGATGGCCGTGTGACGGGTACCTTTTACCTTCTTCCCGGGGATTACACGATCATGCTGGGGGGAGGTGGAACCACCAAGAATACCACGTTGTATGGCGTGCGTGGTGTCGTGTCAGTATCGGCTAACGATCCCGCAGGAATCGTCAATTTCAGCGCGCCAAGCTACTCGACCGGAATCGGTGCCAGTACAGTTAGTGTTGTGATTTCTCGCCATGCGGGTGGGGCGCCTTGCAGTGTGGTTTTGAGTGCGATCAACGGCAGCGCCATTGCAGGTGTGGACTTTATTGATCCAGGGCAGATAGTGAATTTTGCCGCCAACGAAACTAGCAGGACGATTTCAATTGCTTTGCGACCTCCGATTGGGCTGCCGGTGGCGAAAACTTTTGGTGTCAGGATCAGCAGTCCGACCAATGGAGCGACTTTGGGGGGTAGGTTTTCAGCGGAGGTGTCGTTGGTTCCAAGAGATGTCTCCAAGCCGTCCGTGGCCATATTGTCGCCGAAGACGGGGACGCAGATCAAGGGGACGGGTGCGGTGTTGGTTGCTTGTCGGGCGGTTGACAATGTTGGCGTAGCGAGAGTCTCGGTTGTGATGAATGATGGGAGTGAAAGAGACACGGCATTGAGCAATGGAACTTGGTCTATTTCGGTGGTTCCAGTCGCGGGAGTCAACACGGTGGCGGCACGGGCTTATGACGCTGCGGGGAATGTGTCGGTGGTGGCGTTCACGCAGTTTTCAGCCATCGTGAATGCGGCACTGGGTGCCACGTCTTCGGATGTGTCGAGAGGTTCGATCCAAGGTTGGAGGCCGGGGCTCTCTTATCAGGTCGGGCGAGTTTACAATCTGACGGCGGTAGCGAAGCGAGGGTATTATTTTGCGTACTGGACGGCGAATCAGGGGAATTTGGTCAATGCCCAGCTTCCGAAATTGAATTTCACGATGAGCGAGGGTTTAGAGCTCACGGCTTGGTTTGTGCCGAATCCGTATCTTTCTGCGGCGGGCCAGTACCATGGACTGATTAGTGCGACGGGTGCGGCAACGAATGCGAACACAGGAGGGATTACGGTCAGCATTACCCAGGCTGGGAATGTGGGGACTGGGAGGATCAGGTTGGATGGAAGCGACCTTCCGCTGCGTTCCGTGCGTTTTAGCAGTTCAGGCGAAGCATCGTTTGGAGGAGATGGGTCGGCGCAGCTCACTATCAAACGCGCTGGAAAAGCGGACTTGGTTCTGACGCTGCAAGTCGAAACATCGCCAGACGTGCCGGGGGCCAATCGGCTTACAGGGCAGCTCGTCAATCAGACGTCTGGCGAGACGAGTTTGATTAAAGCGAATCGGTCCTACTATAATGGGGCGACGCTGAGACCGGTGGGACTGTTAAACCGGGGGTCTTCAGGTTACTTCACGTTAGTCTTCCCGCATGGGTCCTCACCTAATAACAGCTATGCAGCGAGTCAGTTTCCACAAGGTGACGGGGTGGCGCGAATCAGTCTGAGTAGCGCCGGTTCGGGCAGTTTGGTTGCGACCTTGGCTGATGGAACGAACTTGACGGTGAGAGTTCCTCTTTCACAAGCCAACAAGATTCCCGTTTACCAAGCGCTGTATCAAAACCAGGGCTCTTTTAGTGGCGAACTCACTTTCGATCCGTCGAAGGTGAGTAGTGACGTGACGGGGGAGGGATTCAGGTGGTTCAGGCCGATGCAAACCAGAATACAGAGGGTCTATACGTCGGGCTGGCCGACTGGGATTACGGTCGATGCAGTAGGGGCCATGTATGATCCTACGAAAAATGTAGCGAGTTCATTGGGGCTGACCGGGAATGGGAGATTGGAGTTCCATGATGGTGGGTTAAGCATGAGTCTTTTGAAAACCAATTTCACGATCAGCATCGGGAACAAGACGGTCAAATCGCCGATTGATGATGCGACTTATACGTTGTCAGCGAGGCAGGATACTGGTGAGTTTAGTGGAAGTTTTCTTGATGAAGGGAATCGAAGGCTAGGCTTCAGGGGAGTGCTGCTTCAAAAGGGCGAAAACGCCGGGGGTTATGGTTGGTTTTTGAGTGCACCGAATGATGGCAAGAGCGGGAGTGTTCTCCTGTCGCGCTGATGGGAGCAGGGAGTTTGGCGGTGTCGAATGAGTTTGCTGTGTGGGAACCGATCCTGCTTGCTGCGCGACCTCCTCTCGCCTCAAATCGCTGCGCTGGCCGGATCTAGAGGACCATCCAGTTGAGAACCGCTCTATTGTTTGGGTGGTTCTTTGCGCAGTTTTCGTTGAAGGGAACGGCGGTGAAGTCCGAGTGCCGCAGCGGCTTGGGAGACATTTCCATCATTGTCATTGAGGACACGCTGGATGTGCTCCCATTCGAGTCGGTGAAGGGAGCTGGGAGTGAGTTCCGCATCTGCTTGGGGTTTGGACGGATTGCGCGTTAGGGCCGCAAGAATTTGATCCGCGTCGGCGGGTTTGGTCAGATAGTCCCAAGCGCCTTGGCGTACCGCTTCCATAGCCGTTGCGATGCTTCCGTATCCGGTGAGTATCAAAACGCGAAGGTTAGGCCAGGTGCTACGGAGTTCACGCAGGCAGGTGAGACCATTGGCGCCGGGCAGTTTTAGATCGAGTACGGAAGAGGTAGGGTTTAGCTCGGTTGCGACTGCGATGGCGGATTCGGAAGATTCGGCAACTGCAACGGTGCAGCCCCGATCCCGCAGAGCTTTCGCGAGGCGCTCGACATAGGTCCTATCGTCATCGACGAGGAGGATGCGTTCCAGGATGGGGTTCATGAATCAGCGAAGGTAGCTGGGAGCTTGAGGATTGCGACGGTTCCGTTTCGATCGCGAGGAAGGTGGATCATTTCTCCGTGAAGCTGAGCCGCCAGAGTGCGCACGAGGAACAATCCGAGTCCCATGCCTTCACGAGGGGGCTTGGTGGTGAAGAATGGCTCGCCAGCGTGTTTTGTGGCGGCTTGGCTCATACCAGAGCCGCAGTCCGTCACAGCGAACTGGAGAGTGCCCTGGTCGAGACGGATTTCGAGTTCGACAGGGCTGTCTGGGGGCGAAGCTTCGCAAGCGTTCTGGATGAAAATGACGAGAGCCTGAGCCACTGGCTGGACAGGGAGACATAGTCGTGTGTTTTCTGTTTGGTCTTTGATGATCAGGCGCGTCGCCATGGCTGGGGGGAGCGACGCCTTCAGTGCGCACGCGAGGGTTGCGGAGGTGCAGACTTCCGGGGGTGCTCCAGTGCCGGAGGTGGAGTGTTGGTCGAGGCGATCCAGAATGCGTCGGCAGCGTTCGACTTCCGTGCGAATGAGGGTGGCGTCCTCCAGTGGGCGGGCTAGACCTTGTTTGGCAAGCGAGAGTTCCAATTCGTGGGAGGCAACCGCGATGGTGCCGAGAGGAGAGCCCAATTCGTGTGCAACTCCGGCGGCGAGGGTGGCGAGTGCGCTGAACTGATCGGCCCGCGAAGCGCGGGCTTCAGCGGTCGCGAGAGCGGCATCGCGTGTTTGGAGGCTACGGAGTAGGCGGCGGACGAAATAGGCGACGAAGAGGGAGGAGAAGAAGAAGGCGACGGCCATGCCTTTGAGATGGAGACTGTAGGCGGGACAGCCGATTTCTCCAATGCCGCCCGGACCTTTGAGGGGGAGGCCCTGAAAGTAGACAAAGAAATAACCAAGCGTGGCCAGGGCCACAATTGCGGTCAGGCCTTTGGGGCTGAGTGACATGGCGGCGAGAGCGACGAGGACGAGATAGAAGGAGGTGAATGGGTTTGAAGCACCGCCCGTGAAATAGATCAGCGTCGTCAGGAGCAGGACATCCCCTGCGATGACGGCTGTGAGCGTGCCCTCTCCGCGGCTCCAAAGGGGTTTGGCGAAGAGTTGCAGCAGAACGTTGGAGAGAGCAGTGAGGGCGATGACGGCGAGCAGGGGAAGCCAGGGCAGGTCCAGTTCGAGGAAGACACCGGTGATGAGGATGGCTGTGATCTGAGCAGCCACTCCGACCCAGCGCAGGCGGAGCAACCAGCCCAGGGTGATATTGGTGACGGAAGGAACTCCGGGAGCGAGCATTGGGCACTCAAAGCCATTCTGTGATGCAGATACCATAAGTAAAAAGGGGGTGCGACAATAAGCCGCAGGGCAAGCCACGAGTCGAGATGGTAGTAGGAAGGGCCTGATTACTTTTTGACACCACAACCCATGAAAACCACGCTATCATCTCTCGTCTTGGCCTTTGCATTCGTTTCCGCGCCCTTCAGTGCGAAGGGGGCTTCGACATTAGTAAGTGGTGGAGCTATGATTGATTACGATGCGGCAGTTTGGGCAAGTCTTGCCGGAGGCGCCAACGTGGATCCTTTCAAAGCGCTGATTCTTGATGAGTTTTTTGACCAAGCTGGTGTGACATCGAGGACAGGAACCCAAATCTTAAATGATGAAGTGGTGGCCAATCCTTCGACAACTGGGCTTTTCCATGCCTTGAATGGCCCGACGGTGAGTAACCTGGCGGGCCGCAACAACAGGGCGACCACTTTTGTTTATGATCCAACGAATCTAACTGGACATGTTGGAGTGATTGGGCTTGGGGGCATTACCCGCTGGGATGTCAATCCTTTGCTTGGTGGCGGGCAGCTCGGATTTGGTGATTTCACGCTGGCCTACAGTGCGGCGCGCGCCACCGACGGGCGCAGCGGTTGGGCTTTGAGGGTGAATCTTGCGCCTGCCTCGGTCGCCTTCGATTTGCTGAATGTGACCACGATGGCGACTGAAAATTTTCTCTCCATCTCTGGTGATTTGGCTGTGAGTCCCGAGTTTGCAGAACTTCTTGGTAATCCGTTAGACTACAAGCGGGATGTGGGGAATTTTAGTTTTTCGGCGTCGGCTGTTCCTGAGCCTTCCCGTGCTTTGCTTGTGATGGCCGGCATTTGTGGAATCGCGGTAAGGCGGCGGCGTGTCGTACGTCCTGAATGCGTTTAAGAGACGAGAATCTCAACGTTAGGCTAATTGCATTCTTGGCAAGCTGCACGGCTCTGGGTTAGAGGGCAAATGATTGGATTGTGCATCTGCGATGCGAGTTAGCCAGTGGCCGAGAGTTTAAGTGAAACGCGTGCAGACAAGGCATGCGGCACTATGTCGCATTGACGACGAGTGGAAGAATTGCGAGGGATCGACCTCTTTGGACTCCAGCGCCTTGGACCAATCAGAAAGATCTGAGAATTCTCAAAAGACTAATGAAATGAAAATTCGGAACCTGAATCTAATTGTTGCTTTAATCTTGTCCGAATTGGTTAGTTTTGGAAGTGCTGACGCGGCGACGGTTTCTCTGACTGGCGGAACGTTGAGCATCACCTATGACGGAGCCGTTTTCGCTAACGCGGCAAACTCGAACTACGGCCTGTCAGCCGTCAACGGCGATTTCATGCGGTATGGGCGTTACTGGCAGGCGACTGATACAGTCGGGCCGGGGCCCAGTTTTCTTGCGAAACAGCCGCAGGCGTTCCGGCCGCTTCCGTTCACAACCCTCACGGGCAATCCGAGGCAGCCAAATTTTCGTGACAATCGAGCGACGCTGGACCCGCTGTATCCAATGTAGTCTCCGACTGAGAATCTCACGGTGAACGGGGACGGTACGATTCCGAATTCAGCTGGACGCAACCGGCTTTCGACAGACCTGTCCTATGATCCTGCAGATTTAACGAGAACGGTGAGTGGATTGGTGCAAACCAACGGGGTATCTGCATGGTGGTTTGCGAACGACAGTCTGATCAATGCAGGCATTGCCTGGATTAGTTGGGGTGACCTGTCCCTCCGCTATGATGCATCACGCGTTGCGCTGGGGTATAGCGGTTGGGTGTTTGCAAACCAACTCGGTGGAGTTGGAGACATATTTGACACGGTCGTCACGTTTATGAATGTGTCGGCTGGCGGGCTTTCCATCCAGGGAGATTTGTATGGTTCGGATGGATCAAGCGCTGACCCATACAATGAAAACTTTGCGACCTGGGAAACGTACACGCTGATGAATCCGAACGTGAAAGTTGGGACTTTCAGTTTTCAAGGATTCACTGCGATTCCAGAACCTTCACGGGTGTTTCTGTGCATTGCAGGGCTTATGGGGGTGGTCTTTCGGCGTCAGCGAAGGTGCTGAGCTAGAGAGTTGACGTTTTGTGGCGAGCCATGGGTGCGGGCGGTTGAGGAATCGGGAGATGGTGGAGTTGTTTGAGATGGTGCCGGTGGGGACGCCTGTGTGGATTGAGGTGTGAGGGGGGCGGCTTTGCCGCCGGAGATGGGAGATGGGAGATGGGAGATGGGAGATGGGAGATTGGGGAGCGAGAGGTAGAGTGGATGAGGTAGGCAGCAGAAGAGGAGGGAGGAGAAGTGGAAGGGTGGGTAGGTGGGGTCGGGGTTTCGGATTGCATTATTTGAATTTCCATATATTTTATGATTC
>Ga0164292_10004764_pt1 | contig 11050 bp, 12 predicted proteins | sample GEODES117metaG_FD_111486 | JGI IMG/M metagenome (GOLD analysis project Ga0164292, IMG submission 111486) | Eutrophic lake water microbial communities from Lake Mendota, Wisconsin, USA - GEODES117 metaG | ecosystem: Environmental > Aquatic > Freshwater > Lake | place: USA: Lake Mendota... | reverse complement strand
TGATGTGGAACATCCTGGGCGATCTTTGGAAAAACGGCACGCCAGATTGGAATACAGTGCTCAGCGATCCTCGCGCAAAGCTCCACCTCTACGGAAAGTCGGAGGCCCGCCCGGGTCGGAAAATGGGGCATGTGTGCCTCATGGCAGAAACAATCGAGGAAGCCTTGGCGGGAATCAAAAATCTACAAGCCGGACTGGGCGTGACGGTCTGAAGCTCAGGAGGGAACCCCGATTTTTTCGAGTAGACGGGAGATATTCACGTGAGTGGCCACAAGGTCCTGAATACTCTCGATCTTATCCGTATCGCCCGGTTGGATTTTGATAGTCAGGGAAAGAATGCGGTGGGCGATCAAGTAGCTATCCTCGGGCGAGAAAACAACTGGCAGATTTGTTTTTTCCAGCATTTCCAGTAAAGCGCGGTGGGGTTTGAGGCCGTCAGAGAGGATCAGCCCGCTCAACCTTCTTTCACTGGACTCAGATGACTCCGAAATGGCGGCCAGAACGATATCCTCTCGATCTCCGGGAACAACGAGCAATGTGCCTATGGAGAGTTTATGACGAATGTTAGCAGAACTCACAGCGCCAATAACGACATTCGCCGCATAATTGCATGAGAATTGGGCATTGCAGAAAAACGATCCATGGATCTTCTCGGAAATTTGCTGAAGCGAAGGTTCGGTCAGTTTTTTCTGAACCGGCATGACACCGAGCAACTCCAAGCCAAGGCGCTCGAAGCCGCGGCGGGCGAAATCGGCCGTCTGCTCCATTTTTTGCGACTGAACCTTGTTCATCACAACGCCGACAACCTCCACTCCTTCGCGGTCGAAGAGTGCTTTATTCAGAGCTCCTTCATCAATCGGCAGTCCGATGCCCCCGGGAACAACGAGCAAAACTTTGCTGCCAAGAATTCGCGCCACAGTGGCATTTGAGAGATCGAATACAGACCCCACCCCGGCATGGCCGCTGCCTTCGATGATGGCAAAGTCCTTTTCCCAACTAGCTCTGTCAAATGAATGCTGGATTCGCCTCACGAGGGTTTCATGGTTCGCCTCATTAATGTATCGGCGGGTAAAATCGGGCTCGACCGTAATCGGGCTCATGTCCTCAATCGGTACGAGGGGTTCATATACCGTTTTCATGAGGAGGCTGTCTTCATCGATCCGTCGTCCATCAAACTCAGTGAAACGCTGGCCAACAGGCTTTATGTAGCCAATGCGCGGGAACTTTTGACTCAAAGCGGCATAGAGGCCAAGGGATGTTGTCGTCTTCCCCGTGTCCTGCTCCGTGGCAGCAATAAAAATGCGCGGCGTGACCGTATTCACCGACTCAATCCCCTTCCTCGGCGGCAGGATAAAGTTTGCGATATTCAATGGCTTGCAGAGCGACAATCGCAGCCATGCTGAGGATTTCTTTGACTGAGGCTCCCCTCGGGAGGTCGGCAGATGGACGGGTGAATCCCATGAGAATCTGCCCGTAGGTGTTGGAGTCCGCAAAAAGGCGTGTGAGTTTGACGGCGATATTTCCACTGTTGAGATCGGGAAAAATGAGGACATTAGCCCTCCCTCCGACTTTGCTTTCGCCAATCTTGATTTCGGCCAGGGCCGGCTCGAGGGCAGCATCTGCCTGCATTTCGCCATCAATCGTTATATCGGCCCCGGCTTTCTCAGCGATATGGCGGGCGAGAGTGACGGCTCCTGCGACTTTTTCAGTGGATGCCGTGCGGGCGCTGCCTTTGGTGGAAAAGCTGAGCAAGGCGATGCGGGGGCGGTGGCCAAAGACCTGCCTTGCAAGCAATCCAGCTTGGACGGTGATGGTGGCTAGTTGAGACATCGTAGGGTCTGGCACCACGCCGGTGTCTGCGAAAAACAAGACCCCATCGTCGCCATAGGGACGGTTGTGAAGTTCGACAATCGTGCAGGAGGAAATGACATCAGCAAACGGCATGGATTTCACGAGATGGAGCATAGGCCGCAGAAGAGCACCACCAGATGCACTAACTCCCCCAACAAGGGCATCCGCCAAGCCGTATTGAACCATCATAGCTGCAAAATAGTTGGGCCGCACCATAACTGCGCGGCTGTCTTTCAACTCGATCTTGCGGTAGCGTCCAATTCGCTCCAATCTCCGGCAGAACACGGGAAGCTCGGACGATTTTTCAGGATTAATGATCGCGACATGGTCGAGGCTGATGCCCTCGCTCTGTGCGATTTCATGAATCAGTTCGCGCCGTCCCAGCAGGATCGGTACGCCGAGTTGACTCTGGTAAAAAAGCTCCGCCGCTTTTATCACACGGGGCAGCTCGCCGTCCGGAAAAACAACCCTCTTGGGATGTTTTCTAACTTTTTCAAAAATTGATTCAATAAACCTCATACCCTCTACGATGGAATCCAAACTGACGAATAACGACGGTCGAGACAAGGAGAACATCGACCCGCTTGGCATCCTGAGGGTGCGCGGGCGGAGCGTAGAGATGCACCGCAGGCCGCTCATCATGGGTATCCTTAACATCAACGACGATTCGTTTTCCTCGGATGGTAAAATTGACACCGACTGGGCGCTCTGCCGCGCCGTGGAGATGGTCGCAGAGGGCGCGGATATTATCGACGTGGGTGGCGAAAGTGCCCGGACCAACAGGAAGGCGATCAGCGAGGAGGAAGAAATCCGGCGTGTCAGGCCGTTTCTGGAGGGCTTCCAGAATATAATGAATACAGCTGTTCCACGCGATGGGGATCAGCTTTTTCCGCCACTCCTTTCTCTGAACACCTGGCGCCCCAGGGTCATCGAGGGCTCCTTGGAAGCGGGCTTCGACATTCTGAACGACATGAGCGCCCTCCCCGACGCAACGAATGCGCGGCTCTGCGCCATGATCGGGGCCGCGCTCTTGATCATGCATTCCCACGGGGAGCCGAAGATGCGACACACGCATGTGACCTACCCAGATATCATCAGCGAGCTGTTGGAGTTTTTTGAACAAAAAGCTTCTCTGGCCATCGAAGCAGGTATCCACCGCGATTCGTTGATCCTCGATCCCGGGATCGATTTTGCGAAACAAGTAGATGACAACCTGCGCATTTTTCGCGAACTCGGCAGGCTCACATCACAAAGATTTCCGGTGCTTTTGCCTGTGTCCCGCAAGAGTGTTATCGGGCGGGTGCTGGGAATCGAAAAACCGGCCGACCGCGATGCGGGAACGATCGCCTGTATTGTGGCGGGCATGCTTCGCGGTGCGTCCATTTTCCGCGTGCACGATATCTCTGCAGCATGGTTTGCGATCCGGAGCGTGGAGGCCTTGAGGTGAGGAACGCCGTTCTGCTATGCCTCAGGATTGCGCTGGCGGGACTATTTTTTTACGCCGGCGCGCTGAAGGCTGGAGCGAGCCAGGAGTTTGCTATGGCACTGCTGCCATTCACATTTGTTCCTCCTGAGTGGACGATGCCGCTAGCGCTTTCTCTGGCTTTGGTGGAAATCCTCACCGCGATCCTACTGGTCCTGCCGCGCGCTTTTCCTCTCGGGGCAGCCTTGGTCTGCGCCTTGTGTCTTCTTTTCATTGGCGTTATCTCTTGGGCTTTGTGGAACGGCATTATTGTAAGCTGCGGTTGCTTCGGAGGGGATGAATCGCCATCCGCCTGGAAAATGCTTCTGGCGATCGGGCGCGATATCCTTCTCATCGGTGCAGCGACAACCATCCTTGCCCTGCACCGCATTGGGAAGAACACCTAAGCATCCCGCCGCTTGCGTGAGAGTAGGGGGATGTTAATTTCGACTCGTGAACAAGTCCGCTATTCCGGTGCAGATCCGCGCGCTCATTCCCACAAATGCGGGAACCGCCGTGTTTCTGGGAAATGATGAAAAAGTCTTCACCATCTACATCGACCAAGCGATTGGTACAGCGATCAGCCTCTATCTGAACTGCGTCGAAAAGGAACGCCCGCTCACGCACGATCTTCTAGCCAATGTCCTCACCTCCCTCGGAGCCAAGGTCGAGAGAGTTGTCATCAATGATTTCCGGAGCGGCATCTACTATGGCCGCTTGATCATCACTGCGGAAAACGAACTCCAGCAGCGCAAGATCATCGAACTCGACGCCCGCTCCAGTGATTGCATGGCCATGGCCGCGCTACAGAAGTCCCCTATCTATGTCAGCGGAGTAGTCTGGGATGAGGTGGAGGATACGACCCCCCTCCTTGAGCGCCTCCAGCAAGGCGCAGGCGGAGAGAGCGCTGAAGGCACGGAAAAAGAGGAGGAGTAGGGCCCTCGCCCAACGCCTCCTCAATTTCGAGGCAGCTTACCGATTCGCATCAAGCTCCTGCGTAGCGAGCGCGAAGCAGATTCATCATGTGAACATTGATGTCCCACTGGCTGGCAACAGGCTGACAGGTGTAGGGTAAGGTCGGAAGATATGGCGGCGGGCCGAACTCCGGAGTGATTGTGAATTGGCTGGCGCCCTCGGCTCGCCGGGCCGCGATGATTTTATCCCAGCACTTGAGATGGGCATTCAGAGCATTCGCCCACTCCGGAGCGCGCGGATCGCTCACTTGGGGCCCATGCTCCCAGCCCACACGCGCGTGGATGTGCGAGACCGCAGGGAGGAGCGGCTCGATGAGGTCATCTTGGTCCTGAAGCAGGGACTCGCAGACATTGCACCAATGAGACATATCCAGCACGAGCTTCAAGGAAGGCATGGCCCTCAGAAGCTCGCCCGTGCGCCAAGGGGTGTGGCAGCAGCGACCCCGGTGCGTCTCATGATAAATGGGAATCCCAGTGGCGGCTGAAACACTTTCCGAGACCGCAAAGACCCTCTTGTTTTCCTCTAAGCTGAAAAGATTTCGTCCCGTGTGGCTGTTGATAAAAAGCGGCTGAAATCCTGCCGCATGGCGCAATCTTTTCTCAAAAAGCTCGAGATGCTTCTCCATTTCACGATCCGCCGTCATCCAATGCAGAGTGACCAGCGCCAACCCTTGGCTTTTGGCGAGGGAGGCCGCTTCATCGGCCACAGAGTCACCATCGGAGAGGGCTACCTCGACACCGTCGTATCCGGCTTCTTTAACCCGACGGATAAACTCGGAAGCGGAGTAGGATTCACTGCCCCAACGCGGACATAGAAAAAGCAATTTCATGAGCCGTGTTTGTAGCAAAGACTCCAAACACGGAGCAAGAACGCCGTAAAATCAACTCCCAGTGCCAATGTAGCGGGCGCGATAGCCGCCGAAATCCCCCATCTCACCAACCGGAGGAACCGAGCGCATGTCGTAGACGGTGTCGCTGACGATTGTGCCGCTGTGAATGTCATAGACCATGACCTGCGCCTTGCCCTGAGTGCGGAAATCCTCGGTGCGAACTGCAATAAAGCGGGTAGATTTCTTGGAATACTCGCCGGTGCGTGCGACATACTCCCTCGCACGATCCTCCGCAACTTGGCGTTGGCGTTTGGTCGCTTGGTTACGGGAGATCAAATAAGCCCCACCGCCGGCAGCAAGAGCAGCTCCAGCTGTGACTGGAATGGTCACGGCGGGATTTACGCCAGTGAGAGCAAGCGGAAGCCCGACCGCGAGGCCCGTGGCTACGCCTGCAACAGCGGCGTTCTCACCGGGCGTGAGATTGGAGCAACCGCTCAGGGCAAGCGATACAGCTACGGGGAGACAAAGCAAACGAACGGGCATGGATGAAACTTTCATACAGATTAGAAACTAGGCATAGATTTTTGAAAAACAAGTTCGGCCATATTCGTAGATCGCCCTCGGCCTCGCCACAGCAACTCCCCGCTTGCGGCAGGCAGCGTTTCGTTGATTAATGAAGTGATGTTTGCCAATCAGCCGCATGGGTTTTTCCAATTTCTTTAATCAAGCCATCACCAGCAAATCGCCCACCCTGCGGAGCTTTGAGTCTCTGCTGGAGCCGATGAGCGATTCCTCGCTCGAGTCGCTCGCCGCCCTCTCGGCGGCCATGACGCGAAGGCACTTTGGCCGGACGATGCGACTATTTGCCCCGCTTTACCTTTCGAACGAATGCATCAACTCTTGCGCTTACTGCGGATTCTCCCGTGAGAATACGATTCAACGCGTGACGCTTGAAATCGAGCAGGTAGCCACAGAAGCGCGACATCTCACCGAGGAGGGCTTTCGCAACATCCTGCTCGTGGCGGGCGAGCATCCGAAATTTGTATCCGGTCCCTATCTGGAAATGTGTGTGGCTCGCCTGCGTCCGCTGGTTCCCGCTCTCTCGATCGAGGTCGCGCCGATGGAAACCGCCGACTACCTGCCAATCGTGCGCGCCGGCGCCGAGGGGCTTGTGGTTTATCAAGAGACATATCATCGCGAAACCTATCCGAAGGTTCACCTCGCCGGGCCCAAGAAGGATTTCGATTGGCGGCTGGATTGCCCCGAGCGGGGATACGATGCGGGATTCCGCCGCCTCGGTGTGGGAGCGCTTTTTGGATTGGCCGATTGGCGCTACGAGGCTGTGGCACTTGCCGCACATCTGGAATACCTCCAGCGCGTGTGCTGGAAGGCACAACTCACCGTCAGCATGCCACGGCTTCGCCCCGCAGCAGGCGAATTCGAGCCGACACATCCCCTCCCCGACCGCGATTTTATTCAACTCCTCTGCGCGTTGCGTGTCACCTTTCCAGCGATTGGCATTGTTTTGAGCACGCGCGAACCGGCTTCCCTCCGTGACCTCATCGCACCACTCGGCGTTACCATGATGAGTGCCGGCAGCCATACCGAACCCGGCGGCTACACCGGCCAAGGCCGCGAGGCACTTCATCTCACAGTAAAGGGAAAAATCGTGCCCGATAGCGGTGCAGAAGCGGCCACCGAGCAGTTTTCCATCTCCGACGACAGGGATCCCCGCACAGTCCAAAGCGCCCTCCATCGCATGGGACTCGAACCTGTCTGGAAAGATTGGGACGAAGCGATTCTCAGTACCGTATGAAAATCCTGATCAATGGCGAGACACGCCAATTCGACGAGGTAAAAACCATTACAGGCCTTGTTGCCAAGCTCGCTCTTGAGCCGAAGATGATCCTCATCGAGCACAATGGGACCGCACTCCACCGCAGCGAATGGAGCTCATGCCTCCTCTCAGAAGACGACCGCATCGAGATTCTTCAGGTCGCCGCCGGCGGGTAATTCACAAGCAAGGAAGCCAATCCGCGTTTGTCAGCTACTTCCGTAAGCGTCTTATCGGCAAGAAGCAACCCAAACCCTCTACCATAGGCCGCCCCATTCACGACGCAGGCATCGGTGCGGCACTCATAAATCTGGGCGGCGCCCTTTGCAAGAGCCGCAGACTTGTCGCCGTCCAACTCGTATTTCCACCCCACGATGAACGCCCCGGGAAACCACTCCCGCAAACGGGGCAGAATTTTTGGCGCAGGCTCAAGGTTCAAAGTGAGCGCCCCGTCGCGCGTAGGGATTTTTTTTATCCCTGCGCCACCTGTGATGGATGCGACCTGAAAATCACAGAGGGCGGCGGCGTGAAAAATCGCATGCGGCGCCGAAGGTAGGCCTTGAAACAAGGCTGCCAGCGAGTCGTTCGTTGAAAACACGCGGACATCGATGCCTTCGGGCACAGGGAATGTGCTCCCCTCGCCGCGCAAACAAATCACATCCCACCCAGCCTCCTGCAAGGCCTTGGAGAGAATCGATCCGATTTCACCAGTCGCAAAATTTGTGATGCGACGCACCGAGTCGATCGGTGCCGAAGCCGGACCGCAGGTGACAACGGCAAGTAGCTTGGGAGAAAGGAGCGAGGATGAGAGCATCGGGCCGTGAGTCATTTAAACCCTTTGTGCTCTGTGTCCTCTGTGGTCAACCCGAACTCAGTGCCGGAAATGCCGCGTGCCCGTGAAGACCATCGCAATGCCTTTTTCATTGGCGGCTTGGATAACCTCGGGATCGCGCACCGAGCCACCTGGCTGGATGGCTGCTGTGGCTCCAGCCTCAGCAGCGGCGAGGAGTCCGTCGGGAAACGGGAAAAACGCATCACTGCAAACGACACTGCCTTTCAAGGAGAGCCCTGCCTCTTGAGCCTTCCACACGGCGATGCGTGAGGAATCCACACGCGACATCTGACCTGCGCCAATGCCCAAGGTGCGGTCGGGTCCTGCATAGACGATGGCGTTGGATTTGACATGTTTGACGATCTTCCAACCGAATTCCATCGCCTCGATCTCGGCCTTTGTAGGCGGGCGGGCAGTCACGACCTTGTGCTCAAGCTCCGGGATATCGGCTGTATCGGAATCTTGGACAAGCAAACCTCCCAAAACGCTGCGGATGTCGCGCCCGCTTTGAGTGAGAGGCTTAAGCACTCGCATAAGGCGGAGATTTTTTTTCTTCTGAAGCAGCGAGCGGGCCTCAGAGTCGAACTCGGGAGCGATGATGACTTCGCTAAAGATTTCACAGATCGCCTTGGCCAATGCGAGGGTAATCGACTGATTGCAAATGATGATGCCACCGAATGGCGCTTGTTTGTCAGTAGCGAAGGCTTTTTCCCAAGCCTCGCGCAGGTCCAAATCACTGCCGACACCGCAGGGGTTAGTGTGTTTTAGAATAGCAACCGTTGGCTTGCTGAACTCGGATATGAGACCGGCAGCGGCGCTAATATCAAGGATGTTGTTATAGGAGAGTTCCTTTCCGTGGAGCTTCTCGAAATACGAGCCGAAGTCTCCGTAAAGCTCGGCCTGCTGATGCGGATTCTCGCCATAGCGAAGGCGCATTTCGAGCGGGTAATCGACACTGAATCGAGCGCAGGTCTGCTGTTCGCGATTAAGAAAGGACGAAATCATGCCGTCGTAGTGCGATGTCGCGGCAAAGGCCTTGATCGCCATCCGCTCGCGCAGGACCAGTGTCGTGCCGCCATTTTCTTCCTTCATATCGGCTAACACGGCAGCATAGTCGGAGGGATCTGTGACAACACAGACTGACTGATAGTTCTTCGACGCGCTGCGGATCATGGATGGTCCACCGATATCTATCTGCTCAATGGCCTCAGAGAGGGTCACATCCTCGCGGGCGATGGTGGCCTCAAAAGGATAAAGATTGACCACCACAAGATCGATAGGGCGGATCCCGTGAGCCTTAGCCTGCTCCTCGTGCTCCTCGTTGCCCCGGATGTAAAGGAGTCCGCCATGGATTTTCGGATGGAGGGTCTTGACCCGGCCCTCGAGGATTTCGGGCGAGCCGGTGAAATGGGAGACCTCTGTGGTCGGAATGCCCTCGGCTTGGAGGGCCTTGGCCGTGCCGCCGGTGGAAAGAATTTCGATACCGTAGGCATGGAGCCCACGGGCAAAATCGACAATCCCGGTCTTGTCGGAAACCGAGATCAATGCGCGTTGAATTTTCATTTTTTAAGAGAGTAGAAGTTAGTCGTCGTGCGTCGGGACTTCAATATCCAATCGGCGCGCGGAACGGCATCAGCTCAATGTCTGAAAACTTCAGGCCAGCGAGGGGATTGACACTTCCGGCTCCACCTCGGCCTGATAATCAACGCCAGGGAGACCGAAACCAAATAGGCGCAGGAAGCTCTCCTGGTACCCGGCAAAGTCCGCGAGTTCGGCGAAATTCGAGGTCTCCACGGCATCCCACCGCTCGCTGATAACTTCCTGCACGGCATCCGTCATTTCCCAATCATCAAGACGAATCCGGCCCTCGCTGTCGGTGGCAGGAGCGGCATTTGACAGGCGGTCGCGGAAAAGGCGATCCATCTGTTCGATGCACTCCTCATGAGTGCCACCGGCTTTCATGATTTTATAGAGTAGCGAAATGTAGAGCGGAACCACGGGAATGGCCGAGCTCGCCTGAGTGACAAGGGCCTTGTTCACCGAAACCCAGGCCTTGCCTCCAAGCGGTGCAAGCTTGGTGTTCAGGGAAGCACAGCAACGCTCCAAATCCTGTTTCGCACGGCCGATGGTGCCATTTTTATAAATCGGCCAAGTGAGGACAGGCCCGATGTAGGAATAAGCTAAAGTGCGCACGCCGGGGGCGAGCACTCCGGCCGCAAGCAGGTCATCTATCCACATCTCCCAATCCTCGCCACCCATCACAGCCGTAGTGTGCGCGATCTCCTCGTCATTCGCAGGCTCGATAGAAATTGAATTCACCTCACCGCTACCAGTATTGAGATTTTTGTTAGTATAAGACTCACCGATCGGCTTGAGGACAGACTTGAAAACCTCACCCGTCTTAGGGTGCGTACGACGGGGAGAGGCAAGGCTGTAAATCACACAGTCGACTTGGCCTAGATCCGCCTTAATGGCTGCAATGACCTCCTGCTTCATGGCGTCTGAAAAGGCATCGCCATTGAAAGACCGCGCATAAAGTCCGGCGGCAGCAGCTTCCCGTTCAAATGCGGCGGAATTATACCAACCCGCCGTGGCCGTGCGCCCCCCCTCAGCCCCGCGCTCAAAGAACACACCAATCGTGGCAGCATTTGCGCCAAAGGCCGCCGCGATCCGCGAGGCGAGGCCATAACCGGTTGAACTTCCAATCACGAGAACCTTCTTAGGGCCGTTTGCAAAAGGACCGCGTTTTTTAACAACAGCAATCTGGTCGGCAACATGCTTTGCACATCCCGTCGGATGGGCGGTGGTGCAAATGAATCCACGAATCTTAGGTGAGACAATCATATGAGAGCTCAGATTGAATACTCATGCGGCTTCACTCAACGTTTTTGTTCATGGTGAGGAGATTGGAGTCAGAGCCATTTCATCTGATTTGGCTATGGATTTTTAAAGCGCGCTCAAGCGGGAGGCGTTATATCCCAAGCCTTGAGGAATGGCGTAACAGAGTGCGAGGAGGAGGTGCATCCGGCACCAAGTGCTTTGGAAAGCGGGCAGCTCGGGATCGATGTGTTTTTTTATAAGTTTCATGCGGAAAGTGGACCGCTTGTTCATCTCGGGATATGGCGGAGAGTGATCCTGCCTCAGAAAACCGTGAGGGGCTCACTAAAGAAAGAGACCCGAAATGGAAAAAACACAAAGCAGGTATGCGCGGCGCTACGACCGCGAATTTAAGGAAAACGCCGTGGCACTCGTGGAGAGTGGCAAGGA
>Ga0164292_10004763_pt1 | contig 11051 bp, 11 predicted proteins | sample GEODES117metaG_FD_111486 | JGI IMG/M metagenome (GOLD analysis project Ga0164292, IMG submission 111486) | Eutrophic lake water microbial communities from Lake Mendota, Wisconsin, USA - GEODES117 metaG | ecosystem: Environmental > Aquatic > Freshwater > Lake | place: USA: Lake Mendota... | reverse complement strand
ACGCCCGCAACGGACTCCGAGTCCTGCCCGACCACACCTTCACCACCTGCCCTTCGCCGCACGTCCTAATCGTTCCCGGTGGTTTCGGCACGCGCGCCCTCCTCAAAAACGCGTCGGTCCTCGCTTGGCTCCACAACCAAGCCGCCTCCGCCGAACTCGTCGTGTCCGTCTGCACCGGGGCCTTCCTGCTCGCGCAGCTCGGCCTGCTCGACGATCTCCGCGCCCTCGCGCCAGCCGCGACCATCGATCCCTCCTCCCGCTTTCACGACAACGGCAAAATCCTAACCGCCGCAGGCATTTCCGCCGGCACCGATTGCTCGCTGCACGTGGTCTCGCGTCTCCTCGGTCCCGCCGCCGCCGCGAGCACCGCCCGCTACATGGAATACAACGCCTATTGTTCCTGATCTCCGAACTCCGATCTTCGTCCCTTTCAAAGCCCCTCCATCCCGTGCCGCACCGCCCTCGCGCTCGGCGCCATCTATGACATCTGGGGCAGTGCCCACCTCGGTATCCGCATTGCCGTGGAGACGATGCCGCCTTTTCTGATGGCGGGAGCCCGCTTCCTCCTCTCCGGCGTGTGCAGCATTACGAAGCTTAGGATTCAGTTAATGAATGTTAGTGGGATTGCGGGTGTGGAGGAGGAAATCATGTCAAGACAGTTCCTAATCCATTTCCTTCTGACATTTTTTCTGGAATTTTTGCGAAACTTGGGTTAGCCGATTATCGATTCCCTCATCATGAAAAAACCAAGCCGCGATCAACCGATTCGCATTATCATAGTAATCTTTACGATTTTCGGCCTATCTTCATGTATTTCCACAGACGGGTTCTCTGGGTCGTCGGGTTATGGTTCCGGCTTTTACGGCAGCCCCTACTACGGAAATTCACCGATTCGCTATACTCCCGTGGCGATCTCGACGGACTCGGTTTTCGGCCCCGACTGCGGAAATGGCTCCTTCTTTAACCAAAGAGGGTGTTCTAGCTGTGATTACAATCCCTGCCGCTACTCGCACAAAAAATCTTCCAACTGCAATCATTCGGACCGCAATAATCACTCCGATAATGACAAGCGGAAGAAGAATGGCAAAAATTCATCCAATCGCAATGATTCAAAACGCACTAATCACCGCGATGATAAAAAGCGCCAGGAGAACAACAAAGCATCGTCCAACCGCAATCGTTCAGGCCGCACTAATCATTGTGATGAAAAAAAGCATCAGGAGAAGAACAACGGCGATGCGCGCAAGGGGCATTACGGTAAAAAGCACGATAGCCGAAAAAAGGATAAAGACTAGCCTAGTGAATCAGTAACTTTCTTATCGAAATGCTCTTCTGTTGTTTTATGCCAAGACATTTCCTAATCGAGTATGCTGTTTCGATAAATCATGTTATGCCGTGTGCGCCAATTGGCCCATGCAATAAGCGCTCTGGGGAAGAAACCAAAATTCATCGCCGCCATGGTAGATGACATGCTGCTGCCCATCGCGCGGGATCTCACTCCCCTTGGCCTAGGAAGAAGTGAACCCCGCGTCAAAATACACCGCCCCAAGAACTACCGTTTAATGACATAACCTCGTCAAGGAATGGGGCCCCTCCCGCATCGAAAAATGGGCGTCGAAAATCATCCAAATCCCCACTAACGTAGCGCCATTCGTTGCTGACCCCTTTTCTAGGAAACTGATCCTGTGCAAAGCGAAAATTTGGTTTAGAGTTGCTCGTGAAAATTCGAATACTGGCGATCCTTTTTGCCACTTCAACTGTTGTGAAAGCCGAAGACTCCAAACCAAACCTCACGCCGATTCAGGAGCATGTTACCATGCAGTGCGGCACTGAACCTCCATTTCGCAATGAGTATTGGGACAACAAGCGGGAGGGTATCTACGTTTGCATTATTTCCGGAAAACCATTGTTCAGTTCGCTGGATAAGTTCGATTCCGGTACGGGGTGGCCAAGCTTTATTCGTCCGCTGGAAGCAGAGACTATCGAAGAGAGGGTCGATATCTCCCATGGCATGGAACGTGTTGAGGTGCGCTCGGTGGAAGGTAAATCGCATTTGGGTCATGTTTTCCCCGATGGGCCTGCCCCGACAGGCATGCGTTACTGCATCAACTCTGCGTCCCTGCGTTTCATACCCAAAGAGGAGCTCGAAAAGCAGGGCTACGGAAAATTTCTGTCTCTTTTTGAAAAGCCATGATCTTTTTAGGATTCGTGCGATGAGCTCGGATTGATTGTCCTCGTCGCTACAAGATATGGCTTCTTTTCGCATCGGCATCGATCTGGGAACGACAAATTGCGCACTAGCGTATGTGCCTTGCGATTCGACATCCGGGCACAGCGATGTGCTGGCGATTTTCCAGCCTGAGACTGCACACTCCGCGACTTCGCAACGGACGCTGCCCTCGTTTCTCTATCTTGCTCCGGATCAGAATGGTCATTGGACGGCAGGACGATTCGCTCGTACCCGTGCGGCGGAGGTTCCTGGGAGAGTGGTGCATTCCGCGAAGTCTTGGCTGGTGCATCATGCCGCAGACCGCCGCGCCAAATTTCTCCCACTGGGTTCGGCTGATCTGACGCCGCCTGACCTGATCAGCCCGGTCGATGCTTTGTCGAAACTCCTTAAGACCCTCTCCATAGCTTGGAACGAGGTGCACCCGGATGCACCCCTTGAATCACAAGATGTGGCCATCACGGTGCCTGCCTCGTTCGACCCCGCCGCGCAGCAACTCACTCTTGAAGCTGCGCGGGAAGCGGGATTCCCCGGCTCTACCTTCCTTCTCGAAGAGCCTCAGGCCGCCTTTTATGCCTGGTTGGAAAATGATGCTTCGGCTCTCGATTCTCTTGCTGCCGGGAATCACAAGTCCCACGTCCTTGTGGTGGACATTGGCGGAGGAACGACCGATCTTAGCCTCTTTGCCGTCGAGCCGAGGCCGGATTCGCCACTTCCGCGTCTCCAGCGTATCGCGGTGAGCGACCATGTCCTGCTCGGTGGTGACAATCTTGATCTCTCGCTGGCTCATTTTCTCGAAGAAAAACTAACTCCTGGTGCGCAGTTGGCGCCATCAACCTTTGCCCAACTCCTCGCCCGCTGCCGGGAAATCAAGGAGGAGGCCCTCGGTGAGAAGTTCGAGGGGGGTAAAGTCTGGCCCGTCGCCGTATCGAGGCCCGGCGCCTCGCTCCTCTCGGGAACTCTTCGTTGTGAGATCTCAGCCAGCGAAATTTTCGCTCTTTTGCTAGAAGGGTTCTTTCCTCTGGTTACAGCGGGGGAGCATCCGCTGCGTGCCGCTCTGGGACTCCGAGAAATGGGGCTTCCCTACGCCAAAGATCCCGCTGTGACCCGCCACCTCAGCGACTTCCTGCGCGGGCGGGCGGCGGTGGATTTCATCCTTTTCAATGGTGGTCTCACGAAAGCTCCAGCGATTCGTCGCCGCATTCTGGAAAATCTGACTCGCTGGCAACCGGAGCACATTCCAAAGGTCCTTGAAAACACGGATCCCGAGCTAGCCGTTGCCCGCGGAGCCGCACGGTTCCTACATCTCCGTGCCACGGGGGATGAATCCCGCATCGAGGCGGGCGCTTCGCATTCGTATTACATGCGCGTCGGGCAAAACTCTACCCTCTGCCTTTTGCCGCAGGGCGCACCGGCTGAAAAGGATTTCACAGCATGTCATCCCGAGCTTCGCGCGCTTGTGGGCAAGCCAGCCTCCTTTGAGCTTCTGCGCAATGCCCGCCGTCCTTCTGACCAACCCAGCGATGTCGTGGCAACCGATGCGGAAGGTTTTTCCGATCTTCCTGCTGTCGAGACTATCCTTGCTTCGCCTCAGGGCTCGCGCGCCCCGAGTGATCCCATTGTGCGGGTTAAAATTCGGACCTGCATGCGCTTCACCGGTCTTTTGAAAGTTGAGCTTCTTTCCGCAGAGCCCGGCCTGCGATGGGATGCCCTTTGGCCTCTTGAGTTTTCCTTGCGAGGTTGTGCCACTGCTCCGCAGAAACGCTCTGCCGACACTTCGGATGCCGTTACTCGCGCTGGCGAACAACTTGCCGCGCTTCTCGATCCCGCTCGTAAAACCCGTCAGAAGCTCACAGCCAACGCGGTTTTCACCGTTGGCGAAAAGGCGCTTGGCAATCAGAAGTCGGCTTGGACTGGTGGCATCGTGCGCCGGCTTTTCGACATCTGGCTTGAGGCAGCTCCTCAGCGGATCCATTCGGCAGATCACGAGGAAACATGGCTGCATCTTGCCGGTTGGTTTCTGCGTCCTGGTTGCGGCATGACCGGGGATGCCGAGCGAGCCTCTGCATTGGCTAAAATCCTTGCTGCGCCACCTCGTTTCCCCAGTGGCGCCGTGAAAATCCAGCGTTGGATTTGCGCGCGACGCATCGCCGCTGGTCTGGATGCCGTCCAATCCGAGGCTATCTGGAAAGCCGCCGCAGTGGAATGGCGTGAAGGAGCGACTCCATCTGCAGAGATTGTCCTTCTGGCAGGATCGCTGGAATCCATCGGCTCGGAAACACGAACCACAGTACTCAGGAGCCTGACGAAGGCTATCGAGGCGCAACCCAGAAATCCCGCCTTTTGGAAGGCGCTCGGGCGACTCCTTTCGCGGGTCCTCTTCCATGCCGGAACCGAGCAAATCCTGCCGCCGGAGTTCGTCGAAGAGTCTTGGGAAATTCTGCGGGAAACCGATCCGGGCGAATCCCTGCGGGCCGAAGTCGCTGTCGCGTGGTTGCGCGCCGCGCGCCTCACTGGTCTGCGTCCGGTGGATGTTTCGAAGTCCACCCGCAATCAGATCGATTCGCTCTTGCGGCGTTGGGATATCAATCAAGTCCGACGTCGTGTGCTTCATGAAGTCGTGCCGCCCGCAGCTTCAGATCAAACGGGCCTCCTTGGCGAGGCTCCTCCTCCCGGTTTGACACTTCAAAGCGAAGTCGATTTCCGTTAATAGAACTCCATACAAAATGAAGACTACAGGAATTTTTAAACTGAATGGCGTCGTTCAGCACTACGATTGGGGCGGCTTCGATTTCATCCCCAGTTTGCTCGGGCAACCACATCCTTCGCCGTTGCCTTGTTCGGAACTCTGGCTTGGTGCACATGGGGGAGGGGCTTCTATCGTCGAGTTGCCCGATGGTTCTGTTCCTCTGCCCGATTTGGTTAGCATGGCGCCGGATCAAGTTCTTGGGGTAGCTGTTGCGGCGCGTTTTCAGAATCTGCTTCCGTATTTATTCAAGGTTCTGGATGCCCGAAAAATGCTCTCCATCCAAGCCCATCCGACGATTGCCCAAGCGCAGGCTGGATTTGAGGCCGAGGAATCGGCAGGTGTTCCCCTCAAAGCCCCCACGAGGAATTACAAGGACCGGAATCACAAACCCGAAGTGCATGTGGCGCTCACGGACTTCTGGATGCTGCATGGCTTTCGCCCGCTGGAGGAAATCGCCGAGTGCCTACGGAATGTTGAGGAACTGCAGCCGCTGATGCCAGATTTCCCGAATCGATTGGAGGTTGCTGGAAACGATGTCGCCGCAAGGTCCACGCTACTGCGCGAGCTCTATGGACAGGCTATGGCGATGCCGCAGGCCGAGGTTGATAGTCTTCTGAATCCTCTGATCTCAAGGCTCGAAAAGGAGTCACCGACGAATAAAGACCTGCCTGACTTCTGGGCTGTGCGCGCCGCCCGGGAGTTCCCTCTGCCGGACGGCCACCGCGACCGAGGCATCTTTTCCATCTACCTGCTCAATCTTGTCCGCTTGCAACCTGGCGAGGCAACTTATCAATCGGCGGGGACTCTACACGCCTACCTCGAGGGCGTGAATGTCGAGCTCATGGCAAATTCCGACAATGTGCTGCGTGGCGGTCTCACTCCTAAAAATGTGGATGTTGCCGAGTTGATGCGTGTCTTATGCTTCAACGAGGGCAAGGTTGGAGTTATTCACGGCGTAGATGCTGGAAACGGTGAGACCGTGTATCCAACGCCTGCTGCGGAATTTGAACTCAGCCGTATTCAGTGCTTCAAAGACCGGGAATATCATTCTGGCACACGCACAGGACCGGATATCCTGATTGTGATGCAAGGCGAAATCACTGCTACAGCTGATGGTGACAAACTTCAGCTTCAGAAAGGTGAGTCCTTCTTTGCTTCTCAGAATTGCTCTTACGTGATCAGGAGCCGGAGCGAATCTGCTGTCGTCTTCAGAGCCTCTGTTCCCTCTGCCAGATAGGCCGAAAAATATTACGCATGTCGGTGTCAGGCTGATTCTGCGGTGGGGGATAGCATTTCAAGGAGAAGCGACATGCGATTCTTAATCTCGATTGTCTCGAAAAGCGTGCGGCGGTGGGATGCATCCGAAATGAGTGTGGAAGCAATAAGGTCGGTGAAGGCCGAGTCGGAAATCGACGAACGCAAGTAATCTGCAAAGCCCTCAGGCGTTTTGAATCCCTCGGTTATGAAATTCTCGCAACTGCTTAAAATTTGACCGCGAATGCCACTGAGATCATCATTTTCTTGATCGTCACGCACTACGCATATGTCTGCACTGGGACGTGGCGAGTTTTTGAATCGCGAGAACTCAACGCGTGAGAGGCCCTGTAGGACGAGATTGGAGGTTCCATCGGCATTTATCACACATGCACGAATGACCCCGAGTCCGCCGATTGGAGCTATTGTTGTCTCATCGTAGGTGTGAGCGATGGCGAACATCCGCTTTCCTTCTAGGGCCGCTTGGATCATGCCTCGGTAGCGTTCCTCAAAGATATACAACGGCAGGAGAGAACCTGGAAAAAGGGAAACCCATGGGAGGATCATGACATCCATCTGATTCGGAAAATTGTCTATGTCATTGCTATTCACTACTAGAACGTACGAGTCGCAGTTCTGCAGGGGTTCAAAAAAAACTAAAATACTCTCGGAGTTCCCTCTTCCAGCAGACATACGCTGTCGAGGATGAGGCGTTCGGCGGCATGGCGGATGAGTCGTTCCGGAGGCTCGTGTAGCGGTTCGTAGCTGAGGCGGAAGGTTCCAAAATGCATTGGCACCAGAATTTTTGCTTTGAGTTGGATGAAGGCGTCGATGGCCTGCTCGGGGTTCATATGGACATCCCTTTTCGTAGGCGCGTCGTAGGCTCCAATGGGCAGAAGAGCTATTTCCACCGGCAAGCGCTCGCCGATCTCGCTGAAGCCATCGAAGTAGGCGCTGTCGCCACAATGAAAAACCGAGCGTCCAGCATACTCGATGTGGAATCCACCGAACCCACGGTGCGTGTCATGCAGCACTCTGGCGCCCCAATGCCGCGCCGGTGTTAGTGTGACTCTTAGAGCGCCGAGTTGAAAGGACTGCCAGTGCTGTAATTCCTGCACATGGTTGAAGCCGAGACCATGAACGAGGCTGCCCACATTTTCAGGTACAAGGATTGCCTGTTCGCTCGCTACGGCGCGCAGAGTCTTGCGGTCCAAATGGTCGAAATGGGCATGCGTCACCAGCACAAGATCGATCGCCGGCAGGTCATGGATATCCAGTCCGGGGTGCTTGATACGTTTGATGACCTTTAGCCACTTTGCCCAGTTGGGATCAATGAGAACGCTGTGCTCGGGTGTTTGAATGAGGAAGGAGGCGTGACCGATCCAAGTGATGCAGATTTGGCCCTGCTGGAGTTCGGGAAAGACGGGTTTAACGCGTCTGCCTTCGCGTTTCGTGAACAGGGATGGAATGACGACTTCGGCAAGGAAATTCCGCTTGTGCCATCCGCTGCCGAGCTTCATGTCAACATGGTGCTCGGGCTTGCGTTTTGCGGAAATTTTTCGCTCGATGAACTTACGGACCATGCTTATTAGCATCCTTCATGATCCCTGAACAAAAGCAAAGCCTGCGTGCAGAGGCCCGTCGTTACTTACTGGGTCTGGATTTGGAACGCAAACGGGCAGCGGGTCAAAAAATACTCAGCCACCTAACGAATTGGAACGCTTGGGTTACGGCACGGACGGTTTGCGCCTTCACTGCCCTCGTTTCGGAGCCGGATGTTCTTACCCCCTGGCCCGATGGAAAACAGATTATTCTGCCGCGTGTGGTTGGTTCTCAAGTGCGCCTCTACTTTGTTGATAACTCTCAATTGCTTGTCGCAGGAAAATTCGGAATCCTAGAGCCGGGCCCGAATGCACCCGTCGCTCAGGCAAGGGCGGATATGATACTTGTTCCAGGCTTGGCATTTGACCGCAAAGGGGTGCGCTTGGGACGGGGGGGGGGATATTATGATCGGCTCTTGACGGTTTTTGAGGGGCTCCGCGTGGGAGTTTGTTTCGAAGAGTCGGTTCTGGAACGGATTCCGTCGGAACCTCACGATGCGCACATGGACTTCTTGTTGACACCCGGTGGCATCATCTCCTGCGGGACGCGAAATACGAAGCGAGATTCGGGTGTGTGAGAATTTCTGCAGGCTCGTTGCCAAGGTCGGCGGCCTCAATCAAATGGTTGAGCAATAAAAGCGATGCAATGGCGTCCGATGTAGCATCGTGCCAACGAAATCCGGTGAATTGTATTTGATCCAGAAGACCAAGCGTTGTCACCGCATCACCTAGGGCGTGAGAAGGAAGTGAGGGATAAACAGCCCGAGTGAGCTTAAGGGTGTCCACCCACGGCCCGAAACGATGAAGTGGGAAGACGCGCAGGAAGCGCTTCTCGGTGGCGGCGCCGTGGGCTACGACCCAGCGTCCCTCGAGGGCTGATTTGACACGCGGCCACAGATCGATGAGTCGTGGAGCCAAGGTAAGTTGATCATTCGAAATGCCGTGCACCTGCTGGGCCGCCCAAGTAACTGGACGCGAAGGGCGCAGGTATGAATTCAGCGCCACGACAGGTGATTCCGACTGCCAATGGACGATAGCCACCTGCACAGGTTCATCCGTGAGGCCTGGAGCCGTTCCCGCACTCTCGAAATCGATCGCAGCAAACAGAGCTTCCGAGGCTTTCATGTGAAGGGCGAAGGGTTTCTGTCCTCCCTGATTTAGGCTTTTAGCAGTAGTGCGGCTGTGGTTTCCCAGTCCATGCAGGCGTCCGTGATGGAGACGCCGTATTGGAGGGTCGATGGATTGGCACCAAGCGGTTGGGCTCCAAAGTAGAGATGGCTCTCCAGCATGGCTCCAATAATTCCACTCCCGCCTGCAGCACGTTGGTCTTGAAGGCTCTTCCAGACATCGGGCTGGCGCTTCGGATCCTTGCCGGAATTTGCATGGCTGCAGTCCACCATGAGGGCCGCATGCAGACCTGCCTTGCGAAGAGCTTCACGGGCAGCATGGACATCGTTTGCACTGAAATTCGGTCCGTTTCTTCCGCCGCGTAAAACGACATGGCTGTCAGGATTTCCAGCGGTTTTGATAATGCTGGTTGCACCATCTTGGTCGATGCCGAGAAAACTGTGTGCGGTACGAGAAGAGCCCATAGCGTCGATCGCTGTTTGCACGCTGCCATCTGTCGCGTTTTTAAACCCTACAGGCATGGAAAGCCCACTGGCCATCTCCCGGTGGGTCTGGGACTCTGTCGTTCGCGCTCCGATCGCTGTCCAGCTGATGAGGTCGGCGATGTATTGTGGAACGATAGGGTCGAGAAACTCGGTCGCGGTGGGCAATCCAAGGTCCAAAATGTCGAGTAGGAGCTTCCGTGCAAGCGTCAATCCAGAGCTTATATCAAAGGATTCGTCCAGATGCGGATCATTGATTAGCCCTTTCCAACCAACAGTGGTGCGGGGTTTCTCAAAATAAACACGCATGACGATGAGAAGCCGATCCGATACAACGCGATTCAAGTCGGAGAGGCGTTTCGCGTATTCCAGCGCTGAGACAGGATCATGGATCGAGCAGGGACCGACTATCACGAGCATGCGTTCATCCTCGCCACGGAGGATCGCACGGGCTTCTGCACGGGCATCAGATACCAACTGAAGTTGGCTGGTGCTCGCAGGGAATTGGGATTTGATTTGAGCAGGTGATATGAGGCGGGTCACTCCTGCCACGCGCAGGTTGTCCACCGGGACCGTGCCCTCAGTTTGTCGGATTTCCGAATCTGTCATTTTCAAAAAGGCCATGTACCATCCATCAAGTGAGGAGTTCCTGCAAACCCCGATTCTTTCAGAGCATTGCATTCTTCCTATAAGGAGCGGGAGCTCAAATGGAAGACTGGGTAAATTATTTTACAACGGCTGCTTTGACGATTTCCGAGAATGCGAGGGCTTCGAGGCTTGCTCCTCCGACGAGGGCCCCATCGATGTCGGGTTGGCTGAGGAGTGTCGCGGCATTTGCAGGCTTCACGCTGCCTCCGTATTGAATCCGCACTTTCGAGGCAGTGGCGGCATCTGAGAGTTCCGAAAGTACAGCGCGCACATGGGCATGGGCCTCCTGTGCTTGCTCAGGTGTCGCGTTTCGGCCAGTTCCGATGGCCCAAACTGGCTCATAAGCGATCACGACATCGTTCATTTGGGCAGCGGTGACGGCTGCGAGGCTGCCACGCAGTTGTGTCTCCAGGATTTCTTTTTCACGACCGGCATCGCGGTCATCCAAAGTCTCGCCAACGCAGAGAATCGGACGCAGGCCGGTGGCCAGCGCAGTGAGTACTTTTTTATTAACAAGCTCATCGGTCTCCCCAAAAATCTGCCGACGTTCGCTATGGCCGAGAATGACATAACGCACGAAAAGCTCTCGCAGCATGGCCGGGCTTATTTCTCCGGTGAAGGCACCCGACATCTCGAAATACATATTCTGAGCACCAAGACGGATTTTTTGAGAGCCACCGAGGAGTTCGGAAAGCTTCGCAATAGCGGTGAAGGGCGGGGCGATGACGATTTCAATGCCATTGACCTCGTCCACATGACTCCGGAAGTTCTCGAGATAGCTGACTGTTTCTGCCACGGTCATGTTCATCTTCCAGTTGGCGGCGATAATTTTTTTGCGCATGTTTTTTTGAAAAGAATCCAAACAAGTATCTTCCAGCAGCCCTTTCGGCAACACGGATTCGAAACTTTTTGCACACTGTAAAAAAACACACCCATGCCCAAGGAGAGATGGACGGGATGTT
>Ga0164292_10004762_pt1 | contig 11052 bp, 5 predicted proteins | sample GEODES117metaG_FD_111486 | JGI IMG/M metagenome (GOLD analysis project Ga0164292, IMG submission 111486) | Eutrophic lake water microbial communities from Lake Mendota, Wisconsin, USA - GEODES117 metaG | ecosystem: Environmental > Aquatic > Freshwater > Lake | place: USA: Lake Mendota, Wisconsin... | reverse complement strand
GGATACAAAAATAGGCTTTTATTTTGGAAGCACTTTGCCGGAAGGCCTCCAACAATTTTCATATCCTCGGGTTTGTGTAGTAATATTGTGCCACCAAAGAAGAATCGTGATGACTGTCCTCCCCTACAAAGATAAGCAAGACCCTAAAAAAGCGCAGGTAGCTGAAATGTTTAACAGCATCAGCCCGAAATACGATTTGCTGAACCATGTATTGAGCTTAGGTATCGATATCATTTGGAGAAAAAAAGCCATCAAGCAGCTCCAAAAAGATGCTCCCATATTGATCCTGGATATTGCTACCGGCACAGGAGATTTTGCCATCGAGGCACTTGCCTTAAACCCAGACAAAATCATTGGCGTGGACATTTCCGAAGGCATGCTTTCCGAAGGCCGCAAGAAAATGGTGAAGCGTGGGCTTCAAGAAAAAATCGAAATGCACCTCGGCGATTCGGAAGGACTTCTCTTTGAAGACAATAAATTCGATGCAGTGATCGTTTCCTTTGGAGTTCGGAACTTTGAAAATCTGGAAAAAGGGTTGGCAGACATGTACCGTGTCCTCAAGCCAGGAGGAAAAACAGTGATCTTGGAATTTAGCAAACCCAGGTCATTTCCGATGAAGCAAGCTTATGGGTTTTATTCGAATGTGATTCTTCCCCAAATCGGAAAAATTGTATCCAAAGACAATTCTGCCTATACTTACCTTCCCGAGTCTGTGGAAGCCTTTCCAGATGGAGAAAATTTTCTGACCATATTAAAAAAAGTAGGCTTTCACAGCACCTTATGCAAACCACTCACTTTTGGCATCAGTTCAATCTACGTAGGGCAAAAGTAATTGTCCTAAGCCTCCTGCTGCTGTGTGTAGTGGCCCAAAGCAATGCGCAAGGGTATTTCGGGCTCACCAATAATTCAGGCTCGGATGACAAGCTTACCTCCTATGGTTTCTTCCTTGGAGCACATACCGCGAGCTACCAACTTCGCTACTCTCCTGAGTTTCTCAATCCAGCAAATTCCGCCACCGGAGCCGTTCATTCCATCTTTCCCAAGTTCACGCCGGGTTTTTCCTTGGGCTTTATTGGCATTTTACGATTTCATGACCAGGTCAACCTGATTTTTACTCCAAAAATTGGTTTTTACGAGTACAAATTGGACGTCAACTACTTTGATGGCGCATCGGCAACCTATCCCAATACTTCAAACAATACCGCCTTACCCAGTCTTGGTTACCGAACCGAAGAACTGGTCAATGAAGCAACCATGGTGGAGCTTCCAGTGGTATTCAAATACCGCTCCATGCGGTTCAACAATACCCGCATGTACTTTATTGGCGGAGGAAGCTACTTGTTCAATACCAAGGCCCAAGAGGAAATCAACCTTGATCCTATTGTAACCGCCAAACGAGACTTCACGGTAGAGGCAGGCATGGGATTTGAAATCTACTTCAAGTATTTCAAGTTTGCCCCTGAGATCCGCTTCTCGCACGGCATCAATAATCTCTATGTGGCTGATAAAACAGCCCCGGAAATCCGAGATGTCATCTCCTCCCTTCGAAGAAAAGGAGTGACGATTGTGTTTAACTTCCAGTAATTGTTTTTTTGAATTATTTGTCAACAGTTGACGGTCGACAGTCCACAGTCAATTGTAGTCCATAAATACAATTTGCTGTCGACTGTGGACGGTGGACAGTTGACAGCCTATTTATCAAATTTTTTATTCTAGTGCGGATTTGTCTATTTTGAGGCCATGAAGCGGAACACCAAAACCGAAATTCTCGCAGGGGTCAGCACCTTTTTAGCCTGTTTTTACATCATTATCGTCAATCCAGCGATTCTTTCTGCTACGGGAATGCCTTTCTCTGCCGTCGTTACCGCAACGGTATTGGTGTCCTCCTTTGGCAGCTTGATGATGGGGCTTTATGCCAAAAACCCCATCGTGGTAGCTCCTGGTATGGGCATCAATGCATTTTTCACCTACACCGCAGTCTTGGGCTTTGGACTAACGATTGAAGAAGCTTTGGGTGCGGTTTTCTGGTCCGGCGTGTTGTTTCTCCTCCTTTCCCTATTCAATACCCGAGAAAAAATCATTCGTGCCATACCAAGTTCCCTACGTCATTCTGTATCTGCTGGCATTGGGCTTTTCATTTGTTTCATTGGCTTTCAGAATGCCGATTTCATTGTGGCCAACCCAGCCACCTTGGTGAGCATGGCCTCTTTCAAAGATCCGACAACCCTAACCTTTCTTGCGGGCTTGCTCTTCACTGGGGCCTTGACCCTTCGGAAAGTTCCAGGCGCACTACTCTTTGGCATCGCCTTTACCACCCTGCTCGCTTGGCCGATAGGGCGCTGGTGGGGTGACGCAACTGCTATTTCTGGAGGGGCATCCACCCTCGTCAACTACACCGGAATTTTCTCCTGGCCTGACTTCAGTTTGGTGGGAAAAGCAGACCTCCTTGGAGCCCTACGCTACAGCTACTTGCCCGTAATTTTTGTCTTTACCTTCACCCTGCTTTTTGATGGAATCAGCACCTTTGTAGGCTTGGCAGAGGCTTCAGGTCTCAAGGATGCAGAAGGCAACCCTCAGAACATGCAAAAATCTCTGCTTACGGATTCTTTAGCTACACTTGTGGCAGGATTGGTTGGTAGCAGTTCGGGCACTGCCTACATCGAGTCGGCGGTGGGAATCTCCGCTGGCGGCAGAACGGGCCTTACTGCCATCACTGCAGGCTTGCTCTTCCTTCCCTTCTTGTTTTTCTCTCCCCTTTTGTCCATTATCCCATCCATTGCAAGTTCCATCGCTTTGGTGCTCGTGGGCTCTTTTATGATCTTGCCACTCACGCAAATCGATTGGAAAAACCCCGAGGAAGCCCTGCCCTCCTTTTTGACTCTTGTGCTCATTCCCTTTACCTACAGCTTGTCCATTGGCATTTCTTTTGGCTTTATCGCCTTCACCTTTTTGAAATTCGCAGCGGGAAAAAGAAAAGAAATTCACCCCATTTTAATTTGGATTAGCCTACTTTCGATTTTCTTTCTCGCCCTATGAAATCACTTTCCTTTCTCTTCCTTTTTCTACTCTTCTCCCTAGGTGCTACGGCTCAACGCATTGCAGTTTTGGGAGCTCTTGATCAGGAAATCGCCATCCTATTGGATTCGCTGAAAGAAAAAAAAGAAGTTCAGTATGGAGGGCTAACCTTCTACACAGGCAATCTAAAAGGGCAAGAAGTAGTCATCGGCAAATCGGGTGTTGGCAAAGTAAATGCAGCCTACAGCACCGCGATTCTACTGGATCATTTTACGCCGAAGCAACTGATCTTCACCGGCGTTGCAGGAGGATTACATCCCGAGTCCCTTCCAGGCGATGTAGTCATTGGTACGAAATTGATTCAAACTGATTTTGGACAGATCGATTCGGTAGGCTTCAAGATCTCCCCTTTTCGTAAGCTTTCGGGCGGGCGATACGATGACTTGTACATCCACTCAGATCCAGGATTGGTACAGCAGGCCGAAGCTGCTGCCAAGCGAGTCACTTTTATACCCATATCCAATCGAGCTCCTCGCGTATTTTCAGGGGTGATTGCAACAGCAGATGTGTTTGTCAGCAACCAGGCTACAGCGGAAAAATTGTATACAGACTACGAAGCCTTGGCCACTGAAATGGAAGGTGCCGCCGTAGCGCATTTGTGCAGAACCTTGGGTGTTCCCTTTATCGTCCTACGAAGCTGCAGCGACAATGCCAACCAAGTAGCACGAGTGAGTTTCAATCAGTTTGTCCGCCCTGCAGCCATCAACTCTGCAGGAATCGTCCTGCAGCTGCTCCAAGCTATGAATTAAGTGGCCTCGGGTTTGTTTTCACCCAAACGAAGGAAAGCGCCGACCTTTATTTTTTCCACTTGTCAAATTAAGCAGTAAAAAGGCCTTATTTTAGTTTAGGTTAGTCATGAATTGCTATACAATTAGGGAAGCTTCTTAAACTTTTGTATCAGTTCTGACTCTAACGCATAAGCCAAATTCCAAACCTATGAAATCCTTTTGCCTTAGCCTTTTGTTTTTTGTGGTACTTTTTGCTCCGCTGCATGACCTCGAAGCCCAGCAGAAAGGCAAGCTGCGGGGAACTGTTCAGGAAAGTGGAAAAGCCAGCCCCCTTCCCTTTGCAACCGTAGGCGTTTATTCCCAAAAAGACAGCCTTTTCGGTGGGGGTATTGCGGATGAAAAAGGAAATTTTGAAGTGCTATTGCCCCTAGGCTCCTTCTATGCGCTAGTGGAATTTATGGGATTTGAGCCCATCAAATCTTCCGTTTTCACCTTGAGCGCTAGGCAAAATGCAGTAGACCTTGGAGTCCTATCCCTACAATCCAGCACTTCAGATCTAGCAGAAGTACTGGTGCAAGGGGAAAAAACGTTGATGGAACTCGCTTTGGATAAGCGGGTATTTAATGTGGGAAAAGACCTCGCAAATGCGGGCGGGAATGCCTCAGACATCCTGATGAATCTCCCCTCTGTCGCCGTGGATCCGGAAGGAAATGTCAGCTTGAGAGGCTCCGCCAATGTGCGCATCCTCATAGATGGCAAACCCTCAGGACTCGTAAGTTTTAAAGGGAGCAGTGGGCTTCGTCAGCTTCCAGCCAACTTGGTAGAACGCGTGGAAGTGATCACCAACCCCTCTGCCAGGTATGAGGCCGAAGGGATGGCAGGGGTGATCAACATTATCCTGAAAAAAGATGAAAAACAGGGTTTCAATGGCTCAGGAGAAGTAATTGTCGGATCTCCGCTCAACCTTGGATTTACAGCCAACCTCAACTACCGCAAAAATCGAATCAACTGGTTTGTTAATTATGGACTTGCCAATCGAATCAGCCCGGGCAGGAGCAAATTGTACCAGGAAGTATACCAAGATGAGTTCAGCGCCTTACTTCTTCAGCAGCGATCTACTTCTACCGTAAACAGTCTCAACAATAGCCTGAGAGCAGGCCTTGATTATTTCTTTAGTGAGCAGAGCATCCTCACCGCCTCCTATGTGTGGCGCAGAAGTGATGCCCATCGCATTACGGACATTCGCTACGAGGATTACGTCAACACCTTGGATTACTATCTAGGCTATGCCGAACGGAGACAAGACGAGACGGAGGATGAACCCAACAAGGAAGCAATCCTAAATTTCAAAAAAAGGTTTGAACGAAAAGGGCACGAATTGAATGCCTCCTTTACCTATTTGAACTATTGGGAAAGATCCAACCAGCTGTTTACCGAAAACGCCTTCACTCCCGCTGGACTGAAACTTCCGAAAGGTGCCTTGACCCAAACTTCCTTGAATGACGAGTATGAAAACCAATACCTTCTCCAGGTAGACTACACCCAACCCTTTGCCACCAAAGGCAAGATCGAGACAGGGATTCGTACCAGCTTTCGCGAAATGGAAAATGACTATTTGGTTCAGGAATTAAAAGAGTCAGGCAGTTACGAAACCGTTGATGGCTTAGACAATATCTTCCTCTATGACGAGAATATTCTGGCAGTCTATGGCATCTTGGCAAACGAATGGGCAAAATGGAGCTACCAAGCAGGTTTAAGGGCAGAATACACAGACATTGAAACCCGACTGGTAGAAACCAAAGAGTCGAATCCGAGAACCTATTCCAACCTTTTTCCAAGCGGTCACCTGAACTACAAGGCCAATGCAAAAAATGCATTCCAGCTGAGCTATAGCCGCCGCATTCGACGCCCTGTCTACAATGACCTAAGCCCCTACGTGACTTTCTCAGATCAGCGTAACTTTTTTTCGGGCAATCCCAACCTCGACCCAGAGTTTACGGATGCCTACGAACTTGGACATATCCTGTATGGAGAGAAAAGCACCCTTTTTTCTACCCTATACTACCGAAATACACAAGATAAAATTCAACGTATTCGAAGTGTAGGGGAAAATGGATTCTCCGTAACGGCCCCCTATAATTTAGTTGGGGAAGAATCGTATGGGTTAGAATTGAGTGGGGATTATGCTGCCAAATCCTGGTGGAAATTGGATTTCAATGCCAACTTTTTTTATGCAAAAGTAGATGGAAGCAATCTTAACCAAAATTTTCAAGCGACCACCACTTCCATGCTTTTCAGACAAACCTCCCGCTTTACCTTGGACAAGGGTTGGGACTTACAACTACGCGGAAATTACGAAGCTCGACGAAAAACAGCTCAAGGAGTGCAGAAAGGGATCTTCTTTTTGGATTTTTCGGCAAGCAAAAAAATCTTAGGCCAAAGAGGCACACTCATCTTTACCCTTTCCGATGCCCTCAACTCCCGCATCAACCGCTATGTGACGGAAGGAGGCAATTTCTTCACCGAGGGTGAGTCGCAGATGATCCTACGCCAGGCCAACCTGACCTTTAACTACCGAATCAAACAATAAGTATTGCCCCACTTGCTTCTGCTATGCGTTTTTTTGGATTAACCTATTTATTTTTTTTGCTAGTAACTAGTCAAGGGCTAGCCCAAAAAATCAATGCATCCTACCGGCTTAACATTCAAAAAGCGAGTAGCCCCATCGCTGTGGATGGGGTCATGGATGAAAAAACTTGGCAAGAAGCGGAGGTAGCAAGCAACTTTTTTATGATCACTCCGATGGATACCAGTTTCTCCAAGGTGAAGACAGATGTACGGATGAGTTATGATGAGGAGCAGCTGTATCTCATCGTGATCAACTACCATGCGAGCGATGGACCCTACATGGTGGAGTCGCTGCGGAGAGACTTTAGCTTTGGGAAGAATGACAACTTCCTGCTCTTCATGGACCCCTTTGAGGACCTCACCAATGGATTTTCCTTTGGTGCCAATGCAGCCGGTGCCCAGTGGGATGGGCAGATGTCCAACGGTACTTCCATAGACCTAAGTTGGGATAACAAGTGGGTATCGAAAGTCAAAAATTACGAAGACCGTTGGGTCTTTGAGGCAGCGATCCCCTTCAAATCCATCCGCTACAAGAAAGGCATACAGGAATGGGGCATCAACTTCTCGCGCCTTGACCTCAAAACCACTGAAAAATCTGGCTGGGCACCCGTACCCCGGCAATTCCCTTCCTCTACGCTTGCCTACACGGGCACCCTAGTCTGGGACCAGCCACCACCAGATGCAGGAGCAAATATTTCTTTGATTCCCTACACCTTGGGAGGCCTTAGCAAAAATGGGCAGTCCGGTGAAAAGCCAAGCTACAAAAGAGAGGTTGGCCTCGATGCTAAAATCTCCCTGACCTCATCTTTGAATTTGGACTTGACCATCAACCCTGACTTTTCACAGGTGGAAGTGGACCGACAGGTGACGAATCTTGACCGCTTTGAACTTTTCTTTCCAGAGCGCAGGCAGTTTTTCCTCGAGAATGGTGACCTATTCGGGAGCTATGGCTACAGTAGCCTAAGGCCCTTCTTTTCGCGGCGAATTGGACTCAATGCGCCCATTCAATTTGGAGCGCGACTCAGTGGCAAGCTCAACAAGGACTGGCGTATCGGAGCGCTCAACATGCAAACAGGAGCAGTTGATGAGGCTGGGCTGCCAGCACAAAACTTCTCGGTGGTGTCCTTGCAGCGACAAGTAGGTGCACGATCTACTATCGGTGCCTTGGTTGTCAATAAGCAGTCGCTGAACTACGATCCCTCCTTGGTACCCGAAAACAAAACCCGATACACGGAATTCAACCGGAACGTAGGTTTTGAGTACAACCTTGCATCCGCCAACAACCTCTGGACAGGAAAGGCAATGATTCTCCAATCCTTTGGTCCAGATGCCGTAGGAAAGGGAATCGCCCATGCGGCGAATTTGAAATATGCCAGTGGCAACATGACTTGGAACTGGCAGCATGAGTACGTTTCTGAAAATTACTCTGCCGAGGTAGGCTTTGTGCCACGAACCGCTTTTTACAAGATCAGTCCATCCGTAGGCTACCGCTGGTTTCCAAAAAGTGCCCTGATCCTCAGCCACGGACCGGAACTGAATTCGATCCGCTATTTTTCACTCAAAGGAACCCAAACGGACAATACGACCTACGCAACCTACAGCATCAAGTTCCGAAGCCAAAGCAGCCTTTTGGTCTGGGGAGCGCACGATTTTGTGCTGTTGCAGCGCCCCTTTGACCCAACCAACTTTTCTGGAAAAACCCTAGCCACAGGTACCGAACACCAGTGGTCTGCAGTTGGATTGGAATACAGTTCCAAACCACAAAGTGTCTTTACCTATGCTTTCAGTGGGCGTGCGGGTGGCTATTATGCAGATGGGAAGCGGTACAACTTGGTTGCCGACTTGGGCTACCGATTTCAGCCTTATGTGAGTTTGGCCTTGAGTAGCAATTACAATTCCATCGATCTCCCTACCCCTTGGGGCAAAACCCAGTTCTGGCTGGTTGGCCCGCGAGTGGATGTGACCCTCACCAATACCGTCTTCTTTACCACCTTTGTGCAATACAACGAGCAGATTGACAACATAAACCTGAATACCCGCTTTCAATGGCGATTTAAGCCTGCTTCGGACCTTTTTTTGGTATATACCGACAACTACCTACCTGCGCCCTTCTTGATGAAAAACAGGTCCCTAGTCTTGAAATTCACCTATTGGTGGAACCCCTGATTTAATCGATCGAAATATTTAGGAAAGTAGCTACGCCAAAAAGTGGGCGTGCGCGAAGGAATTGACCATTCTCAAAGCCCGCAGCAAATTCTACCCTGAAAATCCGGAAGAGGTTGTCCAAAGAGTAGCCAATCTCCGTGTAGTGGGGTGAGTTTTGCGATTTCAGGTAGTTAACAAATATATTTTCCCTTACACCAGAGAAGCGGAGCATCGGAAGCTGCGTAAAAATAAATTTACGGAATTGGTAGTGGGCAATGCTGGAGATATAGGATCCGGAAGTGCTGTAGCGGTAGTAGTCCATCACGCGGTAGTTGGAGGCTGCTCCCATCGAGGAGAAAAGGGTTCGGTTCCCTCCAAAATGTTTGTAGTCTTGGAAAAATACCTGTTTATCGTTCAAGAAGGTTCCTGCAGTCACATTGAAGTCCAGCTTGCCACTCACCCCAAAAGAAAAGTCATGCTTTAGCGAAGCTTCCAGTTGGTCGAAGTCCGCTGCCAATCCTGAAGTACTGAGTTGTGGCATTGCCTTCTGGTAGGTGAATGAAAGCAAAGGGGCGCGCTCATAATTGGGGATTTTCCTTCCATTCCGAATGGAGTAGGTCAATCCTGGTCTCCAATCTAGTGTCGCTTTGAATTTTGCTGCCTGATGATTGGAGAACGTGCCCTCCGAAGCTTCCACATTGACTGGAGTATTGGAGGTGTACTGTTGCCGTTCATTTTTAGAGAAACTAAAGTCCGTAGTGTTTTCAAGCAGTCTCCTATCCGCCCACAAGAACGTCAATTGGTAGCTTAAAGCGGGTGATTTGCGCTCACCCCAGGTGGCTTGCACAAAATCTTGTTCGTACAACTTTAGGTAATTCTTTCGTGCAAAAAGCGAATAATTCGCATTGACTTGTTCTTGAATTGGGTCCTCTGGGTTGAATTGGTAGGCAAACCTGCCTCCTGAAAGGCCCCAATTGGCTCCTGAGCTGGGTTTATTGATCGATCTCCGAATCGCTACTTTTCCATACCACTGCTCACTCGAAAATCCATAGCGGAGTTCAGGCTCAATTCGAAAAACCTTCCGGATGCGGTTTACCGAATCGGCCAGCTTGATTTCTTCCACCTTTCGGTAAAAAAATCCAAGCCCAACTTTATATCCTTCGACGGTATTGAAGGAAAATTTGGTCAGGTTTACCGGGAAGCCAATAGAAACTCCCTTACCGAAACTATAGCTGCCCCCCGTAAACAGGTCTTGGGGTTGAAACTTAGTTCGGGCCTTTTTGGCGATGGAGTCTACTTCAGATTTTTTGGCAGCTTCGATGACGGCTAGACTATCGTCGCGCTTGTACCCTTCGATTTCCTTTAGGCTAAGCGGCACAGGTCGTATGCTGTCCCAATAGGCCAGATCCCGCTTCCTAGCGAGGGTATCCACCACATAGATTCGTTCAGATACCACTCCCTTTTTTTCCTCTTCTTGGCGCTGCTGAATTACCTCCTTCTCGTATTGATTGAGCAGTTTGCGGTATTCCTTCTGTGTTTTTGGCTGTTCGCTTGCCAGCTGCTCTAGCGCCGATGCAGACTTTGAAAATTTCTGAGTGTTAATTGGTGCTTGCTGAATTTTTTCATCTACTAGTTCAGGCTTGTGCGAAAGATCGGGATTGAGTTTGATGTCGTAATCTCGAGTAGACACGAAGTAGTTGAACTGCCCTGCAAAGCCAAAGACCTTGCCTCCAAAGGTATACTGCTGTGTCAAGGGCATCCAAACATTGGGGGCGATCGGTGAATAACTTTGTCGAATATCCACTTGAAAGCCCAGAATTGAAGTTCTCAAGTTTAAGCTATGGATCGCCCACAGGTCGTCGATGATGTAGATAAAACCTTCAAAAACCCTTTCACCTCGAGACCTAGGCGTGACCTTTATTTTATTGACGAGCACATTTTGGTCAAAGAAGCTCCCTTGGAAGGTAAACTGATAGTAGATGAAGGCAGATTTAGAAAGCGGTGACACCACCTCATTTACTTGATCCTGGTAAAAGGAAGTTTGGATGTAGCGCGCAGGAGAAGTGCCCTGATTGTCCCCATTGGTCCGGATGGAGATCACCTTCTCTTCTACTTTATTGGGCAGCGTAAAGGTAATCCGTGATACGGCCTCGGAGGTATACGCTTCGTTAAGTTTGAGTCCTTCCTCGGCTAGCTTCTTTTTTAGAAAAAAAGGAGCATCGGTCAACTGACCTGATCCTTTGAGGTACACCGTCATCGCGTAACGCTGCAGCTGTAGTCGGTGGTAGGTGGCTTTGGATATGGCCTTTCGCATGATCGTCAGTGCAGGGTCTTCTGCGCCTGCTTGTACTTCTACTTGGCTGAGGTTAATCACCTGAGATGCCAATGAAAAATTAAGGGTAACCCAATCTGATTTGATTTCTACGGTGCGGATTTGCGAAGCATAGCCAAGGTATTGAACTACCACATCGTAGAG
>Ga0164292_10004761_pt1 | contig 11054 bp, 6 predicted proteins | sample GEODES117metaG_FD_111486 | JGI IMG/M metagenome (GOLD analysis project Ga0164292, IMG submission 111486) | Eutrophic lake water microbial communities from Lake Mendota, Wisconsin, USA - GEODES117 metaG | ecosystem: Environmental > Aquatic > Freshwater > Lake | place: USA: Lake Mendota, Wisconsin... | reverse complement strand
CTTTTCAGCTTATCGAGCTCGCGATACTCGAGCACGATCGAGGCGAGGGCATGCTTGTCGACCAATTCCTCGAGCACCGAAGCGTCGGTGGACCGCCCTCCTTTTTGCGTGCGCTTTACAACAGGAAGGCGCAACTCGTCGAACAAGATCGTCTCGAGTTGGTCGCGCGACCGCAGCGAAAACGGCCTTCCGGCGGCCTCGTGCGCTTTCAACTCCAAGGCCTCGCACTCGCGCCCCACGCGCTCACCAATGTGACCAAGGCGCACCGTGTCAACAAGCACGCCGCGTCGCTCCATCGCACCAAGAACGCGCGACAGCGGCAACTCAACGTCGCGATAAAGAGTGCCTAACCCCTCGCGGTCAATGCGCGCGTCGAGCGCATCAGACAGCGCAAAAGCATAGGCCGCGGTCGCCGCGGCAACGGGCGTCGCTTGGTCGACGTCGAGCTCGTCGAACGCGAGGCGGTCCCTTCGGCTGGAACGCCGCTCATCGAGCCGCGGCAGCTCGGTCCGTAATTGACGCCGAACGATATCGCTCAGTGCGTGCGGTGCTTCGGGATCGAGAAGGTAAGCCGAGAGCATCACATCTGACAACGGGCCGGCCACCGCGACGCCGAGACCCGAGAGTGCGTTTTCGGTGCGTTTCGTATCATATCCTATCTTGCCAATTCGTTCATCGCTCAGAAGCGGACCGAGAACGCGACGAACAGCATCCCAACCGAGCTGACGCGGACCAGTTAATGTCCGATGCGCCATCGGAATGTAAAAGCCTTCTGCTGAATCGGAACTCACCGCTAATCCCACGAGCGTTGGCGACACCGCATCGTGAGCGATCGTCACGGTATCGAGAGCAAGTTTTCCTCTTTTACGCACCGCATCTGCGAACGCCAGCAAGTCGGACTCCGAAACAATCGCACGACACACAGGTGCATAAAGCACTGATGGCGCATTGACGGGGTGCGGCGCTGCGTCTCCATCGTGCGCTGCGCCGCCAGGTTCGTGTTGAGCACCGCGAGAAGTGTGCGAAGCGTCGCTCGGTGAGGGCTTTAGCTGGTCGAGAAGTCGCAAAAACTCCAATTCCGCAAAGAGCGATCGCAATGCATGGGTGTCGGCTCCGCCGTAGCGCAAGTCGCTTGGAGCCCAGTCCACCGCAACGTCGTCTCTGAGCGTTACGAGCGTTTGCGACAAGCGGGCATTTGTTTCATGGTCGCGCAGCGCTTGCATGAGCTTCGGCCGCTTGATCTCCGACAAATGCGCGTAAACCCCGTCGAGCGTGCCATGCTCACGTAACAGGTCGGTCGCTGTTTTCGGGCCGACGCTGGGCACTCCAGGGATATTGTCTGACGTATCTCCCGTTAGGGCGAGCCAATCGCGAAGTTGACTTGGGGGCACACCAAACTTCGCTTCAATCTCCCCAGAACCGAATACGCGATCCCGCATGGAATCCCAAATAAGCACCGATGCGTCGGAATCATGCACAAGCTGCATAAGGTCTTTGTCCGCACTCACGATGACAACGCGCACGCCATCGGCCCGCGCGCACTTCACAACCGAAGCAATCAAGTCGTCAGCCTCGAACGCATCTTGCCGAAACACCGGGATGGCGTAGGCGCGTACAATTTGCTCGCAGCGAGCCATTTGGGCACTCAAATCTGGCGGTGCCGCCAGCCGCGTGGCCTTGTAGTTTACATCGAGCTGCTTTCGAAAGCTTGGTCCCGGGCTATCCATCGCGACGGCGAGCATCGCCGGACGACGCTCCGTCACGAATTTCTGAATCATATTCACAGTGCCCAGGACCGCGTGTGTCGGCTCACCGCGCGAATTCGACAACGGAGGAAGGGCGTGATATGCGCGAAAGACATATCCCGATAAGTCAATAAGATACAAAACGCCGTCGCAGCCGGGCGGGGGCAACGAAGCGCCCCCACCACCGCGAGCGGCAGCCTCATCAGGCTGCCGAACGGGACCTCGACCGCGAGACGTTGAATCGGCGGTCACTGACGTTGAGCGAGGGAGACGTGCCACGGCGCCACGCTAAAGGCATATCTCGCACGCTGCAACCGACGCCACGTCCGTTGCGTGTTCGCGCCAACGCGAGACAGCCAAAAAAAGACCGTGGTTCACGGCCCCGATTGACCGCCGTCAGCGGCTCCGCTGTCGGATGCCCCCGTAACGGCGGCACTGCCTGCCGAAGCCCCTGCTGCCGTGGCACTGTCGTCGGTTGGTTTGGCACTCGATTCAGAGCTGGCGGTCTCTTGCTCTTGGGCAAGTGCCTGCATGAGCTGTAGCAACGTGCGAGGTTGTTGCTCTGGCAGCACGAGATCCGGAGAGGTCATCGGTACCACGTCGAGTTTCGACCGAAAGAGCATCCATGGGCCATCGTCGGCAACGCGCTCCGCGTAGGGCTCAAGAACTTTCGCGGCGATCGAGTGGTCATGGGGACAACGCAGAAGCGCATACGCGAACCGCGTGAAGTCGAAGTACGGAACGAAGATCGCCGGGGCCACAGCGGTCAGTCTCAGCGACACGTCATCCCAGCGATACGGCGCCGCAATTTGTACGGGCAGGATGGGCGACGCATCGTTTTCCATGTTCGTCCGACCTCCGTTGCGAAGAATCACCGCAGCGACCGACATGCGGGCCCGATCCCCGAGCGAGTCGTCCTTGCCGGTCGGATCGCGCGGATAGTACTGGACCCGAGCGACTGACGCGCCCAGCGGGACACGCTGCATGAGGCGACTCGCCGACGCGCGGTCCGCAAGATACGTCGTCCCTGCGCCTTTCATCAGCGGAAACAGCGCGCTCAGTGTCGCCAGAGGAACGCACGCCATGACAATCGCACGCACGACCCGCGACCCGGCAAGCGCCCCGTGGCCAATGGGCCTAATGCACGCCACCACACCGAGCAACACGGCTGGCGCTAGAAAACGATGATGCAACCACGTTGCACCATGCCACAAATGGGGCGCCGTAAAGTAGGCGACAAAAACGACAGCCGAGGCACCTGCCAGGCGACGACGCTGGCGCGACGCGACGGGCGCGTACCGCGACACGACGACGAGGTAAGCGACGGTCAGGAGAAACGCCCCGAACAAGAGCGCGACTTGCAGGTTCGTATGTTTGCCAAAGAGATCGACGGGAATGAGTCGAACTTTGGATAGCAAGGGATAAAACGACGTGCGAACGGAGGCCAGAACGCGGGAAGCTGTCACCCGCTGATGCTGGACGCGAAACGCTATCGCCACGACCACACTGATGAACGCCGGCGGTACCACTCGCAGCGCGAAGGCATTCGCTCCTTCCGCGCGCCATCGCCGAATGGAACTTACGGCGAAAACGCCGTACGCCATCAGAAACACGAACAGCATCATCTCGTGAGCGAAGTACACGAGCAGCATCGCGCCACACGCCCCTGCGGCACCGCGAAGCGTTGGACCTTCGACAAAGCGGTCGATCGTTGGCAACAGCGCGAACACCAAGCCAAGCCCAAACAAGTTGGGCACGAGTCCCCACAAGAAGAGCCACCCGAGGGAAATCGGAATTGCCACGATTGCAACCCACGACGTTATTCCCCAGTGGCGCGCGGTAACCGACACTCCCCACGGAATCAGCGAAACCACGATAAACACCGCTACCTTCAGGGCGGCGTCAATCGACAGCGGGTACGACAGCCCCCACGCGAGGGCGTAAAAAAGCTGATTCGGAAATCCCCAATGCGTCTCGTATAGGCCGGGCGTAAACCGCGTCGTGTCGCCCATCGTGCGCAAGAGGACAACAACCGCCTCGTGGAATGGCAAATCCGTCATCGGCGGGTACCGCGGAACGAGTACCGCCACGGCGGCGGTCACGATCGCGATGACAACCGAGGGAGGAAACGTGCGCCGGACGCGTTCGATCATGCGCTCAGTGGCGTAACACACACGCTCGATGCCGCACCACTTTCACGGTGCGCGCGGCTGAGGTCGTTCCATCGCTAAAAAGCTTATCGTGCACAGTACATACATCAAGGCGCCGGGGCCATCGCGCGTACACCCGCCTCCCGCAGAAGGGCGCGGTCCTCGGACTCGCCTGGGTTGGGCGTCGTGAGCAGCGTATCGCCGTAAAAGATCGAATTCGCGCCGGCATACATGCACATGAGCTGTGCCTCGCGCGACATGCTCGTGCGGCCTGCCGACAGGCGTACGCGCGTTTTCGGCATCAGAATGCGCGCGACCGCGACCATGCGCACAAGGTCAAGCGGATCGACCGGGGGCATCGCCGCCAGCGGCGTGCCCTCGACGGGCACAAGCGCGTTGATAGGCACGCTCTCGGGCTGCGGCTCGAGCATCGCGAGTGTTCGGAGCATCTCGCAACGATCATCGACCGTTTCACCCATTCCGATGATGCCCCCTGAACACACGGATATGCCGGCCTTCCGCACGTTGTCGAGCGTTCGCAAGCGATCGTCGTACGAGCGCGTCGTGATGATCGACCGATAATGCTGCCGACTGGTGTCGAGATTGTGGTTGTAGGCATCAAGCCCCGCTTCAGCCAAGCGCTTTGCCTGATCCTCGGTAAGCATTCCCAGCGTGACACACGCTTCAAGGCCGAGGTCTTTGACCCCGCGCACCATCGAAACAACGCGATCGAACGCGGGACCGTCTTTCACCTCGCGCCACGCTGCGCCCATACAAAAGCGGGTCGATCCGAGCTCTTTTGCTCGCTTCGCACTCGCGATCACGTGCTCCACATTGAGCATTTTTCGGGTTCAACCGGCGTTTCGTAGTTACTCGACTGCGGGCAGTACGCGCAATCCTCACTGCACCCCCCCGTTTTTACGCTGAGGAGCGTGCACAGCTGCACCTCGTTGTCCGGATGGTGCTGCCGATGAACAGCCCGCGCCTCATCGAGCAAAGCCAACAACGGTCGATTGTACAGTGCACGAACATCGTCTCGCGAAAGCGCATTCATCGACGGCGATGCATAATCGAAAAAAACCGCCGTCTCCAGTCACCCTCGCACCGAGCAACGCATTTCGGCAAGGCAAGGCGATTCCATTAAGTCGCCGTTCGATCGTGGTCTTTCGTGTCGCAAAGAAAAAACACCGAACCACGCGGATCTGGGCCAGGCGCCGAAGAGTGTGAACGCGAACCCGCTAAAACACCATCGCGGAACGCGCTTCGGCCTCGTCAACAAGCCCTTGTTGCACGAGCGCGCGCACGTGCATGTCGAACGTACGCATCCCATACGGGTGCGTTCCCTTCTCCATGAGTTCGCGGAGCGAGGGGTTCGATGCCGGTTTTCGAATGGCCTCGCGGACGGTGCCCGATGCAACAAGCACCTCAGCGGCTAAGACGAAGCCCTGGCCGTCTCGGCGAGGCAGCAAGCGCTGCGCAATCACGCCCTGCAGCGCGTTGGCGATTCGCTCGCGCATTTCGTCAGCGACAATCCCCTCGCCCTTTGGGGCCAACGCCAACATTCGCCCGATGGTGCGGGTTACATCCGAGGTGTGCAGCGTTGACAACACCAAGTGTCCCGTCTCCGAGGCCTTCAGCGCCGCGTCGAGCGTCGCTTCATCTCGAATCTCGCCAACCAAAATAACATCCGGATCCTGCCGCATCGCCGAGCGAATCGCGTCAGCAAACGAGGCTGTGTCACTGCCAACCTCACGCTGACTCACGCTCGACTTGTCATCATGGTGCAGATACTCGATGGGATCTTCGATGGTGACGATATGCAGGGGCCGCGTTCGGTTCAGATGCGCAATCATCGCAGCAAGCGTGGTCGATTTGCCATTGCCAGCGGCTCCCACCACAAGCACAAGCCCGCGCTCTTTTTCGGCAAGCGCTGCGGCCACCGGAGGCACTCCGAGCTCCTCAAAAGAGCCAATCGACGTTTTGATAAAGCGCATGACAATCCCGAGCGTCCCGCGCTGGCGGTAAATGTTGACTCGGAATCGTCCCACGCCTGAGATCTCGTAGGCGCAATCGAACTCGAGCAACGAGTCGAACGCGGCACCCCCACGAGCGTCTCGCAACAGCATGCGCGCAATGCTTTCGGTATCTTTTGGCAGCAGCGGGTCGGCGCGAAAAAAAACGAGATCGCCGAGCACTCGGGCCGCGGGCGGAGCGCCTGCTTTCAGGTGAACGTCGCTGGCATGCGCGGCAACCGCCTTGGCCAAAAGCTGCCGAAAGTAATTCTCATTTGCGTACACACTCGGAGCGTCGCCTGCCGTCATCGCTCAATGAGGCTAGCGAAAATTGAGACAGGGCAGCGAACTTCCCGCAGTCCATGAATCCGCGAAACGTTTCATGCTCGTCGCACAGAGCCTTCACGCTTGAGCGAAAACGCGATTGCGCCGCCCGAGACATCACCGCGCGTCGAGCATTTCCGGGATTCGGTCATTCGAACACCCAACCACCCGCAGCGCCCTCGCGGCTCCCACCCGACGCGCTCGCGAAAAGCGTTCACTCTGCACGATTTTGGTCAAGGTCGCACAGCCTTCTGCGAGCTCTTCACGATCGTCGAGATCCACCGAGCGCCTTGGGCGAACGCCGAGGGCGAATACGTGGTCGAGCGCTTCGGAGGCGCGACCATCGTCGCTACTGTCAAACGCCTCCGTTGCGAGCGCCGGCAACACATCCCAACCGTCAGCGTACGGCATCGCTTGGAGCGCCACACGCCGCAGCGCAGGGTCCGACAGTGCATCGACGAGCCCCGCGCCCCCTTCGACGCGCGCGAGAGCCGCGAGGTCTTCAACGCGTTCCGACTCCGCGGCGTGCCACAGGTTTGCCTCATACTGCGCGCGAAAACCGGCATCACCTGCGCCCGCAGTTCGCCCCCGCACCGGCGATGGAGACGCAACGGCATCCGGCGGATTGGCAACCACGGGCGCGGTACGCGATCGCGTGCATGACACACCCATCAGCGCCGCGGCGAAAATCACGCCGCGCGCGACCATGCGATGATGAAGACCCGACAAAGTCGCAGCGTCTCGAGGACGCCCGGCCGCGACTCGCGAACGAATCAGGCGCCCCTTCATCGCATCATCCTCTCATCACGATACGATATCGAGCGACCGCCGCGACGAAGCCCCGACGCTGCTCGACTCAGGTCGTTGGTTGAACTCCTCGACTGCGCGGTTGATGTGCATACTGCAAAATTTCGGTCCACACATTGAACAGAACTCGGCCGTCTTGAAGTACTCATCAGGCAGAGTCTCGTCATGCATCGATTGCGCGACGTCCGGGTCAATCGCGAGCCTGAATTGCTCTTTCCAGTCAAACGCATACCGAGCGCGGCTTAGCGCATCGTCGCGATCGCGCGCACCTGGGCGATGCCGGGCGATGTCAGCCGCATGCGCCGCGATTTTATACGCAATCATGCCCGCCTTCACGTCTTCCTCGTTCGGCAGACCCAGATGCTCTTTCGGAGTGACGTAGCAAAGCATCGCTGCGCCGGCCGTCCCAGCCATGGTTGCCCCGATAGCACTCGTGATGTGGTCGTAGCCCGGAGCGATATCCGTCACGAGCGGTCCGAGCACGTAGAACGGGGCCTCGTGACATAGTTCCATTTCTTTTTTGACGTTCATTTCGATTTGGTCGAAGGGCACGTGCCCCGGTCCCTCGATCATCACCTGCACGTCTTTTTCCCACGCGCGCTTCGTGAGTTCCCCGAGCGTCTTGAGTTCGGCGAACTGCGCCGCATCGCTCGCATCGGCGAGGCACCCCGGACGCAACCCATCGCCTGCGCTAATGCTGACATCATACTTTGCGCAAATCTCAAGAACCTTATCCCAGTGGGTATAAAATGGATTTTGCTTATGATGCTCAATCATCCATTGGGCCATAATTGACCCGCCGCGCGACACGATTCCGGTGATTCGATTTTTGACGAGCGGCAGGTATTCCACGAGCAGTCCAGCGTGAATCGTGAAGTAATCAACGCCCTGCTGCGCTTGATGCTCAAGCATCGCAATCATGTCGTCAGCAGTCAGCTTGCTGACGTTCTTGACCTGCGTGAGCGCCTGGTAGATCGGAACGGTGCCGATCGGCACGGGTGAATCGGCGAGCAGCGCACGTCGAATGCCGTCGATATCGCCGCCTGTTGAAAGGTCCATCACGGTATCGGCTCCGTACTTGAGACTCATCGCGAGCTTTCGTCGTTCGCGATCGAGCTCACTCGTCACAGCACTTGAGCCAATATTTGCGTTCACTTTGCACGAAAGTGCAATACCGATTCCCATCGGCTCGAGATTGGTGTGACGGATGTTCGCGGGAATAATTAGGCGCCCTCGCGCCACTTCGCTGCGCACAAGCTCGGGATCGACCCGCTCGCGCTTGGCAACATAGTGCATTTCTTCGGTCACGATGCCTTTTCGTGCATAGTGCATCTGAGTAACGACCGGCCCGCTTCGCTTTGAAACCCACTCCGTGCGCATAGCGAAGCCATAGGCCGATGTGACGGCGCCCGCAAGGACGAAGACGCACCGTTATCGCCGCTCCGAACTCGAACGCGGACGCAAAAAAGGCGGCGGTCCCGTTTTGGAACCACCGCCTTTTGCACAACGCGCGGCACTGACGAGCGCCGCGTCGAAGGCTCGCGACTAGCCGCTAGAAACAGCGGCAGCGCGATCAGCCTTCGTCGGTATCGTCAGACGCAGCAGCGCTTTCGGCCTTCGCGCCCTTCTTGTCAGCCGCGACCAGCTTCTCGCCAAGCTTTTGCTTGATGAGCTCGCCAATCGACGTGGCTTTGACGGACTCGTCGCCACCCGCTTTGCTCTTCGGCGACGTCGATGCGCGCTTTTCCGGCTTCGGCGCAACCGCGGCTTCGCCAATACGCATCGAGAGGGTCAAGCGGCGATCTTGCGAGTCGACGTTGGCAATCTCGGCGCGAATCTCATCGCCGATGGCAAACGGCTGAACCTCGCCCGCGTCGTTCTTACGCTCGACTAACTCGTTGGAGGGGATATGCCCCTCAACGCCGTCGCGAATACGAACGAACACGCCGTAATCGACAATCGACACGACTTTGGTGTCGACCACCTTGCCGGGCGGGAACTCGCTAAAGATCGTCGGCCACGGATCATCAAAGAGCTGCTTGATGCCGAGCGATACTTTCTTTTCGTCGTGATTGATCGAAAGAATGATCGCCTCGACGTCGTCGCCCTTGTGGTGCAAGTCCGCGGGGTTGTTGACCTTCGCGGTCCACGACAAGTCGCTCTTGTGAACCATGCCGTCGACACCTTCTTCGATGCCCACGAACACGCCGTAATCGGTAATGCTACGGACCTTGCCCGCGACTTTGTCACCGGGCGAGTACTTCTCGGTGAACATCGACCACGGATCGGGCTCAAGCTGCTTGAGACCGAGCGAAATTCGCTTCGACTTGGCATCGACTTCGAGCACTTGGCAATCGAGCGCCTGGCCAACTTCGAGGAGCTTCGACGGATGCTTGACCTTCTTGGTCCAGCTCATCTCGCTCACGTGAATGAGGCCCTCGACTCCGGGTTCGAGCTCGACGAACGCGCCGTAATCGGTAATCGACATGACCTTGCCGTGTACCTTCTTGCCCGGCGGGAAGGCTTCTTCGGCATGGCTCCAGGGGTCTTCCTGGGTTTGCTTGAGGCCGAGGCTGACGCGCTCGGTTTCGGCGTTGTACTTGAGAACCTTGACGGTGACTTCGTCGCCCACCTTGAACAGTTCGTCAGGATGGTTGACGCGCCCCCACGACATGTCTGTAATATGCAACAAACCGTCGATACCGCCGAGGTCGACGAATGCGCCGTATTCGGTGATGTTCTTGATAACACCACGAACCACTTTGCCTTCCTCGAGCGTCTCGAGGGTCTTCGTCTTCTGCTCATCGCGCTCGCGCTCGAGAAGCACACGTCGAGACAAAACGATGTTGCCGCGCTTTTTATTGAACTTGATGACTTTGAATTGGTAGCTCTGACCAATCAACTTATCCAAGTTACGGATCGGACGCAGGTCGACTTGGGAGCCCGGCAAAAATGCCTTCACGCCGCCCTTGATAGTGACGGAAAGGCCGCCTTTGACTCGCTGCGAGATGGTGCCTTCAATAAGCTCATCGCGCTCACACGCGCTCGAGATATCGTCCCACACCTTCATCTTGTCCGCTTTTTCTTTCGAAAGCGTCACAAGACCGTCGTCGTTTTCACGACTTTCAATGTAAACATCAATCTCGTCGCCAGGTTTTACGCTGACCTGACCGGAGGCATCCTGGAACTCGCTGAGAGCGATCATTCCCTCGCTCTTGCCGCCGATATCAATGATGACATTGTCTCGCTGAACCGCGACGATAATGCCTTTGACAATCTCGCCTTCTTTGCCGAACTCTCCTGCCGAAATGCTTGCTTCGAAGAGGGCAGCAAACGAATCCATGCCTCCAGCGTCGCTACCGCGCTGCTGCTGTGCCGTTTCCATCGTCATGTTTTGCTAGATGAGCCTCGTATCGCTCTCGCTCTGGACGAGCAAAGAGCGCCTTTCTCCCCTACTCTGGGGCCTTCGGGGATACCCCAGGGGCTGCCCGTAGTCAAAGCGCTCCGAGCAACGCGGCGTAACATTTTGTATAGCGCAGCTTTCGACCGACCCGCTGAGGGCTCGCGCCTCGCCTGGCCCCACCACGTTCGAGCGCCCTTTTTTCGTTTCAGCCAAGCACGCGTTTGACGTGCGCGAGCATCGACGCCACCGTCTCGGCGAACGTAAGATGCGTGGTATCTACAACGATTGCCCCCTCGGCCTGCCGCAGCGGAGCAACGGCGCGGGTTTCGTCTTGGATGTCACGCCGTTTGACGTCTTCGAGCGTTTGGCCGAACGACGTCTCGGTGCCCCGCGCGACGAGCTCGTCGAATCGCCGACGCGCGCGGGCCTCGACGCTCGCCGTGAGAAAGAATTTCACTTCGGCATCGGGGAAGACGACGGTACCGATGTCGCGTCCCTCAAGAACAACGCCGCCCTCCCGCCCAGCCACGCGCTGAAGCTCCACAAACGCGCGACGCACTTCGGGGTACGCCGAGACGGTGCTCGCACCACGCGCCATCTCAGGCGTTCGGAT
>Ga0164292_10004760_pt1 | contig 11054 bp, 8 predicted proteins | sample GEODES117metaG_FD_111486 | JGI IMG/M metagenome (GOLD analysis project Ga0164292, IMG submission 111486) | Eutrophic lake water microbial communities from Lake Mendota, Wisconsin, USA - GEODES117 metaG | ecosystem: Environmental > Aquatic > Freshwater > Lake | place: USA: Lake Mendota, Wisconsin... | reverse complement strand
GGTCGAACAGGTCGCTGCGCAGGGCGGTCGCGGATGTCTGTCGTCCGGTCGCGGTCACGTGGCTGATCGCCTCTGTCGGGCACACGAACGCCTCACAAAAAATCACAGCGGGGTCGTGGCCCTGCGTCCGCTGCGGCGCTTATCGATGAGGTATGCAACCTCATAGCGGCATGCGGTTCGCACGCAGGTGCTTGCGTTGGAGGCAACCCATGCACACCTACTCCCATGCGTCTGATTTGCCGAGTGCCATTCCTCCTCTGGTTCCGAAGGCCGCGCAGCCGGTAGCGTTTGCGCGCGGTGATCGAATTGCCGAAAAGTACCGTGTTGAGGCTGTGGTTGGCCGGGGAGGCGCAAGCGTCGTGTATCGCGCGCGCGATTTGGCGCTCGACCGCCACGTCGCGATTAAAGTTCTGGAGCTTGACGCGGCGCACGCTTCTGAGGGCGTCAAGCGCTTTGAGAGGGAAGCGAAAATCCTGGCGCGAATGCGCAGCCCCCACGTCGTGACCCTGCACGACTTCGATCGCCTTCGTTCGCCAGCAGTGCCGTATTTGGTGATGGAGTACCTGGCAGGTCTCGATCTGGCTGCTGTCATCGCACGCCGGGGACCGTTGCCGGTTGTAACCGCCGTTAATTGCATTATGCAGTCTTGTGAGCCTGTTGCCGAAATCCATTCACGTGGCGTTCTTCATCGAGACTTGAAGCCGTCGAATCTGTTTCTGGTCGACGACGTGGAAGGGCAGCCTTCGCCTTGGATCAAAGTTCTCGACTTCGGAATCGCCACCCGCCTGCACGCAAGCGATGGTTCGGCTCTCACACGACGAGGCATGGTGTTAGGCACGCCTGCCTACATGGCGCCCGAGCGGATGGAGGCCTCGCCGAGCGTCGATGCCCGCGCCGACGTTTGGTCGCTTGGCGTGGTTCTTTACGAGCTTCTCACTGGGCGGCGGCCATTCGAGGGCGAAAGCCTCTCGCAAATCTACGTGAACATGATGCGTATCACCCCGCCTCGCATCGCGGCGGTTCGTGACGATGTGCCTGCCGTCCTCGAGGGCATTGTTGAGCGTTGCCTACGTGTAGACGCTCGCGAGCGCTTTCCAAGCGTTACGGTTCTTTCTCGTGCACTATGCATGTTTTTGCAGCAGGAGAGCTCGGCATCTTCTTCGCGCGCCCTTCGCGAGCCGTCTTCCGCGCCACGAGCACTCAAGGTCTCCCAGTCGGGCTCGTTCGATTCCAACCCAGCCACGCTGCGCTCCGCCGACGTGACGCTCGCAAATCCGCGCCGAAAAACACCAAAGCTAGCGCTCGCATCGTGGCCCTCGGTCCTCGCGATGATCCTGACTTTCGTGTTGTGCATGACCCTCATCGCGGCGGCTGCGGTCGCCTCGCGCCGGTGGCTGCGAACGAGGGACGCTCCGGCTGACGCGCATGCGAATGCGAGCGCAACTCTCAATGCGCTCGACCGGTCGCCGGTTCCAAAGCGTGCGACAACCGAGGTCATCAATGGCACCGTTCGTTAGTCTGGCTAATCGGTGCTGTCTGCATCCCTGTCCGATGCGTCACAGCTCAAACTTGTGACGTATCGTTTCATTGACAGGAACGACGATGTCTGCGCTATGCATCTTGTTGTCGGGAGTGGTGCACGTCACATGGTGAGAACCCGCGCTGAGCGCAACGCGCGCAACCGGCGTCGGACCGAAGCTCACGTCGTCGATGCGAACGACGCACCAGCCACCCGAGGCGCTTATTCCAAGAGCGCCCGTGGTTTTCTCAGTCTTTAGACTAGCGGGATCGTCTTCGGTGTGTGCATCTTCCACGTCACGGATGGTGCCCGCATCGCCGCTCGGTAACGGCGTGCCTGTGGCATCGACGTGGCGCCGAAGTGTGACCGTGAGCCTTTTGGTTTCCTCAGGCTTCGCCGAAAATTTCGTTGCAAAATCCATGTAGCCCGGTGCCCGAACGACAAGGGTATGGCGCTCGTTTGACGCTAAAGACTCCATGCGCGGTCCAGCTACGGTGGCACCGTCGACGAAAAATGTCGCGCCCACGTTGGGAGGAAATACATCCACGATGAGCGTCGTTGTGGCGGGTCTCATCGTCACATGCAGGGCGCGAGGAGGGCTCCCGCGAGTTGGCGATTGAAGCGTTACCGCCTGAATGGCCTGTTCGAATCCCGCGAGCGTGAGCTTTACGTCGAGGGATTCGCCTGTGGGCAGATGGGTTAGCCGGGCCGGCGTTACTTCCGGCCGAAGCGTGCCGTTGATGGCGATCGTCGCGCCGGGTGGATCGCTGCTGAGCGCGAGCTCTCCGTTCACGTTCTTAATCTGGGCTCCCAGGCGCGACGCCCCGCCGATCCACCACCATGAGGCGCCTGCCGCAAGAATTGTGCAAGATGCAACAAGTCCCGCCGCGAAAGGTTGCCGCCGCCACCACGGCAGAACATTGGGTGGGGCCACGGGAATCGACCGAGCCGCCGCCGGAACGCTATCGATGCGAGGCCCTGTAGCGCGCTCGGGTGACGAAGAGAGAGGGTCGAGCGTAGCGAGACGAGCGAGCGAGTTCGATGGTTCTCTCGCAGAAAGCGCAATGGGCACGCTTTGGGTGTGGAGTTCATCAGCCCGACGCTTGGCATCGAGCATGTTGCTGCGGTGGCTCGCGATATCGCCGCGAAACAGCTGCCGCATCCATTCGCCCCTCGCGGATTGCGACGTGACGAGCCCATGGTGGCGCGCGAATCGGTCGAGTGCAGAATGCATAGAACGCGCCTGCTCAAAGCGTGCCGCTGGAGAGGCCGCGAGTGCCTTCAGGATAATGGCCTCGAGCTCGATGGGAACGTCGGCGCGAACGTGACTTGGGCGAGGGACGTTTCCCTCGCAAATGCGCCGCAGCGTTTGTTCGGTCGTCGCGGCTTTGAATAGGCGCGTGCCTGTCACCAATTCGAAAAGCAAAATCCCCGTCGAAAAGATATCGCTGCGCTCATCGAGCGCATCGCCACGAACCTGCTCGGGCGACATGTACGACGCTTTGCCTTTCAGGCTTTCGGAGTGAGCGCTGTCTGCCGATGCAAGTTCGGATTGCGCAATTCCGAAGTCGATGAGCTTCACGTGACCCTCAAATGTCACGACCACGTTTTGAGGGGATACGTCTCGATGAACGACTTTGAGCGGAGCCCCTTCGATGTCGCATTCGCCGTGCACGTAGGCGAGGGCACTGCACAGCTCTGCCACGATTCCCACAGCGAACTCGATCGGAAACGGTGCGACGCGCTCTTCACGCATCCGCCGTACAACCGATCGAAGATTCGCCCCGTGCGCGTACTCCATGGCGACGAAACACTCGCCGTCGTGCCATCCGGCGTCGAAGACCTGAACAATGTTGGGATGGGAAAACGCGGCGGAAACGCGCGCCTCGTGGAGGAGCAAGTCCGTAAACTCTCGATGCCGCGCGAGCACCGGCAACACGCGCTTGATCACAACAAGTTTGTCGAAACCCGCAATGGCTGGATAAAGCGCGAGATACACATCAGCCATTCCCCCCGAGGCAAGCTTTCGGATAAGCGTGTACTTTCCAAACTTCTGAGGAAGCGCGTCGTCTGCGTTGGGCGCTGACGCCGAGCTGGTGGGACGCACCATGACGTGTCGAGAGGTAGCTTCACGGTCCGTCTCGGTCAACCAAGCGATGCAAGGCGAGTTCGCGGACGAAAAAAAGGCCGCTGCCGAAGCCGCACCGTCACAAAAGCGATCCGTTCGCGCGGCTTACGCGCTTGAGGATCCTGTAGGCTGCGACATTGAATGAAGCGGTTGATGGCATGGTGCACGATGGCGAGTTTCTGTGCGGTGGCAGTGCCTGCCCGCGCTGCGGGTAATCCACGCGTAACCAAGGGACCGTGGCTTGCGCACGTAACGCCGTCGTCGGCTGTCGTGCGTGTCGAGGTCGATCCGCCCGCACCGGTGCGGCTTGAGCTGCGTGTGCCAGTCGCTGCGACCGCAAAAATCACGTCAGATGGCGCGTCGCCCGCGGTGTCGTCATCGCTTGTTGCTTCGCACGAAACGGCGCGATCGGCCCCCGAAGCCTTTCATTCGTTCGCGGTGACTGGCTTGCATCCCTCCACGCGTTACGAGGTGCGTGTGCTGAGCAACACAAGCGGCAGCGCAACAGCGTCGCAGGCGCTCGGCACTGCGACGTTTGCGACAGGTCCAGCGCGCGTCGCGTCATCCGAGGGGCCGTTTCGGTTTAGCGTTTACGGCGACAATCGAACCGATGACGCGGCTCACGCGTCTGTCGTGCGCGCGATGCTTCGGGTACCTGCGGCGTTCGCCGTGAACACCGGAGACCTCGTCGCCAATGGCGGGTCGAGTGACGACTGGCAGACTTTTTTCGACATAGAAGCGCCGCTTTTGCGCGACCGACCCATTTTTGCCGCGGTCGGCAATCACGAACTTGTCCACGGATCGGGTGCATACTACATTCGTTATTTCGGACCGCAGCCTCCTTCCTTCTCGACGGTCGCACCCGGTTCTGGCGCCGAGTCTGCTGCCGTCCCAGCAATTACGCCTGCGCCGTCGTCCCCCACTGCTTTGTCACTCGACCAGCTCCGCGGCACGTTCCGTTGGTCAAATACGCGGTTTTTTCTGCTGAACGGTATGGTCCCGCACAATTCCGGTGACAGTCGGAACTGGCTTGAAGGGGCCTTAACCTCAGCCGATAGCGAGCCTGGGCTTACCTGGCGGGTGGTGGTCGTTCACCACGGGCCATGGTCGAGCGGGCCGCACGGCGACAATGCACTGTTGCAAGATGCACGCATTCCGCAGTTGCTTCGCGACCATAAAGTCGACCTGATCCTGTCGGGGCACGACCATATTTACGAACGGGGGTTCGCCGAAGGCTTGGCTTTCGTCGTCTCCGGCGGGGGAGGTGCTCCTTCGTATCCCACCGGCAAGCCGACGGCGGGGTCGCGTTACCGCGAGTCGGCGCGTCATTTCCTCGATGTGACGGTCGACTCCTCCGCGATCGCTCTAGCGGCGCTGCGACCGGATGGGTCGCTCATCGAAAGTTGTAAACTGCAAAAGTTAGATGGCTGGGACTGCGACGGCCGACAAAGTCCGCAAGCGTCGAGTGCGGCCGCCGCCTCGAGTAGCTCAGCGGGTGTTCCGGCTGTGGTGACGGGTTCTCCTTCCGCAAGTCGCGGGGTGCGGTGCGCCTGTCGAATCGTGAGCTATCCAACCTCGCGAAGCGAAAGGGGCGTCACGTACGTCGTTGCGGCAGCGCTTGCCGCTGCGATGATTCGTCGTGTACGTCGGGAGCGCGTGCGGTAATCTGTGCGGAATGCACCTTTTTGCGCACTGGGGGTCGAGCGACGGATGTACTGACGTCGGGCGCTCCACGCGTTCGCGAATCGCGACGCCGTTGACGCCCGCCGAGCGGGCTCTTGCGCTCGGCTTGGTCCTCGGGCTTGCAGGTTGCGCGCGAACGTCTACGCCGGTGAAGTCGCCATCGTTCTCTGCGACTCATGGCGAGACTGCGCCTCAGATCTTTGGCCCGCGTGCGGAGGGGACGCCGCGAGACCTCCTCGAGGAAGGTTGCCGGGCGGTTTTGGAGCACCGGTGGCAAGCCGCGATTGATGCCCTTGAAACGCTACGTTCTGCCGAACCTAAGGCACTCGGGATGGAAGGCTTGCACGCGTTGGCGACGGCGCACGAACAGCTCGGGCACATCCCCCGAGCACGCGATACGTATCGTGACCTACGATTTCTCGACGCCGAGCCTCGTGCGCCTCAAGGCACCGCAAACACGCGTCACGATGCGGCACGATGGATTCGAAGCGCTCAGATTCGAGAAGCCGCGCTTGATGCCTATCTCGAAGATTGGGATCACCTCTTGCGTCTGTCTGAGACGTTGTGGCTACGTTCCGACCGCGATGACGGCCTCACGATTCTCGCCTTGGCCGCTCGAGGCCTCGCAAAACTTAAACTCGCCGATGAACGGGCAGCCAAGCGCGACATTGAACAAGCGCTCGAGAGGGCTGAAGAGTCGGGCGTCGGTCGCGATGGTCAACTGCCAGTGGCGCTCGCAATGATGCACTATGCAAATGGTGAATTGCGCAATAAGCGATCGTCAGCGATCGACCTGCCGGCAAGCGCGGACGACTTCGTCACTCGCCTCGAAACACGGTGTTCGCTGCTTCTTGATGCGCAAGCGTCGTACGCCGAAGCGATTCGCGCGAGCGATCCGTTGTGGGTCGCGATGGGCGGGCTTAGGGTCGCCGAGATGTATGCGGCGCTTCATGCGCATCTCATCGCAATCGAGCCGACGAAGCGAGCCAAGACCGAGCGCGACAGGCAACTGTTCCGTGCCGTCATGCGCGTGCGCTACCGCCCGCTCCTCGATAAATCTCGCGAAATGCTGCGACGCATTCGCGACGTACCAGGTGCTTGGCCGGATGAGCCATCGTTGTGGACCGAGCGCGCAGCCCGGCTCGAAGCGGAAGTTCTCGCAGCACAGCACCACGAGCGCGCGTGGTTTGCGACGTTGCCGTTCACCGAAGGGGAAGTCGCCCGCGCGATAGAGCTCATGAAAGACCACGCGCGCTCGACGCGCCGCGCCGTGCAAGACGGTCCGGCCCCGATCGACCTTCCGAGGTAGAAGCAGGCCGACCGCCGTCGCGCCGCACCGAAAACGCCGGTGTTTGCGAGAACAATCGCCCAGCATGCGAGCCTCGCTTGCACAACGCGTGGAACTCCGCTAACCTCCGCCCGCCTGAACGTTGCTGCGTTATATTACAGCGACTCACTCAGGGGGTGCGGCTCGTGCGTCACTGAACTGCGCCTGTCGGTATGCTGGCGTAGCTCAATCGGTAGAGCACCTGTTTTGTAAACAGGTGGTTAGGGGTTCAAGTCCCCTCGCTAGCTCTGCAGTCGACGTGTCTTTTTTCTTTAGGTTTTGAATGTCGTCAATTAGGAGAGTTGCCCGAGTGGCCAAAGGGAGCAGACTGTAAATCTGCCGGCTATGCCTACGTTGGTTCAAATCCAACACTCTCCACCGCTCATCGTCTCTACACGTTACCCGTTCGGTTTCAGGCTTATCGTATGGAATTGCCGGCTCATCTGATTGTCTCGCGGGAGTAGCTCAGTTGGTAGAGCGTCAGCCTTCCAAGCTGAACGTCGCCGGTTCGAACCCGGTCTCCCGCTCCGGTCCTCGTAGTGAATTGTGACACAGCTTCCTTTTCTCATCTGGACATCATCGCCCACCTAGCTCAGCGGTAGAGCACTTCCTTGGTAAGGAAGAGGTCTCGGGTTCAAGCCCCGAGGTGGGCTCTGTCGCTCTAGACAGGCCGCAGGCTAAACGCGCACGCGCGAGTGGAGAGTTCGAAATGGCGAAAGAGAAATTTCAGCGCACCAAGCCCCACGTCAACGTCGGCACGATCGGTCACATCGATCATGGCAAAACGACGCTCACGGCGGCTCTGGTCAAAGTGCAGTCCAAAAAAGGCCTCGCGAAGGCCATCAGCTACGCGGATATCGCCAAGGGCGGTACGGTTCGCGACGCTACGAAGACGGTCACGATCGCCGTTTCGCACGTCGAGTACGAGTCGGCCACGCGTCACTATGCGCACGTCGACTGCCCAGGCCACGCCGACTACATCAAGAACATGATCACGGGCGCCGCGCAGATGGATGGCGCGATTCTCGTTGTCTCGGCACTCGACTCGGTCATGCCGCAGACGCGTGAACACGTCCTTCTGGCCCGCCAAGTCGGCCTGCAAAACATCGTCGTCGCGCTCAACAAGTGCGACGCCGTTGACGACCCCGAGATGCTCGACCTCGTCGAAATGGAAGTCCGCGAGCTCCTCTCGAAGTACAAGTTCCCCGGCGACACCGCCGCCGTCGTGCAAGTCGCGGCATTCCCCGCGCTCAACGGTGAGCCCAAGTGGGAAGAGTCGATCGGCAAGCTTATCGATGCGCTCGACGCGAAGGTACCCGATCCGGTCCGCGACACCGACAAGCCCTTCTTGATGGCCATCGAGGACGTGTTCTCGATCAAAGGCCGCGGCACCGTCGTGACGGGTCGTATCGAGCGCGGCATCATCAAGACCGGCGAAGAGGTCGAGATCATCGGCTTCCGCGACACTCGCAAGACCACGGTCACGGGCGTCGAGATGTTCCGCAAGCTCCTCGATGAGGGCCGCGCAGGCGACAACGTCGGCGTTCTCCTCCGCGGAATTGAGAAGACCGACGTCGAGCGCGGTCAGATCCTCTGCAAGCCGGGTTCGGTTGCGCCGCACAAGAAGTTCGAAGGCGAAGTCTACGTCCTCAAGAAGGAAGAGGGCGGGCGACACACCCCGTTCTTCACGAACTACCGCCCGCAGTTCTACATGCGCACGACCGACGTGACCGGTACCTGCCAGTTGCCCGAAGGCACCAAGATGGTTATGCCCGGCGACAACATCCAGATGACCATCGAACTCATCACGCCCGTCGGCCTCGAAGAGCAGATGCGCTTCGCGATCCGTGAAGGCGGCCGCACCGTCGGCGCCGGTATCATCACAAAGGTGCTGGAGTAAAGAGGGCGAGACGTGGCCGAGCGAATCGCCATCACCCTGATCTGCTCGGTGTGCGAGTCGCGCAACTACAAGTCCACGCGAAAACCCGACGCGGAGGGGCAGCTTACCTTGAAAAAGTACTGTCCCTCGTGTAAGCAGCACACCGTCCACAAGGAAACCAAGTAACGGAACGCACGCCACCCGGCGTGCACCTCTAGGGGTTTAGCTCAGCTGGTAGAGCAGCGGATTCCAAATCCGCAGGTCGTGGGTTCGAGCCCCCCAGCCCCTGCCGCGTCCGAACGGAACTTATGCCATGGCGACATCAGAGGAACTCGATAACCCACCCCCGCCCGACCCCGTGAACCAAGTCGAATCTGGCGAACAGGATGACGTGGGCGACGGCGCCGCCATCGAGGCCCCTCCGCTACAGTTTGGCTACATGCGCTTCGTCTACGCGGCCTACATGGGAGCTGCGATCCTTGTTGCGTTCGTCATCGCCAAGGCAGGTCATGCCGCGTGGTACCGTCTCAGCCAATGGCGCCCCTCGTTTGGGGAACCCAAAGACGAGGTCGTTTACCTAGCAGCCTCACTTTTCGGGGTTATCGTATCGGTCGCGTTGTGGCGAAGCGACGCCTCCCGCCATTACGCCATTGACGTCGCGGAGGAGCTCTCCAAAGTTTCGTGGCCAAGCCGAAAAGAAGTCTCCAACTCCACAACCGTCGTTCTTTTCTACACCCTGTTTGCCACCGTCTTCTTCACGTTGATGGACCAGTTTTGGAAGTTCGTTACCGATCGAATTTACTCGTTCTAGCGCACGCTTCAGGCGCGAATGAAGGAAAGTTGAGCTGCGGAGTTCGTTATGGCCAAAAAGTGGTACGTCATTCAGACCTACTCGGGATTCGAGAACAAGGTCAAAGAAGCTCTGCTGCAGCGGGTAAAGGAACACAGTCAGGAAGCGGCTTTCGGCGAGGTGCTCATCCCGACCGAGACCGTGCAAGAAACCCGTAGTGACGGCAAACAACGTGTGCGGCAGAAAACCAGCCTCCCTGGCTACATCTTCATCGAAATGGAGATGAGCGAAGATGCCTGGCACCTCGTAAAAGATACGCCGAAAGTCACGGGGTTTATCGGGAATCAGCGGCCGCAGGAAGTTCGGCCCCAGGAAATCGAAGAGCAACGTCGTCGCGTCGTAGAAGGGGCCGTGAAACCGAAGCCTCGCGTTCACTTCGATATTGGCGACGAGATTCGCGTCATCGACGGCGCCTTCGCGAACTTCTCGGGGACGGTCGAAGAGGTCAAGCCCGACAAGCAAAAACTTAAGGTCAAAGTCAGCATTTTTGGTCGCGCAACACCCGTCGAGCTCGACTTCACCCAAGTTGAAAAACGGGCGTAGCGACACCGCTTGAGCGAAAACTGCGCCGGGTGCAAAAATGCCTGGTGTTCCATCCAAGATGCGCTAATAAGCGCCTCCCACTTTACCCCTGCGATAGAACTACGACGCTTCGAACTTTTCCGCAGTCAGCCGTCAGCGGCCTGCGGTCGGGCTTCGTAGGAGCACGAGAGTAGCCATGGCAAAGAAAGTTACCGGACAAATCAAGCTGCAGTTGCCCGCCGGCAAAGCAAACCCGGCGCCCCCTGTTGGTCCCGCGCTAGGACAGCACGGCGTGAATATCATGGGGTTCTGCAAAGAGTTCAACGCGCGAACCGCCGGCGGGGACATGATCATCCCGGTCGTCATCACGGTTTACGCTGACCGCTCTTTCACGTTTATCCTCAAGACGCCGCCCGTTAGCGTTCTTCTGAAGAAGTTCGCGGGACTTCCCACCGGCAAGAAGCCCGGGTCTGGCTCAAAAGAGCCGAACAAGACCAAGGTTGGCAAAGTAACCGAGACGCAAGTTCGCGAGCTCGCGCAGATGAAAATGCAGGACATGAACTGCACGGATATCGAGTCCGCCATCCGCACGGTCCGTGGCACCGCGCGTTCGATGGGGATCGACGTTACGGCGTAGTTTCTTTCGGGACCGATCTCGCGCTGTCAAGGTGCGTGTCGGCCTCGTTCCTGGGTGCTTGGCAAATGGTTTGCTGAGGGCCCCCTTGTAATCACCAACCTCACAACCACCGCCGCCGACTCAACGGCCACACGGTGGAAGGTTAGTGGACCGCGGCTCAGCCGCGAGGCGCTAGCCGAACCGGAGGAAGATGCCGAAGGAATCAAAAAATCGCGCTCGCGTGGGCGCCCTCGTGGAAAGCACCCGCAAATACACGATTGATGAGGCGTGTGCCCTCGTGAAGAAGGCCACGTTTGCCAAGTTCGACGAAACCGTGGACATCGCCGTGCGCCTCGGGGTGAACCCGAAGCACGCTGACCAGATGGTTCGCGGTGCTTTGGTGCTGCCTCATGGCACCGGGCAGACCGTTCGCGTGCTTGTGTTCGCGAAGGGCGAGAAAGAAGCTGAGGCTCGCGCAGCCGGGGCTGACTTCGCTGGCAGCGATGACATGGTCGCGAAGGTCTCGGAAG
>Ga0164292_10004759_pt1 | contig 11056 bp, 13 predicted proteins | sample GEODES117metaG_FD_111486 | JGI IMG/M metagenome (GOLD analysis project Ga0164292, IMG submission 111486) | Eutrophic lake water microbial communities from Lake Mendota, Wisconsin, USA - GEODES117 metaG | ecosystem: Environmental > Aquatic > Freshwater > Lake | place: USA: Lake Mendota... | reverse complement strand
GACAAAAGAGGGAAGGCGCTGAGAACGCTGGAGGGCTCAAGCGCTTGTACGGCATGCAGATAGCTCGTGTTGAGCTCTTTCAAGCTATTGACGCCTAAGAGCCCGAGACAGATATTGACTTCGGCTTCGAGCAGTTCGAGCGTGCGTACCAAGCCCGCAGAGCCGTCGGCCGCGAGCCCAAAGCACTGCATCCGACCGATGCCGACCATATCAGCGCCTGCCGCCATCGCCTTGACGATATCCGTGCCGCGGTTAATGCCTCCGTCAACGATGATGGTCGCTTGTTGGTTGACCGCTTTGACAACCTCGGGCAAGACGTCCATCGAGCCTCTGCCGTGATCGAGCTGGCGACCTCCGTGATTAGAGACATACACCATGTCAACGCCATGATCGACTGCCATCTTGGCGTCTTCTGCAGTGGCAATGCCTTTCAAGATCAAGGGCACTTTAAGTTTTGCTTTCAGACGATCCACATCACGCCAAGTCAGGCGAGGCTGATGTTCGCGACCGGGTACTGCGTTACGACGAATATTGCGCTTTGCAAGATCTCTTTCGCGTCGACTATAGATGGCCGTATCAACGGTTAAACAAAACGCAGCGTTGCCTGTGGCCTGCGCGCGGTCGGCGATTTCGTCAACCCATGCCGGATCGCCATGCACGTAAAGTTGAAACAGCCTAAGTGCGTCGGGAGCCGCTTGTTGAACGGCTTCTAGCCCTGGTTCGCAAACCGAGCTCAGCATGTGCGCTACGCCGAACTCTCCCGCCGCACGCGCGGCGGCAGCACCCGCTTCGGGCGCAAATAATTCCAAACTTCCGACGGGTGCCAGAATAATAGGCAGTCTTAACGCGCGACCTAAAAAGGAAGTACCTCCTGAAACGTGACCCACATCCCTGAGCACTCTAGGCCGAAAGGCGAGCGCATCCAGTGCGGCTCTGTTACGACGTAAGGTGGTTTCGGTTTCAGTGCCGCCCACGATATAGTCCCAATGATCGTGATTAAGTTTTTGGCGTGCTTTTTGAACAATCTCGTGAAGTGTTAAAAAGGTAGGTATCGAGGGCGCGGAGTTTTTTTGTGTTGGGCTTGTCATGTTTAAATTGCCAGCTTGCTGAGTGTGATGGTTTACCATCAAGTTAGGCGGCGGGATGTCATTTGTCAACACCGCGCCTACAATTTCATGCCACAACTTTTTGGTGACTGCGATGCATCAACAACTTCTATCCGAAATAGCTCCAACAGGTAAGCTTAGAGCCGGAATTAATTTACTCAATTTTTTGCTAGTGACGGGCAAGGCAACCGACGGTTCTCCCGAGGGCGTTGCGCCGGACATGGCGCAAGCGATCGCCCAAAAGCTCGGCGTAGAGCTCGAGCTGGTTCCTTTTGCGACACCTGGGGAGCTTGCGGATGCGGCGCTTGATAATGTGTGGGACATTGGTTTAATTGGTTCCGAGCCCAAGCGCGCTGAGAAAATTGATTTCACTTCTGCGTATGTTGAGATTGAAGCTACCTATTTAGTCCCTGCGGGTTCGTCACTGCGCCATGCTAGCGAGGTCGACCAGCCAGGCCATCGTATCGCAGTCGCAGCTCGTAGCGCCTATGACTTATGGCTAGTTAGAAACATAAAACATGCGAAATTAGTGCATGCCGAAGGTTTTGATGCGACACTGGAGTTATTCCTTTCCCAAAACCTCGAAGCGATGGCAAGCCTCAAGCCAGGTTTGTTGAGCGATGTAGCAAAAGTTCCAGGATCCAGGATCCTCGAAGGGCAGTTCACCGCGGTGCAGCAATCAGTGGGCGTACCGAAGGGGCGATCTGATGCCGCGGCATGGCTGCAGTCATTTGTTCAGGAGGTCAAGGCCTCAGGTTTCGTAGCGGAACTCATTGCCAAACATCAAGTTAAAGGACTTTCGGTCGCGCCATGAGCGCGTATTTATGAAGGCATGCAGTTCATCTATGGAGTGCAACATGAAACAGACCCAAGCAAGTACGAAAGAGACTTCCGCTCAGGAAAAGCTGCTTGAGGGCATGAAGGCCGCCTTGGACGAAGCGGAGGGTTTTCTCAGAGATGCCGCCGCGGCGAGTGGCGAGCAGGCAACGGAGCTGAGAGCCAAGGCCGTCGAATCATTGCGATCGACACGCGAAGCTTTACATGACAGCAAGGTTTCAGCGATTCGCGAGGGCAAGCGCGTTGCGCGCGAAGCCGATGAATATGTGCATGATAATCCCTGGCAAGCGATCGCTGCCGCTGGCGTGATCGGTTTGGTTGTTGGTTTGCTCATCAGTCGTCGTTAAGTCAATATGAGTATTCGAGAAAATCTGAGCATTGTGGCAGGCGATCTTGTCGCCATGCTTCGCACGCGCATTGAACTTCTCGGTGCTGAAATAACCGAACAAAAGCATCGGCTGTTTTCTCTCGCTGCGCTCTTGCTTGCGGGAGGTTTGTTTTTACTGCTCGCCATCGTGGTCGGTACATTTTTGCTCGTCGCCTTCTTTTGGGAGACGAATTACCGCTATTGGGCAATTGGTATGCTCACCATCGCGTATGCCTTGATCGGTGTTGGGTTGATCTGGCGAGTATGTCATCGATTGAAAACAGAGCCTACCCCCTTTTCAGCCTCGATTGAAGAGCTGCATCGAGATTTGGTGGTGCTTGGGAGTTTGCGAGAATCCTTAGCACAAGGTTTGCGCGAGCCCGACGCGTCAGCAGAGTCGGAGACGAATCGAAAGACCGGAGGGCACCATGAATAAGCGCTACGAAGTCGTTCCTGCCCGGCAGGCACGTATTGAATATTTGCGCGCACGTGCCGCGTATGAGCGCGAAACTTTAGCATTTCACACTTCCCAGTTGGGGCGTGAGCTGAGTCCGCGTCGTTGGTTGGGAGGGTTGCTGGGCCACAGGCGAAATGATGATGCGCAGGTTGGTGGGCGCTCAGGGTTCGCGGAGCTTCTGGGTCAGGGAGTTTCTTTGGCCGGTCAGTATCCCTATCTTACGGCCACGCTTTCGTCGTTACTCATTGGCAAACGTTGGCGTTGGCTGAAATGGTTTGGTGTGGGCGTGGCTGTTTGGCAAGCAGTCGCGGCAACCCCGCAGGAGACTCAGCAACCAAATTCGGGCTCTGTTCCAGAGGCATAAAAAACGGGTAGATGCTGTGGGTAGACCTGACTTAACGCTTTGCGTCACTGAGCAAACGTGAATTTTTATCAGTACGAAACACAAGCGGATGTTCCGTTTGAGGTGGTTGACCGGACTTGTTGATCAGCGCAGCTTCGTTAATCACCTGTTTCACAATATGGTGTTTAGGCGATTTGGAGCAGACAGGGTCTGTTGCAGCCGCATCTCCTGTCAGTAAAAATGCCTGACATCGACAGCCACCAAAATCTTTTTCTTTTTCTGAACAAGAGCGACAGGGCTCTTGCATCCAACTGTCGCCTCGAAAGAAATTAAAGGCCTGACTTTCAACCCAAATTTCGCGGATGGAATGCTCTTTTACATTTGGGATATTGAGGCCGGGTAACTCTCTGGCATTGTGACAAGGTAACGCTGCGCCATCAGGTGCAATATCTAAAAAGATAGAGCCCCAACCGTTCATACAGGCTTTGGGCCGCTCTTCAAAGTAGTCAGGGACGACAAAGAGCAGCTTGCACTGCTTGCCAATTTTTTCGCGGTATGCATTCACAGTGGCCTCAGCGGCGACGAGTTGCTCTCGCGTTGGTAAAAGCTGTTGACGATTTTTCATCGCCCAGCCGTAATACTGTGTATTGGCAAGCTCTAAGTATTCGGCTTCGAGATCAAGCGCCATATCGATGATTTTGTCGACGTGGGGAATGTTATGACGATGCAGTACGACATTCATAACCATGGGGTAGTCATACTTTTTTATCAGTCCCGCGACTTTTTTCTTGAGTTCGAACGTTTTCGTGCTGCTGAGAAAATCATTCATCTCCTGCGTCGAGTCTTGAAATGAAAGTTGAATATGATCAAGGCCCGCCTGTTTGAGTGAGGCGATTCTTTTTTCATTCAGCCCGACACCCGAAGTAATCAGGTTGGTATAAAAGCCAAGCTGTCGTGCCTCTGCCACCAAGATGTCCAGGTCATCGCGAAGCAAAGGCTCGCCACCAGAAAACCCAAGCTGAGCGGCCCCGAGTGCACGCGCTTCTCGCATGACGCGAATCCACGTATCCGTATCAAGTTCGTTTTTGATGCTGTCATAGTTGACAGGGTTGTAGCAAAACACGCAGTGCAGCGGGCAGCGATAAGTAAGCTCGGCGAGCAGCCAGAAGGGCGGATTGACGGTAGGCTGAGTCATGATGTGGCCAAGCCCCTATTGGATCCAGTCTTTTTCAAACGCGGCGCGCAACATGCCTTCGACAGGGTCGCGCAGGTCGGTTTCTCCGAAGGCCAGTTGCAGCTCGACGATCAGTTCAGCAACAGTCAGCGTGCCATCGCAGCGCTTTAAAATTTCTGCGGCGCTCTGATTGAGCTTTACCATACCCTCCGGGTATAAAAGCACATAGGCTTGCTGCACTTCTTCCCACTGCAAACGAAAGAGTTTGTTGAGCCGCGGGCGCTCAGGCAAGGAGGGAGCCGGCGTGATCGTCATGTCGGATAGGCTCGCTCAATCGCATCTAACATCGACCAAAGAATATCGAGTTTGAATTGCAAAATATCGAGTGCGCGTTCTTGTTGCGCGCGTGTCGTGAAATGGTTGAGCGTGACCTCAAGTCCATGATCGACATCACGCTGAGCGAGGGGAATGCGTGAGCGGAAATAGTGCAAACCTGCTGGCTCGATCCATGGATAGTGGGTGGGCCATGTCGCCAGACGATCTTTATGAATTTGGGGGGCGAACATTTCTGTCAAGGACGAACAGATCGACTCTTGCCAGGGTTGTTGACGTGCAAAATTGACATAGGCATCGCAGGCGAATTTCACCGCAGGCTCAACCTCTTTGAGAGACCACAGCGTTTCACGATCTAAACCAACCGCAAGACCAAGCCTCGTCCATGCTTCGAGTCCACCACATTCGGTGTCTGTTTGATACTCGCCAAAGCCATCGTGATCCAAAATTCTGGAAATCCATCGGCGGCGCGTTTCGCGATCCTGACAGTTGGACATAATCGCAGCGTCTTTGATCGGGATGATCCACTGGTAATAAAAACGATTGAGGACCCAGCCGCGAATTTGTTCTTGAGAACATGCACCGGCATTCATTTTGACATTGAAAGGATGGTGGATGTGATAGCTCTGACCTTTTGCGCGAAGCTGGGCTTCAAACTCTTCGCGACTCCAGGCTTGTTTGGAATTGATCATGCGTCAATCTCTATATTTCAATGTGCATGCCATCGAAGGCGACTTCGATGCCGAGTGCTTTGAGTTGCAATGCTTGCGGGGAGTCCTCGCGAAGAATTGGGTTCGTGTTGTTGATATGAATCAAAATGCGACGTTTGGCTGAGTAGGGTGCTAAGGCATCAATCATGCCTCCCGAGCCAGACTGTGCGAGATGACCCATATCAATGGCGCGTTTGGACGAGAGTCCTGCGCTAATCATTTCATCGTCAGTCCAAAACGTGCCGTCGACCAACAGAACATCCGCTTCGCGCATCGCTTGTTCGACTTGTGGCTCGAGCATGCCAAGGCCTGGTGCATAGAATACTTTTTTTCCCGTCGCGATATCCGTCATAAGTAGACCGATATTGTCACCAGGGTGCGGGTCGTGACGATGTGGGGAGTAGGGCGGTGCTTTGCTCGAAAGCGTCACGGGTTTGAAGGCGATGCCCTTGAGTTCGGGAATGCTAAAGCCCTCTTGATCGGGGCGAATCAAATGTTGTGCGACCGTGCAGTAGTGCGAGAGCGCTTTGACTAAAGGTAGGCCCGTGGTGAGATCATCGAAAACTTGTTGGGTCGCATAAATGGGCAGTGGCGAATTTCTTTCTCGCAACATCATGAGTCCCGTGACGTGATCGACTTGAGCATCCATCAAGACAACGGCCGCAATGCCGCTATCGCGAACCTGTCGCGCGGGTTGCAAGACGGGTGTGTTTTTAATTTGGGTCAGAATATCGGGAGAGGCATTGATGAGCGCCCAATCCTGAGAGCCATGACCAACAATGATAGAAGACTGAGTTCGCGCCTGCGCTTTGATGCTACCTTGGCGCACACCTGAGCAGTTCAGGCAATTGCAATTCCATTGGGGAAATCCTCCGCCTGCTGCGGAGCCTAACACGCGTATTTGCATCACAACTCAAAAGAAGAAAGGCCGGGACATGAGTCTCGGCCTTTTTAAACGATTAGCGATTGGCGATGTACATTGTGATTTCAAAACCAAAACGCAGATCAATTGCTGATGGTGTTTCCCATTTCATAACGGTCTCCTAGAGTGTGGTTGAACGAGGGTATTTCAACACCACTTAGTGGTATTAAATTGAAGTATATAGAAGAAATTGATTTCAACGGACAACTTTTTAAATTGTTACCCACATGAAAACTAAGCTATTTCCAGAGGCTCAGCCTGTGGCGCAAGGATGGTTGGAGGTGGGCGACGGGCATGAGATCCACTGGCAAACTAGTGGTAATCCCGAGGGTTGGCCCGTGGTGTGGTTGCATGGCGGCCCCGGGAGTTCGGCGAGCCCGCTGCATCGTCGTTTCTTTGATCCTGCGCGGTATTGGATCATTCAATACGATCAGCGTGGCTGTGGACGCAGTCGTCCGGCAGGGGGCATTCAGCGTAATGAAACGTCCGATTTAATCACTGATATTGAACGTTTGCGGACATATTTTGGGCTCTCCCGTTGGTGCGTGGTGGGCGGATCGTGGGGCGGTACGTTGGCGTTGTTATATGCGTCTGCACATCCAGAGCGAGTAGAGAGAATGCTGTTGCGCAGTCCTTTTTTGGCTACCAACGCGGAAATCGAGAACTTTATGGAACGCCCGCCCGAGGGTTGTCGAGCGCGATGGCTCCACTTAAAGGCCCAAGTGCCGGAGTCTTCTAAACAATCGATTCTTGAGTATGGGTATCACGTGTTTTGCCAAGGAGACAATCCCAAGGATCAGGCGGCTCTTGCCCGCGCGTGGATGGACTATGAGGCCGCGATGAATATGTATCCGGCGCAGGCGCCAACACTGGGCGTAACCGACGGTTCGGCCTTGATCGCCCGCTACCGCATTCAGAGCCATTACTTACAGCATCGCTGTTTTGTTCAGGATGATATCTTGGCGCAAGCCCAGGCCTTAAAGGCGATTCCCTTGACGCTGGTGCATGGCGATTTGGATGCGCTGTGTCCCTTTACGAATAGTCTGGCGATTCAGCACGCTGTGCCTCAGGCCAAGCTGATTCGTGTTAGCGGGGGCGGTCATGACCTGACAGATCCCGGTATGTTGGACGCTACGTTTGAGGGACTCAAACAGTGGGATAGGTATTTACCATGAGTCAACCAAATGTCTCTATTCTAGTAATATTGACGAGTAGGTTCTAAAGAGATGAGATTTTCCAAACATCAAACGTCACGGAGACGACAGTGAAAAATTACTTGCGAGCAATTAGTGGCCTGGGTTTGGCCCTGGCATTTGGAATGTCTGCTCAAGCGCAGACCGCAGCTCCCGCCGCAGCCCCAGCTGCAGCACCTCCACCAGCCTGGAAACAGGGCATGCCTGAGTCGATGGCTAAGTCGACACTGGCACCTCTTCCTGGCAAACTCGTGGCGACCAAAGCGGCCGATGTGCCAATCGACAAAATCAAGCTGCCACCAGGCTTTAAAGTTGAAGTCTGGGCCGATAGCATTCCTGGCGGTCGCGCCATCACCGAAGGTGAAAACGGCAAGTACTACGTGGGCACACGCGCACTAGGTCGTATTTATGAAATCACAGACAATGGCAAAGAGCGCACTTCGCGCGTCTTAGTCGACAAGCTGCAGCAACCGACTGCTGCGTACAAAGATGGTTCTTTGTATGTCGTGGCGATTGACAAGGTCTTGCGTTTTGATGGGATCGCTAAAAACCCCAATCCAACGCCCGTCGACATCACTGCAAACTTTAAATTTCCTCCTCTTCCACACCACAACTGGAAATATGTAGCGTTTGGTCCTGATGGCAAGTTGTATGTTCCCTTCGGTGCGCCTTGCAATATTTGCGTAGAGCCCACGACTGAATATTCACAGATTCGTCGCTACAACCCAGATGGTACCGGTATGGAAGTGTTGGCGACTGGCGTGCGCAACTCCGTTGGTTTTGACTGGCATCCCGTGACCAAAGAGCTTTGGTTCAGCAACCATGGTCGCGACTGGATGGGTGACGACACACCTAACGACACGATGCATCGCTTAAAACTCAAGGCTAATTATGGCTTCCCGTATTGCCATGAGGGCAAGATCCCAGATCCTGATGTCAAAAAAGCGAATGCTTGCGCGGGTGTCGAACCTCCAGTTGCATTGATGGGACCTCACGCTGCGACCATGGGCGTCAAGTTTTATTCGGGCGACATGTTCCCTGCTGAGTACAAAAACGTGCTGTTCAACGCGCGCAAAGGCTCCTGGAACCGTACGAAGAAAATCGGTTATGACGTTGTGATGGTACGCGCTGATGCGGATGGTAAAAACGCAAAGGTTGAACCTTTCATGACCGGATTCCTGAACGAAGCTGATCAGTCATGGTGGGGTCGCCCTGCTTACTTGCATCAGATGAAAGACGGTTCATTGCTTGTTTCCGATGAGCAAAATGGTGTCATCTATCGCGTGACGTACAAGAAGTAATTTTGATGTCATTGTTGTCTGCTGTACGTGTTGTTGTTTTGGTTGGAGCCGTCTTTGCGGCGGCTCCAACAGCTTATGCACAGATCTCCGCGCAGCGCTTAGCGCTGTGCGCAGCGTGTCATGGCGCAGATGGAAATTCTCAAATAAAAGGGATCCCATCTCTAGCCGCACAACCCAAATTATTTCTCGAAACTCAACTTGTCTTGATTCGAGAAGGTGTGCGTGATATCCCATCGATGAAAGGGATGCTCAATGGCGTCTCTGATGCGGAAGTCACAGCACTTGCCAAGTACTATGCCGACAAGCCCTTAGCCCCTGTTCCAACCGACAGAGATGCAGAAGTTTTTGCGCGTGGCGGAAAACTCGCCGAGGGGATGCGTTGTGGCATTTGTCATTTACCGACCTACTTAGGGCGAGAGCAAATCCCCAGGCTTGCGGGGCAGCGCGAGGACTATTTGCTGCTGAGTATGCAGCAGTTTAAGAACAACCAAGCGATCGGTCGAGACTCCAACATGGCGGCCTCGGTGTATGGTGTTTCTGATCAGGATTTGCAGGATATTTCTTATTACTTGGCGCGACTCACACCTGCAACGACTGCAACCGGTCAATAGTTGATTTAACGAGGTTTTTAGCACTTAGGTGCTATTCAAATAGGCTAAAAGAATTATAAAAAGCCATTAAAACTCAACATTTTCTTGCAATTGCTCGCAAAAACACGCACCATCATTGTTCACCATTACAACTCTAGTGCTAAGAGAGCAAAAACTTTTTGGCTCAGCGCTAGCAATATATAAAAGTGCAGTCGTGTCCAAAGAAAGTACAACAATTGACTATTTAAACGCCGCTGATAAATATTGGCTTGGCGAGCAATTGAATGCTGCCCGCTTGCTTCGGGGATTTGATATCCCCGCTGTCGCGCGCATGCTTGATCTTTCTCAGACGCAAGTGCTGGCGATAGAAGCGGGTCGCCAAAGCCCTTTTATGCACACTGCGCATTACGTTCATAACGTCCAGCGTTTTGCTGAGATGATGGATACGCCTTATTCGGGCGAAGTGCTCAGTTGGCTGGAGCGCATGGAGGGGTTGGCGCAAGGTGACGACGTGGTGAGCGCGCAGGAGCTGCGCATCAATAAGCTGCTGCGTACTCGTCTGTCCGGTGACATGGTGGTTCCCACGAGCACTCAACGCTTTAGTCGTTTTGGCCGACTTGGTATCAGCATGACTTTCATCGCACTAGGGTTTGTTGCTACGCTGATGTTCATGCAGGGAGTGAGTGAGGCCGAGCACAGCATTGTCGATCATAAGGTCGCGCTTTCTCAGACCGCTGTGCTGGTTTCACTCAATGATGCCCCCCTTGCGAGTGCGTTATCTATTGAGCCAGCGAATGAACCAGTGAATGCACCAGTGAATGAGTCAAGCAAGACATCGACTTTGTCAGAAAACATCTCTGAACGCATGCCAGAAAACATTTTGATGCGGACTCAGTCAAATATATTAGGATTCAATTTTACGGCACCTTGTTGGGTGCAAATCACTTCAAGCAATGGACAGGTGATAGAACGTCTTTATCAGGTCTCTGAAGTGCTATACCTCAATCTAGATCAAACAGCTTCGCTCGTCATTGGAAATGTAACGGGTACAAAAGCGGTGACGGAGCGCGGCAATCTGATCGACTTTAATGCTTATCTTTCTGGTGGTAATGTCGCGCGGCTCAAGGGTCAAGACTTGGCGAGCCTCGCTGCCTATCACTAGTCTTAAAGTTGGATGGCTTTGTAGGCCAAACCTACAATAAGCAGCAGGAAAAGAGCACCAAACCCTATCTGAATATTTCTAGCGTGATCGTCCGCTAAGCTGGGGATGAGCTTGACACGAACCCAGCCTGCAACGAAGGCCCAGCCTGCGCCCATGACGAGCGCAATCAGCAAGGCCGTCGCAAGTGAAACGGGATCAAGCGTCTGCGCGCGAATGACTTTGTCGAACTGAATGGCGAAACTCATTAAAGAGCAGACAATCCACGTATTTCTGGTGAGCATCAGTACTTTCCCTTTTCGCTTCAGATCTGCGCAGGCGTCAGGGCTACGCCTTTGATCATGAGTCTATATAAAAATCGCTTTTGCTCAGGATCATAATCGGCATTGGCTTGATGCATGACGGCTTGATTATCCCAGATCACCAAGTCGCCCTTGCGCCACCGATGACGATATTCATAACGCGCTTGCGTGGCGTGTTTATAAAGGTCCTCGATCAAGGCAAAGCCGGCTTCAGGCGCCATACCCTCGATGCCTTCCATACGACCCGTATTGAGATAAAGCG
>Ga0164292_10004758_pt1 | contig 11056 bp, 10 predicted proteins | sample GEODES117metaG_FD_111486 | JGI IMG/M metagenome (GOLD analysis project Ga0164292, IMG submission 111486) | Eutrophic lake water microbial communities from Lake Mendota, Wisconsin, USA - GEODES117 metaG | ecosystem: Environmental > Aquatic > Freshwater > Lake | place: USA: Lake Mendota... | reverse complement strand
GGGCTGAGCGGCACGGGCGCGCTCAACCAGTTGTTCGAGAATCAGCTCGCGTCGCTGTTCTTCCGTTGGCAGGTGCCGCGCGCCCGTTTCGCGGCGTACGGCGAGGTGCTGCGCGACGACTACTCGCTCGATGTGCGCCGGGCGCTGCAGTATCCGGATGACCTGCGCACCTTCATGCTGGGAGTCGAGCGCGTCTTGCGTGCCGATGCGAAGGCCATGCGCGTGGTGCACGCGGAGCTCGTGAACGGCGAACTGCCGTCGTCGAATCTGGTGGAGCGCGGCGGGCTGGAGGCACGGCGCCAGTTTCCGGCCCCGTTTCCGCCCTATCTGCACGGGGCAGTCGTGCAGGGGCACACGCATCGTGGGCAGCTGCTCGGATCGCCGTCGGCGTTTGGCGGCGCGGGGTGGCGTGTGGGCTATAGCGCCTACTCGCCGGCCGGTCGGCGCTCACTGCGCCTGGAGCGGCAGATGCGGCTGGACTGGTTGCCGGGAATTGCCAGCGATACCCTGGTGTCGCGCGAGGTCCGCGTGGGACTCGTTGGCGAGCAGCTGCGCTTTCAGGGCGGGCGCGAGTGGCTGGTGCAGATCGCCCCCAGCGTGGATCTCAACCGGGGGCTCGAGGGGGGACGCCACCTCGCGAATCTGCGGCTTGCCCTGTCGTTACGCGGCCTGCGCTAGCGTTTCGCGGTCGTCGTCGCTGTTGGTATCAGCGAAGCAACGCCGCCATCACCCCGGTGAACGAAATGAACGACGACAGCAGCAGCGCGCTATTGCGGTCCACCCAGCTGCGCCGGTCTACGAATACCTGATCTCCGGACGCTAACGTGTAGGCGCTCAAAGACTTGGTTATCGACAGATTTTTGACAATGGTGTGACCGTCACGGATGATCCGAAGCTTCTCGAGCGTGCCATCTTCATTCGCGCCGCCGGCCAATGCCACGGCCCCCTCTACGCCTACCGCTGGCTCCAGCATGTAGATCCCCGGCTTCAGCACCGCGCCCAGCACAAAGATCCGGCGCAGTGGCGTGAGGTTCACGGCCGTCGTGTTGAGGCTGGCCCGGTATTGCGTGATCAGTGAATCGCGCAGGAGTCCCCAGGGTGTTGCCGTGACGATGCGGCGCCCCACCAGCGGGAGTGTCGCATATCCCCCTTCGTCCACCGGAAAGTCGCCGTTGTACAACGGTTCGCGCCACACCTGCACCCGCACCACATCGCCGGGGTGCAGACGCAGTGTATCGCTCGGAATCGACTGCGCCGTGACCCGCGCCATCGGCAGTGAAAGGAGCGCACTGGTTAGCCACACCATGGCTACGTGCGAAAGACAGATCCGGGAGCTCGGCATGGCGATAAGTTACGCCATGCCCTCGGACGTCGCACCTGCGCCGGCGCCATCCCTACGCACGCCATTGCCGCGTCCAGTCGTCTTCGACCTGCGCGACCGGAGCGGGACGGGGCTGGCGCGGGTGGCCACCGAAACGGTGGCCGCCTGGCAGCGCTGTTTCCCCGACGATCCGGTTCGGCTGCTGACGGAGGGCGGCGGCCGCTACTCGCTGCGCGCCCAGTGGGAATGGCGCACCCTGCGCCGCCGCTACCCCGATGCGACGTGGGTCTGGTTTCACTGGGATATCCCCTGGTTCGATGTGCCGCAGCGCAGCGTGGTGTATGTCCACGACCGCATTCATGCGGCCGAATCGCGCTGGCCCAGGCGAGCGCTGGCAGAACGCTGGATTGCGCACGCGCTGCGCTGCGCGGGGGCTGTGGTCACCGTGAGTGAGGCGACCGCCCGCCTGCTGCCGCCGGGGGCGGTCGTGATTCCGAATGGCGTGACGCTTCCCACCACAACGTGGCATCCCCGCGACTATCTGCTGACGGTGGGTGAGCCACGGGCTTACAAGAACTTTTCCATGGCATCGCGGGTGGCCGCCGCTCTGGGGATGGCGCATCGGCATGCGTGGCGCGTCACCGAGCAGGAACTTGCAACGCTCTATGCCGAGGCCCGCGTGGTGCTGGTGCCGTCGCGTGCCGAGGGGTTCGGGCTGCCGCTGCTGGAGGCGTTCGCGGTGGGCGCACCGGTGGTGGCCAGTGACATCCCCGCCCTGGTGGAAGTGAGCGGCGGTCTCGCCACGCATGTCGCCCCCGACGATGTCGAGGGATGGTGCCGCGCGGTTCGCGCTGCCTGGGATGCCCCGGGTGATCCGCTGGTACGACAGGCGCGGGCGCGCGAATTCCGCTGGGAGCGCGCCGCTAGACAGTTGCGCGACGTGGTGCGGTCGCTGGGCTGACCTGCTGATGCGCCGCCCAAGCGCTGTGCACGACGTCAGTAAAGGCTGTGTGAAAATGCCCCACAGCAAATCGCTCGGCATTCTGTCGGCACACGGCACTGGATGGCGGCGGGGCCTCGAGAAAGGTCCGGATCGCCGCGGCAATCGACGCCGGTGACGGATCCTCGAAAAACATGCCTGACTCCAGCGTTACGGTCTCACGGGCACCGCCGCGCCCGAGCGCGATCACCGGTGTGCCGCACGCCTGCGCCTCGACCGGCAGGATCCCAAAATCCTCCTCGGCGGCGAACACGAACGCCCGGGCCCGCTGTAGTGCGTTGCGCAGCGCGTCGTCACTCACGCGGCCGAGCCACGTCACGTTGGGGCCGGCAGCGGCCAAGACCCGCTCGCGATCGGGGCCATCGCCGATTACCACCAGCTGCTGGTCAGGGAGGTTGCGAAAGGCTTCGACAATGGCGTGCACGCGCTTGTAGCTGACCAGGCGCGACGCGGTCACGAACTGCGTGCCGCGCGCGGCATCGGCCCCCGGCGTGAAGAAGGTGGTGTCCACGGGGGGATGAACCACGGTGCTGCGGCGCCCATAGGCCCGCTCGATACGGGAGGCGACAAAGGCAGAGTTTGCCATGAACGTCGAGACACGCGCAGCGCTATCCCGGTCCCAGCGGCGAAGGCGTTGCAGCAGGGCGCGGACGAGCACGCCGCGCACACCGCCGGCGAGCCCGGCCTCTTCGAGGTAGGTGGCCTCGAGGTCCCAGGCGTAGCGCATGGGGGAATGGCAGTAGCAGAGGTGCAGGGCGCCAACACGGGGACGCACCCCTTTGGCCACCGCGTGCGAGCTGGAGATGACCAAATCGTAGGCCGAGAGATCGAGTGACTCGATGGCCATGGGCATCACCGGTAGCAGCGACCGGTAGTAACGCGAAACCCCCGGCAGCCGATTCAGCCAGGTGGCCGTGGTGCGTGCCACGCCAAGCTGGGCCCGCGCCTCAGGAGCCATTCGGTCGATGACGCAATGCAGTACCCCGTCGGGAAACAGCCGAAGGACTTCACGCAGCACCGCCTCCGATCCGGCTGGGGTGATCAACCAGTCGTGCACGATGGCAACGCGCGGAGACCCTGGCAGGGCGAGGGGACGAACGGACAGAAGCGGCTCGCTGTCGACCGGATGAAAACTCGTGGCGCTCGCTCGCGCGAAGGTTCCGGGCCGTTGGTTGCTGCTATCGGTCCAGAAGAGGTAACTTACCCCTTCAATGTCCGTCACCAAACCCAATCAGACAACCGCCGCCGCGAATGCGCGTGGGCGCGCATCAGCTCCCACTGGAGCGATGCGGGTCGTGCTCGTGGGTGAGCGCTTTGAAATCGCGCATGCGATGCAGCACCCCAGCCTGTCGGCTGACGGCGCCTTTGCGGTGGTCGGTGCCGTGCCGTACATGAACGGGAAGGGTGGGTTCCCGGAAGAGGCGATTCGACGCCTGGTGCAGGAGGAGCGCGCCGACACGCTGATGGTCGTGGGCGGGCTCTCCCGATCGGCGCTGACGCTCTTTGGCGAGCTGGCCGTGGTGTTGGGGTGCCGCCTGCTGTCGTTGATTCCGCATGGCACAACGCCGCAGTTGTCGCCCGTGCTCGTGTGGGAGGGGAATCACCCCTTTCTCGAGTTGGGGGTGGTGTCCGATCGTCGTCGGTTCGACACACTGAAGCGCGTGTTCGACGTGATGGCCTCCGGCGCGGCGCTGCTGGCGCTCGCTCCGGTCTTGGCGGCGGCGGCTCTGCTGGTGCGTGCCGAGTCGAAGGGGAGCCCGCTGTTCGGCCACATTCGAATCGGGCGTGGTGGAACACGTTTCCGCTGCTGGAAGCTGCGGACGATGCGCTCAGACGCCGAACAGTTGCTGGCGAGCGACCCCGACCTGTTTGCGCGCTATCGCGCCAACGACTTCAAGCTTCCCGACGCCGAAGATCCTCGGATCACGCGCATGGGCCGTCTACTCCGCAAGACCAGCATCGACGAGCTGCCGCAGCTGTGGAATGTGTTCTGTGGTGAGATGTCGCTGGTGGGGCCGCGCCCCATCGTGGCGGAAGAGCTGCCGAATTATCGCGGCGATGTGCTGACGCTGCTGTCGGTGCGCCCGGGCATCACCGGTGCGTGGGCCGTAAGCGGGCGGCATCATCTTGCGTATCCGCGGCGCGCCGAGGTCGAGTTGGGGTACGTCCGCTCTCGGTCGTTCTCGACGGATGCGACCATTCTGCTCCGTACGATCGGTGCGGTGCTCGATCCGGGATTCGGGCTCCGGTCGTGACATCGTCGGCCCCGCTGTGAGTGTTCGCGCCTGCTATGACGCGTCGCCGTACCTCTCCATCAAGCACGCGTCGTACTTTGGCGTCTACGACGACCTGCTGACCCGCTTTCGGGGTCACCCTATCACCTTCGTGGAGATCGGGGTGCTCAATGGCGGGTCGCTGCACATGTGGCGCCGCTTCTTCGGTGATCAGGCGCGCATCGTCGGGGTCGATCTCAATCCTGGCGCGAAACGCTGGGAGGCCGACGGCTTCGAGATCGTGATCGGCGATCAGGGTGATCCCGCATTCTGGCGGGCCTTCTTCGAGCGCGTCGGTGCGGTGGACGTCATGCTCGATGATGGTGGGCACACCAATCGGCAGCAGATGGTCACGACGGTGGCGGCGTTGCCGCATGTGCGTGATGGCGGGGTGCTGATCGTGGAGGATGTTCATGCCAGCTACCTGCCGGAGTTCGGCAATCCGGCGCGGCACTCGTTCATGCAGTTCGCGATGCACGCGGTGGCGCTGATTCAGACGCGCTTTCCGGCGTTGCCGGCACCCGTGTCTGATGTTGGTCGGATGATTCGTGACACCGTGCAATCGGTGACCTTTCACGAATCGATCGTGGCGTTTCATGTCGATCGGACACGCTGCGCCGCAAATGCTCCGACCACGAATGGCGGGGCGAGTGTGCAGGCCGCCGACTACCGCTTCAAGGACGAGCGCAGCGCGGCGCTCCGGCGCCTCGCCGGTGAGGGGAGCTTTCTGCGTCGCCTTCCGCTGCTCGGGGCCCTTATTCCCTGGTTGTCGCCACGCGTGCATGCGTGGCGACAGCGGCGCGAGACCGCCGCGCTCGCGCGGTACTTCGATCGCTAGGTAGTCGCGCCACCCGTTGCGGCGCGATCTGAGCCGAACGTGTGCTACTGCCCGCCCGCTCTGAGGTATGCGCTGGCGCGCGCGCGGTCACCCCGCAGGAGCGAACGCATCGTCAGCAGGATGCGCGTGGTGTAGAACCGCGTCGTGAACAGCGCACGCGCCGTTCCGCTGAGGTGGCGTGATGCGAGCCGGCGCCTGTTTCGATCGAGCTGCGTAATGGCCCACGGTGACGGCGCTGGCTCGGGATACGGCAGGTGGTGTACGGCCACCGCGTGGGGGATCCACGCGGTGTGCCAGTCGCCGGCGTTGAGGCGCAGGGTGAGTTCGGTGTCTTCGTTGTAGCAGAAGTACGACTCGTCGAAGCCGCCGACGGCGCGAAGTGCGCTGCTGCGGAGCAGCATCACGCAGCCGTTCACTGCAGTGACGGTGACGGCGCGCTGCGGATTGGCACGCTGGACGACGTCGAGCGGTTCGCCCGCGTTGCGGTGAATGCCGCAGCCTTTGTGTGCGACGAAATCCCCGCCTCCCCACCAGATGCGATCGCTGTTCGGTGGCCCGTGCACGACAGTGGGAGCACAGGCCCCGAGCTGCGGATGGGCATCCATTGCCTCGCGGAGTGCGTCGAGGCACCCGGGGCGGAGCTCAGCGTCGTCGTTGACAATGAGCACCGCGTCCGCATCGCGCGCCAGCGCCCACTCGATCGCACGCTGGTTACCGCCCGCGTAGCCAAGGTTGGCGCCGGTCTGGAGGTAGGGGACGTCGGGGAAGCGGGCGTGCAGGCGTGGACCACTGCCGTCCGGCGAGGCGTTGTCGACCAGCAGCACGGTCACCCCCGACCCACCATGCTCCAAGACGGAGCCGATCGCCCGGGTCGTGTCTTCCTCGGCGCACCAGTTCAGGACGACGACAATGATGTGGCCGATGGACGACATGCCTTCGATAGACGTGAAGGTGGCTGACACGGTGAGCGCGCGGTGAAAATTACCGAGTCGCCACAGGGGGTACGGGGCGGGAAAGCGCCGCGCCGACCGTTGGCGCGACGAGGACGGAAAGGCGCCCCTCCGCAAGCGCCATCCGCTCCGCATATCCCAACGGCATCGCGCCACTCGCCGACCGCACTCCCGGTCCCATGAGACGCGCCACCACTCGTTGCGCGCTGTCGGCGATGGTCATGCGCGCTACGGCGGGCGCGCTGCCGGTGGTGCCGGACGCCGGGCCGGTGATCGTGCCACCACCACGGCGGCGGAGCACCACAGCCGCAACCGACGTCGGATCGCTGCTCGTCACCTGCCAGCGGAGCTCGTTGCGCACGGCGTCCACCGTGATGCGCGACGTGACGATGGCGTTGCCAGTACGCACCGTGACCATCGTGGGCGCAGCCACCGGCGCTGCCCCGTTCACCAGCGCCGGCGTGGTGCTCGGCGCGCGTCGGCGCGCACCGGTCTGCTCGTACGCGTAGGCGAGCTGCACGAGGCGCACGTCGCTGAACGCCTTGCCCAGCAGTTCGACGCTCACGGGGAGTCCGTCGGCGGTGAAGCCCACGGGCATGGCGATGCTGGGGAGGCCGCTCTGCGCGCCGAGCGGGCACGTGGAGCCCGGTTGCACCTGCCCGGGAAACACGGGCTTCTGGCGCACAGTGGGATAGGCAACGGCGTCGAGCTTGAGGCTGTCGAGGAGATACTCCATGCGCGCGCGCAGCGCCGTCTGTCGCGCCAGCGTGATGCTGTGGGCCGCGTTCGGGAGCGCGGGGAACGTGTCGGCGCTGCGGAATCGCACCTCGAGTTCGCGGTCGAACTGTCCGCGCGCGACGATTTCGCCGAGTGTGCGCACGGGTGCGTTGGGCACGCCGGCGAGATACTGCGCGAGATCGTGCTTGGTTTCCATGTTGATGACGCTCGTATTGGCGATGAGCGTATCGAACTCGGGCATGCTCATGTCCACCACGGTGGCGCCACGTGCGCGCATGGTCGCGAGGGCGGCGCGCACGCTGTCGGCGATTTCGGCGTCGGTATCGCGGAAGTACGGCGTGAACACCCCGATGCGCACGCCCTGCAGTGAGGCGTTGGCGAGCGCCGTCGTGAACGGGGTGGCGCTCGTGACGCCGGTGGCGCGGAGGCGCTGCATGCCGGCCACGGTGATGCTGTCGCTCTGGTCTTCGCCCACGGACACATCGAGGGCGATGGCGAGATCGCGCACGGTGCGTGCGAGCGGGCCGCCGATGTCCTGCGTGTGCGAGAGTGGCACGATGCCGGTGCGGCTCACGAGGCCCAGCGTGGGGCGCAGCCCGACGAGGGCGCCGAACGCGCTGGGAATGCGAATGGAGCCGCAGGTGTCCGAGCCCCAGCCGACCGCGGCGTAGCTCGCGGCGATGGCGGCGCCGGTGCCACCGCTCGAGCCGCCGGGGCAGCGCGCCGGGTCGTACGGGTTGCGGGTTTGGCCGCCGAGTGAGCTGATGTTGGTGATGCCGGCCGCGAGCTCGTGCATGTTGGCCTTGGCGAGCACGATGGCGCCCGCGTCGCGCAACCGGCGCACGACGAAGCCGTCGCGGGCGGGCTGGCTGGTGGCGAGCGCAAGGGAGCCGGCGCTGGTGGGGATGTCGCCGGTGTCGTAGTTGTCCTTGAGGATGATGGGGATGCCGTGCAGCGGGCCGCGCACTTTGCCGGCTTTTCGCTCGGCGTCTCGCTGCGCGGCGTCATCGAGGGCGCGCGCGTTGACGCGAATGATTGCGTTGAGGCGTGGCCCGGCCTGGTCGTAGGCGGCGATGCGGGCGAGATAGGCGCGCGTGAGGCTCACGCTGGTGGCTTTGCCCTGTTGCATCGCGTTCTGCAGGTCGGCGATGGTGGCTTCGGCGACTTCTGTGCGGGGGGCGGGTTGGGCGGTTGCGATGCCGGCCGACAGCGCTGCGGCGAACAGGGCGCGGATGAGCGGGGCGGGTTGGATGCGCATCACTGAGGCGGATTGGGCGGCGGGTGGGTGCAACAGCTCAACACGGAGGGCACGGAGGAGCGGAGGGCGCGGAGGGGGGGTCTTCAGGCGACCGTGCGTGGCACTACTCCGCCTCGCGTTCCGAAGTGTACGAACACGGACTGTTGCGGATCGGGCGCAACGAAGCGTTCAGTGTGTGGATCCCAGTACAGGCATCCCACTTCTTCCGGCGGACGCGTGGCGATGAATGCCTCGGCGTCGCTCAAGGCCTGGAGCCACTGCGGCTTCGCTTGCTGAAGGTCAAACGGGCGCGCGAGGTCGAGGCGTGCGAATTCCTCGGGCCGATAGTGCCCTCGTCGCTTGAGCAGTTCGAGCAGCGAGCGTGGGGTGAAGCCCGGATCCTTGCCGGTCGCTGCCCAGATCATGGCCCCGAGGGGAAGCGTGTGCTCGTGGATGAAGAGGATATCCACGAAATCCCGCGGTTCGTCGCGGCCGGCGAGCGCGAGCACCTTGTTGATGGCCAGATCGACCGGGTGCATGAGGCGGGCACCAAGGGGACTCACCACCAGCGGCAGGAATCGCCACGCGGTGTCATGGGCCCAGTCCACGAGCGTGGCATGGTCGCCACGTCGGACGATGGCGCGAATGAATCCGGGTTGGCTTAGCTCGACTACGACGTCGTACCCGGCCTGCTTCAGGAGCGTGTCGGCAATGGCAAAGCTGGACGCGACCTGCTTCAGCGAATCGTGGAACAGGTCAAGGTCATTGCTGTAGCGCGCCGAATTCGGGGTGAAGTGGATTGCCGCACCACCGGCCAGATACGCGTCGTCGGCGAGTGGCTCACCGATCAGCCGAAGAATCGCGTCCTGAAATTCGGTTAGTGGCACAGCGCCGCCCCCACGAGCCAGGCCTGACGGTTGCCGTGCTTCATGAGCTGCTCGGCGACCCACGGGACATCGGCCGCCGAGATGACGAGGTCCTGCTTGTAGGACCAGAAGCACTGGGTGTGAAAGCGCGCATAGGCGCGCCGCGCTTCGCGGACTTTCACCATCTGCCGCGCTGCCTCTGGTGAGAGCGTGCGGCGGCTTTTGAGACCGCCTTTGCGCCCGATTTCGGCCAAGTATTTGCGGGTCTGCGGCTTCATGTCTTAAACTTATGCTGCTTATGATCTAAGTCAATAATTTGCAGGTATTTATACTTCAAAAAGCTCAACACGGAGGGCACGGAGGAGCGGAGGGCGCGGAGAACAGCGGGTCGACGTGATTGTGCTCCGTGCCTCCGTGGCTCCGTGTCTCCGACGAGCAGTTCCGTCAGTCCGGAAAGTGCACGTCGACATACTTCACGTTCGTGCGCGGCTCGGCCATCATGGGCTCCACGGTGTCGCGCCAGCGCGCGTAGTGGGCGGTGGCCTTGTGGGCGGCGGGCGCGTCGTCGGTGCGGTAGGCCTCGATGAGCGTGAAGCGCGTGGGATCGTCCTGCTGCTGCAGCACGTCGAAGCGCGCGATGCCGGGTTCCTGAATGCTGTTGGTGGCGTTGTCGAGCGTGGCGACCGTGAACGCCTCCACGAACTCGGGCTTCACGTGCACGAAGACCTGAACGATGAGCATGATGCGTGGGCTGAGGGGGATTCGCGGAAGCTACGCGCCGCGCGAGGGGCCCGCATATTTCTTGGATGCGCTTCCGCCCCCTGATCCCCGCCGTCTGCCTTCTGCTCCCCGGTTCGGGAGCCGCCGCCCAGTCTGCCCAGACACCTGACGCGGTGTACGTGAACGCCCGCATCTGGACGGGTGACTCGCTCGCCCCGGCCGCGCAGGCGCTTGCCGTGCGCGAGGGACGCATCGTGCGCGTTGGCAGCGACGCGGAGGTGCGCGGGCTCGCCGGGCCTGCCACCCGGGTGGTGGATCTCGCGGGCAAGCGTGTGGTGCCGGGGTTCATCGATGCGCACTGGCACCTCCCCACGCAGTCGCGTGCCGACCTGGTGGGCGCCGGGAGCGCCCCGGAGATCGTAAAGCGGCTGCAGCGCTGGGCCGCCCGACTCCCCAAGGGGGCGTGGGTGGTGGGGCGCGGGTGGACGCCGAGTGATTTCCCGCAGAATGCGGCGCACAAGCGCTATCTCGACGCCGCGTTTCCCGATCGGCCGGTGCTCATCAGCGATCGCGATGGGCACCAGTCGCTCGCCAACAGCGTGGCGCTGCGGCTGGCGAAGGTCACGGCCGCGACGAAGGACCCCGCGCAGGGGGTGATCGAACGCGGCGCCGGTGGTGAACCCACGGGGCTGCTCAAGGAGAGTGCGAGCGGGCTCGTGTCGCGTCTCGTGCCTCCACCATCGCGGGCCGACATCGCGCGCCGCATTCACGAGGAAACCGAGGCGGCGGCACGGCTGGGTATCACCATGGTGCACGAAGCGTCGCGCCGGGCGCCGCGCGGTGAGGTGTTCGAGGTGCTGGCCGAGTCGGCCGCGGCGGATACGATGCGGCTGCGATGGTACGTGTCGGTGCCCTTCGACCCCGGCGCCACGCGGGCGCAGCTGCAGCGCTACGTGCAGCTGTCAGGGCAGTTCAAGGGCCCGTGGCTGCGCTACGGCATCGCCAAGGGGATGCTCGACGGCACGGTGGACGCGCAGACGGCGGCGATGCTGGAGCCCTACGCCAACACCGATGCCACCGGGCTGCCGTTCTGGAGCGGGCCGGTGCTCAATG
>Ga0164292_10004756_pt1 | contig 11057 bp, 13 predicted proteins | sample GEODES117metaG_FD_111486 | JGI IMG/M metagenome (GOLD analysis project Ga0164292, IMG submission 111486) | Eutrophic lake water microbial communities from Lake Mendota, Wisconsin, USA - GEODES117 metaG | ecosystem: Environmental > Aquatic > Freshwater > Lake | place: USA: Lake Mendota... | reverse complement strand
TTGGTCTGATGCATCTCGGGATCCCTCTCTCCTTTCTCATTCTTGGTCGAGCTGGGAGCCGCGATCAAGGTTGCATCGATGATCGTGCCCTGCTTCATGGCCATGCCGTTCGCCTTGAGGTTCGCTTACACTGCCTCAAAGATCTGATCGCCCAGATCGTGCTTCTCCAACAGGTGCCGGAACGCCAGGATCGTTGTCTCATCCGGGATCCTGTCGCTGATCAGGCCGATGCCAGCGAAACGGCGCATCGTTGGTACCTCGATCAGTGCATCCTCCATGCCTGGATCGCTGAGGTCGTACCACTGCTGCATCAGATAAATTCGCAGCATGGTTCTCAACGGATAAGGAGGACCACCGCCCTTGGAGCTGGTTTTGGGGTAGTGGGGCTCGATCAGGCCGATTAGCGCCTTCCATGGCACAACAACCTCCATCTCCGCCAGAAATCGCTCGCGTCTGGTGCATTTTTTGGCCGTGGTCTGCTCGTAATCGCCAAAGCCAAGCTGCTTGCCTGCCTCCCATCAACCCAGTCCATGCCTGCAATCACAAGCTTAATGTAGCGCAGGTGGGCTGGGTTTTCCAGTGTCTCCCTAACTGACTACACGCTAATAAACAGCTTGTTGTCGATGTCATTTTCGATTTCGAACTCGGGATGGGCCTTCAGTCATTCATGTCGAGCTGTTTGGGATTGTTGCCGACGCCCCAAGGGCGATCGCGAAAAAGGATCCGGCTGGGAGGTCTTCGATGGCTACTTCGGAGTTGATGACAGTAGCTGCCGACGGAGATAAGATCGGTGTAAACATTCAGCTTGGCGAGCACGTGTTCACATATGTGGTTGAAATCCAAGAAATCCAGTACAGAGTTCACAGCATCAGCTTGGCACAATTTTTAACAGGTTATCTTTGAGACAATACCGATAACGAACAAAACCGAATTAAATGAGCTTATTAAAGGGAGTGCTCAAAGCTTTATTTTTCGCAGAAAAGCCTTAGGCCAGTAGGTTACGCGCTCAGTGATTTTGCCTTCATTGAAAGGCCATACCGGCTCGATATGCTCGAACTCAGGGTGCGTAGCAATGAATTCGTTGACGGCGCTGATTGGATTATTCCACGCCCAGTCTTCAGACGTTCTAGGTGCACCAACAACCTGCTGCATGATTCCATCGCAGGCAACGATGAAGCTACCGGGGCTGACCAGGGGCGAATAGGCTTCTAGCTCTGCAAGAACGTGGTCTTTAAGGTGATTGCTATCAAGAAGCACCAGAACGGTTTCCGCTGAGCTAATTTGATCTTTGACGGACTTAACGATATCTGCGTCGATAGAGCTGCCCTCAACGAGTGAAATCAGGGGACTGAGGCGATGCTCTTCGATGGCAGCACGATTGTGTGGTCGGATTTCAATGTCGATCCCGATGACACGGCCCTTGCCAATGGCTGTGCAAAGACTTGCGTAGAAAACAAGAGATCCACCATGGGCAACACCAGTCTCCACGATGACATCGGGCTTGATGTCATAAATAACTTCCTGAATTCTGAGCATGTCCTCAGGAAGCTGAATCACTGGCCGTCCTAACCAGCTAAAACCATAGACATATTTCGTGTGCCACCCTGCTCTTAACCATGCATCTGAAATGACCGAGAAGGCTTTTGGGTCGTCGAGACTCAGCTTTGTGCCATCAGCCAGATTGATAGAGTTCTCAGCAGAACTGAAGGAAAAATCGGTCATGTGACTGCTTTTTTGACTTGGAAGAACGGAGATCTAGGCGCTAACATGATTCACCAGGGTTACTCACTTGGTAGATATTTCATATGTACGAGGGTTCTTGACGAAAGCCCTGCGTCGCCACTAGGGCATTCGGTTAGCGCTTCAATTACACCATCTGAATTTCTAGTTTCATACAAGGGGGATATGGAAATCGACTCAAAGCTACATCGTCGATAAAATCCCAATGCTGGATTGTCTGAGAGAACTCTAATCCAGACTTCTTGGATGCCAAGGTCTTTCCTGACCCACTCAACAAGCTGCATGAATGCAGTTCGCATTAGTCCAGGCTCAGTCTGTTCCGAGTGTCTGACAATTGCGTCACCCTCTATTCGGCCTCCTAAAGCATCTCCGTACGCCAAACCCATGTATCCATAGAGCCTGTTTGAATAAATATCCTTTAGTGCAAATAAGATGCGAGAGCTGTCGCTTGCTACCGAATTAACAAGCCACTGCCTTGTACGAGCATTAGTTGCCGTAAAGAATGTAAGGAATGAGTTCACATTTGCGTTACGTGCAGCCGTTAGCATGCTAATCACTGCAGCATCGGTGTCGCCGGTACGACAGCAAATTGGGTAGAGGGCATATTTTGTACCCCAGACTGGCAGCGAAAGCCGAGATAGATCAAGTTTCCCAACTCCCTTGAGGCACTGAAACAAGTCTTGGTAGTTCATGGAATTGGCTTGAAACTAGTGATTGAGTTGATGACCTGATCAATATCGCTTTCGCGCATCTTACTATGAAGCGGCAGAGAAAGAATCTGCTCAACAATGCGATCGGTAACCTCAAGTGATCCCCTGCGACAGTCTTTGATGAAGCTGAAGCTGTGACCGGCCTGCCAATGGATACCAGAATCTACACCGCACTGCTTCATATGTTCTCTTAGCTCGGTGCGCTTGCCATTGAGAACTCGGATGTAATAGAGAAAAGGGTTGACAGCATCAAAGTCACCTTTCGGTGCATCAATCCAGTCTAGGCGTGATAGTTCTTCGTGATAGCGCTTGCATGCCTGCTGACGCGTTTTGCGAATCTCATCAATCTTGTTGATCTGGGAAACCCCAATTGCAGCATGGAGGTTGGCCATGTGATAGCGAAATCCCAGCTCCTCCATGTCGTAGGTCCACGCCCTCGAGTTGGTGTACATTTGCGAGGCGGGCTGGGTCATACCGATCAGCCGTTTGGCGTGAAGCCTTTTGACAGCATCTTCGCCACTGACAACGATTGCACCGCCATCGATACATGTAATAGACTTGACCGGGTCGAAACTAAACATCGTGTATTGATGCTGATTGCCAATTGGGCCCCCCTTGTAACTCGATCCGAATGAGTGCGCCGCATCATGAAGAACAGGGATGCCGGTGCGTTGCGAAATTTCTGCAAGCGAATCGTGATCGCAAATAAAAATATCATAGTCCATCGCAATGATGCACTTGGTCTTCTCAGTGATCAGCTCCTCAATCTTGCTGGGGTCGATGCAAAGAGTGTATTCGTCAATATCGACAAAAACTGGCTCGGCACCGCAAGCGCGTATCGCCTGAAAATCGGCAGCATTGTTGAATGAGGGAGTTATGACCTCATCACCAGGCCCAACGCCCATCATGAGAAGTGATAGGTGTAAGGCAGCATGCCCGGTGCTGACTGCAACAACATACTTGTTGCTATCAGAGCTGATACCGCAAACATCTGCTACAGCTTCCTCGAACTGCTTTACATAGCTACCCATGCCGAGCCAGCCAAGCTCAAGTGATTCAACTGCAGCAGCTATCTCTTCCTTTTCAATGAGAGGTTTGAAGACAGGGATTTGGTTTGTCATTGAAGAGTGAGCAAAGGTATGGCGGTAACTAGCTGATACGAAGGGAACTCCGCAGAGATCTCCTTGATCAGGTTCCAAGGCAGGACGAGTAGGGCATCTGCGGCCTCAGAGGCGAGCCGATCGGGGCTGATCACGGGGATGTGGCTCCCCGGCAACATCTTGCCCTGTTTGCTGGGGGCGCGATCGGCCACCGCCGGCAGCAGGTCGGGCCGGATTCCGGCGTAGTTGAGGAGGGTGTTGCCCTTAGCGGCAGCGCCATAGCCCAGCACGCGCCGGCCCTGGCGTTTGGCCTGCAGCAGAAACTTCAAAAGGCCGTGTTTGGCGGCCTCGGCCCTGTGCTGGAAGCCGGCATAGGCCTCCAGGGTTTCGAGGCCCGCCGCAGCTTCGGCCGAACCCACCGCAGCAACCGCCGCCGTGGGCTCGGCGGTGCCCTGGTGGGCCAGCCATACCCGCAGGCTACCGCCGTGGGTGGGTAGCTCTTCCACATCCACCACCGCCAGGCCGGCACCGGCGGCGATGCGCGCAACCGCCCGCAGACTCAGGTAGCTGTAGTGCTCGTGGTAGATCGTGTCGAACTGGTTGCCGGCCAGCAGCCGCAGCAGATGCGGAAACTCGATCGAGGCGCGTCCGGTGGGCTTGAGCAGCCGGGCGATGCCGGCCACGAAATCGTTGATGTCGGGCACGTGGGCCAGTACGTTGTTGGCCACCACCAGATCGGCGGGATCCAGCTCCGTCGCCAGCGCCACACCGAAGAAGCGCTCGATCGTGGTGATGCCCTTGGCCCGCGCCGCCTCGGCGGTGGCGTGGGTGGGCTCGATGCCCAAGCAGGGGATGCCGCGTTGATGCACGTACTGCAGTAGGTAGCCGTCGTTCGAGGCCAGCTCCAGCACAAGGCTCTCAGGGCCTAGCCCCAGCCCCTCCACCGCCGCCTTCACAAATCGCTCAGCATGGGCGCACCAGCTGCTAGAGGTGCTCGAGAAATAGGCGTAATCGGGCGTGAAAAGCTCTTCGGCGGCCGCATGGGCCGGCAGCTGCACAAGCCAGCAGCTGGTGCATACAAACACTTTGAGGGGGTAGGTGACCTCGGGCAGCGCTAGCTGCTCAGGCGTGAGGTAAGCGTTACTGGGGGGTTGGTGGCCCAGGTCGATCACCTCGTGGCTGAGTGGCGATCCGCAGTGGCGGCAGAGGTGAGACATCAGGGGGTAAGAAAGGGCAAGGTCTGGTCGCGGTCGCTCAAATCAGTCACAGTCAAAGGCCAGGTTATCGCCAGCTGGGGGTCATCCCAGCGAACGCCGGTTTCCGCCTCCGGCACCCAGTCTCCCGAATGCAGATAGAGCAGTTCGCTGCCGAACTCTTGCACTTGGAAGCCATGGGCACAACCCTCGGGAATTAGCAAGGCGTTGTTCTGGCGTGGGCTGAGCTCCACGGCATGCCAGTGGCCGTATGTCTCCGAATCGTGGCGTAGATCCACCGCCACATCCCACACACGGCCCCGAAGGCAGCGCACCAGCTTGGCTTCGCTGTGGGGTTCAGCCTGCAGATGCAGACCCCGGATCGTGCCCACCGTTTCCGTGCGGCTGAGGTTCACCTGGGCGATGCCTCGATCGCCCCAGGAGCCCATGAAAGCCAGCTCTTGGGCGCGGAAGGCATTGAGGAAGGCGCCGCGGTTGTCAGCAAACGGCTGGGCCAGCAGCTCGAACACGCCGATGATGGGTGTGCGGCGGAGTTCAGCGGGCATCAGGAGGCCTGCAGAGGGCGAAAAGCTCCACCTATAAGTGCAGCAGTGGATCCGAACCCCACCACAGCCCCAATTTGTTTGCCTTGAAAAATGGCGGCCAAGCATGCGCTGCTGACGCCGTCAGCCATCAAGATCCTTGCAATCAATTCATGGTTGGCGAGGAAAGCATCAGGAGAGGCGAGCTTGCGCTCCAGTTTGTGTCTGTGGGCCGCCTCGCGTTCGAACAGACGCAAGAGGCGCTCGCCTGCGTTCTCAATGCTGCTTTCATAGACATCAATGGCCTGTGGTGATGGCAGCACTGCATTCACCTTTGCCCGCCAACTGACCACTGGGAAGGGGCCACTATCAGGCCTGGTCATCGCAGGCTGATCGATCAGATCCAGCCGTGACAAAAGATCCTCTGCCATTGAGCAACTGGGAAATTCCCTGATAACGATCGGCGGGGTGAGCCTCGAAATCGTCACCAAAGCTACGCGACCCCTTGGCCCGTCGCACTGTTGCTTGGATCAGGGGCTCACAATCCACTGCCGCTGGGAACCCGCGCCAAAAGCTGAGTCTTCGCAGATCTTGCTTCGCATAAAGGGCCTTCGCCTGCATGGATAACAAGGTTTTGGGCTGGACAGGCATCGTCAGAAGTGCGAACGAGCGATGATGTGGTGGACAGGTCCACGTCAGCATGGCCCAGGCGGGCGTGAGCTTGAATGCTGTGGGTGTGCTGCAGGAGTGCAGACCACTCTGCTGGCTTCATAGGCCTTCAGATCAGCCAGGCAGCACGCCAGCGGGCAGTCGCCCTCCTGCACGGCCCGATACCAGCCCACAGTGCGCTCCACCGTGGTGGCGAACGGCCAGCGGGGCTTCCAGCCCAGGAGGTGATGGGCCTTGTCGATCTGCAGGTGCAAGCGGCCAGCCTCGTGGGGAGCCGTAGGATCGGAAAGATCCTGCCAGCTGCCGGGCCAATGGCCCAGGGCTGCTTCCACCAGATCGCGCACGCTGCGGTTGGCCTCCAGCGGGGGCCCAAAGTTGAAGGCACTGGCATAGGCCTGGGCTGCCGTTGACAGCCGCTCGGCCAGCAGCAGGTAGCCCCCCAGGGGCTCGAGCACGTGCTGCCAGGGGCGGGTGGCCTCGGGCCGGCGCACCGGAATGGGGTCGCCGGCCGCCAGGGAGCGCATCGCATCGGGCACGATCCGTTCTTCTGCCCAGTCGCCGCCGCCAACCACATTGCCGGCGCGGGCGGTGGCGATCGCCAGATGGGGCGTCTGATGCGCGCCAGCCCCGCAGAAGCTGGCACGCCAGCTGGCGATCGCCAGCTCTGCGGCAGCCTTGCTGGCGCTGTAAGGGTCGTGGCCGCCGAGGCGATCGTTCTCCCGATAGCCGTAATCCCACTCCCGGTTGGCATACACCTTGTCGGTGGTCACCATCACCACCCCGCAGGTGTGCTGCAAAGGCTTAAGCGCTTCAAGCAGGTTGAGCGATCCCTCCACATTGGTGGCCCAGGTGCCCAGCGGGTCGCGGTAACTGCGGCGCACCAATGGCTGAGCCGCCAAATGAATCACCACCTGCGGCTGAGCCTCCTGCACGCAGCGGCTCAACGCCTCCAGATCGCACACATCGCCAAGGCGTTGATGCAGATGCCCCCACTCCGCATGGCCCGTGGCCTGATCCAGGCCCAGATCGGTGAACAGGGCACGGCCCGGTTCAGGCGCCAGAGCATAGCCCCACACCTCAGCCCCGAGGCTTCGCAGCCACAGCGTCAGCCAGCTGCCTTTGAAGCCGGTGTGACCGGTGATCAGCACCCGCCGGCCACGCCAAAAAACAGGATCAAGCATCACCACAGCTTCCAGGGAGCCTTGCCGCTGGCCCAGAGCTCCTCCAGGCGCGTGCGATCCCGCAAGGTATCCATAGGCTGCCAGAAACCCGGATGCCGGTAGGCGCTCAGCTGGCCTGCAGCCGCCAGCCGGGGCAGCACATCGCCCTCCCAGCTGCTGCCATCCCCCTCGATCAGATCGAGGACACCTGGCTTCAGCACAAAGAAGCCACCATTGATCCAGGCGTTATCCCCATCGGGCTTCTCCTGAAACTGCAGCACGGCATCGCCATCGAGATGCAACGCCCCGTAGCGTCCCGGTGGCTGCACGGCCGTGAGCGTGGCCTGTTTACCCTCCCGATGATGATGGGCAATCAAGGCGCCCACATCCACATCCGCCACGCCATCACCGTAGGTGAAGCAGAAGCTGCTGCCGTTGAGATAAGGCCGCACCCGGCCCAAGCGACCGCCAGTCTGGCTGGCGTCGCCGGTATCTACCAGCGTGACCTTCCAGGGTTCGCTCTTGCGATGATGCACCTCCATGTGACTGTCAACGTCGATATGGAACGTCACATCACTGGTGTGCAAGAAGTAATTCGCAAAATACTCCTTGATCAAATAGCCCTTATAGCCGCAGCAGATGATGAAGTCGTTGATGCCGTAGTGGCTGTAGATCTTGAGGATATGCCAAAGGATCGGCTTACCGCCGACCTCCACCATAGGCTTGGGCTTGAGGTGGGTTTCTTCGCTGAGGCGGGTGCCAAGCCCGCCGGCCAAAATCACAACCTTCATAGTAATCATCAAAGGGGGACAAGTTACTTATTAGCTTTTAATGAGCACTACCTGTGGAGGACCATCGACTACCACTCGGCCTTGATCCAGCTGGATCAGCCGATCACAGCCCTCCACGGTGGAGAGCCGGTGGGCAATCAGCACGATTGTGAGCTCACGGCTGAGCCCTTCGATCGCCGCCATCACACTCTGCTCGGTGGCCGTATCCAGAGCGCTGGTGGCTTCATCGAACACCAGCACCTGGGCCTGGCGGTAGAGCGCCCGGGCGATGCCGATCCGCTGGCGCTGGCCGCCGCTCAGGCGGATGCCCCGTTCCCCCACGAAGCTGTCATAGCCCTTTGGGCTGCTCTCGATGAAGCCGGCAATCTGGGCCTGCTCCGCCGCCCGCTCAAGAAGCTCCATGTCGATCTGATCGCGCGGCAGGCCAAAGGCGATGTTCTCGGCGATCGAGCTGTCAGACAGGTAGATGTTCTGGGGCACGTGGGCGATCGAGGCACGCCAGGCCTGCAGCCGCTGCGGCTGGGCCGGGTCGTGCAGGTCTGCACCGTCCACCAGAATCCGCCCGCCCGTGGGCTGCAGCAACCCCATCAGCAGGTCCAGCGTGGTGCTCTTGCCGCTGCCGGTCCTGCCGATCAGGCCCACCCGCTCACCGCGGCGGATCTCCAGGCTCAGGCCCCGCAAGACCTTAGGCAGCTCGGGGGTAAAGGCGAAGTGCACCTCCTCGAGCAGGATGCTCTGATGCAGCGGCAGCGGCAGCGGGGCAGGCGCTGAAAGCTGGGAACCCGGCGGCAGCGGCTGCTCCAGCAACTCGAGCACGTTGGCAAGGCTGGTCTTGGCATTGCGGCTCTGGGCCCAGCCCTCATACACCTTCTGTACCACTGGCAGAAGCCGTTGGGCCCCCAGCGCCAGGGCCCCAAGCAGCGGCAGTGCCCGCGCCACACCCTGCTGGCGCACCAAGAGGTAGCCGACTGCGGCTATCAGGGCCATGCCCACAGGCTCCAGAACCAGGCGCGGATAGGTGTTGAGGAAAGCCGCATCGGCGCCGACGCGGCGCAAGGGCTGGTCGGCCTGGCGGTAGGTGCGGGTATAAAAGCCCTGGGTGCCGCCCAGCAGCACATCGCGTATGGCGCCCAGCCCCTCCTGCAGCGCCTGGATTAGTTGGCGGTTCAGGGTCACGTACCGCTGGCTCAGCTGCTGCAGCGGCCGGCGGCTGGCGGCCATCGCTGTCGCATACGCCAGCGCCACCACCAGTCCAACCCCGATTGCCACGGCCCAATCGATCACAACCAGGGTGGCCAACAGGCTGAGGGCTATCAGCCCGGAACTGCACATCAGCAGCAGCGGGTTGAGCACCTGCGTGATCACCCTGCTGACATCAGTGCTAATCGAAGCGATCAACTCACTGCTGTTGCGCCCCAGGTGCACGACATAGGGCTGATAGAGCGTGCGCCGGTAGGCGTCACAGCTCAGGTCGGAGCCGATCGCAGCCGCCAGCCGACCGTTCAGCCACAGATTCAGCAGCCGAATCGTACCGGCAGCCAGCGCCGCCAACGCAAAGGCGATAGTTATTGGCAGCAGCAGCCCGTCGGCGTTAGTGATTCCTAGTTGGGGTACCAACTGTTGAATCACTGGCTGGTTCCACAAGCCCTCAGGATTGGCCAGTCCCGCTAGGAATGGGAGCACTGCCGCCAGACTCAGCACCTCCGCTGCACTGCTGGCCAGGATCACCAATAACAGAACCCCGAGCTGGATCCGGCGGCGGCGGCCTAGGTGAGCCCAGAGCTGGCGCAGGAGTAGGAGCAGGGTGGGATCATTCATCTGTGGTGTCTTTGCCTGGGAGTTTGCTCGTTTCTTCATGATCTGTCTCCTCCCACGGACCACACGTTGAGCCCAGCCAACTGCCCCGCTGCAGCATCGGCCTTGGCCCAGGCATCGAACAGACAGGCCGGCTGCCGCATCACAGCCGCAACCGCCGGCCAGTTGATCTGGGCGAAGGCCTGCCATTCGGTGAGCAGCAGCAGTACGTCGGCGCCACTCGGCGCCTGCTGCAAATCCAGCACTCGATACCAGCTGTCCCCACCCTCGCCTGCGGGCTGGCCCAGATCCTGCGCCATCTGCTGCGCGCTTACCTCGGAGTCGATGATCTGAAGGATCGCACCCTCCTCAAGTAGATCGCGGCAGCTGCGGATCCTCGGCGATTCTCGCATGTCGTTGATATCGGCCTTGAAGGCAAACCCCAGCACTACGATGCGCTTGCCCGTGACGGTGGCGAACAGACGAGTCACCACCAGCCGCGCAATCCAGTGCTGTTGCCAGGTGTTGAGCGCCAGCATCAGTTCAGAGTAGGCCGCCACCTCGTCCAGGCCATGGTGCCGACAGAGATACACCAGATTGAGGATGTCCTTCTGGAAGCAGCTGCCACCGAAGCTCGGGCCGGCCTGCATCCGGAACGGCAGGAAGTTCCGTTTGGTGCCCGCCGCCTCCAGCACATCCAGCGTGTCGATCCCCATCCGGCGAAAAATGATTGCCAGCTCATTGACCAGGGCGATGTTCAGATCACGCTGGGTGTTCTCGATCACCTTGGCCGCTTCCACTACCTGAATCGTGGCTGCCAGATGCGTCCCCGCGATGATGATCGAGCCATAGAAACCATCCACCCAGGCCGCCGACTCTGGCGTGCTGCCGCTCGTTACCTTGGTGATCGTGGCCAACTTGTGCTCCGTATCCCCCGGGTTGATCCGCTCGGGGCTACAGCCGCAGAAGAATCCAGCGTTGAAGCCCAGGCCTGATTCGCGCTCGAGGATCGGCCCACACACCTCTTCCGTAGCACCCAGATACACCGTGCTCTCGTAGATCACCAGCGGGGTAGTGGGCTCATGGCCATTGCATGCTGGTGTTCCGTCCGAAGCCGCAGCGCCCGGCCTACCGTGGCGCTGGCCTTCTCAAAGGGGGTGAGGTCCGGCCGCTTCGCTGAATCAATCGGTGTGGCACGGCTACCACAAACACATCCGCCTCGGTAACTGCCAGGAAAGATGACGCCCCTGCCGCCGGTCAGGCGGCCATGGCCAACGTAGCCGGAATGGCGTCGTTTTCAGGCGGTGGTGGATTGATCCAGACCTCCTCGGGCTGCCGCCAACATCGGGTGCTGCTGC
>Ga0164292_10004755_pt1 | contig 11058 bp, 11 predicted proteins | sample GEODES117metaG_FD_111486 | JGI IMG/M metagenome (GOLD analysis project Ga0164292, IMG submission 111486) | Eutrophic lake water microbial communities from Lake Mendota, Wisconsin, USA - GEODES117 metaG | ecosystem: Environmental > Aquatic > Freshwater > Lake | place: USA: Lake Mendota... | reverse complement strand
GCAGCCGTTGTGGCGGCCTCGGCCATCGAGGGGCACATTGCCGATCCGCGCCCCTATCTCTTGTCGCAGCAGCCATGACCTTGCCCAATCTTCGCGGGCGTGTGGCCTGGGTCTTTGACGAGCAAGACTACGACATCGACCTCATCATCGGGGTGCGCAACATCAAGATCACCGATGTCAAGGAGCTCGCGGCTCTGGCCATGTCCGACCGCGATCCTAACTTTGCAGCCAGCGTGCAGCGCGGCGACTTGCTGGTGGGCGGGCACAACTTTGGTTATGGCCACCCCCACTATCCGGCCATGCGCGCGATGCGCCACCTGGGCATTTCGGCGGTGGTGGCCGAGTCTTTTTCGCCCGGCTTTTTTCGCGGCGAAATCAGCATGGGCTTTCCGTTGGTCACCTGCCCCGGCATCTTGGCGCAGGTGCAGCGCGGCGACGAGATCGAGGTCGACTGGGCGCACGGCTGTGTGCGTCACCACGGCCGCGGCAGCAGCCTGCCTTTGCTGCCGCTCAACGCCGCTGAGAGGCAAACACTGGAGGCAGGCGGCCTCATTCCCTACCTCAAGCAGCGCCTGGCGCGCAGTGCAGGAGCAACTTCGTGAGTGAACAACGTCAGTGGCTCAAACAACGCCTGGCCAGCGGCTCCACCGTCTGGTTTGCCGGCGCGCAAGACGCGCTGTCGGCGCTGCTGGTCGATCAGTCGGCCTTCGATGGCGTGTTCACCACCGGCTTTGGCGTCTCGGCCTCGCTCTTGGGTCAGCCCGATATGGAGCTCTACACCTTGAGCGAGAACCTCGGTGTGGTCAACCACATCGCCAACGTCGTGCGCAAACCTATCTTTGCCGATGCCGATACGGGCTACGGCAATGTGCTCAATATCCAGCGCACCGTGCGTGCGTTTGAGAAAGCCGGCGTGGCCGCACTTTCCATCGAAGATCAGCTCAGCCCCAAACGCTGCCCTGCGGCCGCCAGCGCCCTGGTCACCGTGCCGATGGCCGACGCGGTGGCCAGGATTCGCGCCGCGGTGGACGCCCGGCGCGACCCCAGCCTGCTGATCGTGGCGCGGACCGACGTGAAGGATCCGGGCGAAGCGATGGAACGCGCTGCCCGCTTCGCCGAGGCCGGCGCCGACCTGATCCAGCCGATCACGCCCACCTTTAGCAGCCATGCCGATCTGGTCAAGCTGCGTCAAACCTGCGGCCGGCCCCTGTCGCTGCAACTGATGGAGGGCACCTGGATGGCCAGCCTCAACCGCGCGCAGATCGAGGCGGTGGCCGGCATGGCCACTTACCCTATCGTCAGCCTGCTCACCGTGGTGCATGCCTTGCGCACCAATATCGCGGCGCTGGCCGAGCGTTGCGGCCAGCCCATGGGCGAGCTGCCGATCCCGCGCGCCCCGATCGCCCAATTCAAGCAGGTGATCGGCTGGCACGAGCTGGAAAAGCAGCAAGAGCGCCTTGAACTGGGCGCCCCAGGCCAGGCCCAGCGGTCGCCCGCGGCACCGTCTTGATCGCATTCGCCCCTCAATCCAACAACCCAAACTCTTAGGAGACCTCTCATGTCCATCAACCGTCGCCATGCCAGCACCGCCCTTTTGGGCTCGGCCCTTGCTGCAGCCCTGCCCGCCTGGGCCCAGACCGCCGCCTTCCCCAACAAACCGATCCGCATCATCGTGCCGTATCCGGCCGGTGGCGCCACCGATGTGTCGGCACGCCTGGTGGGCCAGCGTCTGCAAGAAGAGCTCAAGCAAGCCGTGGTGGTCGACAACCGGCCCGGTGCCAGCGGCAATATCGGCATGCAAGCCCTGCTGCAAAGCCCGGCCGATGGCTACACCCTGGCCATGAGCCTGACCGGCATGCTGTCGATCAACCCCGCCACCTACGCCAAGGCCGGCTTTGCCGCCACCGACGTGGTGCCCATCGCACGCGTGATGCTTGCCCCCTTGGTTCTGGTGGTCCCGCTGAACTCGCCCTGGCGCTCGGTTCAGGACCTCGTTGCCGCCGGCAAGGCTGCGGGCAAGGGCGGCCTGCCATACGGCTCTACCGGCGCTGGCGGCATCTCACACGTGGCCTCCGAGCTGGTCAACGCGGCAGCCGACGGCAACTACAGCCACGTGCCCTACCGGGGCGGCGCGCCCCTGGTGCAAGCCCTGCTGGCCAGCGAAGTGCGCTGGGGTCTGCTGGGCACGGCCGATGCCCGCGCGCAAATTCAAGGCGGCAAGCTCAAGGCCCTGGGCCAGCTGCGCGCCACCCGCTCTGAACTGTGGCCCGATCTGCCGACCCTGACCGAGCAGGGCCTTCGCGGTGGCGTCGATTTCGACATGTGGTTCGGCCTGGTTGCACCGGCCAAGACCCCACCGGCTGTGGTCGCCATGCTCAACCAGAAGGTGGCGCAGATCGTTGCAGAGCCGGAGTTCCGCAAACGCCTGGCCGACCTCGGCGGTGTCTCGCCCACCACGGGCAACACGGTCGACGCGTTCAACGAAGTGATCCAGCGCGAACTGGCCGTTCTGCCCAAAAAAGCACTCGAGCTGGGCCTCAAGCTCGACTGACACCTTGGGCCGACCCATGCGAGAGCTTCTCGCATGGGCGCCCCTGCGCCGTTGCGACTCGCGCCGTTATTGCAAGGCGCGTCCACTACTGCGTCATTGCGAGGCGCGCAGCGCCGTGGCAATCCATGCCTTCGTGCGGTGGCCGATGGTGCACCACGGCCGCTGGATCGCTTCGTTCCTCGCGATGACGGGGCTGGGGTGCAATGACGCAGGCGAGGTGCGCAGGCTGTCCCCGGTCGGGCATTGCAAGGCGCGTCCATTACTGCGTCATTGCGAGGCGCGCAGCGCCGTGGCAATCCATGCCTTCGTGCGGTGGCCGATGGTGCACCACGGCCGATGGATCGCTTCGTTCCTCGCGATGACGCAGCTGGAGTGCAATGACGCAGGCGAGGTATGTAGGCTGTCCCCGGTCGGTCATTGCAAGGGGCGTCCATTACTGCGTCATTGCGAGGCGCGCAGCGCCGCGGCAATCCATGACTTCGTGCGCTGGCCGATGGTGCACCACCACGGCCGATGGATCGCTTCGTTCCTCGCGATGACGCAGCTGGAGTGCAATGACGCAGGTGAGGTGCGCAGGCCGTCCCCGGTCGGTCATTGCAAGGCGCGTCCATTACTGCGTCATTGCGAGGCGCGCAGCGCCGTGGCAATCCATGCCTTTGCGCGCCGCCCGCTCTGGCCGTGCTGGCGCCATCAGAGGCCTCGAAGAAACTCGGTCGCTTCGCGGCTCTTGAACGGTTGCAGTTGCACGCCGTCGCCGAGATGCTTGGCGTTGGCTTGCAGATGGGCGATCAGCAGCTGAAAAAAAGCGATCGCTGAGGGCATCAGGTCGCGCTGCGGGTTGCGGGTCACATCGATCATGCGGTGGTGATCGCCAAATGCCAGCGCCTTGTGGACGGTGCGTGCGTCACCAGCGGCCTGGCAGCTCAAGCTGGGCAGGAGCGAGACGCCCAGACCGGCCGCCACCATGCCCACCAGGGTTGACTGTTGGTCGACCTCGATCAGTGGCAGGGGGGGATGGATCACGCGCAGCACCGGATCGATCAACTCGCGGATGGCGCCGCGGCGCATCACGATGAACTGTTCGCCCCTGAGGCTGCGCAAGCCAATCTTGTCGCGCTGGGCCTGTGGGTGCTGGGCGCTGCCCAGCCATCGCAAGGGATCTTTGAGCAAGGCAAAGCGCTTGAGTTGCTCGTGTTCGGGGCCTCGGGCGACCAGCGCAAAGTCGCCCTGACCGGACTCGAGCATGGCCAGCAGCTGCGGCACGGAATGGTCGTGCACTTCGATTTGCACGGCCGGATGGGCGGCTGTGAAGGCTTTGACGATGCCCGGCAGCAGCAACTGGGCGATCGAGGGAATGCTCAGCACGCAGACCGAGCCCCTCTGGGCGCTGGACCACATCTGCAGCTCTTTGAGCAGCCGCGCATTGGACTCCAGCACCCGCTGCGCCCCTTTGTAGAAGGCCTCGCCTGCGGCGGTGGGCAGCAGCGAGCGGGTGGTGCGCGAGAGCAGTTTGACCCCCGACAGCCGCTCCAGATTGGCAATGGCCTGGCTCAGCGCGGGTTGGCCCATGTGCAGTTTGGCCGCCGCCTTGGCCATGGAGCCGCTGTCAACGGCGGTGACGAATGCATCAAGGTGGCGCGGGTTGAAATAATTCATATTTTTCAAATAGTAAATCTAAAAATTCGATTTGATGCATGAATTGAATTTTATTAGCATGCCCAGCCATGACCCGTTCCAGACTCCCCCAAGCGGCCGTGGGCCAGGCTGAGGCCCGGCGCAAGAATGTCTTGTTCATTTCGGTCGACCAGTGGCCGGCATCGCTGCTCGGCTGTGCAGGCCACCCGGTGATTCAAACGCCCACGCTGGATCACCTGGCCCGCTTGGGCACCCGCTTTAACCGGGCCTATTCGGAGTCGCCCATCTGCATTCCGGCGCGGCGCTCGATGATGACCGGCCTGAGCCCGCGCACCCATGGTGACCGCAGCTTCAAGCCGGCGCTGACCATGCCCAAGGTGCCGCTGCTGGCGCAAGCCTTCCGTGATGCGGGTTACCAGACCCAGGCGGTGGGCAAGCTGCATGTCTACCCGCCGCGCGATCGCATCGGCTTTGACGATGTCCGCCTGGCCGAAGAGGGTCGGCCCAAGCTCGGCGCCATCGACGACTACGAGGTGTACCTGAGCGAGCAGGGGCACGCGGGCGAGCAGTTCATGCACGGCATGAACAACAACGACTACATGAGCCGAGCCTGGCACTTGCCCGAGGCCTTGCATGTGACCAACTGGATCACGCGTGAGACGGCCAAGGTGATCAAGCGACGAGACCCGACGCGGCCTTCGCTTTGGCATGTTTCCTACACCCACCCCCATCCGCCGTTGGCGCCGCTGCAAGCCTATCTGGACCTGTACCGCGACCTGCCCATCGACATGCCGGTGCGCGCGAAGTGGGAGGAGCAGGACAGCATCCCGGCGCTGCAGGCCGTGCGCCGCTACTGGCAGGTGCCCGATCAGCCGCATGTGCATCGGCTGCTGCGGCAGGCGTTTTACGCGCTGTGCACCCACGTCGACCATCAACTGCGCATTATTTGGGGCACGCTACGAGAAGAAAATCTGCTCGACGACACCGTCATCCTGGTGACGGCCGACCATGGCGACATGTTGGGCCATTTCGGGCTGTGGGCCAAACGGCTGTTCTACGAGGGATCGAGCGCCATTCCCATGATCCTGGTGGGCGCAGCCGGCGACCGTCGGGTCAAAGCCAACCATGTCGACTCGCGGGTAGTGGGTCTGCAAGACATCATGCCCACGCTGCTGGACTTGGCCGAGATCCCCATTCCGCACGGCGTGGAGGGGCTGTCCATGGTGGCCAAGCAGCGGCGCGAGTTTTTCTACGGCGAGTGCCGGGAAGACGACGGCGCCAGCCGCATGCTGCACGATGGGCGCTACAAGCTCATCTGGTATCCGGCCGGCAACCACCTGCAGCTGTTTGACCTCGAAAGCGATCCGCTCGAGCAGGTCAATCTGGCCGCACAGGCCGAGCACAAGGCGCGTGTTTCACGCTTGTCGAGCGAGCTGATTCGGCACCTCAACGGGGACGACCTTCAATGGGTGCGCAAGGGCCGCCTGGTGGGCTACCCCTTCGAGGCTGCACCCTTTGTGGCCGATCGGGCCATGTCCGGCCAGCGCGGCTTGCATTTCCCCCAGCCCCCTATGGATCCTGCGGCCACCATGGTGGGCGCACCCTGAGCTTTCAACGCATTCATCATCAAGGAGCACATGCCATGAACAATAGACGGCGGGTTTTACGTGTGGGCGGCGCGTTTTTGGCTGCTCCTTGGGCGCTGCGAGCGCGGGCACAGGGGTCGTCCGATCGACCGATCCGCCTGCTGGTGGGCTTTGCCCCGGGCGGTGCGGTCGACAGCGTCGCGCGCTTGCTCGCCGTGCCGATGTCCGAAATCCTGGGGCAAAGTGTCGTGGTGGAAAACCGGCCGGGGGCATCGGCCAATATTGCCGCCATGAACCTGGTGCAATCGCCAGCCGATGGTCTGACGGTGCTCATGGGTGCTTTTGCGCACAGCGTCAATCCGGCCTTGATGAAGATCGGCTATGAGCTCTCCGAGTTGCAGCCGCTGCTGCAGTTGACGCGGGTGCCCACCATCTTGCTGGTGCACAAGGACAGCCCCTACCGCACGGCGGCCGAACTGGTGGCCGGTGGCCGCGCCAAACCGCAGGGGCTGACCTACGGCTCGGGAGGCAGTGGCACGGCCTCGCATCTGGCCCCGGAGTTGTTTGCACGGCGTGTGGGCCTCAAGGCCCTGCACGTGCCCTACAAGGGTGGGCTGCTGGCCATGCAGGGCGTGATTTCAGGTTCGGTCGATTTCATGTGCGAAAACCCGCAGCCGACCTTCATGTCGCCGGGCTCGCCCATCCGCCCCTTGGCGGTGTTTCAGCCAACCCGACTCAATGAGTTGCCCGATGTGCCTTCGATCACCGAGGCCGGCTTTAACCAGGACTTGACCATACGGTCGTGGCACGGCTTGTTTGTGCGCAGGGGCACGCCCGATGCGGTGTCGGCCCGGCTGCTCAAGGCGGCGCAAGAGGCCTTGAGCAGACCCCAAACCAAAGCGCGCATCAACGCCATGGCCATCGAAACCGTGGACAGCAATCCGCAGGCGTTTGCCGCGTTTTTTGCCAGCCAGGTCGACACCTGGGGCCGCGTCATCAAAGAAGCTGGAATCCGCGCAGAATAGACGCTCGAGCCAGCCAACGAATGAACGACGGAATCAACGATTGAATCAAGGGGCACGCTCAACATGAAAATCGGTCTTGTCGGCCTGGGACAAATGGGCTCGGCCATGGCCAGGCGCTTGCTGGCGCAGGGCCATGCGCTGACGGTTTACAACCGCAGCGCCGGGGCTGCGGCTCAATTTGCAGCCCTCGGCGCGGCCGTGGCGCCCGACCTCAAAACGCTGGCGGCCACAGTGGACACGGTGTTTACCGTGGTCTCTGACAGCGCCGATGTCGAGGCGGTCGTTTTGGGGGAGGGCGGTTTGCTCTCGGGCGCGCACGCCGACACCCTGATCGTCGACTGCAGCACCATCGATCCGCAGGTGTCCCTGAAGGTGGGCGATGCCGTGCGGCAGGCCGGCTTTGCCATGATGGACGCGCCCATCGGCGGGCGCCCGGCGCAGGCCGAGCAGGGCAAGCTGACCTTTATGGTGGGCGCGCTGCCCCAGGATCTCGATCGGGTGCGGCCCGTGCTCGAGCAGCTCGGCTCGCGGGTGGTGTTTTGTGGCGCGCCTTCGATGGGCATCACCATGAAGGTGGTCAACAACTTGCTCAGTCAGTCCTTGCAGCTCATGGACCTCGAAGCCATGGCTTTGGGCATGAAGGCAGGGTTGCAGCCCGAGGTCATGCTCGAGGTGCTGACCTCCACGGCTGCCGACAACGCACCGCTGCGCACCCGGCTGCCCGACAGCGTGTTGACGGGCAAATACGCGCCAGGTTTTTCAGCCCAGCTCGCGCACAAAGACCAGGGGCTGGGCCACACCCTGGCCGCCCGCTTCGGGGTGCCGCTGTTTACGCTCGGCCAAGCGCGCCAGATCTACAGCATCGCCTTGACCCAGGGTCTGGGTCAGGGCCCGAGCGAGATCGTGGCCCAGGTGGTAGAGCGGCTGGCCGATGTGCAGCTGCGCTTTGCCAGCCACCGCGACACCTGAGCGAGCCCGTGGCGCCAGCTCAGCGCGGCTTGTAGGCCGTCACGTCGATCTCGACCTTGGCATCGATCATCAGCCTCGCCTCGACGGTCGAGCGCGCCGGTCGGTGGGACCCAAAGCACTCCATGTAGACGCGGTTGAAGCTGCCGAAATCGCGCGCGTCATCGAGCCACACGCTGACCTTGCACACATCGCTCAAGGTGCAGCCGGCCAGAGCCAAGGCCTGCTCGATGCGTGCGAACACCTGGCGGGTTTGGGCCTCGATGCCGCCACTGACCACCTCGCCCTGGTCGTTGGTCGGCACCTGGCCGGAGACAAACACAAAATCGCCGGCGCGGGTGGCTGGCGAGAGTGGACGGGCCAGGCGATCAGAGGCCACTGGCGAGGCACCCAACATTTCAACGGGCATGAAGATCTCCTCAAGTTTGTGGACGGTCAAGGACGGTCTGCACAAGTGCGTTTTGTCATTGCGAGCGAAGCGCGGCAATCCAAAAACGTTGATGAAGCAGCCGCTTATGGATCGCCACGTCGCAAGCTCCACGCGGCTAAAGGCCGCTCCTCGCGACGACAAGGTTTTGCAGACCTGGTTTAAGCGACCATTATTGAACATTTAATTACAGGAAAACCCTGCTTCCCTCCGAATCACGCTTCCAATACATTGGAAAAAGTAAATTACTTACATTTCTCGCCCCTCGGCTTTTGCCCTCCCTTATCTGACCTCCCATTTCTGCCCTCGCTTGTACTGACCCCCAACCAGGAGACTTTCATGTTGCACCTGCCCCGCCGACACCTCGTCACGCTGCTGCTCGCCGCCTTGCCGTTTGCCACATTCGCTTCGCCCCCGAAGGGCGGAGCGGCCAACCTGGCGATGATCGGCGAGCCACAAAGTCTGGACCCCATGGCCTCTACCGCGGACCTGGTGGGCACCATCATGCAGCACGTCTACGAGACCTTGTACACCTTCGACAGCAAGTGGAATGCCATCCCCATGCTCGCCGATGGCATGCCCCGGGTCTCGGCCGACGGCCTGGTCTACAGCATCAACATCCGCAAGGGCGTCAAGCTGCACAGCGGCCGCGAACTCGATGCGCAAGATGTGGTGGCCTCGCTCAAGCGCTGGATGGACATGGCGCCGCGCGGCAAATCCATCGGCAAAGACACCGTCAGCCTGGAGGCCAAAGGCAGCCACAGCATCGAGTGGAGGTTCAAGGCACCTAGCGCCTCCTTGCTCGCGCAGCTGGCGCTGCCTTCGGGCATGGCCGTCATCATGGCCAAGGAAAGCATCGCCACGCCCCTGGCGTCCTTTGTCGGCACTGGCCCTTACCGTTTCAAGGAGCGCCGCCCCGACCAGTTCGTGATCTTGTCGCGCTTTGACGCCTACAGTGCGCGCACCGAGCCTTCCAATGGCTATGGCGGCAAGCGCGAGGCCTTGCTTGACGAGCTGCGCTTTACCCCGGTGCCCAACGCCAATACGCGCGTCGAAGGCGCGCTGTCTGGGCAGTTCCACTTTGCCGACCAGTTGCCGGCCGAGGCCTTGTCGCGCGTCGAAAAAGGCGGCGCGGGCGTGGTGCCCATCCTCACGCCTTCTTATGGTTTCCCATATTTGGTGCTCAACACCAAAGAGGGCGTGATGGCCAACCAGGGCGTGCGCCAGGCGATTCAAATTGCCATCGGCCAAGGCGAGATGCTGACCGCTGCCTATGGCGACAAGCGGTTTTTCACCGTCGAGGGCAATCACTTCCCGCAAGGTACGCCGTTTTACTCCACCGCCGGCACCGACCAGTACAACAAGCAAGACGCCAAGCGCGCCAAAGAAATGGCTGAAAAAGCCGGCTACAAGGGCGAGCCCATCCGTCTGCTGACCAGCCGCAACTTTGAGTTCCATCACACCATGATGCAGGTCATGGCCGAGCAGCTGCGCGCCGCCGGATTCAAGCCCGAGATGCAAGTGGTGGACTGGGCCACGCTGGTGCAGCGCCGCGGGGACTCCAAGGTGTGGGACATCTACATGACGCACTCGGGCCAGTTCCCCGAGCCCATGCTCTCGCCCCCGCAATTGGGTGACGGCGCGCCCGGCTGGTGGGACACGCCCGCCAAAGCCAAGGTACTGGGCGAGTTCAACCGCCAGAGCGATCCGGCCAAACGCGCACAGCTCTGGGGCGCCGTGCAGCAAACTGTCTACACCGAAGTGCCCTACATCAATGTCGGCAAGTTCAGCAGCCTGTCGGCCCGCTCGTCCAGGCTTCAGGGCTACACGCCATCGACCTGGCCGTTCTTCTGGAACACCGGTCTGGCCAAGTAAACCCGCAGGCTGATTGATGTCCCGTATGTCCTGGGGCACCCTGGGACGCACGCTGCTGGGCCGCTTGGGCGGCATGCTGGCCGTGTTGTCCCTGGTCTCTGTGCTCGTGTTCCTGCTCACGCGCCTGGCCGCCGGTGACCCGATGGCCATGCTGCTCGGTGACCAGGCGTCCTTGCAGGACATTGCCCAGGCCCGCCAGCGCTACGGGCTCGATGAGCCTTTGTGGACCCAGTTCTTGCTTTGGCTCGGACAGGTGCTGCAGGGCAATTTAGGGCAATCGATCTTTTTGCAAATGCCGGTCTCGCAGGTGCTGCTGGAGCGGGCAGAGCCGACGGCCTGGCTGGCGATTTTTTCGGTCGGCCTGGCCATGCTGATCGGCGTGCCCTGCGGCATCGTCTCGGCCGTCTGGCGTGGCCGCTGGATCGACCAGTGCGTCAGCACCCTGGCCATGCTTGGGGCGAGCATGCCCAGTTTCTGGATGGGGCTGCTGGCCATTCAGCTGCTGGCAGTGGGCGCGGGCTGGTTTCCCGTCTCCGGCTACGGCGACCCGGGCGCCGATTGGCTCACCCGCATCCACCACCTCATGCTGCCGGCGCTGGTGCTGGGCACGCTCAATTCGGCGCTCATCATCCGGTTCACGCGCGCCTCCATGCTCGACATCTTGAGCGAGGACTACATCCGCACCGCCCGCTCCAAGGGCCTGCCGGAGGTCATCGTGGTGTTCAAGCACGCGCTGCGCAACGCGCTGGTGCCGATCTTGACGGTGTTGGGCCTGACGCTGGCCTTGATGATCGGTGGGGCCGTGGTCACCGAGACGGTGTTTAACCTGCCGGGGCTGGGCAACCTGGTGGTGCGCGCGGTGTTGCGCCGCGACTATCCGGTGATTCAGGGGGCGCTGTTGGTGATTGCGGCGGTCTACGTCATCATCAACTTTGCCATCGATGTGCTCTACGTTTGGGTCGATCCCAGGGTGCGCCATGGCTGACTGGGCAG
>Ga0164292_10004754_pt1 | contig 11061 bp, 5 predicted proteins | sample GEODES117metaG_FD_111486 | JGI IMG/M metagenome (GOLD analysis project Ga0164292, IMG submission 111486) | Eutrophic lake water microbial communities from Lake Mendota, Wisconsin, USA - GEODES117 metaG | ecosystem: Environmental > Aquatic > Freshwater > Lake | place: USA: Lake Mendota, Wisconsin... | reverse complement strand
TTCAATAACGAACGCTGAACGCCGATTGAAGAATGTTGAATTGGGATTTCGTAGAACATACTAAACTCGAATCAACACGAATAAAGTCTCGTTTCTTGCATCTCGGCTCTTGATTCTACTCAATTTACTATGGTCTGTCGACCGTCAACTGTTGACTTAATTTATCAGCCATAAATCAACTTCTCCACAAATAGGGAAAAAGCAGGTAGGAAGTGGTAGCAACCAAGACATTGATGGCCAAGAGGCTAAGGAGCTTGTCGCTACTGACGCTCCAATCCAATCCATCAAGTGCGTTTTTGGAGATTCGGATCGCCATCAACAGGATGGGAATAATCACTGGAAAACTCAAAATTGCCATCAGCGTGGCATTGTTGCCTGCTTTGGAAGCTATCCCGCTGACCATAGTGAGGCTGGCTGAAAATCCCATTGCACCAAGCACAAGGTTCAGAAGGAATAATCCCTGGTCTTGAACTGGGTTACCCAACACCACCGAAAACACTCCATATCCCAGGAGCGCTAAAATTAGGGTAAGGCAAGTGTTGTAAAAAATTTTGGAAAGGATGATGGATTCTGGGGAAGCAATCATGTAGTAATACAACTGCCGTCCCTGCTGCTCTTGTACAAAACTTTTGGCTACAGCATTGACCGAAGAGAAAAGTAAAATGATCCAAAAAAGGGCATTCCAAGTAGGAATAGAAAGGTTTCCCATCTTAGCTCCCACGCTGAGATAGGTGATAAATACAGCGGAAACCACATAAAGCAAGATCCCGTTGAGGGCATATTTTTGCCTCCACTCCAGGGTAATCTCTTTTCGAATCAGGACCGAAATTTCCTTCCACATGCCACAAAGGTAGCAAAATCCTTTTCAAGCGTCGAACCTGCCAAAATTGAAAATAAGGGAATAGGAATTACTCCTGCCACGAATGGGTAGATTCCAGCAACATGGGAAGAGGAGCCCGACAAAAAGACTACCTTTGTCGCATGTCCACTCGCGTCAAAAATCAGGAGGAAATCCTCGCCAAACTCGGCATCACCCAGCTCAATCCCATGCAGCTCGCCACGCAAGAGGCAATGGAGAAGTCGGCCCACCTGATCCTATTATCGCCTACCGGCACAGGAAAGACCTTGGCTTTTCTTTTGCCACTACTTCTGCAACTCGATCCCACCTGTGAGGAGGTTCAACTTTTAATTTTGGTTCCATCCCGAGAACTTGCCATCCAGATCGAACAGGTCGTTCGACAGATGGGAACAGGATTCAAGGTCAATGCGGTGTACGGTGGCCGCGCGGGGTCAAAGGACAAAATGGAAATCAAACACCGCCCAGCAGTCCTTGTAGGCACTCCTGGACGAGTAGCAGACCACCTGCGCAGGGAAGCCTTTGATACTACCTTTATTCAGAGCCTTGTCTTGGATGAATTTGACAAATCCCTAGAAATCGGCTTTGAAGGGGAAATGCGAGACATCCTCCACGCACTTCCAGATGTAGGTAGAAAAATTCTTACCTCAGCCACTCAAGGGGTAGAAATTCCGCGTTTCGTGGGACTCAAATCTCCTCAAGTACTGGATTTTCTAGAAGATAAAATCTCCCAGCTCCAAGTCAAAAAAGTCGTCTCCCCGACCAAAGACAAACTCGAAACACTCGGACAGTTGCTGGGACAACTGGGATCGAAAAATGGGATCATCTTTTGCAATTTCAAGGACTCCATCCAACGGGTGAGTGACTACTTAAGTAACCACGACATTTCACACGGCGTTTTTTCTGGAGGGATGGAGCAGATCGATCGGGAACGATCCCTAATCAAATTTAGAAATGGCACCTATCCGCTACTCTTGGCTACGGACTTGGCTGCACGAGGAATCGATGTACCCGAACTGGATTTCATCATCCATTACCACCTTCCCCTCCGTGCAGAAGAGTTTATCCACCGCAATGGACGCACGGCACGCATGAATAGCGAAGGAACTGCCTACATCCTTCAGTATGAAAAAGAGCCCTTGCCCGATTTTGTAGGAAAGCCAGCACTTGAAAAATTACTTCCCTCCACCCTACCTGCCCCCTCAACTTGGAGTACTTTGTTGATCTCAGGAGGAAGAAAAGATAAAATTTCCAAGGGGGATATCGCAGGATTCTTTTTAAAACAAGGAGGGATCAATGCGGCCGAACTTGGCGCTATTGAACTGAAAGTTGATTGTGCTTTTGTTGCAGTAAAATCAGCTGTTCTAGAGCAAGTCCTCCCCAAGGTAAACAATCAAAAACTCAAGGAGAAAAAAGTTAGGATAACGGTGATTTAGTGGATTTTCTTGGTAATCCAACCCAATAATCTCTAGAAAAAAAGGGGCTGAGAATATAAATTTTTCTCTCTAATTTGGTGTAATTCAAAAGCTTTCCATTTTCAGACACCAAATTCACCCAAATGGCCTTTACAAAATCTCTTTTTGTTGTCTTCTGCCTTTTTGCCTTATCCTGTAGCCAAAAAGCCAGCGAAATCGACTACACCGATTGGTCGCACTATGGCGGGCCTGAAGATGGTTCGAGGTATTCGGCATTGACTCAAATCAATAAAGAAAACGTAGCCCAACTCGAAGTAGCCTGGACCTATCGTACCGGTGACGCCACGGAGCGAAGCCAGATCCAATGCCAGCCCATCCTTGTGGGCGATCTGCTGTATGGCACCACACCCAAGCTGAATGTTTTTGCGCTCAATGCAGCCACTGGAGAAGAAGTCTGGCGTTTTGATCCGTTTACTGTTTTGGGGGGTGAAAACTCCTGGGCAGGTACCAATCGTGGGGTGAGCTACTGGGAAGAGGGAGAGGATAAGCGAATTTTATTTTCGGCCGGCAACTGGTTGATGGCAGTAAATGCGCTGACAGGGGAGCCAATTTTGACTTTCGGAGATCAAGGAAAAGTAGACCTTCGGAAAGATCTAGACCACGACTCGGAAGATTTTCTGATCGTATCCAATTCTCCAGGTGTTGTATTTGAAGACAAATTGATTCTGGGGATGCGCCTTTCTGAGGGACTAGACGCAGCTCCTGGGCATGTTCGGGCTTACAATGTAAAGACAGGGACGCGGGAATGGATTTTCCATACCATTCCCCAAGCCGGCGAGCCTGGGTACGAAACCTGGGATCCGAAACACATTCGGAAAATAGGTGGAGCCAACAACTGGGCGGGAATGACCTTGGATTATGGGAGGGGAATCGTTTTCGTTCCGACTGGTTCGGCTACCTATGATTTTTGGGGTGGCTACCGAAACGGCGACAACCTGTATGCGAACTCGCTTTTAGCTCTTGATGCCCGAACTGGAAAGCGAATTTGGCATTTCCAGGCTGTTCACCATGATGTATGGGATCGAGACTTTCCCGCAAATCCCAACCTGATTCGCATTCAAAAAGATGGCAAATGGATCGATGCCGTGGCGCAAATCTCCAAACAAGGTTATACCTACGTTTTTGATCGGGAAACTGGAAAACCCATCTGGCCGATCGTTGAAACTCCCACAACCCAATCCCAAATGCCAGGAGAGGTAAGTTCGAAAACCCAGCCCATCCCTTCCTTGCCAGAACCGTTTATGAACCTGGTTTTTGAAGAAAAAAACATCCTCAATCTGAAGCCTGAATGGGAAAAAGACATTCGTGACCAGCTTTCAAATGCCATTTTTAGGGACACCTGGGCACCTCCACATCCAGAAAAGTCGCTCGTACTTTTTCCAGGCATGGATGGAGGCGGTGAATGGGGTGGTGCATCCTTTGATCCCGAATCCCAAACCCTCTACGTCAATGCCAATCAAATTCCATGGCTCATTGAGATGACTCCAAATGCCAACTTTGGCGGGGTGGGTCAATCCATTTACACCAATTACTGTGGGAATTGCCATGGTTTGGACAGAAAGGGAAATTCTCCGGCTGTTCCAAGTTTGATCGGTCTCAACCAAACCTACACTCCGGAATCTCTAAATCTCTTGCTTCAAAAAGGAAGAGGGGCGATGCCTTCATTCTCCCATATTTCAGCAGAGGAGCGTGGAGTTTTAGTGGATTACCTTTTCGGCAAGGCCGATGCTGAAAACAAAAAAGAACTGGAAACCGAAAGCTCCAAACTTTACCCTCGTTACTACATGAAGGGATACAAACAGCTCCTCACCAAAGAGGGGATCTATGGCTCCAACCCTCCCTGGGGCCTGCTGACGGCTATTGACATGAATACGGGCTTGAAAAAATGGCAAATCCCGCTCGGATCTGTGGATTCGTTAAAGTCAATGGGCATTGAAAATACCGGCATTGAAAATTACGGAGGTCCTGTGGTCACTGCCGGCGGTCTCCTCTTTATCGCTGCTACTAAGGATGCGAAAATCCGGGCTTTTGATAAGGAAACTGGCAAACTCCTTTGGGAAGCGCAGCTGCCAGCAGCAGGCCATGCTACCCCTGCGGTTTATGAAAGAAATGGAAAGCAATACCTTGTCATTGCCTGCGGCGGTGGAAAGGGTACCAAAAGTGGGGATGCCTATGTGGCTTTTGCCTTACCAGATTAACCTGTGGACATAAAGTTGATACCCAGGAAACAAAACTGAATCCCTCGGCCAAAGCCAAGGGATTCATTTTTTGGAGGTATAGTTGGAATTCCTTGTTCGAAATCCAGCTTTAAAACATCAAAACGCTCTTTCGTCCAAGTGATCCCCCAACTTCAATCGAGGAACTCCTTTTTCCATCCATGCTGGAGCGGGCAGCCCCTTGAGATGGTGATCAAAGAATTCCATCATCCGTACTGCATAGTCTTTTCGGTTTTCCAATTTGCCGAGCCCATGGTTCTCCCCTAGGTACTGCACTAGGATTACTGGTTTCTTGAGGCGGCGTAGCGCATTGTAAAACTCGATTCCTTGGGTAAAGTCTACCGCTCCATCTTTGTCGTTGTGAAGCATCAGCAGTGGTGTTTGTACATTTTTGACGTGGTAAATGGGGCTATTCCGCTCGTAGGCATCCCAATTTTCCCAAGGACCTCCCAAAAATCTACCTTGAGAAGATTCAAAAATGGTCATGTTGGCTTCTCCTGTATTCCAGTAGATGAGGTCGTACATGGAAATCATGTTGGTGAGCGGAGCACCGGCAGCAGCAGCTTTGAATCGGTTGGTCTGGGTGATCAAGAAGGAAGTTTGGTAGCCTCCCCAGCTGTGGCCATGGAGTCCCATCTTGTTGGGATCAACCACGCCCGTTTGGACGGCAGCATCTACCGCAGGGAGCACCGCCCAAAGTGCCGACATGCCAGGATCATCCAATTTGTACACAATGTCTGGCATCAGCACGGCATAGCCATTACTCGTGTAGAGGCTTGGATTCCAACCCGTACCGCTGTAGGATGGATTGGACCAGTTGTGCAGATTTTGAGAGAGCTTTTCGTAGTAGTAAATGATAGTAGGGTAACTTTTACCTTCCTGGTAGCCAGCAGGAAGCAGCAATGCCGCTTGCAGGGAATCTCCCTTGGCAGTTACGTAGTCCACCAACTTCACTCCAGAAGACCAAGCAAACTTGCCGGCATCTGGAGCATTTTCGGTGATCTGCTTGGCATTGCTCAAGCTCGCATCAGTAAGGAATACCTGGGTAGGCTGGTTAAACTTTTCTTTGGTGTAGGTGAATACCCCTGCCTTTTTGGCTTTGGCTAAACCTTGGATATTCGCATCTTCCCAAAGTAGCACCTTCAGTCCTGGGGCAAGACCCACTTTGGCGGGGGAAAGCGTACCTATTCCTGTCTTTTTGTTTCGCTCCCCATAGAGGCGAATGTACAGTGGTTTGCTTAGGTCTATCCCTTTTTCATCTGCATTCAAGTTGACCCGGTACTGGTACCGAATGTGCTGGACCTTTCCATTTTGGGTGAGGTTAATGGCGCCTTCTTTGCTGGACATAGGGATTTGCCAAATGTCCCATCCATCGCGGATCAACACATACTTGCTATCACTACTCCAGCCGAGTGGATTGTGGAGTGGCTTCGCGAGGTTTTCATCTTCATCCACATCTACCACGGAGACAGGAAGCTTTTCGGTCAAATTGCTGTGGGTTTGCGCAAGGATGTCGTAGGCATAAAAATGCCCATCCTTGCCATAGAGCAACTTTTTACCATCGGTAGATGGCCGAGGCATGGAAGCAAAGGTGGGCTGGTAAAATTTCTCTAGGAGCAAGGTTTTCGCACCCGTAGCCACATCGACGAGGTAATAATCGAGGTAGTTCTGCCCGTTCAGGTTATTGTCCAATTCAGATTCACCTGGATCCGATCCTAGTGCATGGCGCTGCTGTGGCAAAAGGTTGAGTTCCCGGAGGCTGCTGTCTTGCAGTGCCAAATGGGTTTTGGTAGCCGGGTCGTACACTGCCCAGAAACTCGCGTTTCTATCCATCCCCTCCATCACCTGCTGTCGGGATTGCATGCGATCGTCTTCCCAATGCCAGATGGTCATCTCAGGCTTCTTGGCGTCAGAAGCCTTCTTTTCGGGAGAGGCGCCGGTATTGAGTTTGGCAATGGCTTTTTGAAGATCGGAAACCGACTTGATGGTGGAATCAGCCTTAATTTTTTCAAGATTGGCTACTTCTGCTTGTTGCACTGAATCTTGGTCTAACTCCTGCTTCGCTTTTACTTTCTCCGCCAACACCAGCGGGTGAATTCCATAGAAGAGACGCGTCAGGTCATCCGACCACATCGGCCGTTTGTTGGGGCTGATGGTGTAAGTTTGATCAAATCCAAGGCTGTCTGAAGCGGGATCGTACAGCGTTACCTGCGGATTGGTGAGGTTTTTTACGCCAAGTACCGCCCCTTTTTCTTGTTTGTATTTCTTGTCCTTTTTGAATTTGAGTGCGGCAAATCCATCCCCCTTATCCGTCCAGTTGATGCCCTGATATCCTGCTTCATCCGAATCTAGAACTTGGATAGCGTTAGTCGCCAAGGTGAGTAGGTAGAGTCCATTGCCTTGGTAGTTGGCTGCATCTACGGTATAGGCGAGGTGGGTTCCTTTTTTATTTACAGCCTGCTCACGGACATTACCTAGGTTTTGAGACTTGCCTGTGGCGAGGTGATAGATTAGAAGATCTGACCCTTTGCCATCCCCATTTCCTTCCTTGGGAAGAGTCATCAGCAGGTGGCTTGCCGACTCGCCATTAAAGTAATACCCTGAAATGCCGATGAAGGTCTTTTTATCTCCAGAGGCCAATTGAATCAGGTGGAGTTTTTCCTTGAGCGGCTTTCCATTGGTTTTTTCGTTGGCCTGCTTTTCGGTGAACTTGGAAAATTCTTTGAAAGCGATCCACTGGCTGTTGTCGCTAAACTCAAAGCTGGCAAAAGACGTATTCCCGATTGGAAAAGACTTTTTGCTGCTTGGGTCCGCCACTTTTTGGAGAATCAATTCCCCGTCGGCTTCGATGCCTGTGAGTACATAAGCCATCCATTGCCCGTCGGGGGAAAGTTTGAATCCAGAGTTGGGCATGGATTTCCAGGTGGCGACGTCTTTCCAAGACATCGAGATAGGTGCCTGTACTTGAGCCTGCGCCAAGGAGATTGAAGACACTGCAAGAAGGAAGAGAAGGAAGATTTTTTTCATTCGGATTAGAATAAAGACTGGGTTAAATGGGTTTAATTCTTTGAATTTTTAAACTCCTTAAATCAACTCTTAATTAGGGTTTCTTGTACACCACTTTTCCTCCTACCACGGTCAACTGTACCTTGGCTTGAAGAATTTCATCTTCCGGAATTTCCATGATGTTTTTATCATATACCGTAAAGTCAGCGGCTTTGCCCACCTCAATTGAACCCTTAAATTTTTCTTCAAATTCGGCATAGGCTCCATCCAAAGTATAGGACTTGAGTGCCTGCTCTCGGGTCATTTTTTGATCTCCTTCGTAGCCCCCTTCCGGCAGACCTTGAAGGGTCTTGCGGGTCACGGAAGCATAAAAAGATGGAAGCGGATCCACGGGTTCCACCGGAGCATCGGTCCCATTGGCAATGCGTGCACCAGTTTTAAACAGACTCTGCCACACGTATGCCCCATCGATGATGCGCTTTTCGCCCAAGCGGTCGATGGCCCAAGGGCGGTCCGAACTCAAGTGAATCGCCTGCATGGCCGCAATCACGCCCAGTTTCCCAAATCGAGGAATATCATCTGGGTGCAGGTGCTGCGCATGCTCGATGCGGAAACGGTGGTCGGTAGCTTTTGGGTTTTTGGCCAGAGCGGCTTCAAATCGATCCAAAATCTCCTGGTTGGCACGATCGCCAATCGCATGAGCACAAACCTGGAATCCAAGTGGCAGCGCTCGCTCTGAAACCTCAGTCACTATTGACATGGGCAAAGTCTCGTGGCCGCGATGTCCAGGCTTATCCGAATAATCCTCCAGCAACCAAGCTCCCCAAGGACCCAATGCCCCATCGCAATTGAGTTTGATCGAACGTACCGTCACCCAGTGGTTTGGGTCAATCATCGGCCCTTTTTTATACCAAGCTTCCAATAAGTCGGGCTGCCTGCCGGTAAGCATGATGTACATTCGGGCGGTGAGCTTGCCTTCTTTTTGAAATTTCTGAACTAGGTCGATTACCTCTTGGCCTGATCCGGCATCGTGAAAGGAGGTGATTCCCTTTTCAGCAAGTTCTTTCAAGGCTAGCGTCAGTGCCTCTTCGTCTTTTTCAGGGGTAGTTTCAGGGATCAATTTGCTCACCAAAGTTGAAGCACGCTCCACGAGCACCCCGGTAGGATTGCCGAGCTCATCGCGCAGCACCTCTCCACCCTCCACTTCTTGAGTGGGCGTTTCGCTGCGCAAAGGCGTAATGCCTGCAAGATCCATGGCCTTCTGATTCACAAAGGAGGCATGGCCTGAGGCATGGGCCAAGTAGACGGGATTATTGGGGCTCACGGCACTGAGTGCATCGTGGGTTTGAAAGCCTTTCACGGTCTTTTCCGGCATTTTCAACCACTTGTCTTGGTGCCATCCTCTGCCCGTAATCCAGTCTCCGGGCTTAGCCACGGCGGCGGCTTCCTCTACTTTTTGGATGAGTTCCTCGTAGGTCTTCACCCCCATCAAGTCAATTTCGAGTTTGTTGTAGCCAATCCCCATCAGGTGGGCATGGGATTCAATGATTCCCGGCGTCATGGTCTTGCCCTGAAGATCAATCACCTCGGTATCGCCCCCCACATAGGCCTGAATTTCTGCCGTGGTGCCGACCGCGAGGATCAATCCGTCTTTGACGGCCACTGCCTCCACCTTTGGATTGGCCTCATCCACAGTGTAGACGATCCCATTGATAAAGACTTGATCAGCAGGTGCTGGCCCAGATTGGCAGCTCCACAGGAGTAGTAAAGTGAGGCCTGCAAAAAGAAAGTTTTTCATGTAACGTAGATTTGAATTTCTAAACTAGCTTATTTGGATTATGTTGACAAACCGCTGACACAATTGATGAAAAATGCCACAAGGATACCTAAAAATACCGCGGGCTTAGTTTACCCAGATTTTTCGTACCTGCATCCGCTGATCGGCAGTTTCAAGCTGTAAAAAATAAAGCCCAGGAGCAAGGGTCCCCGCATCGATCCGAACGGCTTGCCTCGCAGGAATCACTACATCCTGAAGAATCACTTGACCCAAGCTAGAGACCAAGCGCGCCGTAGCGGGTAGGCTAGAAACTACCTGGAAGGCCCCGGAAGTTGGATTAGGAAAGCTGCTTACTAAAAATTCTGCTTCTCCATCTCCGTCAGAAGTTACGGCGCTGAGGTAAATCAGCCCCCCTCCACGGGTACCGAGAATAAGGTCCTCTTCCTCACCCAAAGTAGATTTCACCGCGGCAAGCCAGGTGGAGCGACCTAGGCGTAGGGGAACATCTTGGTTTTGGATGCGAACGAGCACCTCCTCCCGAACGGCTGCATTGAGAAAATCTGTGGTTCGGAAGATTCGACCACTTTGATCTACCGAATACAAGTTTGGACGCTCCCCCTGGCCGATGGCAATACTTAGGTTACGGTTGGCAGGGTTGTCTTGAAATCCAAGAAAATTTGCAGCCTTTCGAACTGCCTTTTTTGCGGCAAGGTCTACTTCGTAGCGAGTCAGCGTTCCAGTGGAGGAAGCCACAAGCAACTCGTCCTTGCCTTGGAAACTAAAAAACAAGAGTTGATCCCCCAACTGTAGACTTAAACCAGCCAAGGAGAAATCTACCCAAGAAGCCCCTTCCTTTCGTAGCAAGAGCTGTGTTGGAATACCTGTGCTGCTCCTTCGGGTACCAGTAGCAAATACAAAGGATTCCTTGATGCTGGATGAAAATTCAAGCAGGGAAAGATCCAGAAGTTCCAATGCAGCTAATCCCAAATAATCCGAGTCTAGAAGCTCAAATTGGCTCCCAGAGTAGCGGAAACGAAAAGCTTGACCGATGATTTTATCCCCTTTTTTCGCATTAGCAGTCAGCAGCAACTCTCCCGAAAAGGCAGTTCCGCTAAAAAATGGGCGCGTATTTTCACCCAGATCTAATACTTGATTTTGGAGGATAGGACGGGGAATTCCGGTAGCTTTTTCGAGTTTGACGATCGACTGGGAGAAATCAATTCCAAAGGGAGCGGCTGTTTCGTTGGTATTCAAACTGACCACTAGGGATTCATCGAGAAACTGCCCCACATGGAATCTTGGAAAAACGGGTAAGGAACCAAATCCTGGAACTTGATTCGAAAAGGAAGTAAAACGAGGGCTTACCGCCGTACCCGAATTGGGTAGAAAATAAAGGGTACTGCATTCTTCTCTCCCCAAGAGGAGGTCAGGGATTCCATCGCCTGTAAAGTCACGATACAGGATGCTATGCCCTCCCGCATGTTGGATACGGGCTTGATCCAAGGGTGCTATAGGTGTAGCAAGAGTCCTCCCGTCACAGGTCAGCCCAAAGCTGATTTGATTACAGGCACAAAACTCAAAGTTGCCCCAATGCCTCACTGGGAATGCAAAGCCATCGATATCGGGAGTCCCCTTGCGCTCCACGGAGGTATTGCGGTAGTATTCCAGGTAGTCGCCTACGGCAAAATTGAAGAGCAGCAAGTCCAAATCCCCATCGCCATCCAAGTCTTG
>Ga0164292_10004753_pt1 | contig 11061 bp, 3 predicted proteins | sample GEODES117metaG_FD_111486 | JGI IMG/M metagenome (GOLD analysis project Ga0164292, IMG submission 111486) | Eutrophic lake water microbial communities from Lake Mendota, Wisconsin, USA - GEODES117 metaG | ecosystem: Environmental > Aquatic > Freshwater > Lake | place: USA: Lake Mendota, Wisconsin... | reverse complement strand
GAAGATCATATTGATTGTTACTACTTTATACAAGGCACTCGTAAAGATATAAACAAGTTACAAATTATACAATAATAAAAAAATTATGCCTGCAATAAGTTCATCTTATAATATTTTTTTCGGAACCGCTTCGTGGAATGACCCTTCAATTTGGATTGGAGGTATAGTACCTACAGCAAGTGATGATGTAATGATTCAAGGGATGAGATTTACATTAAAATCTGGTGATCCCGATCCAAATCCAGCATCCTATCCTTCTGTTGCTTTTAACTCTATTCCCTATTGGCCTGGATATAGAGACATAAACGTTTACCAAGAAACAACCACAGGATCTGGTATAATACCGGCTAATGGATTTCCATTCCCCCAAACAGGTTCTTTATATACTTATACTAACCGAAATGCTCTAGTTAAGATTGACTATAAAGGATATCACTTTTCAGGATCAGGACAAGGTAGTGTATTTAGAAGTTGTTCTGTAGATAATTCATTTTTTAACTGGGCTTCTGCTTCTTTTCCAAATGATTTACCCTTTCCTTCAGATAAAGGGGGATGGTTAATGATTAACTCTTCTAACTTCTTTTTCCAACCAGGAGTTATATCAATTTCAGGTTCAGATCAAGTAGATATTTATAGAGTTACTCTTCAAAATGGTGGTAAATTACATATACAGGATAGCGCTTCTATAAGACTAAGAAATTTTATTCAAGTAAATGATGGTGAGTTAAAAATATCTGGGTCTGTAACTATTGCTTATAATAATCCATGGACAGGATCTGTTGGAACAAATGTTACTGATTTAAATCAAGTAACTTTTATTTCTCAATCTGCTTATTTTTTTTCAAATATTGAATTAGAAGGACCAGAAGTAAGAACTAATACTGATTTAATAACTAGTTCTTCTGTTGGAGATCCTTTTTTAAATGTTTTAAATTCTTCTTCCTTTGAAGTAGGAGATTGGATACATGTTGGTGAAGAAGAACCTCTTTTACCTAGAGAAGATAGTGGTTTTAGAGGAGAATATAGTTTTAATAGAACTGTAAGTAGTGAAGATGAATCTTTTTATGTTGTAGGAAAAGATACTAACAAACTATATATTGAAAAACACAATGGTATTGAATCTAAAATTTTAACTACCCAAAGCGCAACTCAATGGATAGTAGATGAAGAAAGATGGAATATAGGAGATAAAATAGTAATTAATAATCAAGTTGCTACTATTACTAATGTAGAAGACTATGATTTTTTATTAAATGATTATGATTTTACAAACCCTACAGCATCATTAGCTAATTTTGAAACTAATAATACTCGAAGTGAATATTTCCAAGGTTGGAGTTTAGTTCCTGGTGTTGGATTAGTTGATTATCAACAAAACTCCCAATTCCAATATCGCCATACTATGGAAAAAACAGTTGTAAGAGATAAAGTTAAATGGGAAGTATGGTTAAGAAATATCCCACAAGGAGCAACAGGAAGTAATCCAAATAGCTATTCATTTAATAACGTTGATTCTGATACAAGAACATATTTTGGAATTTTCATCAACTCAGAATTAGGAAATGATGATTATGTAAACACTATTCAACCCCCAGAAGGTGCTGGATCTAGCACCGCTTTATATAGAACATATTTAGGAGTTCAACCCTCAAGAGGATTTTTCTTTTTAAATCCTAGATATGAACCTGGTTATTCTATTTCTAACAGTATAGATTTAACAGGATGTGGAATAACACGTCCTTATTTAGGAGAATATAAATTAGGATTAGAATATACTAAAGGATTTATTAGAGGATATATTAATGATGTTCAAGTAGCAGAACAACCAGTAAAAACAGGAGCTTTTTGGGGAAGAAATGGTATTTTTTCATATAGTCACAGATTAATAGCTACCCGTGCTAGAACTTTTGCTAAATGTCAAAGAATTACTTTAAATGTTGGTGTAACAGCAAGTATAGGAGATACATTTTATGAAACAGGAACCGAGTTTTATCATCCTTCAAGTAGTAAAGTAACTAAATTAAGTTCAACAATTACTAATCTTTTAGATCATAATAACTTAGCTCACGCCTATATAGGCACCTCAGAATATAATAATACTGGAAATTTTCCATATATTTTTCAAACAAATAACACAACAAGTTTACATAATAACCCTGGAACTAATGCTGGTACTTTACTAATACAAGACGCATGGACTTCAAACTATATTCAGTTAGGAAATGGTAATGATAACAGGAATATAACTATTGATTTAGAAATACCAACCACATTCTCTAACGCTGGATTTATTGAATATTTTAGTGGAGTGGGACAAAACTATACTCAATCTGTATTTCCTAATTCAGTGTCTGGTAGTTTAGATGCTATTACTTGGTTTCCTATTACTGGGGGTATTGATAGACGAAGTAGAATTCATAATGATGGAATTAGAGATTTTAATTTTCCAAAAGTAACATATCGTTATGTTAGATTTACTTTTAGTGGAGTTTCAAACGGTAGTACAAATACTACTTTTGGTAATAATACAAACCCAATTAGATCGTTATTTGTAAGAAATTTTGATTCTGGTTCAAATAATCCTAGAATCCAAGTTAATAATGCTTCTGATTTTAATGTAGGAGATCAAATAGTAATTATTCCTAATAACCAAATTAATAGACACAATATTGGAATGACTCAACTTGTTCCTTTTATTAACCAAAATTCGGGTTCACATGAATTATTAGATTATTATCCCGATCATCATACTATTACCGCTATTTCTGGAAGTGTATTAACTTTAGATAGAATTTATAATACATTCCCTTTAGCAAAAGGATCAAGAGTTGTAAAAGTTAATCGTGGTTTAACTTTATCGGGTTCATATGCTTCTGGATCCTATAGAGCAGGACAAGGAATTGTAGGCAGCTACAATATCTCAGGATTTTACTATCAAAATAACTTAAAAATAAAAAATGTAAGTTTTCAACATACAAATAATGCCCTTCCTAACTATATTACATTTTTAGGACAAGGTGTCTCAATAATGGGTCCAACACAAAATACTCCTTTTAATACATATATATTTCAAGGGAATAGTTTATATAATAACTTTAATTTCAATAATGGTGGATTTTTCTTTGACTCAAGTCAATCAACTACTAATGGACTATTATTTAGAAAAAATAGCATATACAACATAATGAATGGTTTGGGTACTATTTTTGCAGCAGGTAATGGTTTTGGACAAGCATCAAAAATATTTACAGGTAATGTTGTAACTAATAATACTGCCTTTGGAAATAATAGATTTGGTTACGTAAATTGTTCTCATAATTTATTTGGAGGATCAGATAATTTATTTGGAGGTGCTGGTGTAACAACGGGTGCTAGTGGATTTGCTAGAAATGGTTATTCTAGTAAATGGAGATATTTAAGAAATTTAGGTATGGGTGTAGGTAGTATGCATTCTACTTTTAATGCTAACTCTAACATATATGAAAGACCAGCTAATATAATTGTAAAAAATAATAAAGTTCAAGCATCTTGGGGATGGGCAGGTGGTGGAGGATTTAGTCCAGATTGGGCTAATGATGAAATTCTTTGGCCCGAAAGAGGAGGATCAGACCACAAATCAGCCTACAATTCTTTAAGTCCTGTATCCCAATGGCAAGTCCAAACATATACAGGTATGGGTGATTTTGCTGAAGCTGGACTTCCTACTTATTATATTAAAAACTTTAATAGATGGAGATATGATATTTGGACAACAATCAAAGGATATTTTATTAAATTCTATGATTCAAATAATTATAGATATTATCCTGTAGCAAATCAAAGTATGTTTAATTTGAGTATTCAATATGCTCTTTGGTCAGCGGGTGCTGAAGTAAATACGGCAACAACTTCCTCTTTTACTATTAATTTTGATTATTTTAATAATATAGATCAAATAGCTCAACTGAATTTCTTTACTACTATGAGTTTAGGTACTAATCTATTTCCTCAAGAAAGAGATGAATGGGTAAGAAAAGGAAATGATGCTGGGGCTTTGTTTTTAGTAGCAACAAAAAATGGTAAAAGTATATTACCTAATGAAATTCCATATGAAATAATACCTAAATCTAAAAACTTTACTACATATACTAAAACCTTTACATTTGAAGGAGAAGGCAGTTACTATATATGGATAGGAACAGCCGCTGCTAGGGGATATTTAGAATTTAAAAATCTAGATAGTACATTTAAAACCCCAAGTGAAAATGATGCTTATTTAACTCATAATTCTTTTACTATGAAAAATTTTACTTCAAATGAAGATAAAACTATTAGAAAAGCAACAAGTATTTATGGAAACCCAGAACAAAAATTTAGATTAAAAGGAGCAAAATTATTTTAATAAAACAAAAAAATTAAATATTTATAAGTGTATGAATGATGTAATTCAAATTTTAGGTGAAAGATGGACGTATGTATATAGTTCTATGTATTATGGACTTTGGGATTACAATAAAGAATCTCAAGTTTTATCTACAAATAACCAAGTTTCATTTTCAATAGAAGAAATTGATCAAAAGATTTTAGAACTAGAAGAAGAATCTAAACACCCTAATACTGACCCTTCAGTATTTGTTGCTTTAGCATATTTACAAAAAATTAAACAAAAAATAGGATAATAATGGCCCAAATATTCTCAATATCAGGCTCTTACTTTGATTCCGCTAGTTGGAATGATACTTCTGTATGGTATGGAGGTATTGTCCCAACATCCAGTGATCAGGTTTTTATTAGAGGTTTAAGAACTACTATTAACTTAGCAGCAGGTTACCAACCTTGGGTAGGACAACAAACATTAAACGTAGCTTCTACTATAGGTTTTCCTGTTTCAAATTCATTTTATACTTATACAGATAGAGACGAAGAACTTAAAATTAATTATGTAACATGTAGTGCAACCCAATTTATTAGTTGTTCTATTGATACTTCTTATTATTCTTGGAGTCTAGATATTTATCCAATTACTGAATCTTTACCTTCTAAAAAAGGAGGATTAATTCTAAATGCATCAGTTATTCATTTCAAACCAGGACAAATATTTATTCCTAGTTCTAGTGGAGAAATAGTATTATCTACATCATCATCTGGAATACCAGCATTAACTATTGAAAATGGTGGTGAATTATTACTTAGAAGTGGATCTGTACTTGCTCCTAACGGATATGTTGTATTAAATGATGGAACCTTTAGAATGACAGGTTCTGCTTTATTTAGATTTAATAAAAACTATCCAACAGCTAGTACAGAAACTGGTAACTTATTAAATACTAGTGGATTAATTGTTAACAACTTCCCAATGCAACATCTTATTATAGATGGTCCTGAGGTAAGAACAAATTCTATTTTATCACAAAGTGCTGCTGTTGGGGATTATTATATTACTGTAAATAATGTTTCAAACTTTGAAGTTGAAGATCCATTATTTATAGGAGAAACATTTTTAACTCAATCTCGTACAGATAATGGAGTTTTAGCAGGTTTAAGAGCTCCTTATGTAAATCAAATTTCTTCTTGGGATGAAGTTGTAGAAGTAACTTATAAAGATACTCCTAATAAAAGATTATATATAAAACGATTAAACGGTTTAGAAGGAAAAATCCTAACAACTCAATCAGCTACTCAAATAGTTATTGATGAAGAACGTTTTAAAGCAGGAGATAAAATATTAATTGGAAATCAATATAGAACAATATTAACCGCTTCTGTATATGATTTAGAATTAGCTGACTATAATTTCCAATCAGGATCAACATTATCTGAATGGGATACAGATATTACTCGTTCTTTTTATTTTAATGACTGGACATTATTTCCTGGATTAGGTTTAACTCAATTTACTACTAATCAATACCGACATTTGTTTGTAAAAAACATTATGTTAGATAATGTTAAAGTAGAGGCTTGGGTTTCTAATTTAAGAAACGTTACTAATGGATCTGGTAGTAGAGCAGAATATGGTGTATACATCCAATCAGAACCTCAATCAGACTTTGATTCAACTTCACCTTTATCAGCTCCTACAACACAACCACTAAGAACAGCATTTGTAATAGATCCTCAAAACCAAAGATTTTACTTAAGACAGAAAAACTATAATAACACAATATATAATGGTAGTTATACAGGTAGTTTTTCTCAAGATGGATTTAAGAAAATTACTTTAGAAGCATCTCGTGGTTTTATAAAAGGATATGTTAATGATGTTGAAATATTAAATGAAGTAGCTATTGCTGGTACTTTATGGGGTAGAGTAGGTTTATATACAAACGGTAATAACTGTTTAGTATGTACTCGATATAAAGTATACCAAAAAGGTCAATTAATAACCCTAGACTCACCAGTGACGGCTTCTGCTGGTCAAATAATGTATGAAACTGGTATTGAATATACCCATGCTGCTGGTAATAGAGTAACTAAGTTGTTTTCAATAGTTACTGATCCTTTAGAGCATTTAGATTATACTTTTGCATACAGAGGAGCAGCAGAATACGCAACAACTAATCCATTAAGTGGAAGCACAAATATATCTGGTAGTTTCCCTTATATATTCGGTAACAACAGTTCAGGTAGTAAAACAATAGATGCTGGTCAGTTTTGGAGATTAACAAATGATGTGAACCAAACCTATGATTTAGGAACGGCTTTTACTAGAAGTGTAATTATTGATTTTGGTCAACCTGTAACTTTTAATAAAGTAGCATTTTTAGAAAACTTTTCTCTTAATTTACAAAACATGACAGCTTCTCGAGGAATACAATTCTCAGGAAGTAATGATATTACTGGTTCTTTTGTAACAGCTTCTAATTGGATTCCGTTAACATCTTCTATTATTGATGAAAGATTCCGTGCAAATACAGAAACCTTTAGAAACTTTAATGTAGGAGGTCCTCATACTTATAGATTTTTAAGAATTGAAACCAATGGTACTACAAGAACCGCAAATATTTTTAATAACTTTAGAGGATATAGAGTAAGATATAATGTTTCTAATAGTTTACAAGTAAACAATGCTTCTGACTTAAATATTGGTGATTCATTAGCTATTATTTCTAGAAATAATATGCAACCAATAGCTGAAGCTAGAAACTACTCAGCTTTATTGTTTGTTAGTTCTAGTGCTAATACTTCTAGTTTCTTAGATAGATTTACTCAAGAATATAAAATTGTTAGTAAAAGTGCAGGAAATGTTATTTATTTAGATTATCCTTTTGAAGAAGGAACTATTGAAAAAGGAGCATATGTTGTTAAATTAAACAAACAACTTAACTTTTCAGGATCTTTTGCTCATACTGGATCATGGAATACAGGAAGAATAGCAGTATTAGGTAACACTAACCAACCAGTAAGAAGAATGTTATTTAATAATGTTGGTTTTCAACATGTAAATGGTAGTTATCCATTTATTGGAACATCTACTAATTATCTATACTCAGGATTTGCTATTCAATACAATGGATGGTTTAACTATATGGGATTAGTTCAAGGGTGTACTTTTTATAATTGTTTTAATAACTCTCAAGGTATTATGTTCCATTCCGGAAAAGCAGGAATGGCAGATAGACATAATTTATTTTCTGGATTTTTCCAAATTTACCAAAATTCAGACACACCAGCAACATCCTCACCTCTTGTTAGTACAGGAAATGTATACTATGGAATTGGAGGTATAATAGGAATGACTGCTCATTTTAGTTTAAATGTATTTTCTTATAATTATGTATTAGGAGGAAACTTACCATTACCATCATTTACTACTGCTAATGCTAATATTGTTTATTCTACTCCATATTCAACTCTATTTGTAATAAGAAGAAATGCAGCTGAAGGAGTAACAGGACAATTTGCTCCTAGTATATCTACAGATAATATAGGTACTAACGTTAATTATATAGTAGATAATAACCGATTTGGTTATATAAACCAAGGTGGATCTGTTTTCTTTGCTTCAACTTTTATGGATAAACCATTTACTACACCTTTTATTTTACCAAAAAGAGGAGGAATGGATGCAAGACGAATAACACCAACAATTGTTACATCTATATCAGCTATAAACTACGGTATGGCAAAACCAACATGGTATATTACTAATTATATAAAAGATTATAATAGATTAGGATACGATGTTTGGACAAACTCTTCAGGATGGTGGGTTAAAAAAGCAGAAGAAGAATACTATAGATTTTATAGACAAACAGGAGCAAATGGAGACTGGAGAACACCAAAATTAGCAGCTTCTTTTTATTTAGAAGAAGGAGTATCTGCTAGTTTTGATTTAAACTTTAACTACTATCAAACATTTAATATTGTAAACCAAAATGAACAAGTAGCTAGTGGAAGTATTTATATGATGGTTACTAAAGATGGTAATGAAGTAGATTTAATTAGCGGAAGTGCTTTATTTACTAGTACTTTACCTAGATCTTTAACTCCTGTATCATTTAATAAAACTTATAGCTTTACAGGTTCTGGTCATTTCCAAATTTCTTTAGCAGGAATGATATACAGTAGTGGATACACCGCATTTAATAATATATCAAGTAAATTAAATGTATCTGATCCGGATAAAGCACAAGTATTTACTAATACTTTTAATGAAAGATATTTTGATAGAGGAGATAAATGGATGGCTAAAACAACCTATACTCAACCAATTAATGAAACTAAATTTAGATTAAAAGGCGCTAGAATATTCTAATGGGAAAAGATATAAGAATAAAACCATCCAGTAGCATAATCCAATTTTCCGGAAGTGCCGGAACCATTGGAGCTACTATTGAATTAGATAATTTGGGAAGATTAGTATTATCTTCTTCCCAAGTTATTTTTGGCCCTGGTGATAATGACATTTATATTGGTGATGGTACAGCTAGCGCTAATTTAATATTTGATAAAGACGGAGCTATTAAGGCAGCACCTGGATCAGGAGCTGAAATAGTAATAGGATCAGGTGACACCAGATTAAACATTTCAGGAAGTTCTGTTAATATTACTAGTAGTAATTTAACTATAGGACCGTTTAGTTCAAGTTTTGCTAAAATCACAAGTGGTTCTATAACTGGTAGTTTTAATGCTTCTTTTATAACAGCTAGTACTATAAGTGCTAGTAATGTAAATATTAATACTCTTGTAGTAGAAAATTATACTAGTTCTTACATTGCTTTACAACCTAATGGAGCTATTTATTTTAATGATAACACATTAGCTTCTGCTGGTTTAAGAGCTAGAAATTCTGTAGATACTGGTTCATTAATTCCTTTTGGTGATAATTCAGGTGATGCTTTTAGAATTGTTTCTGCTAGTACAAATTGGGTGTTCATTGCTTCAGGATATGATGAAACAGGTTCATTACCTCCTGACACAGGAAGTGTTTATTACTTTGCTACCGGTTCAGTATCAGCTAGTGCTTTTGATAACTTAAAAACTAAAGTAAACACAGTATTAAGTTCTAGTTTATTGTTTGCTGTAGTTAGTAGTACTGTTTTTGCTATTAGTTCATCATTTACAGGTTCAAAATACAATGGAATTATATTCCAATCAGGATCATATTCTGGTTCAGTTTCTGGATCAAACCCAGTATTAACAACTTTTAACAATATATTTACTTTAACAGGAGGTACTAATTATACTTCTAGTTATTTAGATCTTGGCGGAAGTATTACTTTAGATAATTTAGGAAACCTTGTTATTGATAGTGTTTCTGGTAGTGTTTATTTAGCTAAAGATAGAAACGATATTTACATCGGTGATGGCACTAGTTCAGCAAACATAGTATTTGATTTTAATGGTGCTATTAAAGGTGAAACTGGTAAGAATGTAGTTTTAACAGTAGGTTCTAGTGACACTACTTTACTTATTACTGGTAGTCAAGTTAATTTAGGACCATTTACAGCATCTTTTGCTCAAATTAATAATGGTAATATTACAGCAAGTGTTATAAGTTCATCTACTTTAATAGGTAATAACTTATATGTAACTTCTTCTATAAGTGGTAATATTGTTCAATCTAACACAGCCAGCTTTGGATTAATTTCAGGTAGTAGATTAAATTTAAACAATAATAGTGGTATTTTCTTTACAGGAAGCACATCAACTCCAGGAGCTAGTATTCAATTAGATAATTTTGGTGATTTAGTACTATCAGCAGTAAGTGGTAACGTTAGTATTGGTAATAATACAAACGAAATATACATTGGAGATGGTTCAGGTTCAGCTTCATTACTGTTTGATTTTAATAGCAAAATTGCAGGCACATCAGGAACTACATTAACTATTGGTGATAAAGATTCTAGTTTATTACTAACAGGCTCAAGTGTTAATATTCAATCAGGTGGAGGTCAAGTAACATTTGGCGGAAACATTATAAATTCAGGGTCTATTACAGGAAGTAGATTAACAGGTTCATTTACAGGTTCATTTATTGGAAACGGTTCAGGATTAACAAATTTAAATATATCCTCTTCAAATACATCAGGTTCATTTACCGGTTCATTTAGTGGTACAGGTTCATTAAGATTAGAAACAGGATCTGTAGGATTATCTTTAGATGTCTCTACTGACTTCTTAAAATTCACTTCAGGATCAACTACAAATTTTGTAGCACAACAAGTAGCAGGTACTACAAGCATGTCTTTTGCTTTTAATACAGGTTCAGCTATTGGTGGTCAAGGTGGTGTCTTTGATATTAGAGGAACAGCTGTTATAATGAATCCTCAAGGAAACTTTTACAGTGAAAACTTAAGATTACCAGCAGCTCCAAATGGATTTGCTTCCATTATAATGAATGGTCCAGTATCAGGATCAAGTACTCAACCAGGAGTATGGTCACTTGTAACTTCACCTTCATCTTCAGCAACCGGTAGTAGTTTTAATATAAGACATAACCAAACAGATGTTATAAATGTTTATACTTCTAGTTTAGTACAAATAACATCACCATCAGGAGCAATTTTATCACCAACACAATCAGCAGTTCCAACATTTAGTGGTTCAGACGGACAATTCCTATTTGGAACAGTTACT
>Ga0164292_10004749_pt1 | contig 11066 bp, 10 predicted proteins | sample GEODES117metaG_FD_111486 | JGI IMG/M metagenome (GOLD analysis project Ga0164292, IMG submission 111486) | Eutrophic lake water microbial communities from Lake Mendota, Wisconsin, USA - GEODES117 metaG | ecosystem: Environmental > Aquatic > Freshwater > Lake | place: USA: Lake Mendota... | reverse complement strand
GGGCTGTGGGAGCTGCGCCCTCGCGGCGATGCAGCGCTTGATCAGAAGCCCTATCGCGCCGAGGCGGCGCTCCCACAAGGTCTCAGCGAGGGTTTGGTAGGGGCTGTGGGAGCTGCGCCCTCGCGGCGATGCAGCGCTTGATCAGAAGCCCTATCGCGCCGAGGCGGCGCTCCCACAAGGTCTCAGCGAGGCTTTGGTAAGGGCTGTGGGAGCTGCGCCCTCGCAGCGATGCAGCGCTTGATCAGAAGCCTATCGCGCCGAGGCGGCGCTCCCACAAGGTCTCAGCGAGGCTTTGGTAAGAGGGCTGTGGGAGCTGCGCCCTCGCAGCGATGCAGCGCTTGATCAGAAGCCTATCGCGCCGAGGCGGCGCTCCCACAAGGTCTCAGCGAGGCTTTGGTAAGGGCTGTGGGAGCTGCGCCCTCGCGGCGATGGGGCGATGCCAGAGCCCTGGAGCTTTACTTCTTCTCTGCGGCTTCATTGGGCGCTTCCTTGGCGGCCAGCTTGGGCGTCTCGGGCTTGCATTCGGCCAGAACTGCCACCTTTTGCCCGCCCAGGGCCAATGCATTTTGCGCAGCGCAGATGACCTGCTTGCGGCTGCCCCAGTCGGCGGCGGCCAGGGCTTTTTTCAGCGATTCAACCGTGGCCTCGTCGGCTTGCCCAGAAGACAGCAGGCGCAGCACACCGACCCCCAGGTGACGCTCAGGGCTGAGGCTCTTTTCCTTGGCGTAAGACGCCTCCAGATCCTTGGCGGTGACGCCGTTGCTCAAGGCGGCGCGTACCGCACTGAGCTGCTGCGACTGCAGGCGCAATGGCTCGAGCTCCTTTTGCGCGACTTGCAGGGCCTCGGTGACTTCCTCGAGCTTTTTTTCAGCAGTTTCGCCGCGCTCGGTCATGGTCTGAACCTTGGCGGTATCTGTGCCCACCTTGCCGTGCAAATGCCAGGCATAGCCCGCACCCACGGCGGCTGCGATGAAGAGGAACAGTTCCAGAAAAAGGCGTTTCATGGTGCGGTCCCGGATCAGTTGGTCGCAATTGGCCGGCCGTTTTGCGGCTGTACTGGCCGCGAGCTGATCTTGAAGGGGTACTGCATGATCTGCTCGCGCGAAATATTGATCGGCTCCTTAAACACGTAGTAGCGCATGTTCTCAGAGCAAGGCGGGACGGCCAGCGAGCCGTCGTAGGTGAAAAACTTGAGCTCGCGCGGCAGCAGGTTGGCCGGATTGAAGTTCACGCCCTCGGGTTGGACTTCAGGCCCCTCTTTGGCCGGTGCGTGGCTCCACAACTGCTTGATGCCGGGATTCTCATTGCCTTCGCGCAGCAGCACCACCACCGTCACCTGCTTGCCGGTTTTGTCGCGGTGCAACAGATGGATGCCCATGGGGAAAGACTTGCCATCGATCTGCTCACCGCTAGGGCGCTGAAAGCTCATGCTGATCAGGTCATAGGGCATGCTGTCGATGCGCATCTTGCTGCCGGGCGCCACATTGACCTGCCAGGTCTTACCGTCATTGACGATGGCCAGCGGACCCGGCCGGTAATCATGAATCAGCTCGTATTTGACGCGCAGCAGTGGCCCCGCAATGTTGATGGGCGACTGGTTACGCCCGCGTCCGCACATCGCATAGCGCTCGCCCCAGTTGTCTGGACCCAGGGGCCCTTCGTAAGCCCAGGGCGGTAGCGTGCTTGGCGCTTTGACGTCCTTTTTCTTGGCGGCCGCCTCTTCCAGGCGGCGCTCAGCGGCAGTCTTGTCGTCCGCAGCCGGCTTGGCCGAAGGTGCATCCTGGCCGCTGGCATCCTTGGCCTGGGTGTCGGGCCCGGCAGCCACCTTGGCATCGGCAGCGCCCTGTTCTGGCTTGGCCCCGGCCTCTAGGTTTTGGCAGCTCGAAAGCACCTCCACCTTTTGTCCAGCCGATGCCAAGGCATTTTGGGCTGCGCAGATCACCTGTTTGCGCGTACCCCAGTCGGCCGTATCGAGCGCCTTCCTAAAGGCATCGACCGCAGCCGGGTCGGCGCCGTCCTTGCTGAGCAGGCGCATAACCCCCAGACCCAGCTGACGCTCGGGGCTGAGCGGCCCCTTTTCCTTTTTGTAGGCGGCTTCCAGGTCACGCAGGGACTCGCCATTGGCAAACGCCGATTTGTAGGCGCTCAGCTGCTGGGCCTGCTCGCGCAGAGGTGCCAACTCGTCCTGCAATTCCTGCAGGGCTTTCTCGGACTCTGCCAACTTGGTGACAGCGCCCGCCGTCTTGGGGGTGAGTTCAGCCACCTGGGCCGCCACCCCAGCGCCAGCCTGATAGCGCATCCAGCCAAAGGCAGCGGCAGCGCCCAGGGCGATGACGAGCAGGAGGTCGAACAGGGTGCGTTTCATGGCTGAAGAAACCTATGCGGTTGACGTGAATCGGGTCGAGAAGCCAAAACTTGAGTCTGAGTTATTGTTCGCCCCGAAAGACAATGCCAGATCCAGAACTATTAACTGCTATCAGTTCTAACCGTCGTCTCCCATTGGGCAAGGCGTAGACCGCCAGAACTCCCGCAAGGGATTGGTCATGCCTCGCACACAAATTAGGGAAACTGGGGAAAACCAAGGTCACCCGATAAAGGTTCACATTTGAATCAAGCACCGCCGCGGAGCCGGCCGAAACGGAACAATCGAGAACGGCGGTTGGCAGAGTAATCACACCATTGGTGATACGTACCGTGGCCAATGCCGACGATCGCAAACCGTCAATCCATGTGCCAACCCACGACCCGTTTAGCGACGTCAGGTCGGGGGCGACGACAGCGCTGTAGGCCGTCGAAGCCGGCCGAGGGGCGGAGAAGTCGGCGGTCAAAGAAGGTAGCTGGGCTGCAGCATCAGCACTCAAGCTCAATCGGGCGACGAAGCCCTGCTCCGAAACCGAAGTCAACGCAGCAGACCCGATTCGAACATTACCCGAGACAAAGGCCTTGAGCGCGGGCGCGCTTGCGCCTCCCTGGCCGTCCTGAGTCAGAGCACCGACGTAAACAGCGGCGTCCGTGCCATTTTCCCGACGCACAACCCACCACTTCTGGTCAGAATCCAAAAAGGCAACCACATCGGGGTATGAGGGAGTCTGACTCACAGAAGCGGCGAAAAAACCGGGCTGTAGCCGCGTGTACGAAGCCTGGCCGGTGTTTCCACCCCCAGCCCCAGCCCCAGCCCCAGCCCCACCCCCGCCCCCTCCACAAGCGGCCAGCAGGCAAGCCAGAGCTGCCGCAGGCAAGGCTTTGAAAAATCGAGGCGTCAACAAAAAAGGAGTCATACTGAAATTTTAGGAGGCTGCAAGCACTGGGCCGGTGCCATTCACGCCCCGCCACCCAGGTTAAAGCGCATGGTGCCCATCTCGTCGAGCTGGCGCTGCTCGCGCAGTCGTGTGCTGGCCTTGACCTGCTGTGCGTCCTGATCGACCAGGGCCTGCATCTTCATGCGCTCGCGCTCGGCCGCCAGCAAGCGTGCTCGGGTCTGTGCGGTGATCTGCTCGACCTGGGCCTTGTCTCGCTCGACCCGGTCAATCAAGACCAGGATCTGATCGGCAAACTGGCGGCGGTTAAGCGTCTCCAGCATGCCGGTGCTCACCTCGCCGGCCTGGGGCGGCCGCAGATAGTCTTGGTGCAGCTGTTGCAAGCGCTGGGCGCTGGCCTGCAGGCTGAGCATGCGCTCGCGCAGCTGCTGCAGTTCGGCCTGGATGCGACCGACCTCCTCCTGCGCCTTATTGAGCAGCACACCCCAGCAGCTACGGACTTGATTCATGAATGGCTTTCCTTGGGTTCAATCGAATTTATCGGGCCTCAATGGCCCATCAACAAGCGGTGCAGACCTTCGCGGGTCGCGCCTTCGTTTTCGCCCAGGTGCATGTCCTGGCGCAAAAAGTTTTCCATGGCCGGCCGCAGCTGTATGGCTTCGTCCAATTCGGGGTTGCTGCCCGCCTCATAAGCGCCCACCTGAATCAGGTCTAGGTTCTGTTGGTACAGAGACCACAGGCGCCGAAAGCGGTTGGCCGTCTTGAGCTGGTCGGGCGCCAGCAGAGACTGCATCAGGCGCGAGATCGAGCCATTGAGGTCTATGGCCGGGTAGTGGGCCGCATCGGCCAGCTTGCGCGAGAGCATGACCTGTCCGTCCAGCGATGCACGCGCGATGTCCACAATCGGGTCCTGCGCATCGTCACCCTCGGCCAGCACCGTGTAAATCGCGGTGATCGAGCCATGACCGTGCCGCCCGGGGCCGGCGCGCTCGATCAAATTAGGCAGCAGCGCAAACACCGAAGGCGGATAGCCCTTGGCGGTCGGCGGCTCGCCGATGGCCAGGCCCACCTCGCGCTGCGCATGCGCCACGCGGGTCAGGCTGTCGACCAGCATCAAGACATCTTTGCCCTGATCACGAAAATACTCGGCGATCAGGTGCGTCATCTGAGCCGCTTTCAGGCGCAAGACCGGCGAGACGTTAGCCGGCGATGCCACCACCACCGCCTTGGCCAGACCTTCCGGGCCCAGGGTTTCCTGGATGAAGGCCTGCACCTCCCGGCCGCGCTCACCGATCAGGCCGATAACCACCACATCGGCCTCGGTAAATCGGGTCAGCATGCCCAGCAGCACACTCTTGCCGACGCCCGAGCCGGCCACCAGGCCGATGCGCTGCCCACGGCCCAGGGTCAGCAAGCCGTTGATGGCCTTAACGCCGACGTCCAGCACCTTGTTGATCGGGCCACGCTCCATGGGATTGACCGGCAGGCCATGCATGGACAAACGGGTATCGCACTTGGGCGCAGGCAGGCCGTCAAGCGGCTCGCCGCGGCCATTGATCACCCGGCCCAGCAACTCATGGCCCAAGCAAACCTGGCCAGCGCCGGGCATGATGCGCACCGACGCGCCCGGGCCTATGCCCACAGGATCGGTAAAGGGCATCAGGAACAGAGTCTTGTCCTGAAAGCCGACCACCTCGGCCTCAATACGCTGGCCATCACGGCCCATCACCTCGCAGCAGGTGCCGATCGGCGCCATGATGCCGCGCGCCTCCAGCCGCAGGCCAACCAGCCGCACCAGGGTACCGCAACGCTCAGGCCGGGGCGCACGAATGGTGGCCAGGCTGCGTTCGACGTCTTCGGCAAAATCGATCATGGTGTTATGGGTGGGTGAGGGAAACAGCCGGTTTTAATGAGGCATGTGGGAGCCGCGCTGGGATGAGGCATGTGGGAGCCGCGCCGGGATGAAGGGTGTGGGAGCTGCGCCCTCGCGGCGATGCGGCCTCTGATCGGGCGCTGCATCGCGCCGAGGCGGCGCTCCCACAGGACAGTGAAAGCTGCGCCCAGATGAGGCATCTGAAAGCCGCGCCGGGATGAGGGGTGTGGGAGCCGCGCCCTCGCGGCGATGCGGCCTCTGATCGGGCGCTGCATCGCGCCGAGGCGGCGCTCCCACAGGATAGTGAAAGCTGCGCCCAGATGAGGGGTGTGGGAGCCGCGCCCTCGCGGCGATGCGGCCTCTGATCGGGCGCTGCATCGCGCCGAGGCGGCGCTCCCACAGGACAGTGAAAGCCGCGCCCAGATGAGGCATGTGGGAGCTGTGCCGAGATGAGGGGTGTGGGAGCCGCGCCCTCGCGGCGATGCGGCCTCTGATCGAGCGCTGCATCGCGCCGAGGCGGCGCTCCCACAGGATAGTGAAAGCTGCGCCCAGATGAGGCATGTGAAAGCCGCGCCGAGATGAGGGGTGTGGGAGCCGCGCCCTCGCGGCGATCCGGCCTCTGATCGGGCGCTGCATCGCGCCGGGGCGGCGCTCCCACAATAGGCGCTCCCACACGAGGCGCTCCCACAAGAGGCACCCCCACATGAGGCGCTCCCAAAATTGAGGCATTCACAAATCGGGCTTGCACAACTCATGGGGCCGAATCCGGGTCTGGCTCATGCAGCTCGGGGCTGGGCAAAGCCGATTCGGGATCTACCGTCTCGACAGTGGAGGCCTGCGCATCGATCACCGGGCCAAAGCGGCTGCTGCGTGGCGTCGGCGCCATGCGAGGCTGGGCATCGAGCACCTGGGTCACCTCAGCCCGCCGCGCGGCGACGCGATCGCTGCGCATGGCCGACTGCTCACTGGCCCGCGCAGGAGAAACCAAGAGCTGACGCGCCAGCGCGTCCAGTCGGTGTTCAATCAAGTCAGACACCACCGCGTCACTCGCGCTGGCCCTGACGCTGCCTGGGATGAGTGCGGCATTGGCCTGCAATATCCAGCTTGGGGCTGACTTAGCCGAATCGCTGGCGTCAGCGCCTTCGGGGTGCGAAGACTTTATCAAGGCCTGCATGGCTGCGAGGTCGTCCGGATGAAGCTCTACCACCACCTGAGAGCCGCGCTGGGCGTCGAGCTCTTCTACGCAGCGCCGCACCAGCCTTTCGATGGCCTGGGGCGACACCGACAATTCGCCAATCACCAGTTGCTCAGCTAAATGCAGGGCCAGCCGCTTGAGAGGCTCGTACATGCGCTCGCTGGACTGGGTCAATTCCAGTACCCCGCGCTCGAGCGATTCGACCCTTGCGACGGTTTCCTGTTGCCGGCGGCCGGCTTCGCTGCGGGCCTGATCCAGCGCCTCGCGCAAGCCGTGCTGCTTGCCCTGCTCATAGGCTTCGAGCCGGGCCTGCTCCAGGTCCTCCTGGCTGAAAAGTCCGCTGGCTTGGGCAGGCGCGTCGACCGGGGCCGGCAGCGCCAGGGCTGCTTCGGCCAACGAGGCGTCGTCGGCGCCCGTAGGCTCCACCGGCTCTTCTTGCGTCTCAGGCGGTATCAAAGAAGGCACCGAAAACCGGGCCACCTTGCCTGAGCGCCAAGCCTGGGGCTGGAACGCCGTGCCAGCACCGCCGCCACGCTGAAAGTCAGCGGACTGCCAGACCCGAGCGGTACGCTCAGGCGTACGGTCCTTGCGCAGTACATCAGACAAAATCGGCGCCTCCACCGAGCATCAGCTCGCCCGCATCGGCCAGCTTGCGTGCGGTCCGCATGATCTTTTTTTGCGCCTCTTCCACGTCGGTGATGCGCATCGGACCTTTGGCCTCCATATCGTCCTTGAACATGCTGCGCGCACGCTCGGACATATTGCCGAAGAATTTATCCTTCACCGCCTCGGTCGCGCCCTTGAGCGCGATCATCAATTGGTCAGTATCGACATTGCGCATCAACAGCTGTATGCCACGGTTCTCCATGGTGGTCAGGTTCTCGAACGTGTACATATTGTCCTGAATGCGCAGCGTCAGATCCGGATCGAGCTTGTTCAGACCCAAAATCACCGACGCCTCCAGCTCGGTCTTAGTCAGGTTCATGATGCGTGCCGCAGCTTTGACGCCCCCAAAACTCGAGGACTTGCTCGACGAGTTGTTGGAGAACTGCTTCTTCATGATGGCTTCAAGCTCGGTCATCGCAGACGGCTGCACCGTATCGAGGCTGGCCACCCGCTGCATGATCTCTGGCCGTGCCTCATCGGGCAGGTAGGTCAGCACATCGGCCGCCACCTGGTGCTCGAGCACCGACAAAATGATGGCAATGACCTGCGGGTGCTCACCGTAGATCATGTCGGCGATAGAGCGCGGGTCCATCCAGGACAAAATCTCCAGGCCCTTGGTGCTCTGGCCCGGCATGATCCGGTTGAGCACCGACGCGGCTTTGTCGTCACCAAGAGCTCGCTTGAGCACTTTCTCCACATAGTCGGTCGTGCCCAAGCCCAGATTCGTCTGTTTCTTGATGGTCAGCACGAATTCGTCGAGCACCGAGTTGACCGCCTCTTGGGAAAGATCGACCACCAACACCATGGCGGCGCCCAACGCCTGAACCTCCTTGGGGTTGAGGTAGCGGATGATCTCGGCCGCCTGCTGCTCGCCGAGCAGCAACATCAGCACGGCAGCGCGCTGGGTGCCGCTGAGCTGCGACATCTCCCTTTCAAGCGCCAACTGCAGTTCCTGGGCCTTGGCATCTTTCACTTCGTCAGCCATAAGAGTCTCCGCTGTGGGCAGGCTTTAGCCGGCCTTGATCATGTTCTTGAGCACGCCCGCCACCCGCGCCGAATCTTCGGCGACGATCATGCGAACCAGCGCCACCTTGTCGTCATAGGAGTTGGCAGTGTCCAGCATTTCCATCGAGATGGTCGACTTCTTGGGTTTGAGCTTGGCCTTGAGCTGCTCCAGGGTCTCGCCCTCGCCCAACTGGATGGCGTTGATTTCATCCGGCGTGAGCTCCCCGTCGGCCATCGGCTTGGCCAGGGCCAGGGCGGCGGCCTCCTGCGCCTCTTTCTCACTGTTGATGGAGTGCATCACAGCCGGGCGCACCACCAGCAGCAGGAAGGCGACGAAGGCCAGGCCCAGCAAGCCGCTCTTGAGGTTACTCATCACGCTCTCGTCCTTGTACCAGGGGATGCTGTAATCGGGCTGAACCTCGGGCTCGAATTTGGCTGCCATCACCGTGACCACATCACCTCTGGCCTCGTTGTAGCCAACCACGCTTCGCACCAGATTTTGCATGCGCTCCAACTCCTCGGGCTTGTACGGGTTGGGTTGGGGTTCGGGCGACTCGCCCTTGTCGTTCTTGGGGCCTACGATAGGCGCCCGCTCATTGATGATGACGGCCACCGTCAGACGCTCAACGGTACCGGTGGCGCTGCGCACATGGCGCACCGAGCGGTCGAGCTCGTAATTGCGGCTCTGGCGCTGCGAGGTCACATTGCGCTCCTGGCCACCGGTCGGGGTGCTGGCCGAACTGTTGGTCGATATGGTGGGTGCGGCCGGCGCTGTATTGGACAGTGCGCCGGGAACGCCCATCGCGTCCTTGGATGCATTTCGTTCCTCAGCCAGTACCTCGGAGCGGGTCCTGGGGCCTTTGTCGCGGTTATCAAAGGCTTCGGTCGTGGTATCTGACTGGCTGAAATCCAGCGACAGGTTCACCTGCGAGCGCACGTTGGCTTCACCGGCCATGGGGGCGAGCAGATCATTGACCCGCTGCCTGAGCAAATCTTCCATCTTGCTTTTGTGATCGGCCTGGGCCGAGGTCAGGCCCAAGGGCTTGAGGTCGGCCGATTCGGTGATCAGTTTTCCTTGGTTGTCCACCACGGACACATGCTCAGGGGTGAGCAGCGGCACGCTCGAGGCCACCAGATTTACGATGGCCTGCACTTGCTGCGGCGTCATGATGCGGCCTGGATGCGGCGTAACCACTACCGAGGCCTTGGGCGGGGTGCGATCGCGCACAAAGGCCGACTGCTTGGGCATGGCCAAATGCACGCGGGCGGTCTGCACCGCCTGAATGGCCATGATGCTGCGCGCCAGCTCCTGCTCCATCGCGGCCACGTAGCGCACCTGCTCCATGAATTGGCTGGTGGTCATGGCCGACTGGTCCTTGAGCGATTCCAGACCGGTCGGTGCCGACTTGGGGATGCCCTTGGACGCCAGGAGTATGCGGGCCTCATGAAAGCGCTGGCTGGGCACCGTCACCTGGCCGGTGGCGGGGTCGAGCACCGGCTTGAAGTCAGTGCCCTTGAGGGCTTCCATCGCGGCCTGAGTGTCAGACTCACTCATGCCGGCGCTGATGGAACGATAAGTCGGCGCGTTGATGGCCAGATACATGGCCACAAACAGCATGATGATGACCGCGACGATCAGGAAGGGCAAAGCCTTCTTGACCGCCGGCTGATCGACCACCTGGCGCAGCGGACCGAAAGGACCATCCGTAGCGAATAGTCGCCCGGCCAAGCCGGGCCGGGCGGCAGATACGTCAGCGGCGGGCGCATTGGGCCCGGTGGTGGTCAGGGCGCCGCCTGTGGCTGCGGGCGCGGCCATGCCGGGCATGGGTGCGGTAGCGGTTGCAGAAGTGGCCATGGTCAGTGATCTTTTCAGCGTGTGTCAGTGGCAAGCAGAGCTCACACCGGCATATTGAGAATTTCTTCGTAGGCCTTGAGCACCTTGTTGCGGACCTGCAAGGTCGCCTCAAAACTCAGGGAAGACTTTTGCATGGCCAGCACCACGTCGGTCAGCGGCACTTCCTCGCCGCGCTCGTAGGCTTCGGACATGGAGCGCGACTTGGTCTGCGCCTCGTTGACCTGGTTGAGCAGCGCCTTGACCGAGTCGCCGAAGTCGGCTTTGGGTATTGCCGGCGTCTCCAGCGCCTGAGCGCCACCGGCCGCTTGCGTCTGATGGGCGCGCAGCGTGGCCAGCATGGACTGGATATTGGCATTGGATGTGACTTTTTCGATCATGGCATGCTCCGGTGATCAGGCCTCGAGCGCCAGGCCGCTCTCGCGCAACCTGGCAATCTTGTAGCGCAGGGTGCGTGGGCTGATGCCCAGCTTGCGGGCTGCGTCCATGCGGCTGAGCGTGCTCTGTATGGCCGACAGGATCAGCTGGTGTTCATTGATCTGCACCGCCTGCTGCAAGCTGGCCGGCTCAGTCGCTGCTTCGGCCGCTTGAGGGCTGGCTGCACTGGGCTGCCAGGGCGCAGACTGCGGCTCAAAAGCCGCCGGCCGTGCGGCCATGCCGCCGTCGCTGTAGGTAGAAGGGGTAGAGGGCTGGGACGGAGCTGCTGCTTGGGCCGGCATCATTTCAGGGGCCGAGGGCACCTGCAACTCGGCTGGCTCGTCAAACATCAGGTGGGCTGGGGTAATGACCTCACCGGTGCACAACACCACCGCGCGCAGCACCACGTTCTCGAGTTCGCGCACATTGCCCGGCCAGCGATGGGCCTGCAGGCAAGCCTGTGCTTCGGGGCTGACCGCCAGCACCCGCCCGTCCTGGGCGTGGCGAGCCAGCAGGCGTGCCACCAGGGGCAAGATATCACCGGGCCGGTCGCGCAGCGGCGGCACGCGCAGCTTGAAGGTCGAGAGCCGAAAGTAAAGGTCTTCGCGAAACTCGCGTTGGGCCATGGCCACCCGCAAATCCTTGTTGGTCGCAGCCAGCACCCGCACATCGAGCTCAATCGCGCGCTCGCCGCCCAGGCGCACCAGCTGGCGCTCCTGCAACACACGCAGCAGCTTGGTCTGCAGATGCATGGGCATTTCGGCAATTTCGTCCAGGAAGATGGTGCCGCCTTGGGCCTGC
>Ga0164292_10004748_pt1 | contig 11066 bp, 13 predicted proteins | sample GEODES117metaG_FD_111486 | JGI IMG/M metagenome (GOLD analysis project Ga0164292, IMG submission 111486) | Eutrophic lake water microbial communities from Lake Mendota, Wisconsin, USA - GEODES117 metaG | ecosystem: Environmental > Aquatic > Freshwater > Lake | place: USA: Lake Mendota... | reverse complement strand
TGCCTGGTAGTCGCGAATGGTTTGTGCGATCTCTTCACGAGTATTCATCACAAATGGCCCATGCTGCACCACTGGTTCACCAATAGGCTTCGCTTCTAGCATAAGAAATTCAATTGTTCCTGAGGCTTTGATCTGCAGCTGAACAGATGGATCAACAAACACTGCACGTTTACCGTTAATTGACTGTCCATTGATCGATGCACCTTGCCCCTCAAAGAAATACAATGAGCGCTCAACACCCTTCTTGGCCGGATATTCAAACAATCCATCTTTCGCCATTTTTACTAATAAGATATTCACTTGATTCGACGAATCAGCAGCCCAACTATTTTTGGGTGCTTCAAAAAACTTCACATCATTAAACTCACCGCTAATAATACTGACTTCGACATTATCTTTTTTTACACGCGGAATCTTATTCGCCCAAAGCATTTTAAAGTCCGCCGGGACCATCTTATTTTTCTTAGGTAGATTCAACCAAATCTGAAAAAGCTCGAGCGTATTCTCTTTGTCCTTATGAAGCAGTGGGAACATCTCCGAATGCTGGACGCCTGAACCGGCGGTCATCCACTGCACATCCCCTTCGCCGTAGCGACCAGCAGCGCCAAGTGAGTCTGCGTGATCGGCATAGCCGCGTCTCACGATGGTGATAGTCTCAAATCCACGGTGAGGATGAACTGGGAAGCCAGGAATTTCTGTTCCGTGATATAAACGAAATCCATCCTTTTCTTGAAAGTCCGAGCCCATCTGGCGACCAGCAAAATGCTTCGCCTCAAGTCCTAATTTAGCATTACCAGCGGGGTATCGATCTAAGTGATGAGCACAAAACAAAAAAGGCTCTTGTGTTGGCCAATGTAAATCAATAGGAGCGGAGTGCTTGATCATAGATTTTCCCTGCAAAGATTTAGGCATCAGCTTACTCATCGCCCAGGACGTCAACGGTGCAAGTGTGAGCAAGCTTAAAAGATCGCGTCGTTTCATGGAAACACTATATCCCAATCCACTGATTCAGACTACGCGCATCCATCGCACCGGCCTGACGTTTTATTTCGCGGCCTCCTTCAAAGACGATGGTACATGGGATTCCTCGAATACCCAGCTGAGCAGAGAGTTGTTGCTCCGTTTCGGTGTTAACTTTCACAAATACCGCTTTCGTATTTTCTACCGAGGCCTTCTCAAACTCTGGTCCATAACTGCGACATGGTCCACACCACGAAGCCCAAAAATCGACTACCACTGGCCCAGTGGCATTCTTCAATATTTTTTGCAAATCACCCGCAGTCGCATGTGATACAAGACCATGCAACTCAAGTGGCTTTTGGCATTTTCCACATACCGCCTCGCCCTTAAGCGCTCTCGCGCGCTCGACTTTATTAACAGCATGACAGTGGGAACAAGTAGCAAACGTATGTGACATAGGAGACCTCCGTTCATGCAATATGGGAGCGATTCAAAAGGAGTCAAGGTCACCTAAAAGTGCGTGACACCTTTTGGTGGGGTTAAGACTTAGAATTGAGTTGGCCACAGGCGGCGAGGATATCGTGGCCTTTAGTGAAGCGCACCAGATTGGGAACACCCAGAGCATCGAGCTGCTTTTTAAATGAATGGACATCCACTTCAGTGGGACGCTCATATTTTGCTCCCGGGAAAGGATTGAAGGGAATGATATTCACAAAGGCATGGAGATCTTTTAATGCAAGAGCTAGTCCCTGCACATCTTCATCCGAATCATTAAATCCACGTGCGAGAAGATATTCAAAAATAATATAGCGCTTAGTATTTTTTGGAATACTTTTAACCGCAGCTAAAACTTGTTCGAGTGGATACTTATTATTAATAGGAATAAGTTCACTGCGCTTTTGAGAATCTGTGGCATGCAAAGAAAGCGCAATATTTACATCCGGCATTTCATCACGCCACCGTAAAAGTCCAGGGAGATAACCTGCGGTTGAAATCGTAATTTTGTCTTGCCCCAAACATAGTCCATGCTGAGAAATAAAAATCTCCACTGCACGCCTAACCGAATCGAAGTTATGGAGCGGCTCGCCCTGGCCCATGAATACAATAGTAGCGATTTGATTATCTGTCGGTCGATGCTGATTGAGCCAAGCTTCAGCCGCCAAGAACTGACCGACAATTTCATGAGTCTCTAGATGGCGCTCAAGACCTTGCAGACCGGTGTGACAAAAACTGCACTTCATGGCGCAGCCGACTTGCGATGAGAGACAAATACCATATTTTTTATTCGATGGGATCAGCACCGTTTCGACTTTCTTGCCATCAGCGAGGCGAAAGAGAAACTTTACTGTGCGATCATCTTCTGAAACTTGTACGACATCTATCTCAGGTAATGCAAAGCTGAGATTTTTTTTGATAAAGTCTTGAGTCGACTTGGCGAGGTCTTCTGTACACATTTCAAGATGGCGCTTCTTGTAATGCCAATTAAATAAACGATTAGGACCAGACTCAGGAAGACCGTGAGACACAAAAAGTGTCTTAAGGTCTGCCAAAGTGTATTGAAAGAAGTTCAATGGCTACTTCACACGCTTAAGCGTATTTTTTCCGTGTGATCAAAAATGCGTGACTGGCCTTTGATTTTGAGCTGAGTATTTTCGTCGTATGAGAAAGTGTCTTCATCGATCAATTCAAACTTCACATCGTAGCGCACGGTTTGGAATTCTTCATCTAAGAAAGGATTCGAACAAACGCCGTAGGTTTTTGAGCCAAGCGTAGCTGAAACTGTAAACTCAGTGCTGTCTTGTTCAGCATCACCACCAGCATTAACGGCAATACCACGAGGAACGATAAAACTTTTCATCACCTGGCGTCGCGCCTTATCCCAAATGAAATAACCGACTTCTTCATGGAAATGACCATCATCTGGGCCATGCTTTCCTTCTTCCCAGGCCTTGGTGTGATAACGAAGAGCATAAAGTACTTGTTCGTGGTTATTCACATCGCCAATTGGCTCAAAAATCATGGTTTGACGAAATTTAGTGTTCTCCGTTTTGCGATCAGTATCGGGCGCTTGGTTTTCGCCAGTCAGTCCTTCACTCTCCCACGTGCCAATATAAAAACGCAAAGGACCGTAATTAATGTCTTCCATAAATACTACCTGTTTTAAGTTTGTAGAAATCTTAAACTTGCAGGCTTTAGCAGTAAAGCTCTTTGGATTGTGCTATATTCCAATTAATAACAAAGGGCACTTATGACAGACGTTCGTCCCGGTTTACGTATTCTTTTAGGTCTCTTTCTGGCTTCTGCAGGTATCAGTCACTTGACCTGGTCAAGAACTGAATTCCTTGCTCAAGTGCCTCGCTGGCTGCCTATCGATGCTGATTTTGTCGTCCTTTCTTCGGGTGTAGTTGAAATCTTGCTCGGTATTGGACTCATCTTTTTGACCAAACATGCTTTGCTGATGGGAAAGATCACCGCTCTCTTTTTTATTGCTATTTTTCCCGGCAACATCAATCAGTATATTCATCAAATTGATGCTTTCGGACTCAACACAGATTCCGCGCGCTTTATCCGTCTTTTCTTCCAACCCTTGCTCGTTTTATGGGCCTTGTGGTCGACAGGTAACTGGAAGAGAGTGAAAAAAGATAACTAGCTTTCAACACACTCTCTCCACAATCCCTAGAATATTAAAATCCAAGAGTTTGTTAAGATGGTTTTAGGAAGAAAGAAGAGGAACTCGAAAGAGGGAATCAGAAATCCTCCCAAAACGGTTCACTTCGGTGACCCGCTTTTTTTTTACTTGAGCCTTCTAAAGGGTCGAAAGCGTACATCCAAACTATGAGCGTAACTCGCTCCCAATAAATCCCGCATCTTAAATTCATCACCTATTAGAATTGAAAAATTATCTTTTATTTCTTCAATTTCTAATTCACGAAGTCTCCAAGGTTCGTGCTCTACGATACCAACTAAGTTCTGGCTGCCTCGCATGGTGTATAAGGCATAACGTTCGGTTAAAAACAAATCAAGCTCAGAGGAAGGCTTTTCTCCTCTCACCCGCGCTTTTATTTCAAACTGGGGTGAACGAAATTGATAAAAATCTTTATGCTTAAAACCAAGCTTTACCCAGCGATAAGGCAGCGAAAAAAACCACCGTGCGATCAAGACGCCAGGTAAATGATTTGAATCGAGCGTAAAGAAATAAACCGCCGGTCTGCCGTTCACCTTTACGTAAGTTCGAAGATTGAGTTCTAAAAGTTTAGCTAGCCCAGGAATGGGAAAAAGAAATGGGAAACGAATTCTTCCCATCACAAAGGGGACAATACTCACGATCGCATCGCCCTGGTAAAGATCAAGGGGAAATGGAGTGATCTCTTGAAGTTTTTTGGCATCAACTTTGTAATGCAAAAAAACCACCTCACTCCAGCGCTGAGAAATAATCCATCCCTTCTCCTGTAGACTGAGCGCCCAGAAGAAGAGCACAGGTTGAAAAAATGTCCGGATCCACATCAGCAGCGTCAGATCAATTTCACCGACTTTAATATCCTTAAGACTGATATAAACATGGATCGGAATGAGTGCCAAAAACCACAGCGCGCTCCCCTTCGCTGCGAGATCGCGCCACTTACGAGTGAGAAGTCCAAGAGCAAGAAGTATTTCCAGAACACCGGCAGCGATATTGATAGCAAGCTTCTCTTCAAATGGTATCGCCTGATTAAATAAATCAGGTCGCACGAGGTGCAGGACACCTGCTAAAAATAAAATTCCGGCCAGTAAGAAGCGCGATAGCATGAGTTGATAATAGCTCAAACGGTTCTGACTTACATCACTGTCTAGGCCTTGAATGATTTTCTTCTAGATAGATTCAGGTAAATTATACCTATGAATTCCATCTACTGGCTGCGCCATGATCTGCGGCTCCATGATAATCCTGCGCTCACTCATCTGACTGACTCCAGTTCGCACTGTGCTTTTGTCTTTAGTACTTTCCAAACGCTCAAATCGGCCAGCAAGGTTCGTAAGAATTTCTACGCAGAGGCGCTAAATGATTTGCAAACTCGACTCAAACTAGTTGGCCATGAGCTTTTGATTACGGAGCAACCTTTTCATCAATTCCTGCAGCAAATTATCCGCCAACAAAAAATTAATGCCATCTACTTTACGCAAGCACACGCCTTCGATGAACGCCAAGAAGAAAAGACGCTTGAGAACTTGTGCCAAAATCACTCCATTGATCTGCGAGGCTTTGACCAAGGAACTCTGTTTGCTGAAACATCTCTACCTTTTCCTTTACAGCAAATGCCTTTTATCTTTACTGATTTTCGTAAAAAGCTTGAGGCCAGTCTCCCAGAAATATCGCTGATATCTGCTCCTCAAAAATGGCCCAAACCGCTTCCTATCTCGATTCCAACAATGACTCTAAGCTTACACACACCTCATTCGCATTTTAAGGGTGGAGAAACTCATGGACTTGAGCATCTAGAGAAATACATCTGGCAAAATCAATCCATTAAAACCTACAAAGAAACGCGCAACAATCTGATTGCCTTTGAGGACTCCACCAAACTCTCACCATGGCTCAATGCGGGCTGTCTCTCGGCACGCTATGTGATGAATGAAGTCAAAAGATACGAAAGCGAGATTTGTCAGAACGAATCCACTTACTGGGTCTTCTTTGAACTCTTATGGCGAGATTATTTTAAATTTTTCTCGCGTAAATTTGCTCAGAAAATTTTTCTTCCCCAAGGGCTGACTCCAGGACATTCCCCTAATGCCAATGACGTCGAGGCTTTCCAAATATGGTGCCAGGGCCTCACCCCCGAACCTTTTATAAACGCCAACATGCTGGAGCTTAACAAAACCGGCTGGATGTCGAATCGCGGTCGACAAAATGTCGCCAGCTATTTGATTCACGACTTAGGTGTGAATTGGACTTGGGGAGCACGCTACTTTGAAGAAAAGCTCATCGATTATGATCCAGACCTCAACTGGGGAAACTGGCTTTATCTCTCCGGCAGAGGCCCAGACCCCCGCTCCCGTAAGTTTAATACCGCCAAACAAGCGGCGACCTATGATCCTGATGGTGAATATCAGCGCTCCATGCTAAAGTGAGACTTCAGTAAACACTAGCGAGGAGAGCAAGATGGCCCGTGGAGAAGGTGGACAAGATAAAGGTAAAGCGAAAGGGAAACCCAAGCTAACCACTAAGCAGAAGCAAGATAAGAAAAAAGAGAAAGCGAAAAACAAAGTTAAGTAGTTTTAAAAAAGGGTCACTTAGGTGGCCCTTTTTTTTAGTTCACGACTCGAGTCTTAATAGAGCGAGCAAGTTTTGAAATATCATTGGCCAATGATGGAGCGTACTGCGAATCCACATCCATTACCAGATAACCAATTTTATCATCCGTTGAAAGAAACTGTGCTTCGATATTGGCGCCGGCCTTAGAGATAAGTCCGTTGATCTCACCCAACACACCAGGTTCGTTACGATGAACATTTAGAATTCGATTAGTGCCCGTCTTGAGTGGTAAATCGACATTGGGAAAATTAACTGCACCTTGAGATGAACCGATGGATAAACAGCGGCGCAAACTTTCCGAGACTTCGAGACCAATATTTTTTTGTGCCTCTTCAGTGCTGCCCCCGATATGGGGAGTTAGGATCACGTTGGGAAGATTCTGTAGCGGCGAGACGAATTTGTCTTTATTAGACGAAGGCTCAGCCGGAAACACATCCACCGCACAACCTGCGATATGTCCTTCTTTTAAAGCAGCCACCAAGGCATCAATCACAACGACTGTGCCGCGACTGGCGTTAATGAGAAAACTACCTTTCTTCATGCGAGCTAATTCTTTTTTACCAATCAGATTCATGGTCTCAGCAACTTCCGGGACATGTAGGGTCACGAAATCTGACTTTTCTAAAAGTTCATTTAAACTTGCAGCTGAATAAGCATTGCCCAGGGGAAGTTTTTTTGTGACGTCGTAAAAAATGACTTTCAAGCCGAGTGCTTCCGCTAGAATACTGACCTGGGCCCCGATGTGACCGTAACCGACAATCCCTAACGTCTTGCCTCTCACTTCACGTGATCCATCCGCCGATTTCATCCACTCGCCTAAGTGGGCCTTTATGTTGCGATCACCTAACTGACGAGAAAGCGCAATCATTTCAGCGATCACAAGCTCTGCGACCGAACGTGTGTTGGAGTGAGGAGCATTAAAGACCGCCACACCATGATTCTTCGCACTGGCGAGATCGACTTGATTGGTACCGATACAAAAACAACCAATGGTGACTAAATCTTTACCGGCCGTTTTTAAGACACGATCAGTGATCTCGGTTTTAGAGCGAATGCCGATGGCAGAATATTTTGGAATCAGACTGATCAGTTCATTTTCATCCGGCGCATAAGTGAGGAGATCCACTTCATATCCCGCCTGCTCAAGTTCGGCCTTGGCGATGGGGTGGATATTTTCAACGAGAAGCACGCGAAATTTTGTTTGAGTCATATCCCTTATTTATCCCACTGGGTCTTTGGATTCGCTAGCTTCACGATGAAAAAACTTACAGCTCCCACTTTTTTCCGACCATTTTTATCGGAAAAGATAGATGAAACCTCTACAAAATCCAAGTTTAGTGAACTTAGCGAACCCTGTAGTGCTACAAAACACCTCATTTAAGGAGGACTTATGGCCATATTTAAACTGTTAGTCGTTTTTGTCTTCATGATCACTGCCGCACAGGCGCAAAGCCTTAGTGGCCTTTCTTTACTGGATAAAGATGTCACGATCACTCGCTTCGGAAAAATCCGTTATCGTGCTCCACTGACCGGCAGCGTGGGAAGTCCTATTGTTCTCATTCATGGAGTCTATGGCGGGGCCTCTCATCGCACTTTCCGTCAATTGCTGCCATTACTCGATCAAGCGAAAAAACCTGTTTATATTTTAGATCTACCCGGTACTGGGGAGAGCGATAAACCTCGCAAACGTTATAGTATTGAGGATCTTGATCAATTTGTTGAAATCTTTTTAGCTGAAGTGGTAAAGGAGCGCTCTACAGTCGTGACAGAATCCCTGACGGGCACGGCAGGCCTAAAAGTTGCTGGCGAGCGTCCTGATCTGATTCGTCGTCTCGTTCTGCTCTCACCTACTGGCATCAACAGTTTGGCCACTCCCCCTTCACAGCGTGAAGAGCGTCTTTTTGAACGTTTGTGGAATGACGATAATGCCTTATTGGCCTTTTATGACAATCTCTTGAACGATAATTCTCTTCGCTTTTTCTTAAAGTTTGCCTTCTTTAACGATGCCATTATTGATGAAGCGTTGTTGGATGACTATCGCGCGATGAAACCTAATATTGACCAGCGTTTTATCTCTCTCTCATTTGTGGGAGGACAATTTTATCGTTCATTTGAAGAATCTTCACGCAATATCTTTATTCCTGTATTAGGCATTTTTGGAGCGAACTACGAAAATTTCCAAGAGACACTGCCTAGCACCGCTGCTGATTTCCGCGCTATCCGCCCGGAGTTTGAGTATGTAGAAATCCCAAATTGCGGCAGCTCTGTTCAGCGCGAACAACCCGCTGCTGTTGCCAGAGAAATTCTTATCTTCGAAGAAGACTAAAAGCTATTTCACGACATGGTGACGCCAGAAGGCATCACCATGTCTGCTCTCACAACCTTTTTATTGTAAATTCATAACGTATTTTAAAATATCACTCATGGTGATAATACCCGCCAATTCGTGCTTAAAATTAACAATAGGAAGAGCGTTGATTCGTTCATCCAGCATGACATGGGCAATTTCTTGAATGCGAGTTGACTCAAGAGCAACGATTACTTGGGGCTTCATCATAAGTGAGATTTTTTTATCACTCTCGACGTGTAACATCTCTCGCTCACTGATCATTCCCACCAATCCTTGCTGATCCACCACTGGCAACTGGCGAAATCCCATCCGCAACATGATCTCACTTGCATGATGAAGCATTTGTTCAGAAGTCACAGTAAAGAGTGGTGCACTCATAATATCTCGAGCATAAACTTTGGGATGCAGATCTTGATGGATTTTTTCTTGATGACGATAGGCCTTAACAGAAGCCGACTTGCGCCCAGTCGGCTTTTCGACGGGAACCTGCAGGCGTTGCAATTCTTCGGCAAACTGTCCCTCTTGCGCAGACAAAGTACCAGGAGTCGCTTCGAATGTCGGCGCGACCCGGTACACATAGGGTGAGAAGCGACCTTGCAGCGAGACTAAAAAACTCATTGTTCACTCAACATTAGAGTCGCAGCGAAGGGATAACCAAATTAATAGGGCGATCCAGCTCTTTTGCATCGAGTTCAATCAAGTAGTGCAAAAAATCATCTGTCGTGACAATCCCTTTTGGACGATTCTCAAATGAAGTAATAACTAAAGCAGAGAGTTTATCTTGCAACATCAAGCGCGCTGCCGTTTTGATGGGAGTACCTTCTCCAATCGCCTGAACCGGCCAGCTCATGACATCTTCCACTATTTCCCGAGAATCAAAACAATAAGTCTCCTCACCTACTCCACTTTTTTCCCGAATCATGATTCGTTGAAAATCGCGCTCACTCATAATACCCACTAACTTACCTTGGCCATCGACAACCGGAAGGTGGCGCACGTGATACTGCTTAAGTTTTCGATAAGCCGATTCGACACTATCAGTTACAAAGACAGTATGGGGATGAGAGGTCATAATATCGTGGACACTTTTGCTCATACGTATTCACTCCTTGATCCAATTAACCTGGACCTTTAAATCCAGGTTACGCTGCATAAAGACGGTAAAACAGAAGCTAGATCAGCTCGCCAGTTGATTTTCATCATGCTTTGAGTGCAAAATCTCTATATGAAACTTAAAATTGTTCTCATGCTCTTTGTGACGATCAGAGCTTCAGTGGCGGCGGATTTACTGCAAGACCACTGTAACAAAAGACAGGGCATCATGGTCGACACTTTCACCTGCCCTCGAACCAAACTCAAATTGAATTGGAATTTCTGTTTAGCGAAAACCGCTAAGGATGAACCGATCTTCTTCGATGGATGTACCGGTCCATCCGGTGGCCACGCAGCTCTCTTTTATCCGGCCTGTATTCAACATGACCTCTGCTATCACCATGAACCACTTACAAGCGGCCTCTCACAAAAAGACTGTGATCAGCAATTTTTAAAGCAGGCGCTCGCCAGCTGCTCAGATTCACCGAAACAAAAAAACTGTCAAAAATGGGCGCGCACCATGTTCTACGCTCTTCGTACTGGCGGTGTCGTGGCGTTTAATTGCTCAAAGTCTAAAGCTGATTATAAGTAGAACCCAAAATTTCTTCTGGAGTCAGATAGATTCGCTTTTTACGCGCCAATTCTTTTGGTGTGAGCCATTGATAGAGCCACTCACGATAACCAGCGAGTCCGCTATGCAGGCCCTTCTCAAGCACCTTATGATCAGTCTCACGCTCATAGCGCGTTTTGCGTTTCATCGATGTAGAATAATGCACCCCAAAGCGAGCAATCTTGAACGACGACCAGCCAGTGTAATCCTTAATATGCTCCAACTCATGCACAAGGATGGCCGTGAGCGCCTCTTCTGGTGGAGGGCAATCAAGCAATTTCAAATTAAGATCAATCACGTAGCGACGCTTGTGACCTCGCCCCAAGAGCGTTCTGATTTTGGGCTGGGCCTGCAGAAAATACTCATCCGAGCGGAAAGTCGATACTTCAATTTTCAGATTACTTAATTCAGGAAAATAGAGATCTCTTGAGCTTTGCACCATCGCCTTAAACTGCTCAATAGTCATAGGGGGCAGACATCCCTCAGAAGAGGAACCCCACGCCGAAAATGACAGCATCGTTATGAGTAAAAAGAGAGTCTTGAGCATGAGCTGATTATGCTGTGTTTTTTCGTCCAAGTTGCCCAGAGAAGTAATATTTATAGGGCCTAGCGCCCTTCTTCCGCCAAAAGGTGTCACTCACCTTTTGGCATAGCATCTCTCAAAAAAATTCCACCGACAATCTTGACGCTCAAAAAATCGTGCCCATGCTAAACCTACGACGCTCCGATGAGGGAGCTTAAAACATAGGAGGTTTTAGATGGAT
>Ga0164292_10004746_pt1 | contig 11069 bp, 7 predicted proteins | sample GEODES117metaG_FD_111486 | JGI IMG/M metagenome (GOLD analysis project Ga0164292, IMG submission 111486) | Eutrophic lake water microbial communities from Lake Mendota, Wisconsin, USA - GEODES117 metaG | ecosystem: Environmental > Aquatic > Freshwater > Lake | place: USA: Lake Mendota, Wisconsin... | reverse complement strand
GAAACGCCCGTTGGTTGCGCTCCCATCGGTATCCCAAGGTTCCGCCGGACCACCCCCGTTGCACCAAAGCCTGGACCTGGGACTGGTTCGACGAAGCCGATGCCCACCGGGTGTCTACCAAGGTCCGATTTCGGAATCCCCAGCCGGTGCCCACCACGTCCGCCGGATCTAACACCCCGCCGTTCTCCCAACCTTTCCAGGAATCGCGTTTCACGACAGCTTGCCACCAACCGGAACCGATGGAGTCCTTTCGGCTGTACTGCATCAAAAAGTCGTCGTTCAAAACCGACTGGCGTTCGTAAGGGCCTTTGGCGTTGGTTCGCAGAAAATGACCTGCCAACGAGGCACGGTTGGAGAGGGGCATGCCGGCTCGAAATCCAAATTGCTGGCCGGACGACGTGCCGTTGGTCGCTTCCAGGAGCACCGTTGGAACGGGGGTTCGAAGGACCTCAGCGGCCTCCAGGCGCGTCTCTCCGTTCGGATACGTCCACCCCGACGAAACCCGCTCGGACCCCAGAAATCCCCGGGAAGGATCCAACCAAAAAGCAGGCACTTCCTGAGCACCCAAAAACGGAGCCGTCAATTGGGGAAGCCCTTTTGTAAAAACAGCGACCAAGGGGGTGCTGGACCCCCGATACAACCACCCCAGGTCCACCCATTGCCAGGATCCTTGGTAGCTCTGCGGGGCCTTGGAGGGGGAAAGCGGTGGCAACGCGGAAACAGAAGGATTGATTGCAGAATCAACCGAGGGAACGGTGTCTGCCCTTTCGGAAAACGGGACGGCGGTCGCCGCGGAAAACACAGAAGCCGCACTTCCCAGTACCGGGCAAGCAACCAACGCCCCTACCACGAGGGTCCAGCGGAAGGAATCGGGGGTTTTCTTCCCAAAAAACATGGGTTACGGCGTCGTGGAGGATACGGGGAGCACCTTGCCCCGGAAGAAGCGGTGGCCGGTGCAGACGAAATCCGCCACGTAACGGCCCATTTCCTCGGCCGAAACGGGTGCTTCAAAACCCGGAAAAGCCTCCGCCAGCATTTCCGTTTGAACGGCGCCTAGGCACAGAACGTTGAAGGACCAGCCCCGGTCGTTGAACTCGGTCTGGAGCACCTCCGTCAGGCAAACGGCCGCGGCCTTGCTGGAGCTGTACGCCGCCATCCCAGGAAATTTAACCGACCCTTGGAAACCGCCCATGCTGGACAGCGTCACCACATGCACGTCGGGTGAAAAGAGAGGCATCAAGGCCTGGACGGCCATAGCCGGTGCCGTGGCATTGGCCGCGAACGACTCCGCAAAATCAGCTGGGGTCAGGTTTTCCAGCGGTTTCCGCACCAGGTATCCCGCGCTGTTGATCACCCCGGCCACGGTCCGGTCGGACGCTTGAAGTTCTTCTACCAATGCGAGCCAGTCTTCCAACCGAACAGGGTCTACCACCCGCAGGCGAATTCCCGCCGGCCACTCCGACGGATCCAAAGGCGTGCGGCTCAACGCCCACACCGCGTGTCCTTGTTCTGCAAGGGCCAAGGCCACTTCCCGACCAATCCCTCTGCGGGCTCCGGTCACTATATAATCACCCATGGTGTGGCTTTACGGAGGAGGCACAAGAATCGCACCCGGTGCTGGTTTTGCTGGGCGCTTTAAACACCCGAACCAACGTGTACAAGGCCCACGCCAGACTTGCAAAAGCGAGAAATTCTTGCATCACGGGAAGTTACGCCAAAATTTGATAAGCCAAAAAAGACACCAAATAGGCAAAGGCCGTCATGCCCACCATTTGCAAAATGGGCCACTTCCACCCTCCTGTTTCCTTCTTGACCACCGCAAAGGTACTCAAACACTGCATCGCAAACGCGTAGAACAACATCAACGACACCCCCACAGCCAAGTTGAAAAAAGGCTCTCCCGTCTCCGGATTGATTTCCCGGGCCATGTGCTCCCGCACCGTGCCCAAATCGTCCGTACCGACGGCGTAGATGGTCGCCATCGTGCCCACAAACACCTCGCGCGCCGCAAACGAAGACAACAGGGCAATGCCCACCTTCCAGTCGTACCCCAGCGGGCGAATGGCCGGCTCTATGGCGTGGCCAATGCGGCCGATGTAGCTCTGCTCCAACCGCTGGGCAGGATCCAGGGCCTCCATTTCTCCTTGGGTCAAGGGGCCGTAGTTGGCAAGGAACCACAACAAAATGCTAATGGCCACAATGATTTTGCCGGCTTCGGCCACAAAACTCCGCGACTTCTCAAAAACCGTGTTCCACAGGTTGCGGACCAGCGGCAGGCGGTACCGGGGCAGTTCCAACAAAAACGGAGCCGTAGTCCCCGTTGGAATAAACCGTTTGACCAACGCCGACGCGCCCAAGGCCGTCAAGAACCCGACCGCATACAAGGCGAAAAGCACCAGGGCCCGCGCATCGAAGGGACCAAAGGCCACTTTGGGAATGACCAGCGCAATCAAAACGGTGTACACCGGCAAGCGGGCGGAACAGGTCATAAAGGGCGTAACCAGGATGGTCAGCAGCCGCTCCCGGGGGTTCTCGATGTTGCGGGCAGCCATGATGGCGGGTATGGCACATGCATTGGCGCTGACCATGGGCACTACGCTTTTTCCGCTCAGTCCAAACGGACGCAGCACGCGGTCCAGCATGAACACCACGCGCGCCATGTACCCGCTTTCTTCAAGTAGGGCAATAAAGAAAAAGAGAAGCGCAATTTGAGGCAGAAACATCAACACGCCGGCCACCCCGGGCACAATCCCGTTGGCTACCAATTCGGTAAAAGCCCCGGACGGCAGCGCCCCTTCGGCCCAGGCCCCCAGGCCCGAAAAATACCGGTCAATGGCATTCATAGGACCTTCCGCCCAAAAGAAAACCGCCTGAAACAGCACAAACAAAACCACCAAGAGCATCATGCCGCCCCAAACGGGGTGGGTGAGGACCCGGTCAATCCGCGCAGACCGGGTGAGGTCCTTGCCCGGATCCACGCGTTGCAGCGGCTTCAGCAGGTGGTGCAAGGCGCTGTAGCGTTGAACGGTCTCGTCCACCCGCAGGCGGTCCGGGGAACCTCCTTTGGACTCTACCCACGCTTTTTCGCCCAAATCCGTGGGTTCGGTGGCCCAGAGCCAGGCTCCGTAGGCCGTGCGGCTCTTGCTCAAAGAAACCGCCTCGTCCAGCCAGGCCGCTCCCTTTTTTTGGGGCTGGAAAAAGCGGGCAGATACCGGGAGCTGTTGGGCGCGCAAAATGGCTTCCTTCACCCGCTCCAAGCCAACACCCGTGCGTCCGTTCACCGGAATGACTTCCACTCCGCCCAAGGCCTTGCCCAGTTCCTCAAAGTCTACCGACTGGCCCCGCAAACGCATTTCGTCGTGCATGGTTACTACCAAAACGGCGGGCCATCCCAGGTCCAAAACCTGCGTAAACAGATACAGATGCCGCTTCAAATTGGTGCCGTCGGCAATGCCAATTACCACATCCGGGCGGTCGGCTTCCGATGGATTGACCAAGGCCTCGTACACGACGCGTTCGTCTTGCCCGTTGGGGTGGAGGCTGTAGGTGCCCGGCAAGTCAATGACCTCGGCCAAGGCGTGGTCGGCCAATTTGGCCAATCCCGAACGCTTGTCTACCGTGATTCCGGGGTAATTGCTCACCTTTTGGTTGAGCCCCGTCAACCGGTTGAACACGGAGCTTTTGCCCGTATTGGGGTTGCCTACCAAGGCAATTCGAAGGGCGCGTTTGGAGGTAGACATGGTTATTCCTGTTCGGATTGTACCCAAATGCGCTCGGCCAAATCCCGACGAACGGCCAACTGCCATCCATCCACGTCCAAGCAAATGGGGTCTCCCAAAGGAGCACGGTAATTGATTACAACCCGCATGCCCGGCAAGCAGCCCATCTCCAGCAATTTGGGCGGGACGTCGTCCAAACAAAGGTCTTGGATGACCCCGCCTTCGCCTGGGCGAAGATCCGCCAAGCGCTTGAGGCCGGCCATTAGAGCAACATGGTTACCGGTGCCTCCAAGTACTGCTTCAAGGTTTGCAAAAATGCGGCTCCTGTGGCGCCGTCCACCACACGGTGGTCGCAGCTCAGGGTCAACTTCATGGTGTTACCGGGAACCACTTGGCCGTTCTTTACAACGGGAACCTGCTGAATGCCCCCTACGGCCAAAATGCAGGCGTCGGGCGGATTCACAATCGCGGTAAACTCGTCGATGCCAAACATACCCAAGTTGCTAATGGTGAAGGTGTTTCCTTCCCAATCGGAAGGCTGCAACTTCTTGTCTTTGGCTTTCTGTGCAAACTGCTTGACCTCGGCGCCAATGGCCTGCAGGGACTTGCCGTCTGCGTGGCGCACCACGGGAACCAGCAAACCGTCTTCCACGGCTACAGCTACGCCCACATGCACGTGGTGGTAGGTGCGGATAAAGTCACCCATCCACGAGCTGTTGATGCCGGGATGCTTTTTCAAGGCCAACGCAGCTGCTTTCACGACCAAGTCGTTGAAGGACACCTTGGTATCTGCCACCGCATTCATCTGGGCACGGGCGGCCATAGCGGCGTCCATGTCCACGGTCACTTTCAAGTAAAAATGGGGCGCCGTAAACTTGCTCTCGCTCAAACGGCGGGCAATGGTCTTGCGCATTTGGGTGTTGGGGGTGTCCACAAACCCTTCGGTGCCGGAGAAAACCGGTGCCGAGGCAGTGGCCTGGGGAACAAACGCATCGATGTCCCGCTTCACAATGCGACCTCCATCGCCGGATCCGGAAACCGAACGCAAATCCACGCCTTTCTCTTCGGCCAATTTTTTGGCCAAAGGAGAAGCCACCACCCGACCGGTGCTGGACGCGGCCACCGGTGCAACAGCTACCGGGGCTGGAGCCGCAACCGGCGCAGGAGCCGCAACCGGCGCAGGGGCAGCAACAGGCGCAGGGGCAGCAGGAGCTGCAACGGGCGCCGTTGCAGGAGCCGAGGCAACGCCTCCAACCAATCCGGAAATATCTTCTCCCGCCGCACCCAAGATGCACAGCAAGGAGTCCACCGGGGCCATTTGGCCGTCGGCAATGCCAATGTGCAACAAGATACCCTCTTGGCCGGGGAAGGCCTCAAAATCCATGGTGGCCTTGTCGGTTTCAATTTCGGCAAGAAGCATGCCTTCCTTCACCGTGTCTCCCACTTTTGCGTGCCATTTGGCTACAACACCTTCGGTCATGGTGTCACTCAAGCGGGGCATGTTGATTACAATGGCCATGGGGGTACTTATTCTTTAATAAACGGATAATTCTCTTGAACGTAAATGTCTTGCCAAAGTTCGTGGGCTTCGGGGAAGGGAGATTGCTCGCCAAACTCCACACATTCCTGCACCAGGGCCTTTACCCGCGCATCGATGGCTTCAAAGTCTGCCTCGGTGGCCCACTTCTTGGAAACCAACTTTTCCTTGGCAATCAAAATAGGGTCCTGCTGTTGGTAAACGGCCACTTCGTCCTTGGTGCGGTAGTGCTGCGCGTCGGACATGGAATGTCCCTTGTAGCGGTAGGTCCGGATTTCCAAGAACGTAGGTCCTCCGCCGGAACGGGCGCGCTCCATGGCTTCGTGCATGGCGTCGTATACTTTGGCAGGGTCCATCCCGTCCACGGGCATACAGGGCATTTCGTAGCCCAGTCCCAATTTCCAAATTTCCTCGTGGTTGGCAGTGCGCTTGAGCGACGTGCCCATGGCGTAGCCGTTGTTCTCCACCACAAAAACGACGGGCAGGTTCCACAACATAGCCAAGTTAAACGTCTCGTGCAACGAGCCTTGGCGAACGGCCCCGTCCCCCATGTAGGTCAATGTCACATTGTTGCGGCCTTGGTATTGGTCTGCAAAAGCCAAGCCGGCTCCCAAAGGAATTTGCCCGCCCACAATGCCGTGTCCGCCGTAGAAATGGTGCTCCTTGCTGAACATGTGCATGGAGCCTCCCTTACCGCGGGAAGTTCCCGTCACTTTGCCCATTAATTCGGCCATGATTCGGCGCGGATCCACTCCCAAGCCAATGGGCTGGACGTGATTTCGGTAAGCCGTAATCATCTTATCTCCGGGCTCCATCGCCAATAAAGCGCCTGCCAGTAACGCTTCTTGCCCGTTGTAGAGGTGCAAAAACCCACGGATCTTTTGCTGGATGTAAAGCGCAGCAGTCATGTCTTCGAACTTGCGCCAAAGCAACATGTCTTCGTACCATTTGAGGTAAACCTCTTTGGTCAATTTTTTCTTGGCCATGGGGACTTTTTTAAAGGCGTGCAAAAATACGCCGAAATCACTTCAAGAGCTGATTCAAATCGAAAAGAGCGCTAAACCGCAAGGTGTTTTGCAAAGGCGAGCGCACCGTCTGGTCTGCAGGGAACAAATACGCAAAGTCCAGCTGAATCAAGGAGTATTTGATGCCAAAACCCATCGTGAAATACCGGCGATTTCCCTTGGTGGGGTCCTCGTGTTGGTAGCCGCCGCGTACGGCAAACTTTTCGTCGTACCAGTACTCGCCGCCGACGTTGACCATGAATTCGCGCATGAGCTCTGCGGTTCCGTCGGGCTTCGCAGAGGGGTCGAACGACTGGATAATCCCTTGCATCACGCTGACTTGGTCGTCTTTACCGGCAATGATCTCAGAACGATCTCCGTCCTCGTCCAAGTCTTGGAGGTCGCGCACCGGACGGGTAGGAACGAGCAGTTTGTTTACATCGGCGAGCAGCGTAATCCGATTGTACTTGTCCAAGGTCCAGTTGAATCCGACGCCTGTGCGCAGGTTGGTGGGAATGAAATCCGAGGAGCCACTCTCGGTATATTTGACTTTGGCCCCCAGATTGCTCAGGGTCACACCGCCGGTCCACTGGCCTTTCTGGCCGTCTTCCATGTTGAAGGTATTCCCCTGGTAAAAAAACGAAATGTCGGAGGCCACGGTGGTCGCTGCCTTGGTTTGCAAACCGCCCACCACTTGGCCTTGGGTCAAGTCGGACAAAGCACCGCGCAGCGAAATTCCCGCAGACCAATTTTGGTTCAACTGAAGGGCGTAGGCCACGTCGGCGGCTACTTCATAAGGACGGAAGGTGCCTTGCTCGTTGCCGTTTTCATCCCGGAAAGTGATGTCTCCCAGGGAGAAATACCGCAGACCTACACCCAAACCGCCGCGTTTGCCCACGCCGAATACCGCATTGGCAAACATCAATTCTACATCCGGAACCAGAGCACGCAACCAGGGGGTGTAAGCCAATCCGCCCATGGCGTTTCCTTGGCCTACCCAAGCGAGCTTAGCCGGATTCCAATACAGGGCGTTTGCATCCACCGATGCGGCGACTCCGGCATTCGCCATTCCGCCCATCCGGGCATCGGGACCAATGTTGAGCATGGGCATGGCCGACGTCACCACGTTCAATTTGGACGCGTACGGATTTTGGGCCATGGCCTCAGGTGCTGAAACACAAAGGATTCCAAGCGCAACAGCGCTTCGCAAAGCGTTTTTCATAGGGTGCAAAGATACAGGTTCCATAGTGGGATTCAAGGGCATTTTGAGTCGGAAATCATCAAGGAATGAGGACCAAGCGTTCGGCTTGCGTTTCTTTTTCTCCCGTGAGGGAAGATTTGGCCTGCAGACGCACCCAGTACCACCCAGAAGGAAGCGGGCCTTGGGGAGCGTCGTTGAGGTCCCAGGTGAGCACTTCGGTTTGGTTGCCCTGCGGAGTTCCTTCCCACTCGTAGGTTCGAACGGTACGGCCGTCCTGGGCGTGCAAAGAAACCGAAACCTCCAGCGGTCGTCCATCTTGGTTGTGCGAAAAGGATACGGTCACAGGTCCTGTAGAGGGATTGGGGTACAGGAACAATTGGTCCAAGCGGAGCAACTGCCCGCTTACAACCACAAAGTCAACGCTGCCTACAGCCGGATTGTTGTAGGCGTCCCAGGCCCGCACCGAAAAGGTGTGCGGTCCTTCGGTCAAGTCCGAAAAAGGAAGGCGAACTGTCCCCCGGTCGAACCGATCCAAGTCCGACTCGTACGCGTCGTTCAACACAACGGCTTGGTCCCACCGACCGTCCAAAGCGCCCAAGATATCGTGGCCAATGCCGTTGCCCACCGCATTGATGCCACTGGGGTCAAAAAGACGCGCTAGGCCCGTTGGACTTACCCCGGTAATGCCTCCGGCCTGAAACAGGGTGTCGTTCATAAAAGCCACAATGGTGGGGCCCCCTGCGTCCAGAGGAGCGTCGTTCCGCAAGCCCCCCACCCGGATGTCCGTGCGCGACCCCACCCCATCCGAAGTATCGTTGTACACATACGCCGTTAACTTGCCCGGCCCCACATTCAAGGCGATGTCCAAGGGCACCCGGAAACGCACCGTAAACCGGCCGTTCTTTACCGAGACCCGACCCCGGTACACGGCATTTTCTTGCAGCATAAAGGGAACCGCCACCCCTTGGTCGTCGTTGACCAACGTGGAGCGTTGGACTTTTTTGTCCAGCAACTCAATCTGGGCAAATCCTTGGTATGCGGGCAAGAACTGTCCATAATCGTCCACCACGTACCCGGATGCAGACACCTCCGCCAACGCTTTCAAGGTGTCCGATGGAGCGGTCCCAGCAACGGGGAGCGCAGATCCGTTTAAGCTGTCCCAAATTGCCCCGTATCGGGGAACATTCAAGCGCAATCCCGGATCCCCCAAAAGCGTAAAACGCATTTTGTCGTTGCTTCTGACCCCGTTCTTGGCTCCCCGAACAATCTGGCCCAGGGTGCGGTACCGGTTGTCTTCGCGCTTGAACAACTCGGAAAAAATCGAATCGTTCATCACGGCTCCTTCAAAGGCTCCCACAACCCGGGTGGTTGAAAGCAAGGCAATTGCGCCTCCCTTAGGATTGATGAGCATTTCTTCGCCTGCGCTGCGCCGCATGGGGTCGTCGAGCCGGGAAAATTCGCAGGTAATCGTCACCACCAAGGGAAGGCGGTGCCCGTTTTTAAAGGACTTCACGTCCTGCAGCTGGAGCAGGTTTTCCGAACACCAGCCCACTTCCCCACCGTGGCCCAAGTAACTCGTTACCAAATTGCCTTCTTCCAATGCCCGAAGCAATTGCTGGCGCGCCGCCGGATAGGACTGGCTGCCCGACGAGCTCTGCTGCAGAAATGCGTCGGTGTAAATCTTGCTCACCGTCATAAAAGGCAATTCCGACTCTACCCGGTTGGCCAAAACCTCTTGCGCCGCCGAAAACGTCGACTCCCAACCGGCATCGGCATCGTCCGCCACAAAAACCAACCGCTTCCGCCAGGGTCCCAACGCCGTTGTATCGGTGGCATACCCGATGATTTTATCGACCTGTTCTTGGGCTTCCTCCAGCGAAATCACCGGCAGTCGACCGATGCCAATGTCCAACCCTTGGGACGTAAAATTGGCGCCTTCGTTGGGGTCCAAATACCCAATAAAGTCGTCCAAGCAATACGACGAATAGAGCGAAAAACTGGCTACGCTTTGGTAAATGGGGACAAAATTGTGCTTATTGGCCAGGCGGTTTTTGTAGTCGTAGGAAGCATCCCCCAGCAAGACAACGTACTCCGGGCGGTCTTGGGGCGTGGATGCCGAGTCGCGAAGACGCTTTAGGAAATCTCGGATAGCGACCAGGTCCTGCGCTCCGCTACTGAATTCGTTATAAATCTGGTTTACTTCCACCACGGCCGTTCGGTAGTGGCTGTACCCCCGATGAAACTCCGCCAAGCGCTCGGCTGCTGGGAGGAAGGCCGCAGGCGTAATTACCACATAATCTACGTCGCGAATTGCTTTAATATGCTGATTTTCAACACTTCCTTTAAGTACAGGGGTCATAGCCTGCGACGGGGCAAAAACCACAAATGTCCGCGCCGAATCTTGCACGGCAGCAAAGGAAAGCACATTGCCCACTCGTGTGGCTGGACGTTCGCGGTACTTCCCCGACTTGCTGCCAACTTCCCAGACAATCGCCCCGTTGGCGGCTTGTTGCACCTCGTAGACCACTTTCAACGCGGAATCCGACGGATTTCGGATCCAAATCGGTCTTTGGTACTGCACCAAAGGCACATCGGCTTCTGCTCGAACCCAGTCCAAATGAGCGATAGCACCCGAAACACTGCCGCGGTCCAATGCCATGGTATAGCTGGGCACTCCCGCTACTCCTGGTTGATGCACGCCATTCAGGTTTACAGTTGCAGCCACATCGGCTCCGGCGCTGGTCCCAATCGGATTGCCTTCCGCCGAGGCTATCTCCTGGCCGTTCCACTGCCAGACCAATTTCGGGCCCAATTGGGTGGTGCGCATGGCCGCACGGGCTTGAAACCGCACACGGCTTTCTTCGTCCAACGGAGGCAAGTCCAAACCGACGGGATGAACCAAGGTGTAATCAAACAACTCTCCGAACCATTGACGTCCTGAACCCACCAAATTGCGCTGTTCTTTTTCGTGAAAAGCTAGGGCGCGGGTGCGGGTGAGCACCTTGTCCGGAATTCCCGAAACGAGGGGGGCAAGGGGCAAACGGGCACCTCCCTCGGTTGTCGTTACAAAAGCAAAAGCTGTGTCGGAATAAATGTGCTGCACATGTTCGTATCGCCCGGTGGAGGCGTTGTAATTCCAAACATGGGGCGATGAACCATAAAAGTAGAGCACGTCCGTGGCATTGAATTGGCCATCGCCACCGTCGTCCAACCGGATAGGAAGCGTTTGCAACCCATTGGGGCGAGGTTGGTTGTTCCGCTCGGGAAGCATGCCTGTTGGATTGTGGTACACCCCAATGGAAGCCGAAGCCCACGGACCACTTCCCAGGCCCAAAGCTGTTAAGTCGCTCCCTCTGAGCGCATAAACCCCGTCGTTGACCCACCCCACCTTGGCCCAATCTCCTTTCTTCAATGGCGCATTCTGCGCCGCGCATTGGAAGGCCGTTAAAACCCAAAGCGAAAACAACAGACGAAAAGGAAGAGATGTGCGTTTCATAGTCATTGGGGTAACGCCCAGAAAGGTAAATTTGGTGTGTCAAAATTCCACCTTTTTTACGAGAAATGCGGAAATGTCGTATTATTGTGCTTCCTAAAATGCGTGCAGAATG
>Ga0164292_10004745_pt1 | contig 11074 bp, 5 predicted proteins | sample GEODES117metaG_FD_111486 | JGI IMG/M metagenome (GOLD analysis project Ga0164292, IMG submission 111486) | Eutrophic lake water microbial communities from Lake Mendota, Wisconsin, USA - GEODES117 metaG | ecosystem: Environmental > Aquatic > Freshwater > Lake | place: USA: Lake Mendota, Wisconsin... | reverse complement strand
GTCCTCAATCCCCCACGCAACTCGCTCATCGCAACTCGCTTCCATGCCCGAACTCCCTGAAGTCGAAACGATGTGTCGCGGAATTCGGGCGATTGTGGGGAGCACCGTGAACGCCGTCGAGCGGCTCCCCTCCCCGCGCAAGCCAATTGGAATCAGTCCAGCGCCGGCGGTGATCCGGCGGCGCCTGGTGGGTCGCCCGATCAAGGGCATTGAACGGGCCGGCAAACGCGTCGTGCTGCGGGTTGGTGACGATGAGTGCCTGGTGTTTGAACCACGGATGACCGGGCTGGTATTGGTCGACCAGCCACCGACCCAAGAGCACCTGCGTTTTGCATTGGGGTTGGAGGGAGGCCGGATCAGGCAACTGCTATTTTGGGATCGACGGGGGTTGGGAAAAGTCACGCTGTATAAGCGGGCCGAATTTGAGCAGAAAATTCTGACCGAGAAGCTTGGTCCTGATGCCTTGGCGATCACAGCCGAGGAATTCTACGCGGCCCTCCATCCACGGAAGACGGCGATTAAGGTCGCGCTGTTGAACCAGGGAGTTGTTGCCGGCATCGGCAACCTCTACGCCAGTGAGTTATTACACGTCGCCCAGGTACACCCGGCAACACCTGCCAGCCGACTTTCCCACGCTCGACTGGAGCGGATACACGCGGCGATGCAAGCCGTTTTACAGGAAGCGATCAAGTACGAAGGCTCCACTCTGGCTGACGGCACCTACCGCAATGCCCTCAACCAAGCGGGCGACTATCAAAATCACCATCGCGTTTACGATCGAACCGGAGAACCTTGCCCCGAATGCGGCACTCCCATTCGCCGCATGGTACAGGCCCAACGGGCAACCTTCTTTTGCCCGCAGTGTCAAACGAAGTAAGTTGAGGAGGATTGTCGCAGGCTCTGAGCTGCCTCCGGCCACGACTTCGCTCCATGTAACTTTTCCTTCGCGGTGGGAAACAGCGGCTTGAACTTTCGCACCGCCGCAAAACGGCAGCGGAGGAAGTCACTTCTGCACCTTTCCGGATTCGGTCCTACTTGTCCTTCTTGGGGCCAAACAATCCATTCAATCCGTTCTGCAGATCGGGCGGCAACTTGTCCCCCAGTCCGGTATTGATCTTGCTCCGCAGATCGTTCTGCAACTTGTTCAGTTCGGTATCGACCTTGTTTTGGAGCTTCTGCGTCTGCTCGCCGACAACGTTGTTCAGTTGGTTGGCAGCGGTCCGCTGAACCAGTTGCATGGTCAGCTGTTGAATCGCTTTGGTATCAATCACCGGACGGCTGACGGTTCCGCCAATGGGAATCTGCAATGACTGTCCCTTCAAGCCCTGCAACCAGGCTTCGTTGCCGATCCAGTCGTCAGCAATCGGAATTTCAGCCACCATCGACAGCGTCTGGTCCAATCCAACACTGCCCTTGGTCCGAATCGTGAAGTCCTTGACGTGCATCGCCAGTCCCTCGTGGTAGACCCGGCGATTCTCAACGGCGAAGGGAACCGTTTGCTGCTCAAGCTGCATCCAGACAGTCAAGTCGCGGGAATCGGTTTGGTTTGGCTTCAGGAGGCTTCGCACTCCTTGAACCGTATCAATCAACTGCTTGGCCAAAGGCCCAGCACCAATCGTCACCTGCTGTAAATCGACTTTGCCCCGGACTCGCATGTCCAGCGGATCGGTCAGAGGCACAGACACCCCTTCCGTCGAGATTGAGACACGGCCTTGGGCACTGGTCGTATCCGCCAGCAGGGGAGCGACATACTTTAACCAGTCCCGGCAAATTTCCGGGGTCAATTGGATATTTTCAGCCAGCGGCCCGGGGTCGAGCGTGGCGATCGGAGAGGCCGAGCGAAAGTCAATCTTCGGTGCCAGATGCAGGCGTCCCTCGCTGAAGGGAATCTCACCCGTATTGAGCGTTGCCAGTCCACCGACCAACGTTGCTTCGAGGTTGGCTGGTCCGACCGGCAAATGGAACACTTGCCCGCGTTCCCAGCCCAACTGGGTTTGCGCTTGCAATTCCAACGGCAATGCCAGAGCAGTCGGCTGGCCCGGTGCGGCCAAGAGTGGCCCGCGAATCGCAAACGCCTGGGTTTGCCGCCCTTCCAACTGCACGAGCTGGTATGAGTACGCTCCCAGGAGTCCATTTATCCGCTCCCAGTTGGGGCTCCAGGTTCCCCCGACGTCCAAGACCAGTTGCCCAGTCAGATCATTTACCGTGCCTTTGGTCGCCACACTGAGAGAATCACACTTCAGCCCTGCCTGCTCGATGACCAGGCTGCGGAAGTCGGGGCTCAGGGCAACCTGTCCGGCAAGTCGAACATTGTTCTCTTTCAGCAGTTCGGTCCAACCAGGTGTCGCACCCGGCGCTGCCGTGGCTGCTACAACCGGCTGTGCGGCCAGCAGTTCGGGTACCAGCGCCTCGAATTGAGCGACAATGGCTGTCGCTGTCGTTCCGAGGTTCACGGCCCCTTCAGCTGTTCCGAAATATTGCACGCTGTCAGCTGCGGGGGATAGATTAAACCAGCTCGCTACGCGATTGACGTCCGCCTTAAAGCCGAGATTGCCACCCAACTGCAAGGCATTGCCCCGGTAACCAGCCTGTAACTTCTCGCCCCGCGCTGCCACTGCCGAGCTGGTCAACGTCAGGTCAGCTACTTGAGCCAAGCCTTGCTGCAGGTCAATCGCGACCTGAGCCTGCCCCTGCAATTTCGGTTCACTGATCTTCAAGCCATAACCATTGAACTGAAACTGTTCGAACTGATAATCGAGATTCCGCAGTTCCAGTACCGGCCACTGAAACGTCACCAGCGTACGGAGTGACGTGTTCCCCTCAATTCCGAGAGTCGTCAAATCGACCCAAGGCCGAACCTGCTGCAGCCACTTACTCAAGGAACCGGTCAGGGCACACTCGGTCGACCAACGAGGCGCGGTGGCAAGATCAACGACCGGCTCAGTCAGCTTCCATTGAAGCTGTTCGGCGCCGAGTCTGATCTCCCCCGCGCCACTCAGCAGTGAACATCGCGCCTCGGCATCAACCGCTGCCGTGCCTTGAGCATCTAGTTCGATTCGCGACTCGGTCCAGACCGGTTGGCCTGGCAACCCCAAGACCGGCTGGTCGATCGCCAGTCGATTTGACCAGGCCAGCGGTTGGAGCCGACCTCCGCCCGCAACGCCACTTGTATCTGCGGCCAACTGCCAACCCAATTCGCCGGCCATCGTTCCGGCCAATTGCCAGCCGCTCAGGTCGAGGAATTGCCCAAGTTGCTGTTGCAGCTTCGCCAGATCACCAGCGAGCTTCAGGTCGGCCTGTTGAAAGTCGGCAGTCCCCTCAACGCTCAGAAAATCAGAGCGACAGAGCAACTGGTCCAAGCGCGGCAGTCCGTCCTGCTGGACGACGTCCGCAACCAGACGCAGCGGTTGCTGCCAGACAATCGGCTGGTCGCCCCGACGGGCGACAAAGTTGGTGGTGTCAACATTGACCAGCAAGCGGGCCGTTTCGTTTTGCGGCTTGCTGAGGACCTGAAATTGCAATTCGCCTGAGTCAAATCGGAGGTCCGAATGCAGATGCAAGGTTTGGGGAAGGAGCGTGGCGATACGGGCCAAATCGAGTTGACCTTCCAGCTGGAAGGGAGTTCGTGCAAGGCGTCCCGAGCCAGCCAGCTGGGTCAAATCCTGCACGCCAATCTGTCCATTGGCAGCGATTTGCCCAAAGTCGCAACGGGCCAGAAACTGATTGGCACTCACAGTGCCACCCTGCCATCCAAGCTCTCCCTGGACCGAAAGCTGCTGCAGGTTGAACTGATCGGCTCCCAGCAAGTCAGGGGCCGCCGCAATCGCTCGGTCCAGTCGCAACTGGTCCAACTGGGCCACGGCCTGCTGTCCGCCACTGGAAAACTGGAGTTTGGCTTTCCCATTGAGTTCCCCAGCCAATTCGATTCGGTTGATCAACCGCTGGAGCAAAGGCGCAACGCCACCGAGCGGCAATTGCTGGAGCGCGACTTCCAGATTCCCTTCAGCGAAATTGAGGACATTTGAATTGGGGTCGCATTGGAACTGGGCGGAAAAACTTCCGCTCTCGCGACCGGTCGTGAGTTGAGCCTCAAGCTTGCCCACCAATGCGGCGAGCGACGTGCCCGTTTCAACGCGTGCCGTCAGTGCCTGAAACCTCACTGCATCCTGCACCCGCAATCCGGCAACCTCAATCAAACCGTCGCGCACTTCCACCGTCGCCGGCGGCAAGACAGTCGGCTCACCAGTGGATGGCTGGGCCAGAATCCGCGCCAAAGAATCTTCCAGGTTGCTTCCACCGTACCGCACTTGCAGATGCAGCTGGGGTCGCTGAACTTCAAAATGCCCCAACTGGCGATTAAACAGGAATCCGCCCAGGCGTTGGGTTGAACGGAATGCTTCAACCTCAGCCAAAGGGGCACCCGACCCGTCCGTCACCGTGATGCCGCTGGCAGTGATCGGCTGGAACCAACCGAGCGACAACTGCCTTACTTGGACCTTGCCATCAAAGTCAGCCAGCGCCCAGTCGATCGCCGCTTGCTGCAATCCCAACCAGCCAATCAGATTTGGGGCGATCAACAGCAATCCGAGCAGGCCACCGGCGAGCCAAGCCAAACGGCGCGGCCAAGGTGAGCGTTCGTCTTGCCAACTTGGGCGCTTTCGCCGCGAAGTGGGATCTGCGGAAGCTGAGTCATGGGTTGTTTCTGAAGCTACTGAATCAGGCGTCAGTTCGCGCAGACGGCGACGGGGAGGCATTCCATTTCCTCGCTGGAACAATCAGGACCTCGCTCACACAAACGTTCCGAATCCTTTCGAAACGCGTTGGCAACCGCGGAGTCTAGCGAGAAACTTGGAGCGCGAGAAGACGAACAGTTGCTAGCAGCCAACAGCCTCAAAAATGCGATCCGCAGAGCCGAGAAAGGGCACTTCATCCACCCGGAGACCGCGAGCTTGGCGGACTGCCACTGGCATCGGCTGACTGAATCCCCATTATTTCAACTCGTGTTCATGGCCCTCACCCCAACAAAAAAGGCGGACTCTCGCCCGCCTTGTCCACCTGTAGGGATGGTCGACTGCTCACCCGCACACAATTCTCGGCCCCGTGGCTCGGAGAGCCTGGTCCGGAGGTCCATGTGTCGTCTAGAGAACTGTGTGGTCTCTAGAACTGAGTGGTCTAGAGATCTGTGTGGTCTAGAGATCTTCGTAGGGAATTTCAAACAGCTGCGTGCAGCCTTCCAGTTCACCGGACTTGAGCCCTTTGGTGAACCAGCGCATCCGCTGCTCCGAGGTCCCGTGGGTATAGCGTTCGGGAATCGCGCGTCCGGTTGCTTCCTTCATCAGCGTATCATCACCAATCCGGTTAGCCGCGTTAATGCCCGACTCAATATCTCCCGGCTCGAGAATGTTGTATTCCTTGTGGGCATGATGGGCCCAAACGCCAGCAAGATAATCGGCCTGCAGTTCCAAACGCACCGAAGCCCGGTTGGTCTCGACTTGATTGCCCCGCGCCCTGACGGCGTCAACCTTGTCACTGAAGCCCAACAGTTTTTGCACGTGATGGGCAACCTCATGGGCAATCACATAAGCTCGGGCAAACTCCCCTCCAGCCTTATGTCGCTTCTCGAGCTCCGTAAAGAAGGTTGGGTCGATGTAAACCTTCTGGTCACCGGGGCAATAGAACGGCCCAACATCCGCGGTCGCCATCCCGCATCGGGACTGGACACTACCGGAAAACATTACGAGTTGCGGCGGCTGGTAAGTTCCGCCCTGAACACCCTCTTTGAACAACCGCGTCCAGACAGTCTCTGTATCGCGAAGCACGACCTTGATGAAATCCCCTTCGTTGTCCGGCTCGCCCGGCTTGCGGGCTTGCCCGGCTGGGGCCTGCTTTTGAGCTTGAGCTTGCTGCTGCTGTTGTTGCTGGAGCAACTGCTGTCCCAATCGCGGGTCAAACAGGAAAGCGATCCCGACGATCAGCAGCATCAGGAGCCCGCCGCCACCGACAGCCATGGCCGGAGTGACGCCACGCCGATCTTCCACGTTACTACTTTGTTCACGACCCTTCCAACGCATGGCACACCTGGGACAAGACGACAGGGAGAATGAGCAGACAGGAAAAACTCAAAATTCGCGACCGACCTGGAACTGTCGACCGGCAGAGTAGAGCTGAATTATCGAACTCAAACCCGAAAAAAAAAGGGGGCCGCAGCCCCCTCGACAAGCAAATCTACTCAGAAATGACGCCGGAAGGCTCAGCTTCGCTCCTCACCCAACGGCAGGTTTCGGGCGGCAAAACCGAGCATTACCAACGACCAGCCATTAAAAATCATGTCGATCCCGACAAACAGTCCGATCACCCACAGCGAATCGGCTGGCCATTTGTTCCAGATCGAAATCCCGAGGGCCAGCGTGACCAAGCCGTGCAGCAGCATCCAGCCCCAATTGGGAAAGCGGACCATTGCCGCAAGGACGATTCGAAAAATCCCCCCAAAGATCAACATCAAGGCGATCAGCAGGGTCAGGGTCACCGAGGCTGCCGCAGGATGCATCATGACCAGAAATCCGGTGACTGCGTACAACACACCCGAAAGCAGGTCGATAAAAAACCCGCCCCAGCCTTTGACCGAAAATGCGCTGATCACTTGCGCTAAACCGGCGACCAGCATCAAAGAGCCAATAAAGATGACCGTCGCCATCGTCGTCAAAAGAGCTGAACCGGCCGCCAGTGTTCCCAGCACCACCAACAGTCCGCCAACGCCGACAAACCAGCCCCACTTCCGCTTCAACTCTTGCAAACCGACTCGATGAAGTTCAATCAGCACATTGCGGGTTTCAAGCGACACGAGAATAACTCCGGTCAGAGACTTGGTTGTGAAATAGTCGACCACCTCGATTCTCCAGCCGCGTTTCCCTGACCACAAGCCGGGAGAATGCAAAAACTCCAGTCGCGGCGGTCCAGATTGATCGATTTGTCCGATCGACATACAACGAGGCTTCAGTGCAGAGCCGCCAGCGGAGCAATCAAAGAGCCGCTCACCCTGCCTGCCGCTCGTTTCTGCCAAGATTCTCCGGACCAGCCCCATGCTTCACCGTGGCCAGATTATCGACCTGCAGCAAGGACGAATTTTCCCCGGTGAGCTGGAGGTTGTCGCAGGTCGAATTGCTGCGATCCGCGAAACACCAACATCGGAGCCCGGCTTTCTCAGTCCGGGATTGGTCGATGCCCACGTGCATTTGGAAAGTTCGATGCTCGCGCCGGCGGAATTTGCCCGGATTGCCGTAATCCACGGAACAGTGGGTACTGTCTCCGACCCACATGAAATCGCCAACGTGCTGGGAGTCGAAGGCGTGCGCGTGATGCAGCGACTGGCTGCGCGAACACCCTTGAAGATCCACTATGGCATCCCCTCCTGCGTTCCCGCAACCCAATTCGAAACTGCAGGCGCGACCCTTGGGCCGGCGGAGGTCGAAGCCCTCTGTCGCGATCCAAGTCTGCTCTATCTTTCAGAGATGATGAACTTCCCAGGCGTCTGCCAGCGCGATCCGGAAGTGATGACCAAACTGGAAATCGCCCGCCGCCATGGCAAGCGAATCGATGGTCACGCTCCCGGCCTCCGCGGCGCGGCCTTGCGGGCCTACGTCAGCGCCGGGATCGAAACCGATCACGAGTGTTGCGACCTTGAGGAAGCCCGCGAAAAGGTACAACTCGGGCTGAAAATCCTGATCCGTGAAGGCTCGGCGGCCCGCAACTTTTCCGCTCTCTGGCCCCTGCTGCTGGAGCACCCGGAGCGTTGCATGTTCTGCAGTGATGACAAACATCCCGACGACCTGCTCCGCGGACACATTAATCAACTCTGCGCCCGTGCGGTTGCCCTCGGCGTCCCGCCGCTGGTCGCCTTACGGGTGGCCTCGCTCAATCCGATCCAACACTACGGGCTCCGCTGTGGCCAACTCCGGGTCGGCGATCCGGCTGACTTCGTGCGCTTCTCCGACCTGCAGTCCTTCTCGGTCCTCGAGACCTGGATTGACGGGGCCTGCGTCGCCGCACACGGCAAATCGCATTTGCCCCGAAGCACCTGCGAACCAGTCAACCATTTTTCCTGCGGACTCAAATCCTCTGGCGAATTTGCCGTGCCCGCAGGGCCAGGCCAACTGCGGGTGATTTGCGCAGTCGATGGCCAACTGGTGACCGGCTCCGAACTCTATCCGCCAAAAATCGTGGCCGGACGAGTGGAAGCCGATCCCGCGAGCGATCTGCTGAAAATCAGTGTGGTCAATCGCTATCGCAATGCGCCTCCGGCGACTGCATTTGTCAAAGGCGTCGGCTTGAAGGCCGGAGCGATTGCCTCAAGTGTTGCCCATGACTGCCATAATATCGTGGCGGTCGGCGCATCGGACCAAGAGCTGACTCGAGCCGTCAATCTTGTGATTGGCCATCGCGGTGGGATTGCGGTCGCCGGCCCAGGCGGCCAGGACGAAGTGCTCCCGTTGCCACTGGCCGGACTGATGAGCGATGGCTACGCCGAGGAAGTCGCGGCCAGCTACGAACGGCTGACCCAATTCGCCCGCCAACTCGGCAGCCCCCTGCAGGCTCCGTTCATGACGCTTTCCTTCCTCGCACTTTTGGTGATTCCAGCACTCAAGTTAAGCGACCTCGGACTGTTCGACGGCTCCAAGTTTCGCTTTGTCCCAAACTTCACTCGCGGCGAACCAGGGGCTGAGGCGTCTCCTCCGGCACTCTGAGTGAGCCTTTGCTTGGGCTGTCTCAATCGGGCTCCCGAGTGGAGTTGGCTTGAGCCGCCCCAAAAGCCTAAGACACGAAAAGCCTAAGACACGTCACAGATGTCGCGGACGATCTCGCCTGAGACGTCGGTCAGGCGAAAATCTCGGCCCTGATAGCGATAAGTCAGCCGCTTGTGATCAATTCCAAACTGCCGCAGCAGGGTGGCGTGCAGATCGTGTACCGAGACCGGCTGCTCCACCGCCCGATAGCCCAACTCGTCGGTCGCACCGTAAGTCAGTCCACCACGGAATCCTCCGCCAGCAATCCAGGCACTCATCGAAAGAATGTGATGGTCGCGCCCATTGCCTTGGCCCATGGGCGTCCGCCCGAACTCACCACCCCAAATCACGATCGTATCCTCAAGGAGGCCCAAGCGCTGCAGGTCGCGGACCAGCGCGGCGCTGGCGCGGTCGACATCCCGCGAGGCAATCGCCATATCGTTCTTCAGATTTCCGTGATGATCCCATGAGCGATGGTAGAGCTGAATCATCCGTACGCCCCGCTCAGCCAGTCGGCGGGCGAGCAGGCAGTTCGAGGCAAAGCTTCCGTCACCGGGCTGTTTGACGCCGTACAAATCAAGCGTCTCTTGGGTTTCACCCGCAAAATCCGTGAGTTCGGGTATCGAAGTCTGCATTCGCGCCGCCAATTCATATTGGGCGATTCGCGTCTCCAGTTCAGGATCTTCATATCGTCCGTGGGCAAGTCGATTGAGCTGGTTCACCTCATCGATCAGTTGACGCTGGGCACTTTGGCAAACGCCCTCGGGATTGCCGATGTAATGCACCGCGGCGCCGCGGGATTGAAACTGCACTCCCTGAAAACGGCTGGGGAGAAATCCAGCCGACCATTGCCGCGCGGAAATCGGTTGAGCGCCGCCACAGCGACTGGTCGAAGTCATCACGACAAAACCGGGCAGATTTTCGGTCGCGTTTCCCAAGCCATACAACAACCAACTTCCCATGCTGGGCCGGCCCTTGATGATCGACCCTGAGTTCATGAAGGCGTGAGCAGGGTCGTGATTAATCTGCTCCGTGTGCAACGAGCGGAGGATACAGATCTGATCGGCGATCCCGCCGATTTCCGGAAACAGCTCGCTGATCTCCTGCCCCGACTTGCCCCATTTGCGAAACTCGGCCTGCGGCCCGAAGGCCTTCAGCGGCGTGTTCTGCAGTTGTGCCAGTTGTTGACCGGCCGTAAACGACTCGGGAAAAGGCTGTCCATCGAGCTCTCTCAGCCGCGGCTTGTAATCAAAACTTTCCAGCTGTGACGGGCCACCAGCCATACAGAGATGGATGATTCGCTTGGCCCGCGGAGGAAAGTGCAGCTCCCGCAAGACGCCTTCGTCGCCAGTGGTTGGTGCCGCAACACCCTGGTTCTGCAGCAGCAGATTCAGAGCCGCGCTCCCCAGTCCAAGGCCTGTAGAACGCAAAAACGTCCGCCGCTGCAGGTCTCGCTGCCAAGTGCCCAAACCGATCGGTTCACGTGTTTGCCTGTTCATGTCCCTGCTCAATACCGGGTAATCGTCTCGTGCAGATTCAACAGCGCCCGCCCCACACTAACCCAAGCGGCAAGCTCGGCCGGCTCGGGCCGCTTCGGCCATGCGCCGGGAATCGAACGGGGAAGTTTGGCGGCATCCTCGGGTTGAGTCCGAAAATGGTCCCGCTGGCTTTCCAAAAAGGCAGACAGCGAATCAAGTTCCGCGGTCGATGGTTGCCGCGTGAGCACCCGCTCAAACAGTTGCTGCAGTCGCTGCCGGTCGTCCCCCTCGCCCGCCAGGCCAAGTCGTGCCAGACCTGTCGCCGCTTCAACGAAACCGGGATCATTCAGCAGCGTCAAGGCCTGAAGTGGAGTATTCGCCTCTGTCCGAATCCCCGTGCACTCCTCACGCGGAGGCGCATCAAAGTTGGCCAGCATCGGGTGCAAAAAGGTGCGCTGCCAATGCAGGTACAGTCCGCGCCGATAACGCCGATCGTCGCGCTGCTCCGGATAATCCCGATCCGGAAACTGCAATTGCGAATAGTAGCCGGGAGGCTGATAGGGAAACACGGGCGGGCCTCCCAAGTCCGCAACCAGAAGCCCCGCGGCGGCCAGTGCCTGATCGCGAATGACTTCGGCTTCCAACCGTCGGGCATTCTGATGCGAGAGCAGATGATTCTTCGGATCCTCCGTTCGGGCTGCGGCGGAAGGCAGACTGCTTCGTTGGTAAACTTGGGACATTACGATCAGCCGAACCAAATGCTTGGTATCCCAGCCACTCTCGCGAAACTCGACTGCCAGCCAATCGAGCAAGTCC
>Ga0164292_10004743_pt1 | contig 11074 bp, 10 predicted proteins | sample GEODES117metaG_FD_111486 | JGI IMG/M metagenome (GOLD analysis project Ga0164292, IMG submission 111486) | Eutrophic lake water microbial communities from Lake Mendota, Wisconsin, USA - GEODES117 metaG | ecosystem: Environmental > Aquatic > Freshwater > Lake | place: USA: Lake Mendota... | reverse complement strand
GACTTCGTCGGGCCGGTCAACCTCGGCAACCCAGGGGAGTTCACGATCCGCCAGCTCGCCGAACTCACGCTCGAGCTCACCGGCTCGAGGTCGCCGCTGGTCGACAAGCCGCTGCCGGTCGACGATCCCGAGCGGCGGCGGCCCGACATCACGCTGGCCAAGCGGCATCTCGACTGGGAACCGGCCGTGCCCCTGCGGGAGGGCTTGGCCAAGACGATCGAGTGGTTCAAGAGCGTGCGGATCGCCGACTATCGGGCGCCGACTCCGAACTTCTAGCTCCCCGGCAAGGCTCGGCATCCTGCCGACCGTGCCTTGGCCGACCGCCGTCGGCTGGTGCTAACCCGGCCCTCCGGGCCTGGTACGGGATGACCTGAGCGTGGCGTTCAACGCCACAATCGCCACGATGGCGGTGATGCCGACGGCCAGTCCGATCAGGTCGTAGACCCAGTCGAGCGGTTCGGCGGAGCGGCCGAACCAGGGCTGGGTGACCTCGTCGATCGCGGCGAAGACCGCCAGGCCCGCCGCCAGCACGGCGACGCGCCGCGCCGACCACCGACCCGAAACCGCCACCAGCGCCGCCGCGAGCAGCCCCAGGGCTCCATAGGCGAGAAAGTGGAGCGTCTTGTCGGACGGGAGATTCGTGCCCAGGAGTTGCTCGGGCTTGGGGTAGTGCGTGGCGAACACGAGCAGCCCCGTGTAGCCGCCCGTGAGCGCGGCCAGCGGCCGGAGCAACCGGGGCAGGGTGGATTCGGCCGCTGGCATCGAGGACGGATTCCGGGGCGACCGGGCGGCGATCCCCGGCGAGGCCCCAGTTTATCCCCGGTTTTTGGTCTTCGCCCATCCGGCCCCCTCCGCTACTTTCCCCCTCCCCGCGGCGGCTTCGCCTGCCCGCCCGAATGCCCGAGGAGAGTGCTTGCCCATGAACCGTCAGGAACTGTCGGCCGTCGTGCTCGAACTGCTCGAGAAGGAGACTGGTGAGACCTATCCCCAACTCGCCGAGAAAACCTCGCTGCGGGAGGGTCTCAACCTCGACTCGCTCGACATGGCGGGCCTCGTGCTCCACGTCGAGAGCCGCTTCGGCATCCAAATCGAGACAGAACTTCTCGAGCGCATCGCGACCGTCGGCGACATGCTCGACGTGCTCGAGGAGAAGCTGGCCGCCAAGGCCGGGCGGCAGGCCGCCTGACGAACGGCGCCGGCTCGCCCAGGGGAGCGTCATGAACCACCAGTCGTCCAGCCGGCCGGCCGCACCAGCCGGCTGCAGGGTCGCCGGCCACGGGCTCGTCGAGTGCCGGGCTTCGGCGCTGGGCGACCTCCGCAGCCGCGCCGCGCCCGCGGGCGCTCCCGCGATCCCGAACCGCTTCCTCCGCCACGCCGACGAGCACACCGTCGTCGGCCTGCATGCGGTGCTCGCGGCACTCGCCGCCGGTCCCTCCCAGCCCGATCTGTCACGGCACGCCGTCGTCGCCGCACCCTGCCAGTCGGGTCGCCTGGCGGCCGCCCGCACGCTCGCCCAACTGCCGGCGGGTGGGGCGGTCACCGTGTCCCCGCACGTCGTGCCGCAGTGCTCGCTCCACTCGGTGGCCGGGGCGGTGAGCGTGGCCCTGGGCATGCACGGGCCTCACCTCGGCGTCGGTGGCGGCCCCGACGCGCTGGCCGAAGGCCTGCTGGCCGCCACCACGCTGCTCCTTCACGGCGATCCCGAATGCACCGCCGCCTGGCTCGTGGCCACCGACTGGGACGAGGAGCCCGCGCTCGATCCGGTGGGCAACCCGCAGGGCGACCCCGTCTGCCGGGCGTTGGCGGTGCAGCTCGTGGCCGCCGGCGATGCCACCGACGACGGCACGCCGTCACACGGGCCCGGGCTCGTGGTGCAACCGTCGGCCCGCCAGGAGTCGCGGCCGCGGCTGCACGATCCCGCCGGAGGGATCGTCGCCTTCGCCCGGGCGCTCGCGATCTGCCACGCGGGAACCACGCTGGCCCCTTGGGCGGTCGACTGCCCGTGGGGCGTCATCCGGCTCGTGGCTCGCCCCCCCTCCCACGGCGTGCGGGAGGCGGCATGAGCGGCCTTGTGCGACGCCGGTGCGATGAGCGGGAGCCCGTGGTGATCACCGGGCTGGCCGCGGTCTCGCCCCTGGGATCGACCGTCGACACCATCCTCGACCGGCTGTTCGCCGGCGTCTCGGGCGTGCGGGAGATCGAGATCGACCCGCGGGCCCGCACCGACGCCCGGTTCGCGGCGCCGGTCACCGAGATTCCCCGGCCGGCCGGCATCGAGCCCGAGGAGTTCGCCCGGCTCGACCGTCTCGAGCAGCTCTGCCTGTCGCCGGTGGCCGGCGCCCTGGCCGACGCGGGGATCGACCGCAGCCCGGCCGGGCCGCGGATCGGCCTGGTGCTGGGCCTGGGCGCCGAGCAGTTGAAGGTCTGGGAGCTCGACTTTCTCGCCGCGGGCACGGCCGTGTTCGAGTCCCGCCGTGATCCGACCATCGTCCACCGACTCGCCGCCCGCACCGGCATCACCGGGCCGGCCGTGACCGCGGCGGCAGCCTGTGCGTCGAGCGGCTACGCGCTGGCGCTGGCCCGCGCCTGGATCGACGCCGGCTGGGTCGACGCCTGCGTCGCCGGCGGCTGCGACATCCTCAGCCCGACTTCGATCGCCGCCTTCTACAACCTCCGGGCCCTGTCGCGACGGGCCGACGACCCGACCAAGGCCTCGCGGCCGTTCGACCGCGACCGCGACGGCTTCGTGATGGGCGAGGGGGGCGCGTGCTTCGTGCTCGAGCGGCGTAGCGCCGCGGTGGCCCGCGGGGCTCGGATCCGGGGCGAGCTCGCCGGCGTCGGGATGTCGAGCGACGGCGTCCACATGGTCACGCCGAGCACCGACCCCGCCCAGGCCGCCCGGGCGATCGCGGCGGCGCTCGCCGATGCCGGAGTGTCGCCCGGCGACCTCGACTACGTGAATGCCCATGCCGCCGGCACGCCGGTGGGCGACGTCGCGGAGGCCGGCGCGATCCGCCTGGCCTGCGGCGAGGCGGCCGACGCGATCCCGGTGAGTTCCACGAAGAGCATGACCGGCCATCTCGTGAGCGGCGCAGCGGCCTTCGAGGCGCTCGCCTGCCTCGGGGCGATCGAGCGGCAGGCCGTGCCACCGACGGTCAACCTCGACGAGCCCGATCCCGCCTGCCCGCTCCTGCACGTGCCGCACCGCGCGCGGCCGCACCGCGTGGCCGTGGCGGCGAGCAACTCCTTCGGCTTCGGCGGCTCGAACCTGTGCCTCGTGCTCCGCGCCGCCTGACCCCCGCCTGCTTCCGCCACACCCCAGCCAAACCATCAGCCCCCAGGAGCCTGCCATGACCTTTCCCGCCCGCCACGTCCCACCGGCCGCCACCGCCGACATCGACGCCCTGCTCGCGGACCTCGTGGCCCGCTGGCACGAGGTCGATCCGGCCCACGCCGAGGATGGGCTCCGCGGCCGGATCTGCGACCTGCACCGGTTCAACTTCCTGCTCTGGCACGAGGAGGACATCGCCCGCTCACCCGACGTCACCGACGCCCGGATCGCGGCGGTGAAGCGGGCGATCGACCGCTACAACCAGGCCCGCAACGACGCGATCGAGAAGCTCGACGACTGGCTGATCGGCGAGCTCGCCGCGCGTGGCATCGCGGCCTCGTCATCCGCCCCGGCCGCCACCGAGACGCCCGGCGCGGCGATCGACCGACTGTCGATCCTGGAGCTTCGCCGCTACCACATGCGGGAGCAGGTCGAGCGGACCGACGCCACCCTGGAACATCGGACCAAGGCAGCTGAGAAGCTCGTCGTGCTCGACGCCCAGCGGGACCACCTGGTCGGCGCGATCGACCGGCTCTTGGGCGAGATCTTCTCGGGCCAACGGCCGCTGCGGGTGTTCCGGCAGATGAAGATGTACAACGACCCGACGATGAACCCGTATCTCTACGCCGCCTCCAAGGCGGCCTAGGCGGGGCAGGGCCGGCGGGCTCAGGGAGCAGCCGCCGGCGGTGGAGCAGCCGCCGGCGGTGGAGCGACGTCGGTCCAGCGGAGCGTGCGGAAGGCGTCGCCCCGCAGACGGGCGATCCAGCGCGGGTCTTCGATCTCGAGCCACTCGCCCGGCCGGCCCAGGCCGCGGAAGATCGGCACGAACATCCGCCGCGCCGGCGGCAGCACCACGCCGAGCCGGTAGCAGGCTTCCCCGAGGTCGCGCCGCTCGAACGGGCTGCAGATGGAGGCCCGCGGGGCGTGTTCCACATAGACGCCGTGCGCGAGATACGCATCGACGACGCCCAGCCAATAGCCGACGGGCATCACCAGCAAGCCGACAGCCAGTCCGCGGGCGATCCGTGAAGCCGGCAGCCAGGCATCGCCGAGCCAGGGCCCCCGCCAGGGAGCCACGAGCAACGGCCCGGCACAGGCCAGGGCCACGTTCCACGGCCACACCTCGGGGTTCCAGTCGAGTCGCCAGGCGAGGACGAGCAGCACCGCGGCGTGAAACACCACCGCCCCGATGGCGACGGCCCGCCGGCAGACGGGCACGAGCGTGCCGATCCCCAGCCCGATCTCGGCGAGCGCGACCGCCATGCCCAAGGGCAGGGCGAGGCCGGAGGCCGCTCCCGGCCAGATGGCCTGGAGCGTCCAGGTTCCGAGCGCGTCCAAGGTGGCCGGACTGGTGAGCTTGTGGAGACCGGCGTAGAGCCACGTCGCGGCCAGTGAACCGCGGGCCACCAGCACGCCGCCCGGGAGGCCACTCGTTCCCCAGAGGAGCCAAGTGAGCGAGATCACCTGCGGCTGCAGGCGGCACTGGTCGGCGACGACCGCCCAGCCGAGCAGGAGCGTGTGGAGCGGCAGTCCCACCCGCGGCAGCGCGAGCACGACCACGAGCGAGGCGATCAGGGGCACCGCCATATCGATCTGGGGCACGGCCGCCAGCGGCACGAGCGGAGGCACCGCCCGAACCTGCCAGACCTTCCAGGTCAGGAGGATCGTCGCGGCCTGGGCCGCCACCAACACGACCCGGAAGACCACGAGCCCACGTGGCTCGTGCGGAGCGGCCGTCCCCGCGGAGCCGGCACCCCTGCAAGGGTCACCCGCGGCCGGAAGGCTCACTTGGCGCAGTTGGCCAGAGCGAGGAGCGCGTAGGCGGTCGTCAGCACCGGCTCGCCCTCCATCCACCGCTCGTTGGGGTTGGCCCACGAGCCGTCGGCGCGCTGCCGCGCCAGGAGTGCCGTCGTCAGTTCGTCACGCCAGTCGTGCGCCTGGCCCGCGGCATCGGTGAAGCGGTCGGCGCCGAGCACGCCCAGGGCCTTCGACGCGGTGTGATAAAAGTAGTAGAGTCCCGCCTGCCCCATGCCCGGGTTCTCCTCGAACGTGTAGTGCTTCTTGAGCCACTCCGTGGCCGCCTTCACCCGCGGGTCATCCGGCTTGAGCCCGGCGAAGATCATGCTCTTGAGGCCGGCATAGGTCATCGAGGCGTAGCTCCGCAGGCCGCCATTCTCCGTCGTCCCGGCCTGGCTCTCGCCCCCGTTGGCCGGCGTGTAATAGAAGCCGCCGTCGGGGTTCTTGTCGGGGAAGGGGAGCGGATTGCCGGGGCCGGGCAGGTTTTGGGTGCGCGACACGAACACCAGCGCCCGCTGGATCGCCGGATCGCTTTCGCTCTCGCCGACGGTCCGTAGCGCCTCGATCATGAAGGCGGTGTTCGACAGGTCGGGCCGCGACTTCTTGCCGTAGCCGGCGCCGCCGAAGGCCGGGTCGTTCTCCCCCTTGCCCTCGCCGTCGTCCCACTGGAGCTTCTTGACGAACTTCACCGCCCCGTCGATCTCGTCGGCGAGACGGCCCTCGGCGTTGCAGGCGGCGAGCGCCAGCATCGCGATCGAGGTCTCGTAGTTGGCCACGGGCGAATCGGGCGAATAGATCCCGCCGTCGGGCTGGCGAAAGCTCAGCAGGTAGTCGAGGCCCTTCTTGACGACAGGGTCGTCGGCCGGCGTGCCGCTGCGGACCAGCGCGGTCACCGCGAGCCCCGACACGGCCGGACCAAGGTCGGCCTTGAAGCTGCCCTGTTCATCCTGGCACGTGGCCAGGAAGGCCGAAGCCTTGGCGATCGCCGCCTTCACCGCCGCTTCGTCGGCGGCCGGTGCGAGGTCAGGCAACAGCGTGGCGATCACGGCAAACGACGCGGCGAGACGGGCAGGCATGATCCAAGCTCCCGGGGCGGTGAGGGCGGCCACTGCGACCTCTCGAAGGATATGCCGGGCGGCCACCGTCAGGAACCGGCCGGCGGCCTTTGGCCGCGGAGGATTTTTCCCCGGCGCGGCGACATTCCCGCCGTTTCCCTCAGGCGTCGGCGACCGGCAGTGCCCGCGGGTGCGGCGGCACGAGCCGCGGGGGCGGATCGCGGCCCTCTTCCAGCCGCCACTCCTCCCGCTCCTCGTCGCTGGCGTAGTAGGTCAGCCAGACGGTCTGGTCGCCCTCCAGCGAGGCGCTGCAGTCCCAGTGGACGAAGTTGTCCGGCAGATCGACCCGCTTGAGCGGCGCCGGGAGGATGTCCCTGCGGATCAGCGCGTAGAGCTCGCGGTCGGAGAGGTGGTCGGTGTAGTCGAGCACGATCCGCTTGGCGTGCAGCGACTCGATCACCTCCCAGAGGCGGTCGCGGATCTGCTCGTCGTCGAGCGTGCAGGCCGGCTGCATCGCCAGCGGCGGGTCGAACCAGCGGGCCACCGGGGACAGCGGAGCGAGCTCCCAGGCCAGCATCGACTCGAGGAACCGGTTCTCGGCCTCGGTCGGCAACTGGCGGAAGTCGATCTCCCAGACGGCCTCGTCCAGGTAGGGCTCGATCGCCGTCCGCAACTCGCCGTTGCGGAGCAGGCAGTCGACATCTTCGGGATCAGGATGGCGGGCGAGCGGCATGCCGTGGCAAAGTCCTGAAAGCTCCCGCGTGAGGACCGGCACCTGCCGGCACGCCTCCCGCGGCATGCTTCCGACGATACCCACGCCACGGGGCCGTTCAACGAATGGAGCGGCCCAGGAGGACGGTTTTTTCAGCCGCAACCCGCTACGACCGCTACGAGCGGGCATCTCTTCGCCGCCCGTCGGCATCCCCCCAGATTGCCGCGGCCGCCGAATCCCCCGGGTTCAGCCGGCAGCGGGCTTTTCCAGCTCGCGGCCGCCGGCACATTCGGCCTCCAGGGAGGCGATCTTGGCCACGCGCCGGGCGTGGCGTCCGCCTTCGAAGGGGGTGGCGAGCCAGGTCCGGATCACCTTTTCCTGCATCTCCGGCCCGAGCATTTCCGCGGACAGGCAGAGCACGTTCAAGTCGTTGTGGCGGCGGCTCATCTCGGCGGTGACCTCGTCGTGGCAGGTGGCCGCCCGCACGCCGGCCACCTTGTTGGCGGCGATCGCCATGCCCACACCCGTGCAGCACAGGAGGATGCCCCGATCGACCGCGCCGTCGGCCACCCGCCGGGCGACCTCCGCGGCGACGTCGGGGTAGTCGACCGCCTCGTCCCCGAACGAGCCACAGTCGACGATCTCGTGGCCCATTCGCTCGAGCAGGCCGACCAGCCGGCTCCGGGAGGTGACACCGCGGTGGTCGCTGCCAATGGCTAGCCGCATGGGGATTCGTCGCTCGGAGAAGGGCTGCCGCCCGGGCTGGAACCGCCCGCCGCCGGCAGTTCAAGTGTAGCGATTCTGGCGGCGAGATGCTCACGGATTTGCCGGGCGCACGACCGGTAGGTTTCGAGGCTGCCGCCGATCGGGTCGATCACGTCGCGCCGGTCGGGCGAGAGCATCGCCACGCGGTCGCCGGCCTCGGGAAACTGGGCGAGGAGGGCCGCCCGGTGGGAGGCCGTCATGGTCAGGATCACGTCGGCCTGACGGACGAGCGCCTCGGTCAGCGGCTGGCTGGAATGGCCGCGGAGGTCGGCTCCCATCTCGGCGACCGCTTCCAGGGCTCCGCTGCTGGCCGGGCCGCCCGCCCAGGCCGCCAGGCCGGCGCTGGTCACGACCACGCCCCGCTGGTCGATCTCCTCCGGCCCGCACTCCAGCCGCTCCGCCACCACCTTGCGGAACAGCGCCTCCGCCATCGGACTGCGGCAGGTGTTGCCCGTGCAGACGAACAGCACCATCAGGCTGGCCAGCCGCCGGAGCGTCTCCTCCGAGACGATGCCCGGCCGGACGACGCGAAAGCCGTCGCCGACGAGTTCGATCGTGGAGGCGGGCTGCGCGTAGCGGGCCGGGCCGTCGTCGAGCACCAGCGCCAGCGTGCCGCCGGCCGCGGCCGCGATCTGCTCGGCGGTCACGACGGTGCCGGCGGCCGCGGGCGGCTCGGCGATCATCACCGGTCCGGCGAGCATCCGCATGCAGTCGGCCAGCAGCGGATGACCCGGAACCCGCAGCCGCAACCGTCCGCCCGCCGCGAGCGCCGCCCGCGTCGCGGGGGGGAGCCGCGTCATCAGGCTTTCGGGGTGGTCGTCGGGCACGATCATGGCGACCGGGCCGGGCCAGCAGCGGCGGGCGAGCCGCCGCCCCACCGGAGTGATCCGCGGCGCCCAATCCAGCGCCTCTTCGGCGCTCTTGAGGATCAGCGTCAGCCGCGGTTCGCCGGCCCGCTCGGCGGCGATGCGAGAGAGGACGTCGGCCGCCGTGGCGACGCGGGCGCTCGAGGCGACCACGTAGTCGGTCTCGGTGGGAAAGGCCACCGTCCGTCCCTCGGCCAGGGCCTGCACCGCCCGGTGCACGACGTCACGGGCATCCTCGGTGCGACGCAGATCGATGACCAGCGACTGCATGGGAGGCGGCATGGGGCAACCGCCGGCCGGGTGCGGCCGCGGACGTGGGGTGGGTGTCCGACTTGCGCCGGCCCGGGCCGCCGGAAACCCTCAAAATTACCGCTGTTCTCATCACGCAGTCAAGGATCGGCGTTTGGGCAAGCGGGGCCGACGTGCCCCGGCGGCCACCCTCACGCTGGACACTTTTCGGCTTGTGGCGGCCTCGTGGGGTCGGCTATTCCTCCCCGGCTTTTCGAGCCGTCCCCCCCTCGGCGCCCCCCCTTGAATCGCTCACTCGCCAGCCTCCGAACGACCTGCCGAATCGCGGCCGCCGCGGCCTTCGCCTCGCTCGCCCTCGGGAGCGGGCCGGCCGTGCAGGCGGCCGACCCCACCGGCCCGTCCCCGCTGCCGCCCGTGGCGGCCGTGGCCGCCGCCCCGCAGGCCGACCTGATCGTCGAGGTTCGGATCGAGGGCAACGAGGCGACCGAGGTCTCGAAGCTCCCCAAGCTCGTGACCCGAGCCGGCCAGGCCTTCGACCCGCGCACGGTGGAGGAGGACGTGCGGACGCTGCACCGCTCGCGGAAGTTCGTCGACGTGCATCCGAAGTATGTCCGCGTGGCCGACGGCGTGGTGGTCATCTTCCAGGTGGTCGAGCGGCCGATGCTGCGGCACGTGCGCTACGTCGGCAACGAGCGGATCACCACCCGCACGCTCCGCAAGAAGGCCGAGATCGACGTGGGCGACTCGATGGACCCATACGTGGTCGAAGAGGCCCGGCGCCGGATCGAGGGCTACTACCACGAGAAGGGCTACGAGGCGGCCCGCGTGACCACGGTCGAGGGCAGCAAGCCGGGCGACAAGGGGGCGGTGTTCCTGATCGACGAGGGGCGGGCCCGCAAGGCGGTGTGGACCAGCTTCGTCGGCAACACGATCGCCAGCGACGGGCGGCTGCTCACGCAGATCAAGAGCAAGCCGGGCGTGCTCTGGTTCCTGGGGGGCGACATCGACCAGGAGGTGATCGACGGCGACGTCGACACCCTGACGGCCTACTACCGCAGTCTCGGCTTCTTCCAGGCCAAGGTGGGCCGCGAGGTGTCGGTCGTGCGCGAGGGCATGCGCGACTGGACGCACGTCACCTTCGTGATCAACGAGGGACCGCGATACACCGTTCGCAACGTCTCGTTCATGGGCAACAGCAAGTTCAAGACCGAGTTTCTGGAGCGGGAGCTGGAGCTCAAGGGAGGCGAGTTCTTCAACCAGTCCAAGATGGACAAGGATCTCAACCAGATCCGCGACATCTACGGCGGCCGCGGCTTCGTGTTCGCCGACATCCAGGCCGATCCGCGGTTCCTCGAGGAGCCGGGTCAGCTCGACCTCGTCTACAACGTCAGCGAGGGGCAGCGCTACCGGGTGGGCCAGATCAACGTCCGGATCCGCGGCGACAACCCGCACACCCGGCACAGCGTGGTGCTCAACCGGCTCTCGCTGCGGCCCGGTGACATCCTCGACATCCGCAAGCTCCGCGAGGATGAGCGGCGGCTGAAGTCGAGCAGCCTGTTCGCCGCCGACGCGGCGCAGGGGCAGGGGCCGCGCATCAGCTTCTCGAAGCCGACCGGCGACGAGGACACGCGGATGGCCCGCGATCCCGAACGCCCGGGCTTCCGTGGCCAGAGCCCCGACGACCAGGGTGACGCGGTCATCGATCTGGTGCTGGAGGGCGATTGGAACGAGGCCGCCGAAGGGCAGCCGCCCGCGGCCGAACGGCTGGCGACTCCGGCCAGCGACCAAAACCCAGCCGTGCCGCCCCCGGCTGCCACCGCCAGCCAGCCCGTGTGGCGCGGGCAGAGCCCCGGCTATCCCGTGGCGGCCCCGCCTCCCGCCAACCCGTGGCAGGCAGCGCAGCCCGTGCCAGGGGCCTACCCCGTCGCCCAGCAGCCCGGCTACCAGGTGCCTGTGCTCCCTTCGGCGGTGCCACAGCAGCCGGCGTATCAGCAGCCTGCTGCCCAGCAGCCTGCCATGGCCCAGCCCGCATTCCAGCAAGGCGTCACGGCACAGCCCGCACAGGGCTGGGGAGGGCAGCCCTTGGCGCAGCCCGGACCCAGCGCCCTCGACTATTCGCGGTTTTCCGCACCGCCAGCGCCGGCGAATCCTTACACCGTGCAGCAGCCCGTCGCCCCCGGCGGCCCGGGGTCCGCGGCCGGCTTCCCGGCCCTGCCGGTCGCGCAGGCCGACCCCAACCAGCCGCCCGGCTTCCAGCAGCCCGGCGCGCTGCCCGACTTCGGTGGCGGCGGCGCCGCGG
>Ga0164292_10004742_pt1 | contig 11076 bp, 8 predicted proteins | sample GEODES117metaG_FD_111486 | JGI IMG/M metagenome (GOLD analysis project Ga0164292, IMG submission 111486) | Eutrophic lake water microbial communities from Lake Mendota, Wisconsin, USA - GEODES117 metaG | ecosystem: Environmental > Aquatic > Freshwater > Lake | place: USA: Lake Mendota, Wisconsin... | reverse complement strand
GCCGCTTCGCCATCATCACCTTACCCCCCCTCGAAGACCGCATCGCCAAACACACCCTTCTCTCCCTCGCCACCCCCGAACTCGATCGCCCCGAGTGGCCCGACCCCCGCCCCAATCCCGAACACTGCCTCCGCCTCCTCTCCCGCAAACCCATCGACCCCACCCCCGAAGAAATCGCCCGCAATCCCCGCTCCCGCAGCGCCCGCCTCCGCGCCGCCGAACGCCTCTAGTTGCAACCCGACCGCCCACTTCTCCCGATGTCAAACAACACCCGCCGCCCAGCCTACCGCAATCGCCTCAGCGTCGCCAGCCTCACCGTGGCCACGCTGCTTTGCATCACGCTCGCCAGCGCCTTCATCGCCTTCGTCGTCTCCCGCAATCGCCTCGCCGCCCTCGCCGACGAACAACGCCGCATCGAACATCAAATCGCTCTCTTCCATCAAGAAATTCATGCCCTCGAAAAGCGCATCGATACCAGCCTCAATCGCGACAAAGTCCACGAACGACTCACCGCCGGCGGCACCTTTCTCAAACCCATCGAACCCGCCTCCATCATCTCCCTTTCCAGGATGGACACCTCCGAAGCCGTCGCCACCACCCCTTCCCTCAACCCAACCGTCGCCCAAACCCTCGTGAACACCAAGACCTCCCGCTGATGCAACCCCTCCCCAACCAGACTCAACTCCGCCGAGACCGCTCCATCTGCACCCGCATCATGGTCGTGACCAGCGTGTTGCTTCTCGGTTTCTCCGGCATCACCTATCAGCTTTTCCAGTTCCAAATCCGTCAGCACGACCACCTCTCCAACCTCGCCGCCGAACGCTTCCAGGACGTCCGCCTCCTCCCCGCCCAACGCGGCTCCATCCGGGATCGCTCCGGCGAATACCTCGTTTTCGACGAGAAATCCTGGGAACTCCACACCGACCACGACCACCTCGTCCAGCCCACCCTCGTCCGCACCCACCTCGCCAAAATCCTGGACGTGAAGCCTGAGGAACTCGCTTCCCGAATGAGCACCGAGGAACTCCTCGCCACCTACCAGCAACACATCGCCACCTCCCTCGCTCAACCCCTCGAGATGGAGGCCAGCCAAATCCTCACCGCCCTCCAGGATCCCCGTCCCGTCACCGTCGTCAAAACAGACATCCCGGCCAAAGCCGCCGAAGACCTCGAATCCTACCTCAAAAGCCGCCACATCATCGGCGTCTACATCCGCCCAGGCACCGAACGCCGCCGCGCCTCCCAAGACCGCCTCACCCTCACTCTCGGCGCCACCAAAAAAGACTCCGGCGGCATCTGGGGCGTCGAACAACTCTGCGAAAACATCCTCCGTGGCACCCCTGGCAAACGCTTCATCGAAAAAGATCGCCGCGGTGTCGAACTCCCCCTCTTCCGTGGCGAAACCATCCCCGCCAAAAACGGCTCCGATGTCTTCCTCACCATCGACATGAACCTCCAGGACAGCGTCGAAGCCATCGTCGATCAAGCCTACACCCTCCACGGCCCCAAAAGCGTCGTCGCCATCCTCACCGACCCCACCACCGGCTCCATCCTCGCCATGGCCTGCCGCCCCCACCTCAATATCGAGGAAAATTCCGGCAACTGGCGCAACATCCCCGTCTCAGACGCCTACGAACCCGGCTCCGTCATGAAAATCGTCGCCATGGCAGGCGCCCTCGATGCCGGCAAAATCACCCCCCACACGCCCATCGATTGCGAGACCGGCACCTACTCCTCCTCCGAACTCGGCGCCGCTGACATCCACGATGACGAGTGGAACCTCGGCACCCAGCCCGCTTGGGGCGTCCTCGCCCACTCCAGCAACATCGGCACCTACAAGATCGCTCGCTCCCTCGGCTGGGACGCCTATGAGAAAACCCTCCGCAATTTCGGCTTCGGCACCCCCACCGGCCTCGGCATCTGCAAGGAACCCGGCGGCCGCTGGCAGCCCTTCGAAAAATGGACCGCCGTCGACTTCTCCCGCATGAGCTACGGCTACGGCATGACCGCCACCGCCCTCCAGCAGGTCATGGCCTACGGCGCCATCGCCAACGGCGGCGTCCTCATGAAACCCCGCCTCATCGACCGCATCCTGCATGATGACGGCACCCGCCTCGAAATTTGCCGCCCCGTCCCCATCCGCCAGGCCTGCACCGCCCGCACCGCCGACCAAGTCCGCTTCATGCTCGAGAAAGGCGTCACCGATGGCACCGGCAGCCGCGCTAAAATCGAAGGCCTCCGCGTCGCTGGCAAAACCGGCACCCGCCGTGTCTACGATCCCAAGACCAAAGCCTACCGTGACGACCAATACCTCGTCTCCTTCGCTGGTTTCGCCCCCGCTGACAAGCCCCGCGTCGCCTGTGTCGTCGCCGTCGACAACCCCAAAGCCGCCACCGCCAAAGCCGTTCGCGGTGGCCTGATCGCCGCCCCGCTCTTCGCCGAACTCGTCAGCACCGCCCTCAATCACCTCGACGTCCGCGTCGAACGTTCTGAGAAAGTAGTCGCTCAACAGCCAAACCAAGAGAAAGGAGGCAGCCAATGATTATCCTCCGCGACCTCCTCCCTCTTCTCGACGCCCCCGTTCCCAGTGGCTCCCTCGACACTCCCATCGAAGCCATCGCCTACGACTCCCGTTCCGTCACCCCCGGCACTGCCTTTTTCGCCTTGCGCGGCACCAATGCCGACGGCAACCGCTTCATCCCCACCGCCATCAAAGCCGGTGCCTCCGTCATCTTCTCTGAGCAGGCCCCCCCATCCGATTCCAAAATCCCCTGGGTCCACGTCCGCCACGCCCGCATCGCCCTCGCTCAAACCGCCGCCGCCTTCTACAACTACCCCGCTCGCCAACTCAAAATCGCTGGCGTCACCGGCACCAATGGCAAAACCACCACCGCCTTCATCATCCACTACCTGATGAACGCCGGCCAGCTCCGCGCAGGCCTCCTCGGCACCATTTTCTACGACCTCGGCGGCACCCAGGTCCCCGCCACCCACACCACCCCGGAAAGCCTGGAAATCCAGCAACTCCTCTCCGAAATGCGCACCAACGGCTGCCGCGGCTGCGCCATGGAAGTCTCCTCCCACGCTCTCGACCAGCAACGCACCCACGGCCTCCCCTTCGAGACCGCCATCTTCACCAACCTCACTCAAGACCACCTCGATTACCACGGCAGCATGGAGAACTACTTCGCTGCCAAAGTCCGGCTCTTCGAAATCGTCGCCACCCAGGGCCACGGCCACCTCATCATCAATAGCGACGACCTCTGGGGCCGCAAACTCGTCACCCGCTACGAGTCCACCGGCCGCGTCGTCCGCTTCGGTTACGGCGTCCAATCCGATTACCGCGCCGTCAATGTCCGCAGCGATCTCACCGGCACCTCCTTCGAACTCGAAATCAAAGGCCGCAGCTTCCTCATCCGCCTCCCTTACATTGGCGACTTCAACGTCTACAATGCCCTCGGTGCCCTCGCCGCCGCCCACCTCATGGGCCTCAACCTCCGCGAAACCATCCAAAACCTCCGCACCGCGCCCCAAGTCCCCGGCCGCCTCGAACGCGTCAGCGACCAGGGCCGCTTCCACGTCTACGTCGACTACGCCCACACCCCGGACGCCCTCGACAACGTCCTCCGCACCCTCCGCTCCCTCAAACCCAACCGTATCATCACCGTCTTCGGCTGCGGCGGTGACCGCGACCGCACCAAACGCCCCCGCATGGCCGTCGCCGCCGAAAAAGGCAGCGACATCTGCGTCCTCACCTCCGACAACCCCCGCACCGAAGACCCCGCCACCATCATCGAAGACGCCGCCGCCGGCTTCACCCGCAAAGCCCGCACCGCCAAAATCATCGACCGCCGCCAGGCCATCCAAACCGCTCTCGAAGGCGCGACCGAGGGCGACATCGTCCTCATCGCAGGCAAAGGCCACGAAACCTATCAAGACATCCAAGGCGTCAAACACCCCTTCGACGACCGCAAAGTCGCCCGCCAAATGCTCCAAAGAATGCGCGAACTCAAAGCCGAAGCCTCCATCGAAGCCGAACTCCAAGCCGAACGCGACTCCTTCAACTAACCCGCTCCAGATGCGTCCCCTCCCTCTCCAGACCCTCGCCGATTTCTGCGGCGGCCGCCTCCTCCAAGGAGACGGCCAGCGTCTGGTCACCCAAATCAGCACCGACTCTCGTCGTATCGCTGAGGGCGATGTCTTCGTCGCCCTCAAAGGCGACCGCTTCGACGCCCACGACTACGCCGCCCAAGTTGCCGCCTCCGGTGCCTCGGCTCTCATCGTCAGCCAACCCATCGCGGATGTCCCCTGCGCTGTCATCCAAGTTTCCGATACCCTCCTCGCCCTGCAAAACCTCGCCCGCGCCTATCGCGCCTGGCACAACCCTCTCGTCGTCGCTCTCACCGGTAGCAACGGCAAAACCTCCACCAAGGACCTCACCACCGCCGTCCTCTCCAAGCACTTCCCTCTTTTCGCCACCAAGGGCAATCTCAACAACCACATCGGCCTCCCCCTCACCCTCCTCTCCCTCCGCGCTGAACACTCCTGCGCCATCACCGAGATGGGCATGAATCACGCTGGCGAAATCAAGACCCTCGTCGACATCGCCCGCCCCGACGCCGCCATCCTCACCAACGTCGGTCACGCCCACATCGAATTCCTCGGCTCCCAGGAAAACATCGCCTGGGAAAAAGCCACCCTACCCGTCAACATCCCCGCCTCCGGCCACGTCGTCCTCAACGCCGACGACGCCTACACGCCTCGCATCGCCCGCCTCTGCCAAGCCAAAGTCATCACCGCTGGCATCGGCAGTGGCGATGTCTCCGCTCAAAACCTCATCGCCTCCTCCACTGGCACCTCCTTCACCCTCGACTTCGCCGGCACACGTGTCGACGCCACCCTGCCCCTCCTCGGCCGCCACATGGTCGGCAACGCCGCCCTCGCCGCCGCCATGGCTTGGTCCCTCGGCATGGCTCCAGACGCCATCGCAGACGCCCTCAACGCCGCTCAACTCTCCGGTGGCCGCCTCGAACCCAAAATCCTCTCCGGCATCCACTTCCTCGACGATTCCTACAACGCCAACCCCGACTCCATGATCGCGGGCTTGCAAACCCTCGCCGAAACCGCCGCCCCACGCCGCTTCGCCGTCCTCGGCGCCATGGGCGAACTCGGCCCCCACGCTGCCACCGGTCACGCCCAAGTCGGCGAGTTCGCCGCCTCCCTCGGTCTCGATGGCCTCTTCACCGTCGGATCCTCAGACGCCGCTCGCATCACCGACGCCGCTCGCTCCGCCTCCTCCACGTCCGTCGCCCATTTCCCCGACCACGCCACCTGCGCCGCCCACCTCCGTGAACTCCTCCTTCCAGGCGATCTCGTCCTGCTCAAAGGCAGTCGCTCGTCCGCCATGGAAAAAATCCTCACCCACTTCCAGCCCGTCTCTGCATGATCTATTGGCTCTACGAATACCGCGAGCTGTTCTCTTCCGAGGAAGGGCTGCTCTACAAGGTCCTCAACATCTTCAAATACCACACCTTCCGCGCAGGCGGCGCGGCTCTCACAGCCTTTGTCTTCTCCGTGCTGTTTGGCGACCGCCTCATCCGCAAATTGATCTCTCTCAAAATCGGTCAACCCATCCGCTCCGCTGAAGAGGTAAACAAACTCTTCGAACTCCACGGCAAAAAAGCCGGCACCCCCACCATGGGCGGCATTCTCATCCTCGCCGCCGTCGTCGTCTCCACCCTCCTCTGGGCCAAATGGGACAACGTCCTCGTCTGGACCGTCCTCTTCACCACCATCGGCCTCGGTCTCCTCGGCTTCTACGACGACTACCTCAAGATCAGCAAAAAGAACTCCAAAGGCGTCTCCGCTCGCCTCAAACTCGCCTGGCAAGGCGGCGTAGCCCTCATCGCCAGCATCCTCTTCTCTTACTTCGCTCACGACTCCGCCATCCTCCGCGAACTCCATATCCCCTTCTTCAAAAACGCCATCATCTCCGACATGGGCGTCTTCGCGGTTCCCTTCTTCGCCATCATCATCGTCGGTGCCTCCAACGCCGTGAACCTCACCGACGGCCTCGACGGCCTCGCCACCGGCTGCTCCCTCACCACCACCCTCGCCTACGCCGGCTTCGGCTACGTCTGTGGCAACGCCCGCTACTCCGCCTACCTGGATGTCCCCCACATCCCCAACGCAGCAGAACTCCCCATCATCGCGATGGCCCTCGCCGGTGCCTGCCTCGGCTTCCTCTGGTTCAACGCCCACCCCGCCAAAATGTTCATGGGTGACACCGGCTCCCTCGCCATCGGCGGCTGCATCGCCGCCCTCGCCATCGGCTGCAAACAGGAAATCATCCTGGTCGTCGTCGGCGGTGTCTTTGTCATGGAGGCCATGAGCGTCATCATCCAAGTCATCAGTTTCAAAAGCCGCGGCAAACGCGTCTTCCGCATGTCCCCCATTCATCACCACTTCGAACTCGGCGGCTGGCACGAAAACCAAGTCATCGTCCGCTTCTGGATCCTCTCCCTCATCTTCGCCCTCGTCGGCCTAGCCACCCTCAAAATCCGCTAACTCAATCCGCAATCCCCAATCCGAATTCCGCACTCCCAAATGCCCCGCCTCGACACACAACGCATTGCCATTCTCGGCGCCGGTCGCTCCGGCCTCGCCGCAGCCAGGCTCGCTCGTGTCCAAGGCGCTGAAGTCACAGTCTTCGACACCGGCACCACCGCCGAACTCAAGTCCAAACTCGCCGCTCTTGAAGCCGAATCCATCCCCTTCCTCATCGACCAAGCCGCCTCCGACCTCGTCGTCACCCCCGGCCAGTTCGACCTCTGCATCACCAGCCCGGGCATCGACGAATCCTGGCCCCTCCCGCAAAAATTCATCACCGCTGGCGTCCCTTTCACCGGCGAAACCGAGTTCGCTTTCACATTCTGCTCCACACCCATCATCGCCATCACCGGCACCAACGGCAAGAGCACCTGCACCGAACTCATCGCCAACATCCTGAACGGCTCCTGCCTCCGCTCTCTCCCCTGCGGCAACCACGGCATCCCCCTCTCCGAGGTCCTTACCTCCGGCCAAACTTACGACGTCCTCTCCCTCGAAATCAGCTCCTTCCAACTCGACACCATCGCCACCTTCCGCCCCCGTGTCGGCATCTGGCTCAACTTCGCCGACGACCACCTCGACCGCTACCCCAACCGCGAAGCCTACTTCGCCGCCAAGGCCCGAATCTTCGAAAACAGCACTCCAGACGACCTCGCCGTCGTCCTCCACGGCGAACCCTTCCCCACCGGCTCAGCCCGCCGCACCACCTTCTCCGCCTTTGGCCTCCCCGCCGACTTCACCTTCTCTGACGGCACCTTCTATGCCCACGGCCAGCCCTTCGGCTCCAGCGCCGACCTGAACCTTCTCGGCCGCCACAACATGGAGAACGTCCTCGCCGCCCTCATCGCCTGCGCCGAATTCGGCATCACACCAGCAGCCGGCCTCCAGGCGCTCAAATCCTACGGCGTCCCCCCGCACCGCTGCGAACTCGTCCGCGACTTCGATGGCCGCCGCTACATCAACGACTCCAAAGCCACCAACGTCCACGCTGTCTGCGCCTGTATCCGCGCCCTCGACGAAACCGTCGTCCTCATCGCTGGCGGCCTCGACAAACACCTCGACTACACCCCCCTTCGCGATCTCATCCCCGGCCGTGTCCGCGCCATGGTCACCATCGGCACCATCGCCCATTCCTTGAAAGCTCAATTCGAAGACCTCATCCCCTGCCAAACCGCACCCGACATGCCCTCCGCGGTCTCCCAAGCCCGCGCCCTCTCCCTTCCCGGAGACGCCATCGTCCTTTCCCCCACCACTTCTTCTTTCGACATGTTCAGCGGCTATGCCGAACGCGGAAACGTCTTCCGCACCGCCGCCCTCGCCCTAACCTAACATCCCTTTCTTTATCCAACCAACACATCAACCCAAACACATACCCACAATGAGCACACCAAAAAAGAAAAACAAAGGCACTGACCTCCTCGATAACCTCCTCGGCGGCGAACGCCGTCGTCACCAAGTCGCCATGATCACCGAAGAAGGTGACTGGAATCAACACGAGTCTAACAGCGGCATGGCACGCGTCTTCGTTGTCATGCTCCTCGTCCACGTTGTCCTCATCGGCAGCATCATCGTCTATGACTTCATCGGCACCGAGGAAACCCAGTCCGCTCCCGCCCCTGTCGTGAGTAAGATCCCAACGACCGATCCCCACGAACTCTCTTCCACTCCTGTGAAGAGCTCCCTCCCTGAGGCCACCACCTCCGCCGTCGCCAGCTCCTCCGATATCCCCACCAGCGGCGAATACGAAGTCAAATCCGGCGACTCCCTCCCCACCATTGCCGCCAGCCAAGGCGTCGATATCAAGGAACTCATCGCCCTCAATCACCTCGAAGACGGCAACATCGAGCTGAATCCCCTCACCATCCTCAAGCTCCCCGCTCGCAAAGTCGCCGAGCCCGCTCAAGTCGCTGTCGTCAAAGACTTCCCACCCATGCCCGCCGCAAACGCCGAAACCCCTGGCGCTCCTGCCGCTGCGGTCATCCCGATCGAGCAAACCCCACCCGCCCCTCTTCCGGCAGTGGTCTCTCTGGCCGACAACCAACCCTCCATCGACAGCACTCCCTCCCCGGCCACACCCGCCATGGACTCAGCTCCACCTGCTCCAGCGCCCGCACCCGTCGCCGAGCCCGCCAAACCCGAGCCCGTCAAACTGGTCGCTCCAAAACCCGTCCCAACCCCCACCCAAATCGCTGAGAAAAAACCCGCCCCCAAGGCCGAACCCAAACCTGCCGCTAAACCCACCACCTCCGGTAGCCGCAGCCACACCATGGCCAAGGGCGACACCCTCTACGGTCTGGCTCGCAAATACGGCGTTTCCGCTGCCGCCATCCAAAAGGCGAATAACATTAGCAAGCCCGAGTCCATCCGCGACGGGGCCAAACTCATCATCCCAGCCAAGTAAGATCCAACCGATCTAACACCCCTCCGCCGCCTAACCAACCATGGCTTCTCGTTCTGGCATCCTCTTGGTGATTTGTGCAGCTGCTCTCATGGGTCTGGGTATGACCATGTTAGCAAGCACAAATTTCTATCTGGAAGCCGACAAAGGCGGCGGAGAAACTTACAAGAACGTCTGGAGCCAGGTTCGCTGGCTCCTTCTCGGTATCGGGTTCCTCATTCTCGGCGCCAACGTGAATTACCAGCGCCTCCACCACGCCCGGTGGTGGCTGCTGGGACTCACTCTCCTCGCCATGGTCGCCTGCCTCTGGGACGTGACCGGCCGTAAAGTCAATGGCGCCAGCCGCTGGCTCGCCGTCGGCGGCCAACCCTCCGAATTTGCCAAAATCGCTCTCATCGTCGCCCTCTCCGCCTGGTTCGCCAAATACCAGGCCACCACCCGCCAGTTCCTTCACGGCACCCTTTTCCCCCTCCTCATCCTCGCCGCCGTCCTCGTCGCCTTCTGGCTTCAGCGCGACCTCGGCAACGCCATCCTCACCGGCATCGTCGCCCTCGCTGTCATGTTCACCGCCGGCACCCGGGTTTTCCATCTTGTCGCCATCGGCCTTGCCGGCGTTGGCCTCGCCGCCGCCGCTGTTTTCGCCATCCCGAACCGTCTGGCCCGCGTCAAAGCCTTCCTCAACAAAGGCCATGACGATATGGACCTCCAACAGTGGGTCTCCCAACTCGCCTTCGGCTCCGGTGGCCTCGATGGCCGCGGCCTCGGTGAAGGCCGCATGAAACTCTCCTACCTTCCCGAAGCCCACACCGATTTCATCTTTCCCATGATCGGTGAGGAACTCGGCTTCTATGGCACCACCGCCACCCTCCTCGCCTTCGTCCTGCTCGTCATCGGCGGCATGTGCATCTCCGCCTACGCTCCCGACCGCTTCGGCAAACTCCTCGGCATGGGCCTCACTTCCCTCATCGCTTGCGAAGCCCTCATGAACATGGGCGTCACCACCTCCCTCCTCCCCAACAAAGGCCTCCCTCTTCCCTTCGTTAGCTACGGTGGTTCAGCCCTGCTTGCCGCCTGCCTCATTCTCGGTATCCTCCTCAATATCCATCGCCAGGGCGTCTACCTCACACGTGATCAACTCCCCATCATCCGCAGGAAGTCGCGCTGGACCCCCCAAATGTAGCCGATCCAACGTGTCCCAGTCCTCTCCCTCCAAGACCCTCTCCTCCGTCCTCATCGCCTGCGGTGGCACCGGCGGTCACCTCTACCCCGGCATCGCCGTCGCCGAAGTCCTCAAAGCCCGCGGCCACAAAGTCCTCCTGCTCATCAGCGAGAAAAAAATCGACGCCCTCGCCGCCTCCGGTCACCCCGACCTCTCCTTCACCACCCTCCCGTCCCTCGCCATGCCCCGCCCGTGGTCGCCGAAAATGATCGGCTTCCTCCGCACCCTCTGGACCAGCTACCGCGCCTGTCGCAAACTCATCCGCCAGCATCAAATCACCACCGTCCTCGGCATGGGCGGCTTCACCTCCTTCGCTCCCCTTTACGCCGGCAAAAAAGAAGGCTGCCAAACCTTCATCCACGAGTCCAATGCCATCCCAGGCAAAGCCAACAAACTCAACGCCCGCTACGCCTCCACCATCCTCCTTGGCCTTGACCCCTGCCGCTCCCATTTCCCCGCCCACCCCGACATTCGCACCGTCGGCACCCCCATCCGGTCCAACATGTCCCTCCCCCCGGACCAGGATCCCTACGCTTTCTTCAAACTCAATCCCGCCCTGAAAACCCTCCTCATCATGGGCGGCTCCCAAGGCGCGCGCGGCGTCAACCGCGTCGTCGGCTCCGCCCTACCCGCTTTCGAGCAAATGGGCATCCAACTCCTCCACATCACCGGACCCACCGACTACGAGGAAGCCCGCAATATCTACGCCAATCACCCCCTCCTCCCCCAGCACGTCGCTGCCTTCTGCCACCGCATGGACCTCGCCTACCGCGTCGCTGATCTCGCCATCGCCCGCGCCGGTGCCTCTTCCCTCGCTGAACTCACTCAATTCGGCGTCCCCAGCCTCCTC
>Ga0164292_10004741_pt1 | contig 11079 bp, 11 predicted proteins | sample GEODES117metaG_FD_111486 | JGI IMG/M metagenome (GOLD analysis project Ga0164292, IMG submission 111486) | Eutrophic lake water microbial communities from Lake Mendota, Wisconsin, USA - GEODES117 metaG | ecosystem: Environmental > Aquatic > Freshwater > Lake | place: USA: Lake Mendota... | reverse complement strand
GCGCAAACGCTCGGCGGCCGGCTGCATGAGGGCGCAATGAAATGGCGCTGACACGGGCAAGGGCAGGGTTCGCTTGGCCCCTGCCGCTTTGAGTTGCTCGCAAGCCAAGGCCACCGCAGCTTGGCTGCCAGAGATGACGGTTTGACCGGGGTCGTTGAAATTGGCGGCTTGCACCACCTCTGCGCTGTCAGCGGCAAAACTGCTTTGCACTTGGGCGCAAATGTCCACCACTTTGGCGGCGTCCATGCCCAGCACGGCGGCCATGGCACCAGCGCCTACCGCCACCGCGTCTTGCATGGCTTGCGCGCGAAAGCGCACCAAGGGCACGGCATCGGCCAAACGCAAAGCGCCACTGGCCACCAAGGCTGAATATTCACCCAAGGAATGCCCTGCCACGAAGTGCGGCGTGGCACCCCCTTCGGCTTGCCAGACGCGGTAGGCCGCGATGGCCGCCACCAGCATCACCGGTTGGGTGTTGGTGGTGAGTGCCAGCTCTTCTTTGGGGCCTTCATGGATCAGCTTGCCCAGGTCTTGACCCAGCGCTTCGCTGGCCTCTTCCAAGGTGGCTTCCACCACCGGGTGGTCGTTCCAAGCGTCGAGCATGCCCACCGACTGTGAGCCTTGGCCCGGAAATACAAATGCCAATGTCGTCATATCAATAGCGCAACAAAATAGAACCCCAGGCGAAACCGCCGCCCACGCCTTCGAGCATGAGCAATTGGCCAGGTTGGACCCGACCCGAGCGCACGCCGGTGTCTAAAGCCAAAGGGATGGAAGCAGCCGAGGTGTTGCCATGGTCGGCCACCGTCAGGATGACCTTGTCCATGGAGAGTTTGAGTTTTTTGGCGGTGCTTTGGATGATGCGGATGTTGGCCTGGTGGGGCACCAGCCAATCGAGGTCGGTGTCTTGCAAGCCCGCTTTGGCCAACACCGTGCGGGCGGTTTCTTCCAACACACCCACGGCCAGTTTGAACACGCCTTGGCCGTCCATTTTTAGCACCGGGTCGCCCAGCACCTGACCGCCATGCACATGGCCGGGCACACACAACAGACCCACATGCTTGCCGTCGGCATGGATGTCCGTGGCCAAAACGCCGGGTTGCGCGCTCGCCTCCAGCACCACGGCACCCGCACCATCACCAAACAAGACACAGGTGGTGCGGTCTTTGAAATCCAACAAGCGTGAGAACACTTCGGCACCAACCACCAAGGCACGGCGGGCGTTGCCCGCGCGGATCATGGCGTCGGCCACGCTCATCGCATAGATGAAACCGGCGCAAACCGCTTGCACATCAAAGGCTGGCGAGCCCGCTATGGCGGCCGCCGCAGGGCTGAGTTGCGCCAGTTTGTGCTGCAAGATACAGGCGGTGGATGGAAAAATCATGTCGGGCGTGGAGGTGGCGACGATGATCAAGTCGATGTCTTGTGGCCCCAAGTTGGCGGCTTGCAGGGCGTTTTTGCAAGCTTCAAAGGCCAAATCGCTGCTGAAAACACCCTCATCAGCGAAGTGACGAGCCCGAATGCCGGTGCGCTCGACGATCCAGTCGTCAGACGATTCCACGCCATTGCGCGCCAAATCAGCCACCAGGTCGACATTGCTCCAACGACGGGGTGGCAGGTAACTGCCAGTGCCAACAATGCGGGAATGAACGGTCATAAGGGGTGTCAGGAAGAGGCCTGTGCTGCCGCAGACGCCGCCAACAAAGGCGCTGCATGGGTGAGTTGCGACTGCACACGGGCCAGTAAATCGTGGTCGGCTGCATCATACGCCCGGCTCAAAGCCGTCAAAAACGCCAATTCATCTGCCGAACCGTGGCTCTTGAACACCAAACCGCGCAAACCCAGCAAGGCTGCACCGTTGTGGCGTCGGTGATCCACCAGATGCTTGAAACCAGTTAGCGCAGGATAAGCGATGATGCCCGCTATTTTCGTGAAGATATTGCGAGAAAAGCTGCTTTTCAGAAAATGGCTGACCATCGCGGCCAAACCTTCGCTGGCCTTCAGGGCCACATTGCCCACAAAGCCGTCGCACACCACAATGTCGGTGGTGCCTTTGAAAATATCGTTGCCTTCGACATTGCCATAAAAATTCAGATCGCCGGAGTTGGCGGCAGATCGCAGCAATTCAGAGGTTTTTTTGATGTTTTCGCCGCCTTTGATAGCCTCTTCGCCAATGTTCAGGAGGCCAACCGAGGGTTTGTCGATGCCACTGAGCACCGACACCAAGGCCGAACCCATCAAGGCAAACTGCAAAAGATGCTCTGGCGTGGAGTCTACGTTGGCACCCAAATCCAGCATGGTGGTACCGCCACCCTTGATATTGGGCATCGCGCCCGCAATCGCCGGACGATCAATGCCATCCATGGTTTTCAGAACATAGCGTGAGATAGCCATCAATGCACCCGTGTTGCCAGCAGATACCGCTGCTTGGGCATGGCCGTCGCGCACCTGCTCGATGGCCACGCGCATCGACGAGTCTTTTTTACGGCGCAAAGCCACTTCCACCGGATCGTCCATTTCAACGACTTCCGATGCGGGCACGATGCGGGCACGGGGATGGGAAAAAGTGGAAAGCGCTTCGGGCAAGCCCACCAACAACAGGTGGGCGCGGGGATGGCGTTTCAGAAATTGATGACAGGCTGCCAAGGTGACGCGGGGCCCATGGTCACCACCCATGCAGTCCACGGCCACGGTCACCACTGGAAAAACCCCTGAAGATTGCTCACTTTGGAGTCGCCATCAAGCAAAAGGCCCGCGCCAGACAAGCTGCGACGGGCCTTGATGGCAAGCCTCAATCAGGCTTCGGATTTGGTTTTCAGCACCTTGCGGCCACGGTAGAAACCGGTGGGGCTGATGTGATGACGCAAATGCACTTCGCCCGTGGTGGGCTCAACGGCCAAACCGGGCACATTGAGTGCATTGTGTGAACGGTGCATGCCCCGTTTAGAGGGGGATTTTTTGTTTTGTTGGACAGCCATGGCAGGCTCCTGAAGATCGGTGGTTCAAATGGGATGCCCTGACTCGGCCGGGCAAAGAATCGAAGATTATAGCGGCTTCCCGACTTTTCACTGTTTGGGCGCTTTGAGGGCCGCCAGGGCGGCAAAGGGATGGGGCAAATCATCCTCCAGGGCTGCGCTCAAGGGGGCATGGCAGGCGTCGTGGCGCGGCACCAGTGGCATGGCCAGCAGCAGATCGTCTTCAAGCAGAGAAAAAGCGTCGAATTCATGGTCCATGGCCAGCAAGTCCTCCTCGGCTGCATCGTCCTCGGCCAAGGCCGTGGCCTCATCCGCCACCAACCGGAACCAGCGGTCCACCTGAACGGGGATGTTCATCGGCTCCAAGCAGCGCTGGCATTGCTGGCTCAGGGTCACTTGGGCCGTGAGGTGCAGCCAAGCTTGCGCAGTACCCGCCACGGTCCGCCATTCACCTGTCAATGTCCATTGGCAGGTTCTATCGGTCAAGCCAGGTTGGTCCAAACAAGCCTCGAACACCCGCGACAACTTGGACAGCGGCGTGGCGTCTTGCCAAACCCCTTCCAACTGGGTGAAGCGGTGCAGGTCCAGAACGCGGGGTTGCCAATCGGTTTTCATGCGGTTCAGTGTAAGAGAATGGTGGAGATGTCGCACCCTCCCCTGCCCCGCCCCCTCATATTGGGCTCCACCTCGCCTTACCGGCGTGAATTGCTGGCGCGATTGCGTCTGCCCTTTGAGGTGGTGCGCCCCGAAGTTGATGAAACGCCGCACCCCGGCGAACAACCCAGGGCGCTGGCCCAGCGCTTGGCCCTGGAAAAAGCCCTGGCCGTGGCCCGGCTTCACCCCCAAGCGGTGGTGATTGGCTCAGACCAGGTGGCTGATTTGAACGGCGAGCCGCTGGGCAAACCCGGCACCCACGAACGCGCTGTGGCGCAGCTCCAGCGCATGCGCGGCCACACCGTGGTGTTTCAAACCGCCGTGGCCGTGGTTTGTATCGACAGTGGCTTCGCCGAGCAGGCTTTGGCGCAGGTGAACGTGCAATTTCGCAACCTGAGCGATGAAGCCATCGAAACCTATTTGCATGCCGAGCAACCCTACGACTGCGCTGGCAGCGCCAAAAGCGAGGGTTTGGGCATCGCTTTACTGGAGCAGATCGACAACCAAGACCCCAGCGCCTTGGTCGGCCTGCCGCTGATCCACACCTGCCGGCTGTTGCGCGCAGCGGGCCTGCCTTTGCTGAATTAAGCCATGGCATCAACGTCGCTGGGCCGTCTGTATTTGGTGCCCACCCCATTGGATTTTTTATGCGCCAAGCAAGTGCCGCTGAGCCAAGTGCTGCCTGCGGGCACGGTGCAAGCGGCCTCGAGCATCGACCATTGGATTGGCGAGAACGCCAAATCCACCCGGGCTTTTTTGAAGCGCATCGACCTGGAAATGGCGCTGAAAACACCCCTGCAAGCCCAAACCATCACCGAGTTGCCACGCCAGGTGCATAAAAAAGGGGACCTCAAGGCCGGTGGTGACATGCGTCCTTTGCTGCAAGCCGCGTTGCAGGGCCACCACATGGGCTTGCTCAGTGAAGCGGGCATGCCGGCGGTGGCCGATCCGGGCTCTTCGGTGGTGCGCGCTGCCCACGATTTGGGTTTGCAAGTGCTGCCTTTGGTGGGGCCCAGCGCCTTGCTGTTGGCGCTGGCGGCCAGTGGCTTGAACGGCCAGCAGTTCGCTTTTCTGGGCTATTTGCCACAAGACGCCGCAGAGCGCGACACCCGCCTCAAAGCGCTGGAAAAACACGCTTTGAAAACCGGTGAAACCCAGGTGTTCATTGAAACGCCCTACCGCAATGCCGCCATGTTGTCAGGGTTGCTGGGCAGTTTGCAAAGCAGCACACGTTTGGCGGTGTGCAGCCACTTGACGCTGCCCGAGATGCGGATTCAAAGCCACAGCGTGGCCGATTGGAAACGCCACCCCGATGCACCGGATAAAAACACCCCGGCGGTGTTTGCCTTTGGGCCATGAGCTTGCCACCCCTTTGACCTGAAGGCCGCTTTAACGCAGTGAGGGCATCAGGCTGAGCGAAGTCTTCACCATGGCTTCGCCCATGGCGGCTCCAAAGCGCTTGGCCAGGCGTTCGGCCACGTTGTCTTGGCGGGTGTAGTCCACGATGTCTTCGGCTTTCACCACGTCGCGGGCCACACTGTCCAAAGTGCCGAAGTTGTCTGCCAGCCCCAAGGCAATCGCCTGCTCACCGCTCCAAAACAAGCCACTGAAAACATCGGGCGTTTCCTTCAAACGGTCTCCGCGACCGTCTCGAACCACTTTGATGAATTGTTGGTGAATCTGGTCCAGCAAGGCTTGTGCGTGGGCGCGTTGCGGCCTGCTTGGTGTACTGAACGGATCCAGAAAGCCTTTGTTCTCGCCAGCCGTCATCAGGCGTCTCTCGACACCCACTTTGTCCATCAAATCCGTGAAGCCAAAGCCATCCATCAACACACCAATGCTGCCAACAATACTGGCTTTGTCGACAAAAATTTGATCGCCTGCCACAGCAATGTAGTAGGCCGCTGAAGCGCAGGTTTCTTCCACCACCACATAGACTGGTTTTTGATGCAAAGCCTTGAGACGACGGATTTCATCGTTGATCATGCCAGCCTGCACCGGGCTGCCACCCGGCGAATTGATGAGCAAGACAATGGCTTGCGCACCTTCATCCTCAAAAGCTTGACGCAGGGAGTCCATGATCCATTCGGCGTTGGCATTGGCATCTGCATCAATCTCGCCTTGGATTGAAATCATGGCGGTGTGCGAGGCTGGATTGTTCGAGGTGGCAGCTTTGTTTTGATGAAATGAAAACCAAACGGCTGTCAACACCAACAGGGACCAAAAAATGCGAAATCCAATGCGCCAACGACGCGCAGCACGCTGCTCGTCCAGCTGTGCCATGACCAATCGCTCCAGCGTTTCGCGCTCCCAATGGCCGGGGGCGGCTTTGTCGATGGCAGAGGTATTGGCAGACGTGTCGTCGTTCATGGCTTAAAAGTCCAAAGGCTTGAGGTTGTAAGCAGTATGCCAGTGGACCACGCCCTGACGCTCTGAAAGGGTGATTTTGACCAAGCCGCCTCGGCAAGGTCCGCCCACGCATTCTCCTGAGTCAGGGGCATAAGTTGCGCCGTGGGTGGCACACAGCAACCAACGTCCCTCGGTGTCGAAAAACCGATCGGGTTGGTAGTCCATCTCCATGGCCACATGGGTGCAACGGTTCAGATAGGCCTGCACCTGTCCTTCAAACCGCACGGCAAAGGCGCGGCAGGTTTGGCCTGCATAGACCACGTCAAAGGGCACGGCCAAGCCGCTGTCCAACAGTTCACTGCTTTGGCACAAAGGCACCCGTTCTTCAGCCATGTCCGATCAACCAATCGTGCAACTCGGGCACGGAATGCACCACAGCCAAAGGGCCGAAGTTTTCCAGGCCATCAGCGCCATGGGCACCATAGCTGACCGCCAAACTGGCGCAACCGGCGTTTTGCGCCATTTGCAAATCGTGGCTGGTGTCGCCAATCATCAAGGTGCGCTCAGGCGCGACGCCAAACTCGGCCATCAACTCGTGCAACATGCGCGGATCGGGCTTGCCTGCGGTTTCGTCCGCGGTGCGCGAGCCGTCAAACATGCCGCGCAAGGCCACTTGGTGCAAAGCATCGTCCAAGCCTTTGCGGCTTTTGCCGGTGGCCACGGTCAACAGGTGTTGACGCTCGCGCAGCGCTTGCAACAGCGGCAAGATGCCGACAAACAAGGACAAATCGTTGTGGTGCATGGCGTAATGATGCCGATAGCGTTCGCCCAGCAGTGGGTATTTTTCTTTCGGCACATCGGGCGCGGCGTGCGCCAGCGCAGGCATGAGCGCCATGCCGATCACATAACCCGCTTGCTCGTCGGTGGGTTGGGTCCCGCCCACATCGGTCACCGCCGCTTGGATGCAGCGCACGATGATCTGGGTCGAGTCGTACAGCGTGCCGTCCCAATCGAACGCGATGAGGTCAAACTGGCGAGGGCGGGGGCTGGACATGGTCGATGAATTGTTGGAGTTCGGGGTGCAAATCAGCTTGCAGGGTTTGCGGCTTGCCCAACTGCGGATGGACAAACTGTAACCGCCAAGCATGCAAGAACATGCGCTTCAAGCCTTGTGCAGACATGCGCTTGTTCAGTTCGAAGTCGCCGTATTTGTCGTCGCCCACGATCGGGTAGCCCTGGCTGGCCAAATGCACCCGGATTTGGTGGGTACGCCCGGTTTTGATGGTCACTTCCAGCAAGCTGTAGTCGCCCACCAAACGCCCCACCCGCACCAAGGTGATGGCGCGCTGGGCGTTGGCATCGTCTTTGTGGGCAATTCGGACCCGGCGCTCGCCCTCACCCACGCCACTGGGCAACAAATAGCGTTGCAGAGGCAAATCAATCACTTTTTTATTGGTCGGCCACTGGCCTTTGACCAGCGCCAAATAGGTTTTGCCCGTTTCGCGGTCGCGGAATTGGTCTTGCAGGCGGGTGAGGGCGCTGCGTTTTTTGGCCACCAGCAGCACACCCGAGGTGTCGCGGTCCAAACGGTGCACCAATTCCAACATCCGCGCACCGGGGCGCGCTTGGCGCAACTGCTCGATCACGCCAAAGCTCACGCCGCTGCCGCCATGCACCGCCACACCGGCGGGTTTGTCGATGGCCAGCATTTGGTCGTCTTCAAACAAAATGGGGAACTCTCGGCCAGGGGCCACTGGCGCGTCGGGCGAAGGCGTGGACACCCGAACGGGCGGCATGCGCACCAAATCACCGGTTTGCACCCGGGTGTCGGCGCTGGCGCGACCCTTGTTGATACGCACCTCACCGGTTCGGATGATGCGGTAGACATGGGTTTTGGGCACGCCCTTCAAGTGACGCAGCAAAAAATTGTCCAAGCGCTGACCGGCGGATTCCTCGTCCACCATCAAGTTTTTGACCGCGGCGGTGGGGGTGGCGTCTGTGTCTATAATGATCTTCACCAGTGTCAGGTTCTAAGTGCTTGATTTGAATAAGAGATTAGAGCACGTCCCACCAGCACTGAGAGGTCGATGCCCATCGTGGCCGACGCAAGCCTTACCGCCCCATTGCGGTCTGCCCTGCGGTCACGCAAGCCGATGCCTTGGAAAAACCCAGAAACGGAATACCCCAGTTGCAGGTTTGAATTCAAACCTGCAACGGATACAAAGTGAGATTGTGGATACATGAACGTCGTGTTGGTTCTGCTGAAACTCTGCTTTTCCTGGCTTGCGCCAGTTGAAACGGTGCGTGTTTTCCAGCCCCCCACCCGTTCGCCAATGAACCCCATGGCCCTGTTGGTCATGCCCGTTCGCCTTCAACTCGCCCGCATCCACCGCCCGCCTTCGACCCGCAGACACCACTAACTCGGTGCATTTGCGCGTTCCACGCGGCATTCCCTTTCGTTTTTTCTTGCATTGGCCCACGGCATCGTTGGTCCGACATGGACCTGTGTTGTTAGCAAGAAAAGGAACGCATCATGAAACGGATGCTGATCAACGCCACGCAAGCTGAAGAGCGCCGCCTGGCCATCGTCGACGGACAAAAACTCCTCGACTACGAAATCGAAATTGAAGGGCGCGAACAGCGCAAGGGCAACATCTACAAAGCGGTGGTGACCCGGGTTGAACCCTCTTTGGAAGCTTGTTTTGTCGATTACGGCGAAGAACGCCACGGTTTTCTGCCTTTCAAAGAAATCTCCAAGCAGTACTTCTCGAGCAATGTGTCGGCCTCCCAGGCCCGCATCCAAGACGTCATCAAAGAAGGCCAAGACCTGCTGATCCAGGTGGAAAAAGAGGAGCGCGGTAACAAAGGCGCAGCCCTCACCACCTTCATCAGCTTGGCCGGCCGCTACGTGGTGCTGATGCCCAACAACCCGCGCGGCGGCGGCGTCAGCCGTCGCATCGAGGGTGACGACCGGGCCGAACTCAAAGAAGCCATGGACCAGTTGGAATACCCCAACGGCATGTCCATCATCGCCCGCACCGCCGGCATTGGCCGCAGTGCCCCCGAGTTGCAATGGGACTTGAACTACCTGCTCAAGCTCTGGTCTGCGATTGACGGCGCCAGCAAGTCCAAAGGCGCTTTCCTGATTTACCAAGAATCCAGTTTGGTGATCCGTGCCATCCGCGACTATTTCAACAACGACATCGGCGACATCCTGATTGATACCGATGACATTTACGACCAAGCGCAGCAGTTCATGGCCCACGTCATGCCCGAGCATGCCGCCCGGGTCAAGCGCTACCGCGACGAAACACCGTTGTTTAGCCGTTTTCAAATCGAGCACCAAATCGAGTCCGCCTATGCCCGCACGGTCAACCTGCCGTCGGGCGGCGCCATCGTGATCGACCACACCGAAGCCTTGGTGTCGGTGGACGTCAACTCGGCCCGTGCCATCAAAGGTGGCGACATCGAAGAAACCGCGACCCGCACCAACCTGGAAGCCGCCGATGAAGTGGCACGGCAAATGCGTTTGCGCGATTTGGGCGGCCTGATCGTCATCGACTTCATCGATATGGACGAGTCGAAAAACCGCCGCGAAGTGGAAAACCGCTTGCGCGACGCTTTGCGCCAAGACCGCGCCCGCGTGCAGTTCGGCACCATCAGCAAATTCGGCTTGATGGAAATGAGCCGCCAGCGCCTGCGCCCCGCTTTGAGCGAAGGCGCGTCGATCCCTTGCCCACGTTGCGGCGGCTCCGGCCATGTGCGCGACACCGAAAGCTCGGCGCTGCAAATTTTGCGGATCATTCAAGAGGAGTCCATGAAGGACAACACGGCCGCCGTGCACGCCCAAGTGCCGGTGGAAGTGGCTTCTTTCTTGTTGAACGAGAAACGCTCTGAGATCGCTAAGATTGAAATCCAACAACGCACCAACGTGCTGTTGATTCCCAACAAAGGTTTGGAAACACCCAACTACAAGTTGGAGCGCTTGAAGCACGACGATCCGCGTTTGGACAACATCCAAGCCAGCTACAAGATGGCCGAGGAGATCGAAGACCCAACCGCTGTCACCCGTCGTTCACAAGAACCGACCAACAAGCAAACGCCCGTCATCAAAGGCGTGTTGCCCGATTTGCCCGCACCCCCTGCCGAGGCTCGCCCACCCCGCGCTGAGCGCCCTGTACCCGCAGCGCGCCGTGAAGCCACGGTGGCGCCGGCTGAAAAAGGTTTCTTTGGCTGGCTCAAAGGTTTGTTCAGCAGCGAACCCGCTGCTGAACCCGCTCCCGCACCCGCAGGACGTGGCAAACCCGGTGAACGTCGAGAACCTGGGCGTGATGGCGCCCGAGGTGAAGGCCGTGGCGATGGTCGCCGTGGTGGCCGCCGAGGCGAAGGCCGTGGTGGTGAGCGCACAGAACGTGGCGAAGGCCGCGGCGAACGCACCGAGCGTCCAGACGGCAGAAATGCCGAAGGCCGCGCCGAGCGTGGTGAACGCGGCGAAAGCCGCAGTGTCGAGGGCCGCAACACCGAAGGCCGCGCTGAGCGTGGTGAACGCGGTGGTCGCAATGGCCGTGGCGAACGCAGCGGCGAAGCCCGCAACCGCACCGAAGGTCGCCCTGAAGGCCGCACCGAACCGCGCATGGATGAACCGCGCAGCGCCGAAGCACCCCCCGTCGACACCTTGGATGCCAATGGTGACAAGCCCGCCCGCCCAGCGCGTGGTGAAGGCCGACGTGGCCGTGGCCGCCGTGGTGAGCGTTCAGCGCCAACCGGTGACAACCAGACCAACGAAGACAGCTTGCAACAACTGGCTGCACCCTCGGACGCATCAACCGTTGTGGCTCAAAACAGCGAATCCTCGCAGCCTAGCCAAGACGGTGAAGCCTTGAGCGAACGCCGTGAACGCCGCAGCCGGGACCGCTACGGCCGGGACCGCCAAGCGCGTGACAACCAAGCCGACAGTGCATCCACTTCTGAGCATGCACAAGTTCAGGCTCCCGTCCAAGCAACCGTCCACACGACGGTGGCCGCGCCTGCTGCAGCCCGCATGCCGACGGTGGGTGCTTACGACTTGCCCATCAGCAGCTTGCAAGGCGTGGCGCAATCT
>Ga0164292_10004740_pt1 | contig 11080 bp, 10 predicted proteins | sample GEODES117metaG_FD_111486 | JGI IMG/M metagenome (GOLD analysis project Ga0164292, IMG submission 111486) | Eutrophic lake water microbial communities from Lake Mendota, Wisconsin, USA - GEODES117 metaG | ecosystem: Environmental > Aquatic > Freshwater > Lake | place: USA: Lake Mendota... | reverse complement strand
GAGACCGGCCAGCCGTGCTTTGCGTGCATGTTGGGCGGCGATGATGGAAAGACTCTCTTCATGTTGACGGCCGACAGTGCGGAGTCACATGCGGTGTCCGGGACGCCGAACGGGCGGATCGTCACTGCCCGGGTCGACGTTCCTCACGCCGGCCGCCCCTGAAAAAGGGCGTGATCAGTCGCGGGGGTGGTGGCAGGCGACGAAGTGGTTGGGCGAGATCTCGCGGAGCACCGGTTCCTCGGCTGCGCACTTGTCGGTGGCTGCGGGGCAACGGGTGCGGAAGCGGCAACCCGACGGCGGATTGGCCGGTGAGGGCGGTTCGCCCTCGAGGACAGCGCGTCCGGTCTGCTTGGTGGGATCGGGAACCGGGATCGCACTGACGAGAGCGTGTGTGTAGTGGTGCCGCGGGTTGGTGGTGAGTTCCGCAGAGGGGGACACTTCGCACACCTTGCCGAGGTACATCACCATGACGCGATCACTGATGGCGCGCACCACGGAGAGGTCGTGTGAGATGAACAGCAGCGACAGCCCGTAGCGGTCCTTCATGTCCTGGAGGATGTTGAGGATCTGCGACTGGATGCTGACGTCGAGTGAGGAGACAGGTTCGTCGCAGACGAGCAACTTCGGCTCCAAGGCAAGTGCGCGGGCGATGCTGATGCGCTGGCACTGTCCGCCGGAGAACTCCGTGGGCTTGCGATCGCCGACCACGTCGGGGTTGAGACCGACGGATTCGAGAAGGTCCTTCACCTTGGCTCGACGTTCCTCGGGAGTGCCTCGCTTCCACACCTTCAAGGGTTGTTCGACCAGGGAATAGACCTTCATGTGTGGGTCGAGCGAACTGATCGAGTCCTGGAAGATCATCTGCATCGCCGGACGCACGTTGCGGAGGTCTTCACCCTTCTTTTCAGTGATGTCGAGACCCATGAGCGTCACGGTTCCCGAGGAAGGCTCGAGGAGTCGCATGATGCCCTTGGCGAGAGTCGACTTACCACAGCCCGATTCACCGACGACCGCGAGAGTCTCGCCCTGGCGGATGTCGAGGCTGACACCGGAGACGGCCTGTACCTGTTGGTCGGCCTTGCCGCCGTAGGTGATGACGAGATCGTCGACACGCAGGACGACATCTTCGGAGGCGGAAGCGAGATGGGCCTTGCCCGTGCCGGCCATGTCAGGCACCTCCGATGGGGAAGAAGCAGCGATAGAGGTGGCCGTTGCCGGCGTCGACGAGTTGCGGGCGCTCGGTGCGGCACTTGTCGGTGGCGTACTTGCAGCGCGGTGCAAAACCACAACCGACGCGCTCTTCCACCGGGTCGGGCGGAGTGCCCGCGATGGCAGGAAGGCGCCTGCCCGGTTCGGCGTCGATACGAGGAATCGAACTCATCAGTGCCTCGGTGTAGGGCATCTTCGTGTTGGTGAAGAGTTCCTTCGTGGAGGCGAGTTCGACGACTTCTCCGCCGTACATCACGGCGACACGGTCGGTGTGGTTGGCAACGACGCCGAGGTCGTGGGTGATGATCACCATCGCCATGCCGAGGCGCTTGCGGAGATCGGAGATGAGTTCCAGAATCTGGGCCTGCACCGTGACGTCGAGAGCCGTGGTGGGCTCGTCGGCAAAGAGCAACTTCGGGTCGCAGGCGATCGCCATGGCGATCATCACGCGTTGGCGCATGCCACCCGAGAGTTGGTGAGGGAACTTGTCGAGCACGGCTTTGGGGTCGGGGATGCGGACCAGTTCCAAAAGCTCCAATGCGCGGGTCTCGGCTTGGTCCTTCGGCATGCCGAGGCGCTTCACCATGGCTTCGCTCATCTGGCTCTTGATGCGGCGCACCGGGTTCAGTGCCGTCATCGGATCCTGGAAGACCATCGAGATCTTGGTTCCCCAGAAGCCACGGATCTCCTTTGCGGAGAGCGTGAGAAGTTCCTGGCCGTCGAAGCGGACGCTGCCACGGCGCTTGACTCGCTTGCCGCGAAGCAGTCCCATGGTGGCCCGTGACATCACCGTCTTTCCGGAACCGGATTCGCCGACGATGCCCAAGCTCTCGCCGGCGGCGACGGAGAGCGTGACTCCGCGAACGGCGTGGAGAGTTCCGCGTTGGGTGTCGAAGTCGATCTCGAGGTTCTCGATGTCGAGAAGTTCGCTCATATGCGTGCCTCGCGATTGTCGATGCGCTTGCGCAGGTAGTCGCCGAAGAAGTTGAGCGACATGACGGTGAGGGCAATCGCAACCGCAGGAACCAAGGTGGTGTGCGGTGCGTCGTACAACTCCGACGTCTTGGAGGCGAGGAGCGAACCCCAACTCTCACCCGCGTTGGTGCCCACGCCGAGAATGGCCAAACCGCCTTCGGCCACGATCACCACGCCGGCGGCGAGGAAGCCGACGGACAGGAGCGAGGGAATCACGTTCGGCACGATGTGCGTCCAGGCGATCTGTCGCTTCTTCATTCCCATCGACTCGGCAACACGGATGAAGTCGCGCCCACTCCAGGTCAATGCAGAGGAGCGTGCCAGGCGACCGAGAATCGGGATGATGGCGAAGGTCAACGAAATGATGATCACCAGCGTGCGGGAGAGTTCGTCACCGGGGTTCGACGGGTCGGGCGTGGCGAGAATGGCAACGAGCACCAGGGTGAGGATCAGGTTGGGGATCGACAGGGTGACGTTGAAGTAAGTGGAGAGGATCGAATCGACCCATCCGCGCCAGTAGGCGGCGATGACCCCGAGTGCACCGCCGATGACCAGGCTGACGGCAACGCAGGTGAAGGAGATCACGAGGGTCATGCGGGTGGCATGGATGGTGGACGAAAGCATGTCGATGCCGTTCAGGTCGGTGCCGAAGATGTGGCCCGACGAGAACAGCCCGACGCCGATGTCATCGGTGTATTCGTCGTAGGCAGGCAACGGCAGCATGTCGCCGAAGATGGCCATGAAGACGCAGATGGCCAGCCAGGCCGACGCGAGATAGAAGCCGAACGACCTACCCTGCTTCACGACCGCTCCGAACTCGTGGGTCGACCACGGCGTAGAAGCCGTCGACGATGGCATTGAACACGATGTAGCCGAGGGCGATGAGAGCCACGATCGACTGGATGGCGAGGTACTGACGCGAGTTGAGCGACGAGGTGAGGAGCAGCCCGAAGCCGTCGATGGCGAACAGCGACTCGATCACCACGGCACCACCGATCAGCGCGCCCATGTTGAGGGCTGCGGAAGTCATGAGGGTCAGGCTCGACGGGCGGAAGGCGTGACGCCACAGGATCCACTTGTTGCTGAGACCCTTCGAGGACGCCATGGTGATGAAGTCCTCTTTCAGGGTGCCGATGACGTCGGCCCGCAGCAGGCGGGTTTGGGTGGCGATGAGACCGAGCGACAAGGCGAGCACGGGCATGAGCACCGACTTGAAGTGGGCTCCCAAGCCGTCAGCAATGGGCGTGTAGCCAACGGGCTCGAGCCATTCGATGGACACACTCAGGTAGTACATGAGCACGAGACCGACGACGAAGTTCGGCACGGACGAGAGAGCGAAGACGAGATTGCTGCCGATCTTGTCGGCCTTGGTGTCGGACTTGTAGCCGAGCAACATCCCGAGCGGGATCGACACCAGGAGCGAAAAGACCATGGTGTAGAGCATGATCAGAAGCGAGCGGGGAAGCGAGTTGGCGATCAAGGTCGACACCTCGGTGCCGCCCTCTCCAGAGGTGTTGTAGAAGACGCCGAAGTCACCGCGAACGAAATCCCACAGCCAGTTCAGGTAGTAGATGACGATGTTGCGGTCGAGGCCGAGTTCCTGGCGCAGTTGGTCCTGCTGCTCGGGGCTTCCGAACGGAAGAAGTGTTTCGGCTGGGTCGCCGGGGAGCAGACGCACGAGGACCGTGATGCCGAAAGTGGCGAGTACGAACACGATGATCGCTTTGCCGACGACCTTCCCGATTTCACGGAGCCTGCGCGCGGTGCTCATCGGGAGGTCACGTTAGTGCATGAGAAGAGTGAGCCTTGCACTCGGTCGCCTGCAGAGAACGAAAGAGCGCGGCGTCCGGAGACGCCGCGCTCTTCGCGTATCGGTGAACGTGAACCGTTCACTTGGCGGTGGTTACTTCGTCTTGGTGACCGAGGCGAAGTCGAAGCCCGAGGCGTTGATCAACGGGCGGTTGCCACCGCCGGGCAGCGGCGTGGCGCCGACGCCTTCGGCAGTCTTGTTCCATGCAAGGAAGCCACCCTCGATGTAGAGCGGAATCCAGAACGACTCGGTCTGGAGCGTCTTCACGCAGGGGGCAAATGCCGCCTTGGTCGACTTGTCGCGAGCTGTCGTGAAGCACTGAGCCAGCGTCGGGTTGGTGAAGCGGAAGCCCGAGAGCTCGAGGCGCGTCTTGGTGGCGACCAGCAACGCAAAGTCGGCGTAGTTGCCGGCGCTCACGTTGAAGTTGCTGAGGTGCTGCTTCAGGCCGAAACCGTTGAGGATGTACTCGGTGCTCGACACGCCGGGGCTGACGGTGCAACCGATGTCAGCCTTGCGGGTCATCTTGCACATTTCCTCGGCGAGCTCACCGGAGGCGGAGGTGGTGTTGCGCGGGATCACGATCTCGAGCTTCTTGCCAGTCTCCTGCTGGTACTTGGCGGCGCTGGCCTTGGCCTTCTTCAGGTCGAACTTGAGGGCCTGGTTCGGCTGGTGCCACGGGTGCATCTTCGGTGCGATGGTGGACGCGGCATCAGCGTTGCCCTTGGTCAGCACCTTCACGATGACGTTGCGGTCGAGCGACTGAGCGAAAGCCTCGCGGGCGTTCTTGTTGGCGAACGGCGAACCTGTGGTCGGCACCGTGTTGAGGTGCAGCGTCCACGCGGTGTCGCGCGGTCCGGCGTAGAGAGACACCTTCTTGCCCATCTTCTTCAGCGTGTTGAGCGAGTTGCCCTCCGTTGCTCCGAAGGTGGCGATGTCGATGTTGCCGGTGCGCACTGCATTCACCTTGGAGGTGGAGTTCGGCAGGATGCGGAACGTCACTTCCTGGGACTTGGGCAGCGGATTCTTGGCGGTGCTTCGCCAGTAGTCCGGATTGGCCTCGAGGATGGTGTCGGTGGTCGTGCCGACGGCACCCTTCGACTTCACCTTGAACGGTCCGGTTCCGACTGTGCCGGCGGGTGTGGTTCCACAGCCGCTGCTCTTCAGGGCGGTGGTGGAGAGCAGTGCCGTGCGACCGTAGTTCCACAACAGGAAGAGGAAGTTCGGGCGCGGCGTGGCGAGGTTGAACTCGACGACGTAGTCGCTCTTCTTCACTGCGAATTTCTGGAACTTCGCGACGATGGCGCCGAGAGCGGCTGCATCCTGCTTGACGAGAGCCGGTTCGAGTTCGTCGATGGAGCTGCCCATGATGTCGAGCCATGCGATGGCAGGAAGGCTGGGCAGTTCACCGGCACGGAAGATGACGCGGCTGAGACCGGCGTTGGCCACCATGTTGGCGATGACGTTGTCGGCGGTCAGGGTTTCGCCGTCGTGGTACTTGATGCCTTCGCGCAAGGTCACGGTCCAGGTCTTCTTGTCGGCACTGCCGACGACCGACTTGGCGAGGTAGGGGACCATCTTGCCCTTGTCGTTGACGATGGTCAGCGTCTCGAGAACGGAGTTCTTGGCGGCCACCTGGTCGACGCCCGGCGACTGCTGGGAGCACCAGTTGGCATTCGGCTCGCCGATGCCGATGATCAGGTTGTTCTTTGCCTTGGCTGCGGGCGCCGCTGCGTTCGCGGCAACCGGTGCCACCGAGGCAATGACGCCGACGGACAGAAGTGCCGCCAGTGTCTTGCTGCGATGAGACCGCTTGATCCCTCGTGTTGACATGTTTTCCCCTCTTCGGTTTGGTCGACGCTCTCGATTGAAAGTGTCGATCGTCACAATACCGAGACCCTACAACGCCGGCAAGACACCCCTTCACAAAATGCCGACTACAACTTGTGTCGATCAAGGATCAATCGTCGCCGCGATCAATCGACGATGAGATGAAGAAGAATTCAGTCGGGGAGGGGGGACTTGAACCCCCGGCCTCCTGCTCCCAAAGCAGGCACGCTACCAACTGCGCCACTCCCCGGATTTTTCATTGCGCCCGGTAGCGAAGGATGCTACCGGTGAGGTTCACGCGCGCTTGGCCGCCTTCAGTAGACGCTTGGCCGCACGACCCGTGGCCGTGATCTGTCGAGAGTCGAGGTCGCCGAGTTCGACGCCGTTGGCGAAGAGCACGCGGTAGCGCTGCCAGTTGAAGCCGTTGGCCAAGATGACCTTTCCGGCGGTGCCGTTGGGGACTCCCGGAAGGTCGACGACGGCAGCGACCTTGTCGCCGATGCGCAGATCGATCTGATCGGGATGGGGGGTGGCAAGGGCGTGGGGCTTCCAGAACGGCATGGCTCTTATTCTGTCGCATTCGACCCAGAGGTGCAGTGTTTGCCCGCAGGTACACTCATCAGCCTGTGAAAACGACTCTTGAAACCCTCGACGACAACAAGATCAAACTGAGCATCGAGCTCGACGACGCGGAATTCGACCGCAGCATCGACCTCGCCTTCAAGAAGATTGCTCAGGAGGTACGTCTCCCCGGGTTCCGCGCCGGCAAGGCCCCGCGCAAGTTGCTCGAAGCCCGCATCGGTCTCGACGCTGCCCGTCAGCAGGCCATCCAGGACTCCGTGCCTCTTTATCTGTCGAAGGCCGTTCGCGAGCACGACCTCGACATCATTGCCACGCCCGACGTCACCTTGGTCTCGGGCGAGCAAGAGGGCCCCGTGGCCTTCGATGCCACGTGTGAAGTCCGCCCCGTCATCAGCGTTCCGGGTTACCAAGGTCTGCGGGTCGAATTGCCGGCCGTCGAGGCCACCGAAGCAGAGATCGAAGAGGTCATCACTTCCGAGCGTCGCCGTCACGGTTCGCTCACCGACGTCGACCGCCCCTCGCAGGCTGGCGATTACGTCACCCTCGATCTTCAGGGCACTCGCGATGGCGAGCCCGTGCCCGGCCTGAACACCGACGACTGGGTCTACGAGATCGGTCGCGGTTGGGTCGCCCCCACCTTCGACGAAGAGGTGACCGGTGCCGTGAAGGGTGCAACCCTCACGTTCTCCGCCGTGCCGAACGGCACCGAGCAGGCCGCCGACTTCGCGGTCACCGTGCAACGCATCCAGGTGCTGGAGCTGGCTGATCTCACCGACGAGTGGGTCGCCGAGCACGTCGCCGAGCACGACACGATCACCGCGTGGCGTGAAGCCATCGTCGAGCGCATCGCCACGATGAAGTTGAACCAGGCGCGCAACGTCCTCATCGATCGAGTCAGTGATTCTCTGGCCGAGTTGGTCGACATCGATGCGCCGGAGTCGATGGTCAACAACGACCTCCAGGCTCGCGTACAGAACACGGTCCAGCAGTTTCAGTCGCAGGGAATCGCCCTCGACCAGTGGTTGTCGGCCACCGGCCAGGACACCAATCAGTTCGTCGATTCGTTGAAGGAACAGTCGGTCAAGGCCGTGAAGGTCGACCTCGCGCTGCGTGCCGTCGCCGGCGCCGAAGGGCTCACTGCCGACCAGGACGACCTCGAACTCGAGTACCAGCGCATCGCCATGCGGGTCGGCCAGAAGGTCAACACGGTTCGCAAGGCCTACGAGAAGAACGACGCAGTTCCCGATCTCGCGTCCCAGATCAGCAAGTCGAAGGCGCTCGACTGGCTGTTGCACAACGTCACGATGGTCGACACCGAGGGCAAGGAACTCAACCGCGACGACATTCTCGGCCATTCTCATGACGATGATCACGATCATGGGCACGATCACGGTGACGAGCACACCGGTGAGGGAGAATAAGAGCCGTGACCAACTCTTTCCGCAACTACTACGTCCCCAACGTCACCGAGACCACCAGTCGTGGCGAGCGGGTCTATGACCTCTACAGCCGTTTGCTGAAAGAGAACATCATCTTCCTCGGCACGCCGATCGACGACACCATCGCCAACTTGATCTGCGCTCAGCTCATCCACCTGGAGAGCGAGAACCCCGACAAGGACATCAACATCTACATCAACAGCCCCGGTGGCGACATCACGGCGCTGTTCGCCATCTACGACACGATGCAGTTCATCAAGAACGACATCGCCACCATCTGTCTGGGTCAGGCGGCGTCGGCCGCGGCCGTGTTGCTGGCCGCCGGCACCAAGGGCAAGCGTCTGGCTCTGCCACACTCCCGTGTCCTTCTCCACCAGCCATACGGCCAGGTGGGCTACGGACAGGTCACCGATCTCGAGATCGCAGCCCGCGAAATCCTGCGGATGCGCGACCTCCTGGAGGAAATTCTGGCCAATCACACCGGTCAGTCGATCGAGCGGATCCACAACGACACCGATCGTGACTTCGTAATGGAAGCACCCGAGGCCCTGGCGTATGGCATCATCGATGATGTCATTTCAAGTCGTCAGTTGACCGACCGTACCGGGCCGATCCGCTGACTCGTCCGTCGGGAGGGCCTCGTGGCCAAGTTCGGTGATTCAGGCGAACTTCTCAAGTGCTCGTTCTGTGGCAAGTCCCAGAAGCAGGTCAAGAAGCTGATCGCTGGTCCCGGCGTCTACATCTGCGACGAGTGCATCGAACTCTGCAACGAGATCATCGAAGAGGAGTTCGCCGAGACCGGTGACGTCCGTTTCGAGGAGCTGCCCACGCCGCGCGAGATCCGCGAGTTTCTCGACGAGTACGTGGTCGGCCAAGAACAGGCCAAGAAAGTCCTCGCTGTCGCGGTGTTCAACCACTACCGACGCATCCAGTACCAGATGGCCTCGGCCGGGGTTCGCCGCGACGACGTGGAACTGCAGAAGAGCAACATCCTTCTTCTCGGCCCCACCGGTTGCGGCAAAACCCACCTGGCCCAGACCCTTGCCCGTCTACTCAACGTGCCGTTCGCCATCGCCGACGCCACGGCACTCACCGAGGCCGGCTACGTGGGTGAAGATGTCGAGAACATCCTCCTCAAGTTGCTGCAGGCCGCCGACTTCGACGTGAAGAAGGCCGAGACCGGCATCATCTACATCGACGAAATCGACAAGGTGGCGCGGAAGAGCGAGAACCCGTCGATCACCCGTGACGTGTCGGGCGAAGGTGTGCAGCAGGCGTTGCTGAAGATTCTCGAGGGAACCGTCGCCTCCGTGCCGCCGCAAGGTGGGCGCAAGCACCCCCATCAGGAGTTCATCCAGATCGACACCACCAACGTCCTCTTCATCTGTGGTGGCGCATTCGCCGGTCTCGACACCATCATCGAGTCGCGCATCGGCCACAAGGGTGTCGGCTTCCACGCCACCGTTCGTTCGAAGGCAGAGAAGGATCCTGGTGAGCTCTTCGCGCAGGTGCTTCCCGAAGACCTGCTGAAGTTCGGATTGATCCCCGAGTTCGTCGGTCGTCTGCCGATGGTGGGAGCGGTGCGCAGTCTCGACCGCGAGGCGCTCATGAAGATCCTCGTCGAGCCGAAGAACGCGCTCATCAAGCAGTACGCCAAGTTCTTCGAGTTCGAAGACGTCGAACTCGAACTCGACCCTGCCGCCATGGGGGCCATCGCCGACCTCGCACTCGAACGTGGGACGGGAGCACGCGGCTTGCGTGCGATTCTCGAGGAAGTGTTGCTGAACACGATGTACGAGATCCCCGGCCAGGGCGACGTCGCCAAGGTCGTCATCACCGAGAAGTCGGTGACGGAGAAGGCGACCCCGCTCGTCGTGATGCGCGGTTCCTCGCGCAGTCCGCGCCAGCGCCGCGCCGCTTCGTAGAACCCTGCTGCCGCCGTGAACTACGACGATGCCCAGGCGTACCTGCTCGAGCATGCCGATTACGAACGCACCGGGCGAATCGACGGCCCTTCGCTCGACAAGATCACGAAGATCACGGCTCTCATGGGGGAGCCCCAGCATGCCTACCGGGTCATTCATGTCACGGGAACCAACGGCAAGGGTTCGACGTCGCAGATCATCACCAAACTCCTGATGGCCCACGGGTTGAAGGTCGGAACGTACGCCAGCCCGCACCTGCAGCGAATCAACGAGCGGATTCTCCTCGACGGCGAACCGATCTCGGATCACGACTTCGCAGAGAACGTCAGTGCAGTTGCAGAGATGGAGGGCCTCGCGGCCGTTCGTCCGTCGTTCTTCGAGATCCTCACAGCGGCGGCTCTGCGGTTCTTTGCCGACGTTGCCGTCGACGTTGCGGTGATCGAAGTCGGCATGTTGGGCAGGTGGGATGCCACCAACGTGGTGAACGCCGACGTTGCGGTGATCACCAACATCGCTCTCGATCACACCGAGTATGCGGGACCGACCGTGCTCGACATTGCTCGAGAAAAGTTGGGAATCGTCAAGGAGAGCTCCGACGTGATCATCGGCGACACGACTCCGGAGCTCGTCGACTACTTCGTTGCACAGGTGCCGCGTGCGCTGCGGCGCAACGAACACTTCACCTGCGAAGACAACCATCTCGCACTCGGAGGTCGGATGATCGACGTTCGTACACCGATGGCGCGCTACGCCGAGGTGTTCGTTCCGTTGCACGGTCGACATCAGGGTGACAACGCGAGTGCGGCAATCGCCGCAGTGGAGTCGTTCTTCGGTCACGCGATCGATCGCGAGGTTCTCGACGAAGGTCTCGCGAACGTGGTGATGCCGGGTCGGTTCGAGGTGTTGCATTACCAACCACTCGTCATCATCGACGGTGCACACAACCCGGCGGGTGCCGACGTGTGTGCCGACGTGTTCTTCGGCGACTTCGACCCCGTCGGTGCGCGTCGACTCGTGGTGGGCACACTGCAGAGTCGTGACCCGGTGCAACTCCTCGAAGCGCTCCGTGCCGACGAGTTCGACCAGGTGGTGTGTTGTACCGCGCCGACCGCACGGGGACTGCCGGCCGCTGAACTTCTGAAGGCTGCCAGGTCGATCGGATGCGACGATGCCGTCGCGGTCGAGAGCGTGGAGGCTGCGTGTGACCGGGCGCTCTCGGGTGCGTCGGCGGATGATGCGATTCTCGTGACGGGTTCGCTCTACGTGGTGGGGGCGGCGCGGGGTCATCTTTCGGTCGTTTTGCCGTAGCCTTT
>Ga0164292_10004739_pt1 | contig 11081 bp, 7 predicted proteins | sample GEODES117metaG_FD_111486 | JGI IMG/M metagenome (GOLD analysis project Ga0164292, IMG submission 111486) | Eutrophic lake water microbial communities from Lake Mendota, Wisconsin, USA - GEODES117 metaG | ecosystem: Environmental > Aquatic > Freshwater > Lake | place: USA: Lake Mendota, Wisconsin... | reverse complement strand
TGGGCATGGTCACGCTCAGCGGCGTGGACGTGTCGCCCGACTACGCCCACGCCCGCGTGCGCTTCTCGGTGCTGGTGGGGGATCCGGTGGAGTGCGAGGCGGCGCTGAACGAGGCGGCGGGCTGGCTGCGCAACGCGCTCTTCAAGCGCCTGAGCATCCATACCGTGCCGACCCTGCGCTTCCAGTTCGACCGCACGACCGAACGCGCGGCCGATCTGAACGCCCTGATCGCGCGCGCCGTGGCCTCGCGCGCGAAGGACGAGTGATCTTGGCCCCCAAGGCGGCCTGGCGGCCGGTGCACGGCGTGCTGCTGCTCGACAAGCCCGTGGGCCTGTCGAGCCAGGACGCGCTGTGGCGCGCGCGCCGCCTGCTGCAGGCTGAGAAAGGCGGCCACACGGGTACGCTCGATCCCCTGGCCTCTGGGCTGCTGCCGCTGTGCTTCGGCGCGGCGACCAAGTTCGCCCAGGCCAGCCTGGAGGCCGACAAGGGCTACCTCGCCACCGTGCAGCTCGGGGTCACCCGTGTGGGCGGCGACCTGGAGGGCGAGGTGATCGAGCAACGGCCGGTCGAGGCCGACGCCGCAGCACTGGAGGCGGCGCTGGCCCGGCTGCGCGGCGAGATCGACCAGGTGCCGCCGATGCACTCGGCCCTGAAGCACCAGGGCCGCGCCCTGTACGAGTACGCGCGCGCCGGCATCGAGGTCGAGCGCGCGCCTCGGCGCGTGTGCATCCACCGCCTGGCCCTGCTGGAGCGCCGCGCCGACGAGCTCGTGCTCGACGTCCGGTGCAGCAAGGGCACCTACGTGCGCACGCTGGCCGAGGACCTGGGCCGTCTGCTCGGCTGCGGCGCCCACCTGAGCGCGCTGCGGCGCACCGCCAGCGGCGAACTGCGCGTCGAGCAGGCGCTGACGCTGGACGACCTGGAAGCGCTGGACCCCGCGGCGCGTCTGGCCCGAATGCTGCCGCCGGACGTGCTGCTGCGCGCCTGGCCCGAGGTCCGGCTGCCCGAGGACGAGGCCGGCCGCTTCCTCACCGGCCTGCGCCGCCGCGTGGCGCTGGCCGACCGCGCCGCGGTGCGTGTCTATGGTCCCCAGCCGCGCGCCTTCCTCGGCAGCGCCCACATCCACGCCGGCGAGCTCATCGCGGACCGGCTCCTCAGCCCCCCCGAGGTCCAGGCCCTTGTGGCCGGACAGAGCGCCCCATGAACAAGCAGATCCGCAACATCGCGATCATCGCCCACGTCGACCACGGCAAGACCACTCTCGTGGACCAGCTCCTGCGCCAGAGCGGTACCTTCCGCGAGAACGAGAAGATCGCCGAGCGTGTGATGGACAGCAACGACCTCGAGCGCGAGCGCGGCATCACCATCCTGGCCAAGAACTGTGCCGTGTCCTGGCAGGGCACGCACGTCAACATCGTCGACACCCCCGGCCACGCCGACTTCGGCGGCGAGGTCGAGCGCGTGCTCTCCATGGTCGACGGCGTGCTGCTGCTGGTCGACGCGGTCGAGGGCCCGATGCCGCAGACGCGCTTCGTCACGAAGAAGGCGCTGGCGCTGGGCCTCAAGCCCATCGTCGTCGTCAACAAGGTCGACCGGCCGGGCTCGCGCATCGACTACGTCATCAATGCCACCTTCGACCTCTTCGACAAGCTCGGCGCGACCGAGGAGCAGCTCGACTTCCCGGTGGTGTACGCCTCGGGCCTGAACGGTTGGGCGACGCTCGAGCCCGGCGAGACCGGCACCGACCTGGCGCCGCTGTTCGAGGCCGTCCTGCAGTACGTGCCCCCGCACGAAGGCGTGGAGGCCGCGCCGCTGCAGTTGCAGGTTTGCTCGCTCGACTACTCCAGCTACGTCGGCCGTATCGGCATCGGGCGCATCCACGACGGCACCTTGCGCCCCGGCATGGAGGTGGCGGTCTGCAGCGGTACCGACGGCCCGGTACGCAAGGCGCGTGTGAACCAGGTGCTGAAGTTCGAGGGCCTGGAGCGGCGCCAAGCCGACAGCGCCGGCCCGGGCGACATCGTGCTGGTCAACGGCATCGAGGACATCGGCATCGGCGAGACCATCACCAACCTCGAGACGCCGCGGCCCCTGCCGATGCTGCGCATCGACGAGCCGACGCTGACGATGAACTTCTGCGTCAACACCTCGCCGCTGGCCGGGCGCGAGGGCAAGTTCGTCACGAGCCGGCAGATCCGCGACCGCCTGGACCGTGAGCTCCAGATCAATGTGGCCTTGCGGGTGAACGACACCGACGAGGACGGGATCTTCGAAGTGGCTGGCCGCGGCGAACTGCACCTGACCATCCTGCTGGAGAACATGCGCCGCGAGGGCTACGAGCTCGCGGTCTCGCGGCCGAAGGTGGTTTTCCATGAGGTGGACGGCGAGCGCCACGAGCCGATGGAGCTGCTCACCGTGGATGTTGAGGACGCGCACCAGGGCGGCGTCATGCAGGAGCTCGGTCTGCGCAAGGGCGAGCTGATGGACATGCAGCCCGACGGCCGCGGGCGCGTGCGGCTCGAATACCGCATCCCGGCGCGCGGCCTGATCGGCTTCCAGGGCGAGTTCCTGAACCTCACGCGCGGCACCGGCCTGATGAGCCACATCTTCGACGGCTACGAGCCCTTCAAGGGCGAGATCGACGGGCGCAAGAACGGCGTGCTGATCAGCCAGGAGGATGGCGAGATCGTGACCTACGCGCTGGGCAAGCTCGACGACCGCGGCCGCATGTTCGTCAAGCCGGGTGACCCGGTCTACGAGGGCATGATCGTGGGTATCCACAGCCGCGACAACGACCTCGTCGTCAATGCGGTGCGCACCAAGCAGCTGACCAACTTCCGCGTCAGCGGCAAGGAGGACGCGATCAAGATCACGCCGCCGATCGCGCTGACGCTGGAATACGCGGTAGAGTTCATCTCCGATGACGAGCTGGTCGAGATCACGCCCACGAGCATCCGCCTGCGCAAGCGCTTCCTGAAGGAGCATGAGCGCAAGCGGGCCAGCCGCGAGACCGCCTGACCCCGGATGGCCCCAGGGGCGGCGGCGCGGATCCCGTCCTCTCACCCGGAGCCGGTGTGCCGCCTCTCTCTCCTGAATCCCTGACCCTTCAGTCGGCTGCCGTGCCGGTGGCCGTGGTGGCCTGGGGTGCTGTTGTCGGCCTCGGGAAGGCGAACCCCCGTGCCGTCGGTCCGGCCTGGTGGGCCGCGGCCCTGGGCGGCACGGCGCTGTCGATCGCCCTGTTGCCCTGGGCTGCCGCCACCTCGCCCTTGCCCGCCGTACTGCAGGCTGTCCTCGGCTTCGGCGCCGTGCTCGCGGCTCTGGAAGGAGTGCTGCGCTTTCGGGCTTGGCCGGGTGAGGCGCGGCGCTGGCGGTTCGAACTGCTCGCGCTGTGCCTGGTTGCCGCCCTGGCCTGGCCCTGGCCCGCGGGCATGACGTGGCCGGATCGCGCGCTCGATGGCGCCCATGCGCTCGCGCTCTGCGCGCTTGCCTGGGCTGCGGCGCGCGGCACCTCCGCGGCCGATCGGCCGGGTCTGTGGCTGTCGGCCGCTTTTGCCGTGCTGTTCGGAGTCGCGTATGCGTGGCGGGCCTGGGAGGGCGGCGTGGCGACTGTGGGCGCGCCAGGCTGGTGGCTGCAGGCGCTGCTGCTGTTCTGTGTCGGCTGGCCCCTGGGGCTGCTGCTCGCCTGCTTCGGGCGCGCGCATGCGCGCGTGCAGGCTCTGGCCACCCAGGACCTGCTGACTTCCCTGGCCAACGGTCGCCAGTTCGAGGCCCAGCTCGCCGCGCTCGCCCAGCAGGCCTCTGGCGGCGGCGCGCCGTTCGGCTTGGTCGCTTTCGACCTCGAGGGCGTCAAGGAGGTCAACGTGCTGCTCGGCCGCGACGCCGGCGATGCGATGCTCGCGGAATTCGGCCGTCGCCTGCGGCGGGCCCTGCGCCACGGGGACGTTCCCGCGCGTTCTGGCGGGCATGAGTTCGCTGCGTTGTTACTCGGGGTGCCCGACGCGCAGACGCTGCAGCCCCTGATACAGCGTGTCCTCGGTACCGTGCAGGGGCCCTTGCAGTGGCGAGGGCACGCACTGGAGCTGCGCTGTCGTCATGGCGCCGCCTGCTGGAGTGAGGCCCAGGGCCGGCTGGACGACCTGCGCGCGCTGACGGATCGCCGGCTGCGGGCGGCCCCTGCGGCGCAACGGGACGGCCCGTGGGTCAACCCGCTGCCGACTCCGCCGCGGCCACCATCGACAAGGTCGCGAGCCAGCGATCAGGGCTGAGGCTCAGGCTGTCGATGCCCAGCGCGACCAGCGCGCGCGCGATCTCCGGCCGGTCGGACGGCGCCTGGCCACAGATGCCGATCGGGCGCTCCTGTCGGTGCGCGCCTTCGATGGCCAGGCGGTACATGCGCAGCATGCCGGCGTCGCCTTCGTCGAAGGACGAGGCCACCAGCGCGCTGTCGCGGTCCACGCCCAGGGTCAGCTGCGTGAGGTCGTTGCTGCCGATCGAGAAGGCATCGAAGCAGGCTGCGAACTCGTCCATCAGGATGACGTTGTTCGGGATCTCGCACATCATCACGACCTGCAATCCCCGCCCGTCCGCCGCCTGCGTCGGGCCCGAGCCGCGGGCCAGGCCGTGCCGGGCCATCGCGGCAAGCACGGCGCGCGCCTCCTCGAGGCGTCGGCAGAAGGGCACCATCACGGCGAGGTTGGACAGGCCCATCTCGGCGCGCACGCGCGCCAGCGCGGCGCACTCCAGCGCAAAGGCCTCGGCGTAGGCCGGGTGGACATAGCGCGCCGCGCCGCGCAGGCCGAGCATCGGGTTGTCCTCGCGCGGCTCGAAGTCGGCGCCGCCGGGCAGCCCCGCGTATTCGTTGGACTTGAAGTCCGACAGGCGCGCGACCACGGGCCGGGGCCAGAACGCGGCAGCGATCGTGCCCACGCCCTCCGAGAGCTTCTCGACGAAGTAGGCGGCGCCGCTGGGTGAGCCCGCCTCCTGCCAGAGTGCCTGCACCCGCCGACGCTGGGAGGCATCGGTGATGCGTTCCGGGTGCAGCAAGGCCATCGGGTGTGCCCCGACATGCTCGCTGATGACGAACTCCAGGCGGGCCAGCCCCACGCCGTCGCAGGGCAGTAGCGCGGTCTTCCAGGCCAGCCCCGGATTGCCGAGGTTGACCATGAGCCGGGTGCGGGTGCGGGGCAGGGTGCCGAGGTCGGTGCGCTCGACGCCATGCTCCAGCGTCCCGTCGTAGACGTGGGCGATCTCGCCTTCGGCACAACTGACGGTCACGGCCTGCCCGGGTGCCAGTGCCTGCAGCGCCCCTGCGGCGCCCACGACGGCCGGGATGCCGAGCTCGCGCGCCACGATCGCCGCATGGCAGGTACGCCCCCCGCGTTCGGTGACGATGGCCGCGGCGCGCTTCATCACCGGTTCCCAGTCCGGCGTGGTCATCGGCGCCACCAGCACCTCGCCCGGCTCGAACAGCGCCAGCGCCGCGGCCGCCTCGATGCGGCGGATCCGACCCGTCGCAATGCCTTCGCCCACCGCGCGCCCGCAGGCCAGCACCCGCGGTGGCTGCGCGCCGGGTGCCAGCACGTGGCGCACGAGTTCCTGCACCGGGCGACGCGAGGCCACGGTCTCGGGGCGCGCCTGCACGATGTGGAGCGCGCCGCCGGGGCCGTCCTGCGCCCATTCGATGTCCATCGGTGTCCAGCGTCCGGCCCGGTGGCTGTAGTGCTGCTCGATGGCGATCGCCGCGGCAGCCAGTTCCATCACCGCTTCGTCGGGCAGGCAGGCTCGGCGCCGCTCGTCCTCGGGCACGGTCTCGGTCCGCAGCGCCTGGGCAGGGTGTGCGCCCGCGGCCGCGTGCACCACGCGGGTCTGCTTGCCACCCACGTGGTGGCGCAGCACGCAGCGCGCCCCGGCCTCGAAGGTGCGCTTGTGGACCAGATACTCGTCCGGATCGACCGTGCCCTGGACCAGGCCTTCGCCCAGCCCCCAGGTGGCCTGGATCAGGACCACGTCCGGATGCCCGGACTCGGTATCGAGCGTGAAGGCCACGCCGCTGGCCGCAAGGTCGCTGCGCACCATCTTCATCACCACCACCGCCAGGGCGACGCTCGCATGTGCGAAGCCGCGCGCGGCGCGGTAGGCGATCGCCCGATCGGTGTAGAGCGAGGCCTGGCAGCGGCGCACGGACTCGACGACGGCGTCCTCGCCCTCGACGGCGAGGTAGCTGTCGTGTTGCCCGGCAAAGCTGGCCCCAGGCAGGTCCTCCGCCGTGGCCGAGCTGCGCACGGCTACCGAGACCGACCCGCCCTGCGCCTGCTCGAGCGCGCGCCAGGCAGCCCGCAGGGAGCCCTCCACGGCCGCCGGCATGGGTGCCGCGTACACCAGCGCCCTCGCGCGGGCTCCGGCATCGGCCAGTGCTGCCGGGTCGCCGACGTCCAGTGGCTCGAGCAGGGCATCCAAGTCCTGTTGGAGGCTCTGCTGTGCCAGCATCTCGCGGTAGGCTTGGGCGGTCACGACGAAGCCGGGCGGCACGCGCACGCCCAGGACCGTGCAGGCGCGCTGCAGTTCCCCCAGGGATGCGCCCTTGCCACCCGCCTGGGGCAGGTCAGACAAGCCGAGGCTGTCTAGCGTGCGGATGTACCGGGTGTCCGGTGCGGACGGGGCGGGATGCGATGCCATCCGGGCATGCTGCGGCGCGCCGGGTGCGCGGCGGTTGAGCCAGCGCACCGGGGGGCGTGCGATCATGCGCGCGGCCGGGCGGTTCAGGGCCCGCCCCGACGCCCCGGCAGCCGCATCGAGAGGAGACCTGCATGAGCGACGCCGTCGATTACCGCCGGCCCGAGTTGCGCCGCCTGCGCGCTGATCTGGCCCTGGCCTTGCGCGCCGCCGCCCACCACGGGCTGGCCGAAGGCGTGTGCAACCATTTCAGCGCCGAGCTGCCTGACGGCTCGTCGCGCTTTCTGCTCAACCCGCGCGGGCTGCACTGGAGCGAGGTCGGGGCCGAGGACATCGTGCTCGTCGACGTCGATGGCCGGCGCCTGGCCGGCCGGCACGAGGTGGAGCCGACGGCGATGTTCATCCACGCGGCGGTGCACCGCATCGCCCGCAAGCCGGTGGTCATGCACACGCACATGCCGTACGCCACTTCGCTGGCGCTGACGGCTGACCGGAGGCTCGACACCACGCTGTCGCAGACGGCCATGCGCTTCCACGGCCGCGTCGCCGTCGATCCGGTCTACAACGGCCTGGCGCTCGGCGTCGAGGAAGGCCAGCGTATTGCACGGGCGATGCAGGGGGCCGACATCGTCTTCATGGCCAACCACGGCGTGCTGGTCTGCGGCGCACGCGTGGACCACGCCTACGACGACCTGTACTACCTCGAGCGCGCCTGCCAGGTGCAGTGGCTCGCGCAGGCCACGGGGCGCCCGCTCGCGCCCGCGGCAGCGTCCATGGCCGCCCAGGTGGCCGCGCAGGCCGAGGGCGAGCGCCTGCAGTCGGAGCTCTTCTTCGGCGCCCTGCGGCGCCTGCTGTAGTGCGTCCCCAAGTTTTCTTGCGCCCTAGACACCGGGGGTGCGGGACGCGTCAAGCCCGGCCCTTGGGGGCGGTCTCAGGCCTTGCGCAAGCGCGACGCCTCCAGGGGCAGCTCCACGCTGAGCCGGCTCCCGTGGCCGGGGGTGCTGCGGAAGTCGGCGTGCCCGCCCAGCGCCTGGGCCAAGCCGCGGCACAGCACCAGGCGCAGGCCGTCCAGGCCGGCCTCGGCGGGGGCCGGCAGCGAGCCGCTGTCCCAGCCCGCAGCCAGTCGGTCCAGCATCTCCTGTGGCCACCCGGGGCTGGAGTCAACGAGGTCGATACGCAGCCCGCCCGGGGTGCGCATGGCCTTGAGTTCGATGCGTCCGCTGCGTGTGGCTGCGACGGACACGCCCAGCAGGTGTCCGAGCAGGCTCGCCAGGCGGGCCGGATCGCCGTCGGCCTGGCCCAGCGTGATGGGGTATTTGTAGAGGCTGAGCTGCACGCCGCGCGCGCCTGCGCGCCGGGCGGGTATCGCGGCCAGGGCTTCCAGCAGTTCATCGAGCGAATAGGTCTCCGACCTCGACGAGGGCGAGCCGGGTTCGCGCAGCGCGGTGAAGTCGGCCACGGTGCGCACCCAGGTCTGGATGTCCTCGGCCAGCGCCTGGGCCCGCCCCAGCGCGATCGCGTCCGGACGCGACGGGTCGCGCGTCGTGTCGGAGCCCGACTTCAGCGCCGCGATCTCCAGGCTCAGCTCCTCGGATGCGCGCGCGATCGGGTCGTCGGCGCCAGGCAGCCAGGCGATGGCCGTCGCGGTGCGGTCGAAGGCTGCCGAAGCGCCGTTGGCGGGCGCGCCGTCCCCGGCGGCGCGGCGGGCGTGCAGGCGCTGCAGCAGCACGCCCGCGACCAGCAGCAGCACGAGGGCGCCGGCGAAAGGCGGCGCCAGGTTCCAGACCTGCTGACTCTGGACGCGGTTGAGGTAGGCGATGGAGGCGGTACGGTCGGCATAGATCTCGAGCACCGCCTCGATGCGGTCTCCCACGCGGACCGGCACATAGGTGGACACCAGGTCGCGCTGGTAGAGCTCGCCGTCGAAGCTGCCGAAGGTGCCGCGGTGGGTGAGCTCACTGGCCACCTGGCCGCGGGTCGAGGCCATGAATCCCGGGTTGCGTGACTTGTTCTCGCCGATCTGCGTCGGGTCTGAGGAATAGACGGTGATGCCGTCGAGGTCGTAGATCTTGACCTTCAGGATGTCCGTCGTGCGGCTGAAGCGGCGCACGAGTTCGTCGATCTCGGGCACGCGGGGGTTGGCGCGCGCGACGTTGGCGCCGCTGCCGGGCGGCGGCAAGAGCGGGCGCACGCGGTCCCAGGTCTCGTTGACGAACACGCGGGTGAGCGTCTTGTTCGCCTCCTCGGTGGACTGCTGCACCATCAGGCGCAGGTCCTGGGTCCAGCCGTTCCAGTGCAGGCCGACGACGGCGGTCAACAGTGCCGCAGCCAAGCCCGACAGCCACAGCAGCGGCCGGCGTGCCAGCGTGTCCTTCCAGGGGCCGTCCGTCATGGGCTCAATCCGGTTGCGCGACGAAGATCCGATGAAAGTGATCGCTGTGGTCCAGCAGCAGGTCGGTCAGGTGCGGGTCGAAGTGGCGGCCGCGCAAGGCCTGCATCTCGCGGACGACCTCGTCGATCGGCCAGGGCTCCTTGTAGGCGCGGCGCGCGAGCAGCGCGTCGAAGACGTCCACCAGCGCCACGATGCGCCCCGACATCGGGATCTGCTCGCCCGCCAGGCCGCCGGGGTAGCCGCTGCCGTCCCATTTCTCGTGGTGGGCGAGTGCGATCTCCGCACCGGCCCGAAGCACAGCCAGGCTGGAGTGCCACAGCAGCCCGTGCCCGATCTCGGCGTGCTTCTTCATCACCTCCCACTCGTCGGCGTCGAGTCGGCCCGGCTTGTTGAGGATGCGATCCGGGATCGACACTTTGCCGATGTCGTGCAGGGGTGCGGCGGCCTCGATCAGGAAGGCCTGTTCCTCTGCGAGACCCGCCAGGCGGGCCAATGCGCCGGCATAGCGCGCGATGCGCCGGATGTGGGAGCCGGTCTCCTTGCTGCGGCTCTCGACGGCCCCGCACAGGCGGTGCAGCACCTCGGTCTGGGCATCGATGACTTCCTGCTGCAGCAGCACGCTGCTGAGCATGCTGCTGCGCTGTCCGAGGAAGAGCAGCAGGATCTTCAGCGCATCGGCGGGGACCGAGAGCTGGTCGGCGATCCAGAAATGGAAGGACTCGCGCGGATGGGCCTCGTGGCTCAGCAGCATCCCGCGCGCCGCGCGCTGCGTTGCCTGGGTCGGCACGCCGGGGCGGAAGGATTCCTCGGCGAGAGCCCTGACGACGCCCTCGGCCGCCCCTTCGGCCTGCCGGCCGGCGTAGCGACCAAAGCCGCCGACGGCGCGCAGGCCCTCGCTGCCGTGCTGCAGCACCAGGCCATGAGCCCGCGCGGGGCCGAGCGCGAAGGCCATCAGCCGGCCGCACTGGGCCACCAGGGCCTCGAGGTGATCCGACAGGCCGGCCGTGCTGCCGATGGCGGTCGGGGCCTCGATGATGTGCTGCAAGCCCTCCTGGAAGTGCAGGCGCGCCCGCAGGTTGCGGTAGCTGCGCAGCGAGGTCAGCACCGCGGTGCCCAGGCGGTCGGCGGTGAGTTCGGTCTTCTCCTTGTAGTCGTCGATCTCGAGGTAGCGCACCACGTCGCGCTCCGGCGCCGCGCCGGGGTTGCCCGTGCGCAGGATCAGGCGCGTGCGGTCGTTGCGCAGCTGCTCGCGCACGTACTTGATCAGGTCCAGCCCGGCGTGCTCGGTCTCCATCACCACGTCGATGAAGGCGAGCGCGATGTCGTCGTGGCTCTCGAAGATCTCGCGCGCCTCTCGCGCCGAGCGCGAGGTCAGGATGTTCAGGGGCCTGTCCTCGAAGGTCAGGTCCTCCAGCACCATGCGCGAGACCTCGAGCACGTCCTCCTCGTCATCGACGAGCAGGATGTTCCAGGGGGGTGATTCAGTCATGGATGCAAGCACTCAGCCATCGGTGGCGGTCGGCAGGTCGATGTGGAACACCGTGCCGGCGCCGAGCCGGGATTCCAGCGTGATGCGGCCGCCGAGCACCTGCTCGACCGCGCGCCGGCTCGAGAACAGCCCGAGCCCCGATCCTCCGGCGCCGCGCCGGGTCGTGAAGAAGGGGGTGAAGGCCTTGGTGACCGCTTCCTCGCTCATCCCGACCCCATTGTCGGCGCAGCTGATGCGCACGCCGCCGACGGTGCGGACGACCTCGATCCGGACATGGCGGTCGTCCCGCCCCTCGAAGGCGTGGATGGAGGCGTTGACGAGCAGGTTGGTCAGCGCCCGTCCCAGCGAGCCGGGCTCGGTGCGCAGCGCCAGAGCCTCGGGACATTGCACCTGAACCTCGCACCGGGCGCGTTTCATCAGGGGCGACACCGACACGAGCAGGGTGTCGAGGAAGGACTTCAGGTCCACCTTGCGCCATTCCTCGCGCGTGGCGTCCGCGGTGGTCTGCTTGAAGCTGCGCACCAGGAC
>Ga0164292_10004738_pt1 | contig 11082 bp, 10 predicted proteins | sample GEODES117metaG_FD_111486 | JGI IMG/M metagenome (GOLD analysis project Ga0164292, IMG submission 111486) | Eutrophic lake water microbial communities from Lake Mendota, Wisconsin, USA - GEODES117 metaG | ecosystem: Environmental > Aquatic > Freshwater > Lake | place: USA: Lake Mendota... | reverse complement strand
TCGGAGATCATGGCTGCGCGGTTGCTCTTTTTGGGATCAGGGGGCAATTACGAATAGACGATATGTTCAATTGGCGCTCATGCCACATCAAAAAGGCGGCACATGGCTGATCGGGGCCTGAAATCCAAAGCAGCACCGCGCAAGCGTGTCCGACTGGCGCCACAGGAGCGGCAGTCGCTTATCCTGGACCGTACCGCCGACATCATCGCGCGCGAAGGCGTGTCGGCGCTGTCGATGGACCGGATCGGGCGCGAAGCCGGGGTCAGCAAGTCGCTGGTCTATGCCTATTTCCCCGGAATGACAGACCTTTTGCGGCAATTGCTGCAGCGCGAATGGCGCAGGCTGCGGCGTTTGCAGGCCGAGGCGGCGGACCGGGCTGAAACGATGGAAGGGCTGGTTCGCGCGGTGACCCATGTCTACCTCAAATATATCGACGAGCGTGGCATGCTGATCGAACGGCTTCAGGCAGAGCCGTCGGTATCCGCGATCCATGACCCCACCGAGTTCGGCCGTGACAGCGCCGTCGGCTATCTCGCTGAAATCGTTGCCGAGCATTACGGGCTTCCTCAGGACATCGCAAAGGCTGCGACGGATATCAGCTTTGGTCTGCCGGCAGCTGCGGGTGCGTATCTGCTTCAGCGACGGCTGAACAGGGAGGTGCTGGAAGACCTGACCGTCACCATGATCCTGGGCACGCTGAATGAGTTGAAACGCGAGCATATGGCCCGCCTTCAGCCGATCCGACGCGCACCGCCGCTGCGGTAATATGCTCAAGCTGCGGCGGTGAGCAGATCCGGTGTCCGCTCCGGTGAAGGGTGGACGACGGCAATCGGGCCCTGATCAAGACCATATTCCCTGCGCAGCCGATCGAGAGGTTCGTGCAGGCGCATTTCGAAAGCCACGAACTGCAGGCTTCGGGCGCGACGTCCCCGCGACCAACCATCGGTAATGGCATCCATCGCCGGCTGGATCAGCAGCGGATCGACCAGCGCCATATGCCCTGAAACGACCGCAATCCACATGGCGGCATAGGGAAAGTCCATCTGCGCGAGCTGAAATGCCTGTAGCGCCAGCTCTCCAAATGGAATCGCCGGATAACCGGTCAACACGTGATGCAGATCGTGCGTCTGGAAGCCTCGCACCACCTTGTAGGCGATTGCAGGGGGCATACGATCGATCTTGCCGCTGAGCTCCAGGGCTTCGTGCCGCGCGCGATACCCTGCTGCCAGATGCTCGACCAGATCATTGTCGACCATGAAGGCGCGATAGGCATGGCCGAGCGTTCCGGGAGCGCAACCATCGAGCATGGCCAGCCGAAAGTCCGGCGCAAGCCAGGCTTCGCGGGCCAACGGGCCATGCTCGGGATGATTCAGGATGGCAGCCTCATATTTGGCAATGGCATCGGTGGGTGCCGTCTCCCACCATTCGTTGAACAGCCAGTCAATTCCGTGGGTGTAGAAATTGTCGATGCTTTGCAGGAACTTCTCTCCGAAGCCGCGTTCGATCGGCGTAGCCATATGCTTTTCTCCTCGAGCTCTGTCCGTTACTTTGCCAGGCTTCCGCCATCGACCGGCACCAGCGCGCCGGTCATGAAGCGGGCGGAGTCACTGACCAGAAAGGCCAAAACGTCGGCCATTTCCTCCGGTGTTCCATAGCGTCCCAGCGGCGTCCCATGCGCCAGCTGCGGCCGGACGGCCTCAGGGTTTTCGGGCGAAAGCTTCCTTTCGAGCTGGAACATCATTTCGGTACCGGTTGGGCTGGGACAAATGGCGAGGACCCTGACGCCATGCGGGGCCATGGTCACTGCTGCCGACTTGGTCATGCCGTTCACGGCTGCTTTGCTGGTGTTATACCCGAAGATATTGCCGCCTCCGCCAAAGCCGGAAACCGACGAGGTGTTGACGATAACGCCGCGGCCGCGGCGCTGCATATGGCCGCCGACGTGCTTCAGGCCCAGGAACACGCCCTTTACATTGACTGCCATGATGTGGTCGAAATCGTCCTCGCTATAGTCCACAGCGCTGGCAACCGGGCCGGAGATACCGGCGTTGTTGAACAAGATGTCGATACCTTCGCCAAGGCCGCAAGCAGTATCAACGGCGCGCAACCAATCGGCGCTTTGTACTACATCGCCCGCAAAGGGAGTGACATCGCCTGCTTCGGATGCATGTGTGAAATCGGCATCGGCCCGGTCGAACGCCAGAACGCGCACGCCATCGGCGCATAGCCTGCGCACCGCCGCCAGCCCGATACCTCGAGCTGCGCCAGTGACAATGGCCACGCGGCCATTGAGCGAGGAATCAGCCATGATATTGGTCCTTGTCGAGTGAAGCGGCGCTGCTTGCAAAGATGAAATCGCGGATTAGGTCGGCACAGAGAGCCGGTGCATCGCGATGCGGCACATGCCCGGCCTCGGGCAGCCGGATGACGCGGGCCTGCGGGCAGGCGTTTGCGATCATGTCAGGCATGGTCGGCACGAAGACGGTATCGCGCTCGCCCCAGATGATCAGCACCGGGCAAGCGATCGGCAAAGCAGGTGGGGCAGCATCCGCATCAATAGCTGGAAGGCCGCCGACCGGGGGGATTTCGAACGGCGCAGCCCGGTACCATGCCCGCATCGCAGACCAGGCCCCAGCCTGCGTCCAGGCGTCGCGATAGACCTCGAGATCGGCAGATGTGAGAAGTCCCCGCCGGGTCGCGTCACCCAGAAATCGCTCGATCAGCGCATCTGCCTGTGCCTCGCAAAAAATGCTGTCCGCAGCTTCGGAGCGCAGCATGGTGATGTATTGCGAAGCCACGCGCTGCTGTGCATCGTGCAGGATCAAGTGCTGGAAGATGCAGGCTGGTGGTGCATTCAGCACGATCAGCCCGGCGATCCTTTCCGGAAAGCGCTCTGCAAGCGCGAAGGCAAGCACCCCCCCCCAGTCATGGCCACACAGATGCACCCGCTCGAGCTCAAGCGCATCGATGAGGCCGAGCAGGTCGCGCACAAGTATGTCGATCGTATAGTCCCGCACCGCGCTAGGTCGGCTGCTGCCCCGGTAGCCGCGCTGATCGGGCACGAGCTGACGGATACCTCGACCAAGCCGCTCAGCCAGCGGCCTCCAGCTGGCCGCATGGTCGGGAAAGCCGTGCAGCATCAGGAGCGGCGCGCCCTCTCCCCGTTCCAGATAGTCGAGCTCTATCCCGTTCGTTGCGATGCGGTGCTGCACCGGTGAGGTACTCGAGCCGCTGTGCAGGGCAAAATCCTGCGTCACTGCCCGCGCGCTCCTGCCGCAAGCCGCTCGCGCCAGGCGGATCTGGCGATATTGACGGCCAACCCCTGTTGTTCTTGCATCATTGCCTCGACCGTCAGAGACGCGCCTTGGGCAGGTTGCAGCAGTTCAAAGACATTCCCGTCCGGGTCACGACCAAAGAGGACGGTTGCCGATCCAACATCCTGCGGCGTACCGTGCAGCTCCATGCCCTGGGCCAACAGGCGCTGATAATCAGCGTCCAGGTCATCGCTCTCAAAGCAGACATGGTTCCAACCCGGCGCGTTAAGGGCACGGCGCGCAGCAGGAGTAGTCTGCGGCTGATGATACTGCCAGAATTCCAGTTCGGCATTGGAAAGGCGTAGCCACCCACCGTCGAAGCGGACATCGGCAATCCCGGCAACGCGGTCGAATTTCGGGTCTGGACCAAAAGCTCCCTGGCGGGTTGCCTCCTGGCCCGTCAGCATGGCGTAAAAGGCGAGCAGCCGGGGCATGTCGGGCGAGACGATAGCAGTGTGCGCGAACCAAGGCTTGTCAGCCGCGGCGGGTGCCCAGGGCACGCCCTCCAGCTCGATGATATTGCCTTCTGGATCACGGATATAGACATAGCTGTTGCCGGTGCCGAGGCCCGACGGCCGGGCATGCGACGCAGCGCCTACCGCCAGGAAGTGGTCGTACATCGCATCCGACAGGTCCTGTTGCAGGCAAATATGGCGTATACCGGCGGAATAGACCTGGCGTTCGGGCTCTCCCTGGTGCTTGGGGACGGCATATTCGAACAGTTCGATCGCGCCCAGCGTGCCTCGCAGAAAGGCGACGCGCGCCCGCGCGTCATCCAGCTCCAGCATCTCCCGGTTCTCCGGTGTGTCGGCAAGGTCAAAGCGCGACACTACGGAAAAGGCCTGCTGGGTGGTATAAAAGGCGATAGCGGCGTCAAGATCGGTAACGACAAGGCCGGTATGATGAAGGCCGATAATCATGGCATGGGCTCCGCTTGCAGGGACTCACTCGCCCGCGCGTCGATCTGCGCCCGGATGACCTTGTGGGTCTCGGCGGTCAGTGAATACCGCCATGCCAGCATTGCAGCGATGAGCACCAACGCACAGGGCACAAGGCTATAGCTGATCGACAGCGCGAGCAGAGGCTCGGCGCGGCTCTCACCTGCCGACTGGTAGCCCACCGCTCCCAAGATCAACAGCGGCAGCCCTGCACCCAGGGCATAGCCCATCTTCTGCACCATCGCCATCGCGGCAAAGAACAAGCCCTGCTGCCGGTCAAGCGTTTCGGCCGTGTCGATATCCGCCGTGTCCGCCACCATCGCATGTGGCAGCATCAGCACCGCACCATAGCAGCTGCCCTTGAGGATGAAGAGCGCGGTGAACAGCATGACACCGCCCTTGGGGACCAAGAACATGCAAGCATTGGTCATTGCGACAATGACAAGCGCAAGTGTCAGCGCGCGGTGCTTTTCGATCCGTTTGGCCAACCAGACCCACACCGGCATCACCAGCAGCGCAGCGGCGAAATACAAAAAATAGACGACACCAATATTGGTGACGCCGACGACGTCGCGCGCAAAGAAAACGGTGATGGTCTGCCTGAATACTTCGCCGATAGTGGCGATCAGCACCAGCAGCGTGATGTTGAGAAATGCCCGGTTGCGTCCCAGCATGCGAAGTGCGCCTCCGAGGTGGAAGGGCCCTTTGTGGCTAGGCGCGGCAGGCTCGGGAACGAGCAAAAATGCAAGTGTCGCGCAAATCGGGAGCAGAGCGATGATCACGATGCTCAAGGCTGCCATCACGTCCGCACTTTTCGCCCCGGGCTGCGACAGGACATAAGCGGGAATCAGCGTCGATGTGATCAGGCCGACAATGCTGAACCCTTGTGATACGGAGCTGATGCGTGTGCGCACATGATAGTCAGACGAGAGTTCGGCAGACCAGGCCTGATAAGGCAGCAGGATGAGCGTATAGCCCAGGTAAACCAGCGAGACTGCCAGCGCGAAATAGACAATGCCAGCGCCGGCTGCGGGCACGAACAACAACCGCACCCCTGCCACCATCGCGATGGTGCCGAAGATCAGCCAGACCCGGCGGCGACCGATGCGCGGCCGCCACCTGTCCGACAGGATGCCGATGATCGGATCGGTGATGAAATCGGACAGGCGCGCCAGGATCAATGCGATGCCGATCAGCTGCAGGCTGAGTTGCAACTGCCCCGAGTAGAGGGGTGCGAGGTAAATGGCGATCGGCAGCCCGATCATGCCAAGAGGCAACTGCACCGACCCGAAGGCAAGGATGCGCCAGAAGGCGATGGGCGCATCGGCAGTCGGAGAGGCAGCCGTCATGCGCACCACCGTTTGGCAGCCTTTGCCCTGTGGTCGAGGCGGAGGGGTGTTTTCACAGCGGAAAGATCGTGTGGCCGCCATCCAGCACGAGGCATTGGCCAGTCATGAAATTGCTCTGCTGCGAGGCGAGATAGACGGCGATCCCTTCCATGTCCTGCAGCTGCCCGATGCTTCCTGAAGCGGCACGTCTGCGACAACCGTCCTGAAATGCTTTGGGGGTGTTGAGCGACATTTCGGTCTCGATGAAGCCTGGCAGAATGGCGTTGACCTGGATGCCGCTGCGGCCAAGCTCGATCGCCAACGAGCGCACCAGACCGGTGACCGAGGCCTTGGTCATGCAATAGCCGGCCGAGTTTGGCAGTCCCAGCAACGCGGCGACCGACGATGTCACGACAAGCTTGCCGCCCGCACCGATCGCCTTCCAGTGCCGGACCACAAGCTGAAACGTGTCGATGACACTCATCACATTGAGTTCGTGCGTCTGCAGCCAAGCGTCGCGATCTAGATCTGTAAAAGCCCCGCGCACGCCCGATCCACCAGCATTGGCGAAACAGCTATCAATTTGACCGAAGACAGCAAGCGTCCTTGCAAAGGCCGCAGCGGACGACGTCGGGTCCATGACATCCGCCACAAAGCTGTGGGCAATGCCGCCTAGCGCTTTCAATTCGTCAACGGCAGCAGCATTCTTGTCTTCATTCCGCCCCCAGATGGCGACAGACGCACCGCACTTTACCAGACCCTTTGCCATGGCGAGCCCCAAGCCGCCGTTGCCGCCTGTGACGAGGGCGACATGCCCGTGAAGATCGAAGAGATTGTGCATTCGGGTCATTCGCCTCGCGATTTGTGATGCAGTTCCAGTCCGCGCGCCCATCGGCGCTGAAAGCCCCGCCAATAGTCAGGCTGGTTGTCGCCCGCGACCATCCCGCCCCATTGCTGTCCGAATATGCTTGGCCAGCGCCCGGCGTTGGACTGCGGCACCGGCACGTCCAGGTATCGCCGCCTTGTCTCATCCTGCTTCAGATGGAGGTCGAAGAAGGCGCCGATGAAGTGGGCATTGATCGCTTCGATCCGGTCCTTGCGCCACACGGGGTCCGAAAGAAATTCGATCGCCGGGAAATCCGCGTCCTGCGGCAGGGTCCAGGGATTGCCAGCGATGTTGTGGGCAGCCTCGCGATAGACCAGCAGGTAACGGTCCGCGCCCCGCACCGTGCCGAACAGGCGCTTCACGCCCCTCTCGAAATCCACCACATCGTCCTGATCGCCATCGATCAGAAGCATTGGGGTCTTCAGCCCGGCAAGATCCTGGTCGCGCCAGGCCATGGCATCGGGTTGCCCCCCCCATGGCGCCATGGTGACAAGCGCCCCGATCTTTGCGGCAAGATCCGGGTCGGGCCGGGGCAGGGCAGCCAACGCCTGGCGCGGAAACTGGCGAAAGGCTGGCGCGGCCGGCTCAAGCGGCACGCCCGCAGTGGTGATGGCGCCGTAACCACCCATGGAATAGCCCAGAACGCCAATGGCGTTCGGGTCCACCAAGCGCGCCACGCCCTGGTTCCTGACAGCGTTGTCGAGGACTGCTCGCAGAACCGCTTGCTGATCCCTGGAACGGTTGACGAGCACACTGCCGAACGAAGCCGCAAACGAGGCCACATCGCTAAACGACGGGTCGCGATGGTCGATGGACGCAACCACATATCCGCGCGAGGCCAAGGTCTCGCCCAGGCGGCTCATATGCTCGGACCATCCGCCATAGCCGTGCGACATGACAATCAGCGGAAAATGCTTTCTGGTCAGTGGTTTGACCGGAGCGAGAGCCTTACCTTGTTCTGAAAGCTCCAGCACCCGCTGGCCGGGAACAGCACGCATGTGATGATATTGCTGAGGCTGTGCACTGCTATCCTGGGCGGCCGGGAACCAGAAGCGAATGCCAATCGTCCGGTTGCCGGCCGTCAGTTCCTCAAACGCCGTCCCGACCACATATTGGCCATGGCCAGACAGTTCGGGCATTTCTGCGGACGTGGGGCGCCCTGGCGATGGCCTGTTCTGGTCGGCCGAGCGGGCCTCAACCGAAACAAGCATCGCCAAGGCAACTGCCACCACCCTTGCCAGACTGCTGGCCTGGGACAGAGCCGCTGGCCTCGTCAAGCCATTCGCCATTGTCAGGGCGCGGGCGATCAACGGAAGCCGACGCGCAGCGCCAGGCCGAACGTCCGCGGATCGAGCAGGAATGCGCTGCGGAAGCTGCCAACCAGGTTGGAGTTGACTTCTAGGAAGGTGATGCTGTCGTCGTTGGTCAAATTCTTCACGAACGCCGTCAGGCTCCAGTCCTTGTCGCTGTTGGCAATGACCAGCGACGCATCGAGCTGGGACCAGCTGCCAACGCGATCAGCCGGCAGGTTGAACTCGCGCGAATGGAAGCCGGCTTGCGAATAGAAATCCATGCGCGGCCGCACGGTCCAGCCATTCCCCGCATCGATCGTATACTCAGCCGCGAGCTTCAAGGTCCGCCGCGGGGCATTGGGCAGCTGGTTGCCGCGCAGCTGGAAGCGGGCATTGCCCCGCGAAGGGTCAGCCGACAGGAAATCGCTGCGGATTTCGGCATCGAGCAGGCCCAGACTGGCCTCAAGGCGCAGCGGTGGCACGGGGTTGTAAACGAGCTCCGCCTCGAACCCGCGCACCCGCGACTTGGGGATGTTGGTGTTGGCAACCGCGGTGCCGACCAGGTTGCCGACGATCAGATTGGCGTAATCATAGTTGAAAAGCGCCAAGTTCAATCGACCCTTGCCGTCGAGTAACGTGTTCTTCATCCCAAGTTCGAGCGCATCGATCTCCTCGGATTCGAACAGCGGTATCGTGTTGTTGCCGGGGTTGAACCCGCCTGATTTGAACCCGCGCGAGAAGGACAGATAGACGTTGGTTTCGTTGGTGAAGGAGAGTTCCGGCGCCCAGTTCACGACGGCCCGCCCGGTGACCTTGTCAAACTCGGCGCTGCCAATGAAATAGGGATTGAGCGCGAAGGTGCCCGAGGCCGTCTCAATGCGCTTCTCATCGTGGGTGTAGCGCAGGCCGCCGGTGAGCTTCAGCGTGTCGGTGATATCGATATAGGCCTCGCCGAACACGGCATAGGATTTCACCTGGCCCAAGCGCGTGTCAAACTTCGACACGGCGCCCAGCAACCCGTTGGCCGGGGTCCAGGTGTCGACGAAGCCGCTGCCGCGCGAATTCATGTAGAACCCACCGAAGATGAAGTTGAACTTGCCATCGAAGCGCGAGGCCAACCGCAGCTCCTGGCTGAACTGCTTCTGGCTGCCACCCCCAGTTTGCGAGGTGCGATAATCGGTTGTGGTCACCGGCCGGCCAGACAGGAGATAGGTCAACACGCCATTGCCGTTGCCGGCATCGGGCACGACCCGGGACCCAAAGGTACCGGGATTGAACGCATTTGGGCGAAAGCCTTGATCGAAATCCCGCTCGCTCGTGTTGTGCCCATCACGAAAGCCCGTCAGCGATGTCAGCGTGAGGGCACCCAGTTCCTGGGTGATTTCCAGGGTGCCCAGAAAATCCTCGGCTCTCTGGAAGGGACGCACGTCAATCCGCACGTCCCGCAGGCCGGGCGGGTTGGTTGCAAACGTCCCGGCACGCACAACACCTGGCAGCAGGAAGTTGTCGATCGGGAAGTTCGCGGTCGGGAAGGCTGTGCCGGCCGAATTGGGCGAGCATCCGAACTGGGCATCGGGCGTGCAGAGCGACTTCGCCGCGTTCTGCCGGTCGGAGTCCTCCTTGAAATAGGTCAATGTCAGATCGATCGTGGTCGAGCTGCTCGGCTCAATCCGTGTGCTCGAGCGAAGGGTGAACTGGTTGCGCCCGTCGATCTTCGTGTTGTCGAGCAGGTTGCGGGTATAGCCGTCACGATTGATGTAATTGGCGGCGAAGCGCTGATAGATGCCCTCCGCAATGGGGATGTTGATGGCGGCATTGGCGCGGATGCCGCGCGGGCTTTCGCCCTGCAACTCGACATAGCCTTCAAAGTCCTTGGTCGGCCGGCGCGTGATGAAATTGATCGCTCCGCCCGTCGTGTTGCGGCCGAAGAGCGTGCCTTGCGGCCCGCGGAGCACTTCGATGCGCTCCATGTCGAAGAACTCGCCAAAGGTGCTGCCCGATTGCAGGAACACGCCGTTGACCAGGATGCCGATGTTCGTGTCGCCCGTGCCGCCGAACGATTGGGAACCCACACCGCGGATGGTCAGGTTGCGGTTTGCGGAGAGGGTGACATTGGGCGCGTTGAACTGCAGATCCTTGCCATCTTCAATGCGGGCGGCCTGCAGCGCTTCGGCGTTGAGCGCGGTGATCGCGATCGGCACGGCCTGAACACTCTCTGATTTCCGCTGTGCCGTGACGACAATGGTGTCGCGGTCGTCGGCGGCATTGGCCGCCTGGTCCTGTGCGATCGCCGGGTTCGCTGCTGCAAGCCACGTAAGCGTCAGAACCGACGCGCCCCACGCCCTGCTCAACTTCTTCGTCATGCTGTCCTCCCCTTATTTTGACGATATGTGTAATTGAAATGGACTAATGGTCAATAGGCTATCTCAAGGACTCAGTTTCTGCCTGATTTCGGCCAATTTCTGGGGTGCTTTTGGGAGATAATTCAACGAATCGACAACACGACTCGGCGAGCGTGTGCAGGGCGTTGACAGAACCACAAGAAGCTGCTGCGGATCTACCGGGAGGAAGGGTTGAAGGTGCGCCGCCGCGGTGGCCGCAAGCGGGCGCTGGGGACCAGAGCGCCGATGACGATGCCGCAGGGGCCGAACCAGCGTTGGTCGCTCGACTTCGTGAGCGATGCGTTCGCCTGCGGCCGGCGCTTCCGCATCCTGTGCGTCGTCGACGACTTTACGCGGGAGTGCTTGGCGTTGGTCGCTGATACGTCGCTGTCGGGCGCTCGGGTGGCGCGGGAGTTGGATGGCGTGCTTGCCGCACGCGGCAAGCCGCTGACGGTTGTCAGCGACAACGGCACCGAACTGACCTCGACCTCGATCCTGCGCTGGTCGCAGGAACGGCACATCGAATGGCATTACATCGCGCCCGGCAAGCCGACGCAGAACGCCTTCGTGGAATCGTTCAATGGCAGGCTGCGCGACGAATGCCTCAACGAGACGCTGTTCACATCGCTGGCCCACGCCAGATCGATCCTGGCCGCCTGGAAGCATGACTACAATACGGTCAGGCCGCACTCGAAACTGGGTGGGCGCACCCCCGCCGAAATCTCCGGCCAACGGGGTTGGGGGCATGCCCCCAACCCCGTTGGCATCACATCAACCATCAGCCATCAAAGCAAAGGACTCTACTTCTGAACGGTACCAATCAGGGGTGCACGTCACCGGCATTCTGCGAATGCAGAAGCCACCTGCTAACGAGTAAAATGACTAGCCTACTTCCGCTTCGCAGAAGAGTGATAGGCGTGCATTCATATTATGTCGGCATCTG
>Ga0164292_10004736_pt1 | contig 11085 bp, 12 predicted proteins | sample GEODES117metaG_FD_111486 | JGI IMG/M metagenome (GOLD analysis project Ga0164292, IMG submission 111486) | Eutrophic lake water microbial communities from Lake Mendota, Wisconsin, USA - GEODES117 metaG | ecosystem: Environmental > Aquatic > Freshwater > Lake | place: USA: Lake Mendota... | reverse complement strand
TATTTCTCCAATCAGTCAATCAGTAATTAAGGGAATTTTCTAATATTATTCAGGTTCTGTTTGATAAATCTTGTTCCAGAGATAATCTTATTAACATTATTTATAGTGTCGATTGCGGTTCTGTTGTTGCCAAGGAATGGTAGCAACGAGTTTGTGGTATTGAGAATACCATCTGCTCTCTTGAGAATAGTTAAATTAGTCTTAAACTCATTAATCTTCTGTGCTGTATCAGCAATGGTACCAATAAAGTTTGCGGTGCTGTTTAGGAAATCAGAAATATCCTTAGCATCCTGGTCGACTCTGGTTGGCGTATCATAAGGAGAGCGAGTGTTATAGTATTTACCATCAACAGCTTCTAGGCTCAACTGACCAAATCTATATTCTGTTGTTCTGTACGCAAACGAAACATTAATTCTCAAAAACTCGTCGCCATTACCCCAATCTAATGAAACTGGAAACCCCATCTGTATAGGATATGCTTCTACTAGCTCGCATTCGATTACCGCCATAGAATTACTTTCATTTGAAGAATCAGCATCAGCAGCATTTTCTGTGCCGACCATTTGATTCATTACATATATCTTTAAATCTTTGCAAGTATAGTCGTCTTTATATGCGACTCTGTGTTTATTATTAGGAAATTCCTTACCAGTGTTTATAACTTTGGAAAGCCACTTATCAAACAGTTGTAACGCTGCAGCGTTTCTGGCATCAATATAAAAAGTTAATTCGATTTCGTCATATAATACATCATATGGCATTTTTATTACTTGGCCATAACCATAAGGTCTTTGTTCAGATGTAGCAATTCTTCTCCCAGGAAGATTTGTAGCAGAGCATAACATAGCTACATCGCTAAATCCATCGACTGGTGGAGTAAACTTCACATAAAAATTAGAACCCTGAATTAAACCAACTTGTAAGAATTTACTTACGAAAGTATCTACGCTAAAGCGATTAAGTTCTTCTGCCATTATACTTTGCTCCTGCTATCTTTCCAAACTTTCTCTTTGGTAGCTTTCTTGAATTGTTCTGTTGGTAGAAACACTGTCATATCCCATTGTTCTGGTGGAACATAGATGAACGAAGAACGAGTGTGTTCGTAAAGGTAATGCTTAAAACAAGGAGCAAATAATTTGTAACGACCTGCTCCCGATAATAGTCTGTATGTCAAACGAAGACGAGTTGTTTCGTCTTTCTTTTCAGTATTGACTCTCAACTCGTATAGAGCGTCCAATAATCTAGCTCTTAGGATCGGTGGAAGATAATGTAAGTTTAGACCATAAAATCCATCTTGGGCAAACTGAACAGGAAAGATTAGCGGAAAGCGGTCGTAGTATGGAAGTTCTTTCTTTCCTTTTGGGTCATACAAGAACATATACATTCTGCCCATCTTTACACGTTTTCTTTTGTTTTCTGATTCATTAATAAACTTAGAAGGAACGACTGTATTTTTACCAATCTCGGCATATTTTGATCTTAACCATGTAACAGCTTTTGTAGTGTGTTGCGAAATATCAACGCCAGCTTTCGTAGCGTCTTTAACCAACCTTGTGTAAATATATGCTGACATTAGCCGTTTAATTCCTTCTCTGTAATAATTTGAAACTTCCAACCGCGATCTTTACAATACTCTTCCGCAGCTTTCCACTTCGACTGATTCTTACCCCAAGTCATAACTTCGTTGATATATCGTCTAGTTCTTCGCTGCTGTTTCTTAGGTTCGCGCGTCTGAGCTAGTGGTTTAATCTCAACAAGTATGCTTTCTATTTTGCCATCTGGCGTTTTCTTTCTAAACCAAAAGTCTACGAAATATCGATGCATCTTGTTGTCTGTTACGCAGCGATAAGGAACTACAACTTCCTCCGAGTTCCACTCAATTAGATCAGAATGAGTGTCAAGAAAGTTCATAAACTTTAGTTCTAAACTTGACCTATAAATAACTTTGGTCGGGTCACCCTTATATTTAGCTGGGTTCTTGACCTTGTATTTTCCCTTCCATGCCATTTTATCGCCTAAATAAAGAGTATAATCAACAAGGTATTTATATGACTAGTACAGGACCAAGATCAAGAGGTGGCGCGCGTGGCAAAAATGTTGCGACGCAGGATATCGACAGAGCGAGAAACGAAACACAAGTCGCTAAATCGATACAATTCTTGACTGACCAAGGCAGCAATCATTACAGTTTTCTTATTAAACCTGTAAAAACAAGCTATACAAAAGCTGGTAACGAAATTAGTAAGATACTTAAATACAATGCAGAAGCCGCCGCAAAAACGACCGAAGAATTACAGAAAGATCAAACTCTTAAAGATACAGCAAAACAAGAAGCACAAAAAACTGCAAATGTTTTTTTAGATACCTTTAGACCAAAACTTCTCACTTCCCAAGAAGTAAAAACAGATACGTATATTTCTCTTCCGTTACCAGCGCAGATACCAACAGAATCATTAAATATTGAATATTCTCTAGATAAACTTGGTATTGCTGGAGCAGGATATAGTCTCGGATTGGAAGTGCAAGATTCATTTGGTACCGATGGCGCGTTGGCGGCAGCTCGTGCAGGAGATTATCTTGCTAGAACTCTACTACAAAATATAGATTCGGTAAGAGGAATTAGTACTCTTGCCTTGGGAAATATCGCAAATCCATTTTCTGCAAATATCTTTGAAAACGTGGAACCAAGAAATTTTAGATTAGATTGGCCAATGCTACAACCTAAAAATAAAGAAGAATCTGATAATCTACGCGAAATCATAAATCTATTAAGATATTTTGCTTTACCAGAACCCGATGGATTATTGTTGAAGACACCGCATGAATTTGAGTTGGCATTTCTAGGAACCAATTATCTTTACTCTTTCTCTAGATGCGCGCTAACTAACATTGAAGTAAACTATGCGCCAAATGGTTTTAATGTGTTTACAACAGAAGATGCACCGCAGGCAGTTTCGCTTTCTCTTTCGTTTAAAGAAATATTCCCGCTAAACAAAAATGTCATTCTTAATTCTGGTGGGATTGCTATGAAACCAAATAAACTTGATATGTTTAGCCAAGATGCATCTCAGTCAGATAAAACTGTAGAAACACCTGTTTCTCAATCTAGAGCAGAAACCGAAGCTGAGATTAATCAATTAGTAAATGATTGGAAATTCAAATTTAATCAATTAGAAGCACTCAAAGAGGAAGAACGCACTATTTTAAGTGGTCCTGGTGTAAACGATCCGAATAGAGTCGCCAACATTAAAGCTCAAATAACTCAAGTTAAAGTAGACATGAATTTAATAGCAACAGAAGTTCAATCCCTACAAGCTAAAATTAACTACACGGATAGAACTGGAAAGAAATTAAAACCTCTACCATTCGTATAAGGTAAAAAAAGAAATGGCAAAGCAATATTTTAGCAATTTTCCACTGATACAGTATAATGGTGCTGTTCTTAGAAACATTATGTTGAAGTCCAACATCATCAAAGAATTACTTTTAGGGCAATCATTGTTTTACACTTACGAAGTTAAAGATGGCGAAAAGCCTTCTATGGTAGCGCATAACTATTATGGTTCTGTTGACTATGCTTGGTTAGTTATGATTTCTAATCAAATGATTGATCCGTACTTTGATTGGGTTCTGAGCGATGAAGAATTTCAAGAATTTATTGTAAAGAAATATGGTTCTATTACTGCAGCACAAACTTTAGTTGTTGAATATGCTGACAGCATATCTGATGAACGATATTCTCTAGATACATTTAACTATGTTTTTAGTGGTGATGATTTTGACGGCTGGCTTGTTCCTGTTTATGCTTACGACAAAGAATTTGATCTTAATGAACAAAAAAGAAACATTAGACTTATCGATAAAACATTTAGTAAACAAATTACTTTAGAGTTAGAGAAAAGTCTAAGAGGATAATATGGATACGAGTTTGAAGCCACATCTCATCGTGCAAAATAGCAATACAGTAAATGAATTTAGCTATTCTGTTGTTTTGAAAAAAGATAGGTCAGTAAAAGATGGCGTTGGTATCGCTACACTTATAAATTCTATATCATTAAAACAATCTTTGCTTAGATATTCTATTAGTTTAGAAGCATCGTTGGTAGATGGTATAAATTTGGTCGACGACGGCTTTTTATCTCTCGGTAGTGTCATAGAAGTAACACTATTCAAATTTCAAGATGATCCTATAGAAAACAAAATTATATTGAATTTTTATATTACAAACATAGAAAATTCAATTCAAACCACAACACAAAAAGAAAAGGTATATGATATTGTTGCGTATACTTTTCCTGCTGTAACGAACGCGTGGCCACTGATTAAGTTTTATCCAGAAGGCACACCTTCGGATGTCATCAAGCAAATCGTTGAGTCTAGGTTTGTTAAAAAGGATCCGCCAGATAGAGAAAAAATTGGCACTGGGGATGACTGGATTAGCAGCAAGAATATCATTAAAAATGGATTTATCTTCAATCAGATAAAGCCATTCGACGCTATATCTAGATTATTGTCTCAGTCGTTATCTTCTCAATCTGATGATAGCACATACTTCTTTTATCAAGATTATCAGGGTTTTAAGTTAAAAACTGCTAGATCTATTGCGAGCGACGCCAACAAACAAAGAGCATTCAGATATACGTTTTATCCAGAACGAAACAATACAGATCTTGATGCTAGTGTTGAAAAAGATTACTTCCGAGTATTGTATCTTTCTCAATATGAACACTCAAACTACTTTGATTTGATTGCTTCTGGTGTGCTTAGAAGTGAGATAATGTTAATCGATTTAATAAACAGAGAAGTTAAAACACCGACCAAAACATTTGAATATGAAAAAGATAGTAAAAACATATTCTTGCTAGGCAAGAACAGCGCGTTTGATACGAAATATCCAGTGTTTGCTACTAATGTCGATTTGAATCCACAAGGATTAAAATATGATTTTACACCAGCTTCGTATATTGCCGTATCCGAAAATGCTTGGGAACGTGATGATTATTTAGAAGAAAAATATCTCTATGCTCGCGCGCAAAGAGCATTGTTAGAACAAACCAAAATAACAATTGAAGTCTATGGTAATCCTTACATCAAACCAGGAGATATCTTAAATCTAAATGTTCCTGCTAAGAGTGGTATTACAGAAGACGAAAATTCAAATAGACAATCTGGCGACTTCATAGTTGGTGCTGTAAAACATAATATCAAAGGTACTATATTTCAAACTTATGTAGATTTGTATAAAGACGCATATGAAAAAGATTTGATAAATGGTGCACGATGAGAGATTTGACAAATACACCTTATGATGAATTCTACTGGTTTATTGGTGTAGTAGAGAATACTTTTGACGATCCTTTGCAACTAGGAAGAGTTCGTGTTCGCGCGTTTGGTTATCATCCTTCTTCGAAAGAACTTCGCGCCAAAGATTTACCGCTTGCGCCTGTATTAGATGGAGGAATCCAGCCTATTAAAAAAGGTCAAATGGTGCTAGGTTTCTTTATGGACGGAAGTTTGATACAACAACCATTTGTGCTAGGAACTATTAATGGCGCAACAAGCGGTAGTGGTATATTTGACTCTTTGAGAAAAGTAGGTGGCTCTGTAAAGAGTATATTAGAAGCTACAAAATCTGCCATCGAAGAATTATTTACTGATGGAGCACCAGACGAAGAATTCTGGTCTTTAGTTGCTATTTGTTCGCGCGAAGCGTTTGGTAATGATTTTCAAGGTTGCGCGGACGTAGCTCAAAGTATTTACAACAGAGTTGGCTCTGGCGCATATCAACAAAAAACTGTTAAGGGAATCATTACATCTCCTGGTCAATATGAGCCTACCTTTGCTAATCCGTCAGCATGGAAAGCGATTAAAGATATAGATACAGCTTTGATTGCTGTCAATACAGCAAAAGGTGGTCAGCTTGATAAGTCATATTTGGTTGCTGTCGCTAACGCTCTAACAGATTCAATCAAACAGAATTCTGCTGCTGCACATGTCGAAGGTCGAACAGATTTTAGAGGTGGACGAGCACAAGATTTAGTAAATGCAGTGCGTAGAAGTAGCATAAGTAATGATTTTGGTTTTAACAAAAACGGTAATTACAGAAAAAACGTATTATATCCAGTTCCATCATTTGTTTCAAAAGATAAGATACCAACTAGAATATGAGAGACTTAAAAAATACACCATACGGAAAGTTTATCTGGTTTGTCGGAGTTGCCGAAGATACTTTTTCAGACCCAACTCAACTTGGGCGCGTTCGCGTTCGAGCTATCGGATTTCATCCTTCGTCAGAAGTATTGCCGACTGAGAATCTACCACTGGCTCCTGTGTTGAATGGTGGCTCTGCTAAGATAAACGCAGGACAGATGGTTCTTGGTTTCTTTATGGATGGAGAATTATTACAACAACCATTTATTCTTGGTGTTATTAATGGTGGTGTTTCTTCGGCTTCCTATGCTGCAACAGGCGCAGTAAACAGACTAGAAGGTTCTGTTGAAAATCTTTCTGGTGTTAATTCTCCTGCTGCCAACAGACCAACCGACGGCTCGTGCCCACAACCAAAACAAGGACTTGTTAATTCTGCTGCAGCATGGTTAGGATATCAAGAAAGAACTGATAAGGCTTGTTTAATGAATCTGTTTAAGACAAGAGTAAATAGCGGAATAGATCCTTCTGTAACTCCGTGGTGTGGAGCATTTGTGGGTTCTATACTTTCTTCTCAAGGGTACTCATATCCATCAGCAGTTAATAGTTCTAGAGCATATGCTTCTCCGAAATATAACACTCACAGCAAAAATGGTTATGGAACAACTGTTTGGGAAAAAGGAACAAAAGAAAGTAAACTAGATGAAGCCAATATTCAAGTTGGTGATATCGCAGTATTCAAGCGAGGACCAATTTCCAGTGGTTTTGGCCATGTCGCGTTTGTAGCTCAAATAGGATTTCCAGGAAATCGTGTTGTTATTTTAGGAGGCAACCAATCAGATAAAGTCACACTGACTAAAAAATATGTCAGCGATTTGTTAAGTATAACTAGACCTCCTGGTAAACGACCAGAAACTTATGATACCACGGGTGTTGCTGTATCAACAGGAGGAAGTACAAGCTAATGGCTAACGTAATTAAGAGCGCAAAAGACCTAGTTAAATTTGACGCAGATACTACTGTCGCGTTAGATTTAAACATCAGCGCAACAGAATCTAAAGAACAAGTTTTAGCGAAAGCAAAAACAGAGTTTGATCAACTAGTAAAAAATGGTATCAAGCCAGAAAACATTGCAATCGTAGGAACTATTAGTCAATTCTCAGACATCAATAGCGCGTTGGAAACATTAAGTTCTGATCTCGGTGGTTCTTTTGGCGGAGCATTAGATTCGGTTTCTAATTTACAAACATATTTGGACGACATTGATAGTATTATCAAGAACAAAATAGATTTTACTAATATATCAAAACTTGCGAAGTTTCCTGATGATATACCAGTAAACGAAGCTCTAATTAAAAAATATGCCAGAAAGGTTCCAAAGCTGGATATGCTTGGAAACGAGCAAATTAGTTTCCCAGACACATTCTTAGCAGAAGAACGTCCGATTGATAGAAAGACTCCTCTTTCTGACTGGAAAGATAAAACAAAGTTATCTGTCGAGACTGCTGGCGGTGCCACCATTACAGAAAAAGCAAGCCAGTTCGCCGCAGAATACGGTAAGAATATTCTGGTAAAATCTAACACTGGTCATTTTATTGAGATGGATGATACTGAGGGTGTAGAGCGAATTAACATTCAACATAAGAATGGCGCGTTCATTACCATTCACCAAGACAAGTCCATTGTAATCCGTGGACAAAATGGCATACAGATTATTACCTATGCCAACAACGAACTATTCGTTGGCGGAAACATAAACATTACAGTGATTGGCGACACCAATATTTCTACAAACGGTAATACGAATATTGACACAGTCGGTGATGTAAACTGGAAAGTCGGTGGCAAATTTAATGTTGATGTTAAAGGCGATATTAATCTCAATAGTGGAGCTAGTATAAACCAAACTGCTTCTAAAGCAACAAACTTAAAATCAGGAAGTCAAACAATTCTTGATGGTTCTTCTGTTGAAGTTGGAACTGCTCTAAACGTAAAAGGTAGTACAAACCTTAAAGCTACTGGTAAAGATTCTCGTGGCGATAATCACAATCTTGCTGTTGGTGGCGGTGGCGCTGCGAATGCTTCCGACGCGCAAAAACTTGGCGATCCAAAGAAAAAAGAATACAAACTCGGTTCTTAAACGCTACTAAATACACTATAACAGCGGAGAATTTACATGAAAACTCTTAAAGACTTTATGGTTGAATTTACAGTTCCTGGATTTGAAGGGAAGAGAATCAAAGTCACCAAAAAACCAATTCGCATGATTAATGGTAAGTTAGCCAAAGCGTTTCCTGGAAGAGGAACTGAGGGCGATGGTCCAGATGGTTCAGCAGAAGGTAATGACGGTGGTAATGGTGATGGTGGTGACGGCGGAAATGGTGGCGAATAATGGCTTTCCGTAAAGAAAATCCAATCAAAGCGCCACCGACGTATAGCGATTTTAGCGCATCGTTTAGCAGAAACGTCATTACAAATGATGTTGTTAGGCTCACAGATCTAGACGCAGCAAAGAGATCTGTAAAGAATCTAATTATGACTGATAAATATGAAAGGTTATTAGATCCAAATCTTGGCGCTGGTGTTAGCGAGTTGTTGTTTGAGCAAATGACGCCACTAACCACAATTGCTTTGCGCGAAACAATTATTCAGACGCTTAAACAGTACGAACCAAGAATCAATATTGATACAGTTGATGTTACGCCAGATTATGACAGAAACACGTATTTTGTGAGCATTGCTTTCTCACTAATAAGAAACGAACAAGTAGGAACTGTAGAGTTCCTTCTAAACAGGATAAGATAAAATGTCGAATCAAGGATTTCTCACCACCACTGAATTAGACTTTGCTGCATACAAAGAAAGTCTAAAGACATATTTAAGTCAGCAAACTGAGTTTAGGGACTATGATTTTGAAGGTTCTAACTTATCAGTTCTGTTGGACTTATTAGCATACAATACCTATCACAACGCCATGTATCTCAACATGATTGGCAGTGAGATGTTTTTGGATACCGCGCAACTTCGCGACTCAATTGTATCTCACGCTAAAGAATTAAACTATACGCCAAGATCGCGCGCAGCTTCAACAATTGATGTCACTGTTACTGCGCAGCCAGCAAATACTCCAGACACAATTACTCTGCCACAGTATTACAGCATCAGAGGTACTAATGATGCTAATGAAACATACACATTTTCAACAGACGAAACTATTGTTTTGTATCGCTCAAACAACTACACCGTTTCTAATGTTTCTTTCCACGAAGGCAGCATTAAAACAGAAGCATTTGTTGCGAACTCTGCGAACAACCAAACATTTACTTTGTCTTCTAATACATTAGATACTTCTTCTATTACTGTTGAAATAAGAAACTCATCAACAAATACCACAGCAGTGGCGTGGAGCAAAGCCACTGACTTGTTTGGTTTGAATGCAAATAGCACAGTATTTTTTGTTCAGGGTGCTGACGAATTTAAGTATGCTGTTTCGTTTGGTAACGGTGTTTCCAGTAAGAAATTGACAGCAGGTAATATTGTTTTAGTTACATACAGACAAACTGCAGGCGAAGATGGTAACGGATGCGGTACGTTTACTTCTATCAGTTCTGCTGATGGTTTTTCTTCAAATACATTTTTGTTATCTACTACCGAAACTTCAGCTGGTGGCTCGCAAGCGGAAGATGCTGAATCAATTCGTTATAATGCGATTCGCGGATTTACAGCGCAGAACAGAGCTGTTACTGCTGAAGACTTTATTTCTTTAATCAAGGCAAACTACCCTTCGATTGAAACTGTAATCGCCTACGGTGGCGAAGAGTCAGTTCCAAAATTATATGGAAAAGTTATTATCTCTGCTAAACCAGTTGGCGGAGAAATGCTTTCTTCTAGCATAAAACAAAGCATCTTGACTTTCTTAGAAGATAAGACACCAGTATCGATTGAACCATTAATAGTTGATCCTGAGTATTTGTATCTTGATATTATTTCTCGCGTCAAGTACAACATAAGCGCCACAACAAAAACACCATCTCAATTGGTGTCAAATGTTATTACTGCCATCACATCTTTTAATACAAGTTATCTATCAGACTTTGGCTCTGATTTAAGGTTCTCTAAACTGTCTGCTGCTATTGATGCTGCTGATGTATCAATCATTTCAAACGATACACAAGTTCGTATTTCTAAGCGCATAACTCCTACTCCTCTTGTTAGCTTTTCTTCTAACTGGAGTTTTGAAAATCGATTACATGATGAAGATATAAGATATGTTTTACCAGTTGGCCATGAACCAATCGTATCTTCAACCGCATTTGTTTATGACAAATATACTGCTTATATTAATGACAATGGTGTTGGAACTCTTTATATTTACACCATAAATAATGGTAATACTACAGTTCTAAATAATAATGTCGGTACAGTAAATTATGAAACAGGCGAAATTAAAATTACAAATTTAATTGTTGATTCTTATGATACTGACAGTATTAAAATATACGCAAGAACTGAAAATGCTGATATTGATACGCTAACAAATAAAATATTACTAATTGATAACGAAGATATTTCTGTCGTTGTAACTGGAATTCGCATCTAATGAAAGACCTTGAGAAGTTAATTTCTCCACTCATTGAAAGTCAGTTTCCTTCTATCTACCGAGAAGAAGGACCAACTTTCGTTGCATTTGTTAGAGCATATTTTGAGTGGTTAGAACAAACTAATCAAGTAATCTACGACGCTCGTCGACTACCAACTTGGCGCGATATTGATACTACTCTTGATGAGTTCGTAGATTATTTTCGTAAAAAATACATGCATGGTATTCCGCTTGATGTTGCTGCAGATAAACGTCTTCTACAAAAACACATCAAAGAATTATACTCTTCTAAAGGCACAGAACGTGGTTTAGAATTATTATTCCGCGTTTTATTCAAC
>Ga0164292_10004735_pt1 | contig 11086 bp, 7 predicted proteins | sample GEODES117metaG_FD_111486 | JGI IMG/M metagenome (GOLD analysis project Ga0164292, IMG submission 111486) | Eutrophic lake water microbial communities from Lake Mendota, Wisconsin, USA - GEODES117 metaG | ecosystem: Environmental > Aquatic > Freshwater > Lake | place: USA: Lake Mendota, Wisconsin... | reverse complement strand
CGGCCAGTGGGAGCAATTCGAAGCAGAAATGCGGTTAGGGCAGCGCCGCTCCACCGTCCGCCTGTTCATGATACCGCCTGAAGCTTGGATTTTTTAGTCGCCCCAATTAAATCAGAAGGTGGCCATGGCTTGGCCGCCGCCGTTTGCTGACAGTTCGCAGTCAGCTTCTCCTGTGGCTCCCGAACTTCATCTAGTGTGTCACGGCTGTTAATCCGGCCGGATTTTAGTCGACCTTGAACGCCTGATTGGTTCAGCGAAAAAAAAGCCCATTCTGCAGCTTGTCGTCCGGGACAGGAGCTGCGAGCAATGTTTCACCCCGAGTACGAATTGGATGTTTCGCAGCTCAACGAGCGAGCCATTCTTTTCGTCGCGATGTTAGGCTGCACTTCCCTTGGGCAGGTTCTCTGCGAGGCTAGCCTTCAGCGGTGGCGCAAAAAAAGCGGAGCAGTGGGTTGCACTGCTCCGCAAATTCATTCGCCGAAAATTTGCCAGCGTTTTCAAGTTGCCAGTCGCTCAAGATGTGAACGGACTGCAATTCGCCAGCAGGGCCTTGGGCTGAACTTATTGGGGCTTGGGCTGGGAGAGAGTGTAGACACTCATCGCCTTCAGCTCGCGGACAAAGATGTCACGATCGACAAAGCCGACGTGCGCCCAAGTCGTTTCATCAGAAACGTGCTGTTTGCCCAGCAGTTCGAACTTCTCTGGATTCGCCTTGATCAGCAGCAAATCGCCCTGTTCATCCAGCGCGAGGATGCGATCGCCTGCCGCAATCATGCTCCAATACTGGCCAAAGGGCTCGGAAATCCAAGTCGATTTTCCGGTGGCCAAATCGATGCAGGTGAAACGTTGATTGCGCAGGTGCAGGTAAACATGCTCTCCAATCACGACCGGTGAAGACATGTAGCCCTGAGTCGGTTGCTTCCAGAGTTGCTCCACGCTCCACTTGTCGCCGTCGAGCTTGATGTCGTAGAGAAATGTTCCGCCTTGATAGGTGCTGGTGAAAATCTTGTTCCCGATCACCAACGGGGTCAGAATGTTCATTCCGCGGAAATTGGGGACCGGTTGCCGCCACACCACTGCGCCCGTCTCGAGGTTCAATCCAGCCAGTTCCTCGCGGGACTGCACGATGATTTGTCGCTGCCCGTGCAGCGTCGCAATGATCGGGCTGCTGAAGGCACCACCCGACATCATGTTTTCTGCTCCCTGCATGCCCCGCCACTTCAGCTCTCCAGTTCGCTTGTTCAGCTTGAACACAGCGCTGCCAGCCTGGGTGTAGAGGTCCTCGCCATCGACCAGGGGCGAGGAAACGTAACCGAAATCGGGGAGCTTGGTTCCGTATTGCGCGGGAAAGTCAATTTTCCAGATTTCCTCGCCGGTCTCGGCATTCAGGCAAACCAGCACGTCCTTCATCCCGCACACATACAGCCGGCCCTCATTGTAGGACGGTGTGGAACGAATCCAGCTGCCGTTTGCTGCCGCGAAAAACGGGACCTTCATCGACCCTTCCCATTGGGTCTCCCAGATCTGCTTCCCTGTTTCGCGGTCAAGGCAACGCACCACTTCGTCCTTGCGATCCCTGGTTTCGGTCACAAAGACCTTATTCCCAACCACAATCGGACCCGAATAACTGGCGTCTACTTCGACCCGCCAGCGGCGTTCCAGATTCTCGAGGTTGGCTTGGCTCGACAAGATGTCCGACTTCAGCAAGCTGGTCCGTTCCGGTCCCCGCCACTGTGTCCAATCGGTGTTGACCGAGGTCGCTGACGTGGCTGAACCTGGAGTGACTGAACCTGGCGTGGCTGATTCCTGAGCTGAGGCGGCCTCGATAGACCATCCAGCGGCGACCACTGCGGCCAGCAGCCATGCCCGCCACTTGGGGCCCCGCTTGCTCGCAGATTCAGCCCAAGCCATTGTTCCAAACTTCATTTCGGGGTCCTTTCTCAATTCTCGATTGGACGATTTAATGCTTTTCCGCGTAATAACAGTGGTGCCTAATCCGTGGAATCAGTCAAAATTTCACAGAAAAAGTGACCGAGTCAGGGTTGTTTCCCGAAAAAGAACGATATAGACTGCGTGAACGATTTGAACGATTTGGATGTTTGCCGGGTCGTTTTGGGCTTTCCTTCGGTTCGTTGAAACGAGTTCCCGGATTGAATTCCACTCCGCCTCCACCCCCCACAAGCAAGCGGTGTCAGCAACTGGGGGTTGGGAATAAAGCGGGTAAGTGAATCATGGGTGGCGAGTCGGCGGGTACGGTGAGGAGGCCGGCGCTGATTTCCCCCAGCCTGTTCTCGGGGTGTCAAACGTTCAATTGTCGGACTTTAATTCGAGGCTCGGAAACGATTGGCGACATCGGTTCCAACTCTCCAGCCTCCCCACGGCCGCTCTGCCGAAGCTTGTTCGGTCAGACCACTCCAGAAAGAAAGACGGCCAAATGAAAATTGCAATCGTCGGTTCAGGGATTTCGGGCCTCACGGCCGCTCATTACCTCCACCGCCAGCACGATGTTGCGTTGTTCGAAGCCAACGACTATTTGGGTGGCCACACGAACACGATTGAGTTCGAACTGGCCGGGCGCGAGTATGCCATCGACACGGGCTTCATCGTCTTTAACGACCGGACCTATCCCAATTTTTGCCGCCTGCTCAACGAACTCGGCGTCTCCTCCAAGCCGACTTCGATGACCTTCAGCGTGAACTGCGAAGAATCTGGCTTGGAATATCGGGGAGCTGACTTCAACGGGCTGTTTGCCCAGCGGGCGAATGCCCTCAATCCCAAGTTCCTCGGTTTGCTCTGGGAATTGTTGCGGTTCAACCGGCAAGCAGAGCAGCTGCTGGCCGCAGCCTCGGATTCCATGACGGTGGGAGAGTTTTTTGCCCGCCACCGCTTTGGCCGCATGTTCGTGGAAAAGTATTTTCTCCCAATGGCCTCAGCCATTTGGAGTTGTCCTCATTCCACCGTGGAAGGTTTTCCAATCCGCTTCATTGCAGACTTTTATCGCAATCACGGTTTGCTCAGCACCCGTAATCGACCGCAGTGGCGGGTGATTAATGGTGGCTCTCAGCGTTACGTTGAAGTTCTCGCCCGGCCTCTGGCTGATTGCGTCCGGCTAAACTCGCCGGTGACGCGCGTTGAGCGGACAAACGACGGGATCCAGATTCGTACCCGCGGCAGCCAGCAACCGGAGACCTTCGACCATCTCATCTTGGCCTGCCATAGCGATCAGGCCCTGGCAATCTTGGGTGAGACCGCTTCCGCGACTGAGCGCGAAGTGCTCAGCGGCTTTCCCTATGAAAAGAACTTGGCGGTTCTGCACACGGACACTCGCTTGCTCCCGCGCAGTCGTCGGGCTTGGGCCTGTTGGAACTATCATATCCCAGCGAGTGGCTCGGCCTCCGATCAAGCGGCCAAAGCAACAGTCACCTACAATATGAACCTCCTCCAGGGTGTCGTCAGTCCCGAGACGTTTTGCGTTAGCCTCAATTGTGGCGATCGGATTGACCCCAGTCGCGTGATTCGCAGCATCGTTTACCATCACCCTGTCTTTACTGCGAAACGCCGGGAAAACCAGCGTCGTCATGGCGAGTTGATTGGGCCTAACCGAACCTCTTTTTGCGGAGCCTACTGGGGGAACGGCTTCCATGAGGATGGTGTCAACAGTGCCCTGGCGGTTTGTCGTTATCTGGATCGAAGAACATGTTCAGCTGCATCTATGCCGGCCGAGTCCGACACCGCCGACTGGAAGAGCCAACCCACGCCTTTCGCAATCGAATCTACCTGATTTATCTCGACCTGGCCGAGCTCGACCAGGTCTTTGCCGGTCGTTGGCTCTGGTCGACCAGTCGCCCGGCTCCGTTTCGTTTTCATCGCGCAGATCATTTTGGCGACTCCAGCGAACCACTGGCGGAAAGTGTCCGGCGCGAGATTCAAACTCAAACTGGAGAATCGTTCCAGGGCTCGATTCGGCTGTTGACCCAGCTCCGTCATTTTGGCTTCGTTTTTAATCCTGTTTCTTTCTACTACTGCTTTCGGAACCCGGACGCAGCCGAGCCGGATTTCATTGTCGCCGAGGTCAACAATACACCCTGGGGTCAGCGGCATTGCTATGTGCTGCAACCGGCCGAGTTTGCCCGCAAATTGACCGCTGCCCGGGCTGTCCCCAAGGTTTTTCATGTCAGCCCGTTCATGAACCTGGAAATGGAATATCTGTGGCATGTGCCGCCACCGGGACCGAGGCTATCGGTCGACATCGCCAACCGCCGTCAAGGCCGGACCATTTTTGACGTCACAATGCAACTGGAACGGCGGCCGGTCACCACCTTCAACCTGCTTCGCATTCTCCTCGCATTTCCGCTCAGCACCTTTCGAGTCTTCGCCCAAATTTACTGGCAAGCCTTGCGGCTGTGGTGGAAGCGAATTCCCTTCGTACCCCATCCGGCCAAGGGGCAACCCCACGGCAATCAGCAAATTGGGAAAGGCTCGCCTAAACGCCGGTCGGGTGAACGAATCGAGTTATCAGCTGACTCTGAAATGCGGGATTTAGCTGACACTCGAGTGGTTCCCCCGAATGCACTGCCATCGTCTCGTCCCGAACCTCGTCCACCGGTAAAAATTTCATGATGCTCCCTACGCCCGTCAAACCTGCCGAGCAGTTGAGTTTCTCCAATCGCCTCTTTCGCCGCTTCATTTTTGGAATCGTCCGGCGGCTGCGTTCCGGCCAACTGGCCATTCAGGATGCTTCGGGCCGGCATCTGTTTGGAGCCGCTGCAACTGACGACTCAGGGCAGCCCTTGCCGCCGATCGAGATCCAAGTTCATCGTCCTGCCTTTTATGGACGAGTCCTGTGGGGTGGTGGTCTGGGTGCAGCCGAGAGCTTGATGGATGGAGACTGGTCCTGCAGTGACCTCACCGGTCTGGTCCGCCTGATGACCCGCAACCTCGACCTGGCTGACGATTTCGATCGCGGCTTCGGCCGCTGGCGTAAATCGTGGGAACGCTGGGGCCATTGGCTTCGCCGCAACAGTCCGCGGCAAGCCAAGCAAAACATTCGCGAACACTACGATTTGGGCAACGATTTCTTCGAACTGTTTCTCGACCCCACGATGAACTACTCCAGCGCGGTGTTCAGCGATCTGTCTGTTGGCGCGGCGGGTGAAACACATAGCCGGGAGAGTCTCCATCGCGGTCAACTTAACAAGATGGATCGCCTTTGCCGAATGCTCGACTTGGGACCGGACGATCATTTGCTCGAAATCGGGACCGGCTGGGGATCGCTCGCCTGCTACGCCGCAAAGCACTTTGGCTGTCGCGTTACGACCACCACCATTTCCCGCGAGCAATACAACTGGGCCTGTCGCCGGGTGGAGACTGAGGGGCTTGTCGATCGAGTGACCGTCCTCGACCGCGACTACCGCTTGCTCGAGGGCAAGTACGATAAGATCATTTCCGTCGAGATGATCGAGGCGGTGGGCGATCATTATTACGAAACGTTTTTTGAGAAATGCAATTCGCTGCTCAAGCCAGATGGACTGCTTTTGCTCCAGGCCATCACCATTGTTGATCAGCGTTATCGCGAGCATTTGCGAAGCGTCGACTTTATCTGCAAATACATCTTCCCGGGTGGAAGTTTGCCCAGCATTACCAGACTGGTGCAATGCGCGGCTGATTCGGCGAGCATGCGGCTGGTGCAACTCAATGACTACGCCCCCCATTACGCCGAAACCCTGCGGCGTTGGCGGCAGCGGTTTCACCAGCAACTCGACAAGGTCCGAAGTCTCGGTTACGACGAACGGTTCATCCGGATGTGGGACTATTACCTCGCCTATTGCGAGGCAGGATTCGATGAACGACAGATCAATCTTGTCCATCTGCTCTGGGCCCATCGCCAGTGCCGTGTAGACCATGGCGCTAACCTGGAACGACTCGCCAGTCCACGCGTGACGACGACCAATCTTGCCAGTCACAATTCGGTCCGGGTCGATCGGACTTCCGAGGCCGGACCGCCAGATGCGGCCGTAAATCCATGAGCGGCTTCGAACTGGTGATCTTGGGCTGGCTTGCGGTCGCCGGCCTGATGGCCTTGCTTTGGTTAGTCCAATTGCGCACCGGCGATGCCGGGATTGTTGACGTTGCTTGGGCCGCCGGTGTCGGCTTGCTGTCAGCGGGGTTTGCCGCCCTCAGCCCTGGCCAAGCCAGTCGTCAGTGGATGGTGCTGGCGGTCGTTTTGGTCTGGGCCGTGCGACTTGCCGGTTATGTCTTGGTTCGGGTCCTGACCCAACCTGAAGATGGACGATACACCACGCTCAAGCAGCAATGGGGGCCAGCTGCCGCTTGGAAGATGTTTCGTTTCTATCAACTCCAGGCAGTCGGCGTTGTTTTATTCGCCTTGCCCATCCTCATCGCACTCCGCAACCCCCAGCCGCTCAACCTGCTCGATTGGATCGGGTTGGCAGTGGGCATCTTGAGCATCACCGGGGAGAGTATCGCCGATTGGCAACTTTCCCGCTTTCGCAGCCGCCCGGAAAACCGGGGGCAGGTTTGCGAGCGCGGCTTGTGGCGGTATTCGAGGCATCCCAATTACTTTTTTGAATGGCTTCACTGGTGGGCTTACGTCTGTTTTGCACTCAGCAATTGGCCCTGGGGCGCGGTGACTCTGCTGGGGCCACTGACGATGTGGTATCTGATTACCCGGGTGACCGGTATTCCACCCACAGAAGCTCAATCACTGAAAAGCCGCGGTGAGGCCTATCGGCGCTATCAGCAAACCACCAGTCCCTTTTTTCCCTGGTTTCGCCGGAGCAATTCGAAAACCATCGGCTGAGTTACACGCCTTGCAAGCGCCCGTCAGGGCGCACCTCTACGTGCAACTTACAAGCCGGGCAATCGGGCCAGGACATCCCTCAAGACAACTGACTCCGACCTTTTGTGTCGGCAAATAACATGCTGAAAGAAATGTTGACCAGTTTGGCAATCGGCGCCATTGAACGAGGCTGGGTGCCAGAGAATCTGGAGCGGGCCGGAATTCGCAAGCTGCTGGAACAGCGGCTGGCCGAACTGAATCGCGGCACTCCTGACGAGAGGCAACAGCGAACCATCGATTTTCTGCTGCAGTCCGAAGCGGCGCCACTCGCCCCCTTGTCCGAGAAGGCAAACGAACAGCATTACGAAGTCCCGACCGCCTTTTATGAGCTGGTTCTCGGTCCGCACAAAAAGTACAGCAGCTGCCATTTCGAAAGCTTTACCGCCGACCTTGCCAGCGGCGAACGAAGCGCATTGGAGACAACCTGCCAGCGGGCGGAACTCGAGGATGGTCAGGACGTACTGGAACTCGGTTGCGGGTGGGGTTCACTCACCCTCTGGATGGCCAAGCACTTTCCCCAGAGCCGCATCACGGCCGTTTCCAATTCACGCACGCAGCGCGAATATATCCTGCAGCAAGCCCGTCAGCGGGGGATCGAACGCAACCTGGAGGTCATTACCTGTGATATGAACCGGCTGGAACTCGACCGCCAGTTTGATCGCGTTGTCTCAGTTGAGATGTTTGAGCACATGCGGAATCATCGCGAGCTGCTCCGGAGAGTATCCACCTGGATGCGTCCGGATGCAAAGCTGTTTGTCCACATTTTCTGCCATCGCGAATTTGCATATCCGTTTGAAACTGATGGCGCAGCAAATTGGATGGGCAAGTACTTTTTCTCCGGCGGCATGATGCCCAATGAGCAACTTTTCTCGCGCTACGACCAGTATCTGGCCGTGCGACGACAGTGGCGTTGGGATGGGCGACACTATGAACGGACCAGCAATCTCTGGTTAAAGAACATGTACCAGCACCAGCCGGAGATCATTGCGCTGTTCGAGCAAACCTATGGAGCGGGAGAGGGGACCCGCTGGTTCCACCGCTGGCGCATGTTTTTTCTCGCCTGCGCGGAACTATTCGGCTTTCGACAGGGTGAAGAATGGTTTGTTGCCCACTACCTGTTCACCAAGGTGCCTGCTCTCTCCGAGTTGGGTTCGGGCGAAGGCTCCAATCAGTTTCGTCAGCAGTTTTCGTAAGCGGGACGTGTTGAGCCGGTTACGAACAGGGCGCGAGTTGCGCCTTTCAGGCCGGACTGAAATATCGTCGCTCAGCCAGAGAGGTGGGCGAGGATCTCGGAAATCACGGCCATTTTCGGTGCCAAGCCACTGGCTAGTCCGGGATTGGCGCTGGAATCAAAGTAGTACTCCCAGCAGGTCGCGAAGTCTTCGCGCGGATTGGTGCGACCATAGTTCTCGGCAAACACGCTGGAGTTGGCATACCAATGGTTTCCGTCGAGTGATTGGGTGAAGCTGCCCGGCTGGTTCGGATTGACATTCCGCCAATCGCTCAGGCCTATAAACTCGCCCCACAGCCCGGCGGCTTCCGACGAGAGCGTGGCCAGTTCCAATTCGCTATCCCAACTATGGGCCAACTCATGGATGGCCACTAATGAGTATTGCGAGTTGTACCAGGTTGAGCTTTCGTCCCAGTCGGCAAAATGCAGCTCGCGCTCGTAAGAATATCTAACCGTCTCCCATTGTCCGGTCTGATAATTCCATTCTTGTTCCTCGTAGATCGCAAGGCTGTTGAGGGCTGCTGCGCCTTCCAAATCAGCATACTTGTAAAACCCCAGATCACGCGGGTCGAGCGAATCCCTGAGCAGGGCATTGTTCCCGGTCTCGGCCACCAGTAAACCGAGGCCTTGGTCAATCACTTCGATTTCCCGATCTGTCCAGCCCGAGGTGGCGTCCTCGAAGCGAATGATCGCATCCTCGGCCGCTTTGTCAGCTACTTGATCGCTGCCCTGCTGCAGGAACCGGTCGAAGCCCGCATCACCGTAGAGCGTATCGCCGGTTCCGACCTCGCCTCCATGCAGCGAGTCGCTGCCATCCCCGCCACGCAGCAGATCGACTCCAATTCCCCCTCGGAGCAAGTCATTGTCGCCCTCGCCAAACAGCCTGTCATTTCCCTCATCGCCGTGAATGGTATCGGAACCGGCTCCGCCACGGACGAGATCAACTCCTGCTCCACCGCGACAGGTATCGTTGCCATTGTGGGCATACAGATCGTCATCGCCTTCCCCACCCTCCAGAAGGTCGTCTCCCCACCAGGCAAACAATTCGTCGTCACCGGCCTCACCGAAGAGCTCGTCATTCTCGGTGTCGCCCATGATGTAGTCGTTGCCAGCACCACCGTAAAGCCGATCGGCACCGGTGTTGCCTCGAACGTTGTCGTTGCCTTCACCACCGTACACGAAGTCGTCACCCGCTTGACCGTACAGCGAGTCGTTCCCGAGTCCTCCGTACAGCGTGTCATTGCCGGTGAACCCCGTCAGGGTATCGTTGCCCTCGCCGCCGTAGAGTTGATCATTGTTCTCGCTCCCCATTAACGTGTCGCTGCCGCCGTTGCCACGGAGTTCGTCATTTCCCGGCCCGCCGCGGAGGTCGTCATTACCGCTTCCGCCCGAGAGGTAGTCATCCCCGGCATGGCCAAAGGCGCGCACTGGAATACTGGTGCTGCTTTCAAACCGATCATGTCCGCCGTAGCCCAGGAAGTCGATCCTCTGAATGAAATAGGCATCAAAATACTGTGCGCTGATCCCGCTGCCTGTGACCTGAATCTGATTTCCCGCAGCAGCCACCACAGTAGCCGTGTCACCGCCGCTACTCCCAGTAATTGTCAGCAGACTGCTGGATGGGTCGAAGCTCACAGTTATCGCCAACAATTGGCGGAGTTCCAGCAACGCGTGTGACTCCCAGATTTGGGGCCGACTTGCCTGCGAACGTCGAGTGAGCTTTTGTGGAGCTGACATCAGGAGATACACGCCACGCGAGGGCGCCTTTAAAGTGCAGGTCGAATCAAAGGCAGGCAGATGCTTCGCGCCATAGGTGACGACTGGCAACGGCAAGCGGTGCATCCTGTGCTGGTTGGGGCTGCGCGCGCCGCAGCTGCCCTGAAAGAAAACTCTAGGTTTGCTTCGGAAGTGAGTGTCCCGGAGATCTACCTCCGCGGCGGGGAGGTTGGGATAGGTTTAGAGAAGGGCTTCGCTGCGATCGGAATGACTGGAGCAATCGGAACCGCTGGACAAGTTGCCCTTGCCCAAATCGGGAGCCAGATGATCGGCGCAGGATGACCGGAGCCAGCTTCAGCGAGCCGCGGTCAATTCAAGGTCTTTATCCAAGGAGCGGGTGGGTGAGACCCCGAGTCGCTCGAGGTCGGCGTGATAAGCCCGAACCGCTTCGCTCGGCTCAATCTCGCCATCGGCCAGCAGGCGCAAATAGCGCACGAAGGAGAGTTGGTCTTCGGCCAAATTGATTTTCCGACCGAACAAGGCTGCTCGGGCGCCATGTTTCCGCGCATCATGTAACAGTTGGAAGGCATCCCGGGTTGTCCCGGCTGAGCCGCCCAAGACACCGATCACCAAGGTTGGGTCGTAGGCAGCCAAGTCCTCCATTGCCGCTGGCCCGAAATAGGGAATCTTGAGGAAGATGGGCCGACTTCCGCGGGTCACGCCGGCCAACGCCCGGACGATGCAGTCGTTGACATACGCTCCCACATCGCTCACCGCAGCTTCCCCCAGTGCATTCGGTTCGAAGACTTCGAGGAAGTGCCGGAAGCCCTTGGTTTCCGCCTCCAGCCGAAAGGCCTTGTAACACGCCAGCGCTGCCGAATCCCGCTCGGCGTGATTGTTGAAGGTGATCGAGTACAGTCCCAGGTTGGCTCCTTGTTGGCGATCGGCCGGAGCACAATTCCAATGGCCCGACTGAATTTGATCAATCGTCGTCGATTGAAACGGGAGTGAAGGCTGGTGTTTGTAGTGACCGGTCTGTCCGCACCAGATATCAGTGGTGTCATTGGCTCGGGCCGCCGGTGTTACCGAACTGTTTTCGAACAGCCGTTCTTCGATCGTCAAAAGCTCACTGGTGCTGGCGCTCATCAACATGATGTCAACCAAGCCTTGTCGGACAATTTCGCGAATCGAGTCCCGAAACTCGGGAAGACTTCGGTAGCGGCGGCCGGGGCGCGAAGCCCGGGTGGCCGGCCCGGGAGCGGAAATTCCGAAACCCATGT
>Ga0164292_10004734_pt1 | contig 11086 bp, 16 predicted proteins | sample GEODES117metaG_FD_111486 | JGI IMG/M metagenome (GOLD analysis project Ga0164292, IMG submission 111486) | Eutrophic lake water microbial communities from Lake Mendota, Wisconsin, USA - GEODES117 metaG | ecosystem: Environmental > Aquatic > Freshwater > Lake | place: USA: Lake Mendota... | reverse complement strand
CTAACAAATAATATTATATAAACCAAAAAGTAATAAATAGTAATCAGTATTATTATTTATTATGCGATTTGAAATAACCGATAAGAAAAAACGCGAGATCTTTATTACTATTTTCAACAATTTAAAGAACTTTACGGATGCCATCGTTCTTAATATCGAACAAGATAGATTGTATATTCAAGGAATGGACAATAGTCATATTTGTGTATATGAGTTAATCCTTCAGTCGTCTTGGTTTCATGTGTGGGATATAGCCGAACCTCAAGTATTTGGCCTATCGCTTCCTATATTTAACAAGATTCTCCATATTTGCTCGGATAAGCAATCAATTCATATCCATAGTGATAATAATGAAGATTTACAAATAGATTTTACTAGCGCTGAAAAGGGGGAATTTGATAAACATCTTAAAATGCCCCTAATGGATATTGACACGGATAGATTACATATACCCGATATGGATTATGAGGTTGATATTGAGATGGATTCTAAAAAGTTCAAAAATTTGATAGACGAACTGGCGAATTTTAATGAAACATTAAATATTGTATGTAATGAAACTCAAGTTGTATTAGAGTCGACCTCGAGCGAAGGTACGATGAATGTAGTGATTACTACGGATGATATCGACTTATTGGCAGTGGTAGAAGGAAAAGAAATAAACTCATCGTTCGGTATTAAATATATTGCGCAAATGTGTCAGTTTCACAAGGTGACTACGAATTGCGCCATTCATATAACAGAAGGTATGCCTCTACAGTTAAAATATGAAATAGACGATGACTGTTTGATGCGGTTTTATCTAGCACCCAAAATAAGCGACGACTAATTGTAAAATGCGCATAGAAAAAGGAACTAAGAAAAAGGCACTAGCCCAAACCGAGCTCTTCTACCATATCCGCTATCATGTCGTCACCCTTGAACAGATTCAATTGTTTTATTTCATTTGGATAATAAAAGTCGATAGACTCGTGAACATTCAGTTTTAGATTAGGCAAATCGAGAATTCGGCCGATGAAAAAATGACATGTGGTGTTATTTTCTGTTACGGATGTAATAGTGGCAAGTTTTTTCTCGATAACGATAGAAAGATTCAACTCTTCGTTCCATTCGCGATGAACACATTCTTCCAAGGTTTCTCCTTGTTCTAATTTACCACCCGGAAATTCCCAAATTCCGGGATAGGGGCCATTGGAATGGCGTTTTCCCATCAAGACTTGATTTTTACTATTCAACATAATGCCACATGCGACGTGCTTCATAATAATAATGTAAAGAAATATATTTAAATACATCTAGGTATATAGATCTAAATGACAGATAATAAGGTAATTCATCCGTGCTCAAAATGCTCAAAAATATATAAAAATAATGCTTCTCTTCAAAAGCACATGGAGAAATGTACAGTCGAAACTATTACTTCGACACCAGTACCCGCGTCTAAGCCTACTGCTACTGCGTTGCCCAAACAAGCAACTGCTACTACTTCTACTGCGTTGCCCAAACAAGCAACACCAATTGCTGTTACGGCTGGTCATACACCAAAAGTGAACGAAAATACATATGATGTAAATATGACATTTGTAGAAGGTAATAAAGTTCAAGTTGATATAAAGAAACAGCCACAACAAAAACAACAATCAGTAGAAGTATCGAGTGATAGTGATAGCGATGAAGAGTCGGGCGAGAAGGTATTAAAGGATATTTTAAGACCCAAGGTATCAAATACATACCAAGACGAAATTGATAAATTAGAGAATCTGATTAATATGTTTAAGACATTGCCTATATCGGACGATCCGAATAAAAAGGACCATACTATTGAACAGCTAAAAAAGACGGTCGCAATTTTAATGACCCAAAGTAGAAATTTAATCAAAGAAATGAAACAAATGTCTCGCAGAAACAGTTATTATAGAAATAATATCATGTTAGCGGCATTCATCTTAGACAATTGTAGAAAGGATGTTCCGGAGACGGACGAGGAATTTGAAAATATGTTTAGTTAAAAAGTTTATGGTAAATAAAATCCTTAGATATAATATAAATGTTAACCGAAATATTTATATTAGTATCACTCATATTTTTAGAGGCAATAGCAGAATATGAATTGAAAACAGCATCTATTTTAAAAACGCACAATGCTCACTTATACTTAGGCATATTTTTTTATGGTCTTGTAGCAATTTTCTTTTATTTGTATTTATTTCATGTAAAAAATTTGGCAATAGCTAATGCGATTTGGAATGGTGGAAATATGTTACTTATTACACTAGTAAGTGTATTATTTTTTCATGATAAACTAACTATGATTCAATATATTGGATTAATATTCATTGCGATTGGACTGGTTTTAGCCAGAAAGTCGTAAAAACAATATTATTAGTTTTTGCGTAAAAAAATATTTAGTTAATGTATAATGGTTTTTCACAAGAAAAGAACGAATAAAAGACGTCTAGGCTCTAAGAGACACATGTCGGGTGCTAAAAAAATGTCACGCTCTAAAAAGGGTGGGTTTGATGACGAGGAAACGAATGAAATGAATGAAGTGGGTGATCCTAAATTTGACCGAGATATAGAAATGGGTTTAACTGACACTGACATGGCAGAATCTAGTGCCGAAGCAGATGCTGAAAGTATGGAATCTGGATCCAGTATGTATTCGCCCGAAATAAAAGGTGATGAAATGGTTGGTGGTAAAGCAAAGAAAAGTCGCAGACATTCCAAGAAGAGAAAGGCACATAAAACCCACAAGCGAAGACACGCACGCAAACATTCCAAGTTTCACAAAAAGAAGTAAATGATCTTAATACAGAAACAAGTCGTGTTTAAATATAGAATATTATAATCAAAGTATAACAATATATGTGGTATTGTTATATTTTAAGGAACAAATTAGAACAGTTTAAGCATAACACTTATAATGGTTCAACGAATAATCCATTAAGACGTCTTAGGCAACACAATGAGGAAATCAAGGGTGGCGCCAAAGCAACTCATGGAAAAGGGGGTGCGTGGGAAATATGCGCCATGTTATCTGGATTTCCAGATCATATTAATGCTCTCTCATGTGAATGGCGTATGAAATGTCCGTCTGGAAAACCCGGGAAAAGAGAAGCTAAATACCAACGCGTTCAAGGTCGAGTCAGTTCGTTAAATGAAATATTGCCATTAGAACGATGGACTGGTAAATGCGTCGTTGACAATCGTGATTTAAAATTAAAATTACACATATTGAAGGAGGTGGTTGGGTACTTAGATCTGACCAAAGTACCCACGAATATAGAAGTAGTAATAGTCGATGTAATAGACGAAACATGTATAGAATTGGTAAAAGATGTATATGAATGAAACGGTTCGAATGAATGAATGAAACGGTTCGAATAAAAATTGAAGTAAAATTCATCAAAAAGTAGAGAGTAAATTGAATCAAAAATGGCGCATCGAGCATTATTTAATCGTATTACAAGCAAGTTGAGCGATGTGGTGAACATTGATTTCATCAAGTCAACAAAGACAGAAAAGGGAAACACGCAAGTAAGTGAGCGTGTAGTTATTGAAAAAATAAGAGAAGTCCTTACATCACTCGAGTTGACATTCGAGGAAGCGGGTAGTCAACAGTCCAAAGATTTCCAGAATGTGGGTGGGATTGGATTAAACATTGAAATAAAGAAGACGGATAGTCCAGTGATTTATTTCAATGATACATGTCCTACCAAGGATATTTACTATGTCATATTCTTTACTGGTAAAGAGTACAAGAAAATGCCAGAAAAGAATATCCCACCCAAGCTCCTTTACATTAATGGAGAGGAGTTCATCCAAGATTCGCCATGGCTGGCTGATTACATCACGGAATTGACGGCATTGAAAGACAAGTATGCGCGTGGTGAAAACAAGAAAAGGTTGTCCGGTATTATGGAAGTGTATCCGCGTCCAACTTTCAAGGCCAATATTGCCAAGTTTCTAGGAATTACTAGCCCCATCGTAGGAACAGTGTCAAGTGATGACGAACTGGCTGCGGAAGCATTATTGAGTCTAGCATCTGGAAAATAAAAACCCAAATAAAAAACAACAAAAATAAAAAATAAAATTATTAGATTATTAGCATTATTCGTTATAAGTAAGTTATGTAAGTAGGATTTTTTCTACGATTTGACGAATAAGTGGAGGTGGTACGGCATTCCCAATTTGTTTGATTTTTTCCTTATTAGCACCAGTTAGTATGAAATCCGCCGGAAATCCTTGGATTTGTTTCAGTTCATCTGGCAAAATACATCTTAAATAATATCCATTTTTATTTTTAAGGGGAACAAACAGTCTAGGCTGATGGTCGTAAGTACAGATAATGGTCTTGCTTGGTTTTCTAATATCGATAATTTCACAATGAATAGGGGAATCGCGTTTAGAGAATGAAAGGAGGGAATGGTGAACCTTGCCACTATATTCCTCATTGCGTGTTTTTGCCTTGAGTCGTAAATAAGGATGAACCTTAGACGTATCTTCACCATCATCATTGTTCATATCTGTAAGAATACATTCGGGTGGAATCGTAGTCATGTCAAAATCATCCGGATCAATCTTGATTGCGCCTTCCATACTAAATTTAATCATATCCTTTATATTTGGTAAATTAGTCTTTCCATTGTTCAGTGGTTTGGGAAAGACAAATGTCTTATTCAAGTCTTTGCGAATACCGACTATTATAAGACGCTTTCTAAGTTGCGGAACGCCAAATTGAACGACATGGCATACTTGATATGTAACATTGTACCCAATACTTTCAAATTCGGCTACAATAACATCAATGTAATTTTCTCCAGTAGCGGTTTTTCTATTCAATAGTCCGTCCACATTTTCACCAATAATATACTTGGGTTTAATCAATCTTGCTGTTCTAGCAAATTCACGAAATAATGTATTACGAGGATCATCCGGTAATTTTTTACCAGCGTTACTGTGACCTTGGCAAGGAAATCCAGCAAAGATTAAATCCACCAATCCACTGTACGCGCTAAATGTGGCATCCGGAATCAATTCAATATTGCCTTGATCTTTACCCTTCTTCTGTGTAGGATCAAATATGTATGTGGAATGCGGAAAATTTAACATATGGGCAGTCGTAGCATGTTTATCGTATTCATTAAAGGCAACTACATCAAACCCGGCCATTTCCATGCCAAGCGTGTCACCGCCCATACCAGAAAACAGACTAATAGCTTTGGGATTTGAGGTCATGTTAATTATATATGTGGTAGTATATTTATATGATTAACAAAATCAATTTTATTACATTTCGATAAATTTATTCTAATTCAATAATTTTAAAATTACTCAGATGGCTTGTAGACTGACAATACATTGGATAATAATAATTCATCATGATTTTCAATTTAGCAATACGTTCTTCTTTGTTAGCGATATCTCTGCGAATATACGAAACGCTTGCGAATGGATCTAGCAAACAATCAAGTGAAAGTGGATTGAATAATCTTTTAGTTTCTAGGTGTTTATTTTTCACAAGTTCGATGTTAAATTGTAGATATTTAATATCAACATCACATCCAATATATTTCATGTAAAAATAATCATTCAAGTCTTTACAAATTCTATAATTCAATGGAAGTTCGGTTTTGCGTATTTTTCGAACCTTTTTAACTAGAGAAATAGGTAAATATGGCCTAGTATAACGAACCAAATCTTGTGGTAAATATCTGACATATCTTAACAACTTGTCATCCGAATCCATTGTATTGTATAGTAATTACACAATGTTTTTATTATGAAAAATAATAAATATATTGTATTGTAAATCAAATCCTCGCTTACATTAGTTTTTGGAAACTACCGATATTGTAATGATGATAGATAAACGCCAATAGACCAAATGATACATCAAGAGCTAAAATTTTCCAAGCGTGACTATTTTTCGTAATGGCATAATAGGCAAATATAAAGTAAAGAAGTGAGTGTATTGGTCTTAAAGAATTCCACCATATTTTATCACCTCCAACCTCGAGTCCAGTCTGTCTAGACCCGGTTATAAAAATATAAAGAAATCCGATTGCTGGTAAAAGGGCAATATATCCTAAAATGGGCAAGTACGCAATATTTATCTTCTTAGCAAGAATGACAAATAGCACGCGAGAACCAATACAACCTATTAAAAACATAAGAAATCTTCGTTGAAGTGTATTCATCTTATAATATACCATTTGATAATTTATAATTTTATCAGTATAAATATATATCGATGCCATTAAATAAAAGTAGTCGAAAGCGCAATAAAACGAAGAACCGAAAATATGTAAATAAACGCTTGACCAAATCTAAAAAGCGAAAGATCACTATTAAGCGTCATCGTAAATTACGAGGAGGACTAATACCCACTAGTGTAAAAAATATATTTACTAATATTGGATTAAGAAGTCTAACAAACATAGAAGAAATAAAGAACTGTGTCATCAGTGAACGGGCGACTCCACGTTTATTTTTAATTTTACAAGGTATGCGTAATTATGATTCGAAAATGTATGAATATTACATGCCTTTAGATACGGATGAACAAGGTGTAAAAGAAGAAAAATGTAACCGATTAAATAGTTTACGCGAAGAGTGGATAGAAAAAAAGAATAATGAAATACAAAATGGGCGAGTAAATACCGAACGGGCTATATTAAGTAAGACTGTATTAGATATTCCAATAAAAAGTACACGATATTTTCATTTCTTAGCGGATAAATACTGTGACTTTCTAGGGGACAGTATAAATAAACCACCTATTTGTAATACATATTCGAAGGCTGTTTTTCAATCCGAAGTAATAAATGGGTTTGAATAAGTACCTACATTGATGATTTTAAATATTATATCCAATTTAAGAATATAATATTTACATCTGTGGAGATTTCAAATATTGCCCTTTTAGGGGTCTACCGTTGTATGGTGTAGTTATCCAGTAAACTAGGCAGATTGGTAATTTGTGTTGGTGTGGATAAATATTATAACTATGTATATTATATTATATCCAATCCAATGGGAAATATATATTCATGTTTAACAAATCATAAATCATGCGCCATTTGTCGTGAAAGATTTACAGAAGATTATATCATGTGTGCTGTTTGTAATAAAACGATACACGACGAATGCGAATATATACATAATCGACGATACTATACTGATTGTTGCCCCATGTGCCGAAAAGTAAATCCAATATACTACAAATTCAGCACTTGAAGTTTTCAAAGATGTAAAATAAAATAGTATCATGTTACAACAAGAATCTGAAGTCAGAAACGAATTAACAAATTATTTTCAATGCTTAACCTATACGCGGAGTAATATTATATTAAAAGATACTAAAAACTTTAATATAATGTAAGTATATAGAATGTTCAAGATATTCTTTGTAATTGCCTCTTTATTATCCACCTACACCCAGGTACACGCTGAGCCTAGAGGTCTTCGCGGTGGTATGACTACGACCTTCTTGGATGAAGGTGACGAATGGAAACAATTTACCAATTTTCAAGGTAGATTTAGCAAAAGCTATGAAACAATTGTAGAGATGGAGAAGCGTTTCTCGGTTTTCCGCAACAATTTGCGCAACATTATCCTTCACAACTTGGATCATACACAAAACTTCACTATGGGAGTGAATCAATTTACGGATTTGACGCCCGAAGAGTTTAAGGCGCAATTTGTTGGGGGTTTAAAGCAAGATGTTGGTTCGTACGGATGTAAGTCGTATTCTTCGAGCGCATCTGGAGCACCCGCCTCGATGGATTGGCGTTCAAAGGGTGCCGTGACATCTGTTAAAAACCAGGGTCAATGTGGTTCTTGTTGGACATTTTCGTCCACGGGCGCAATTGAAGGTGCGTGGGCTATTTCTAAGGGTCAGCTTATTAACTTGTCTGAGCAAGAGTTGGTTGACTGTGCTGGTTTAAAGTATGGAAGCATGGGATGTAATGGAGGACAAATGGAAGGTGCGTTTAAGTTTGTGATTGAGAACGGTCAATGTGATCTATCTTCTTATCCTTATACTGCCGTGGATGGAACTTGCCAAAAATGTGCCTCTGTTGTACACATGTCGTCTTGTTCCGATGTTAAACCCAATGATCAAGTGTCGTTGAAGGGAGCCGTCGCACAACAACCCGTATCAATCGCTATTGAAGCGGATACGAAATACTTCCAATCTTATTCTAGTGGTGTATTGACCTCGTCTAGTTGCGGAACCAACTTGGATCATGGTGTTTTGATCGTTGGTTATGGAGAGGAGGACGGACAAAAGTATTGGTTGGTTAAGAATAGTTGGGGAACAACATGGGGCGAGAAGGGATATGTTAAGATTGCTCGTAGTGATTCGACAGATGACGCGGGAATCTGTGGTATTGCGATGGATCCTTCTTTCCCATCTGTTTAAATTTGTAAAAATTGAAAATAATACATGCGATAAATAGTCGAATGTTTAACTATTATTTAGTAAAATAATAATAATGATATATTTTATAATATGATGGAACTAAATAATTCTATGACTGGTGGAGGTGGTTGTATGTCGGCTGTTAGAGGTTATGAAGACTTTGAGCTTGACGGTAAGCGTTATAGAGTCTATGGGGGGCTTAACGGTATGACCCCAAGAGAGTATGTAGATTCGTGGGGTAAACCTCTTACAAATGGTGATTTTAAAAGAAATTCTAAAAAGGCTTCTCCTCCTAAGCCTAAGCGTCAGCCTAAGTGGTCTCTTCCAGAGAATCCGACTCGTCGCCAACCCAGCCGATCGGCTAAGGAGCGCATGACAAAGGGAGGCAAACGCAAGAGCCATAAGGGTCACAAGAGTCACAAGAGTCGCAAGAGCCACAAGAATCGCAAATAATCAAACAATATACAATAAAATAAATATATCACGCATAATATATTTATTTGGTATTTTCTCTCTACTATAACATATCCAACTTTGAAAAGAGAACTAACAAAACATTTCCAACTGTGAAAAGAGAACTAACAAAACATTTCCAACTGTGAAAAGAGAACTAAGAAAAAAGCACTAATCTAATAAATTAACCAATACAAATAGTCTATGAAAGATCCATGGAACACGACAAATGAACGACCCAGAAAGTGGATTTTGCTTTTTCGGGACATGTTTTTCATGTAGACAACTTGCGCTACACGATTTTCAAAAATCGCATCCACCAAGAAAATCATGAAGGTCATGTAGGGACTCGCCTACATATGAAGGGGCTTGGTTACTACTAAAATAATCGATATGTTTTTGATATATGTAGCAAAATGACTTTTTACAAAATTTCCAAATTGATTTTGGATTTTAAAAAATTACACAAGGTTTTTATGTGTGTTTTTTTATTTTTTGGAAAATGAAATGGAAAATCGTGAAAAATGTGTTTTAGAGCATAATGCTCAGAATTTTATTTTTGGATAAAAAAATTTGTTATGATAAAATTTTATATATTTATGCGAAAGGGTTTAGGCATTTTATATATGTATCCAATATAGAGTTACAATGGATTACAAAAAGTCGCCAAAAATCGCCAAAAATCGCCATTGTGAAATATGTGACTATACATGCTGTAAAGACAGTGATTATGCCAAACATATATTGACTCGAAAACATCAAAGGAGTTACAAAGGAGTTACAATGGATTACAAAAAGTCGCCAAAAGTCGCCATAGAATTTGACTGTAAATGTGGTAACAAATATAAATATAGACAAGGATTATATAAACATCAGAAGAATTGCTCCATACATCAAGGTATGAATACATTACAAATCGGAAATACAACGCCTACATTTGAAGTCGATAAAGAATTATTAGTAAAGTTGCTCTTGAAGAATCAAGATGTAATGGAGAAGATGGTAGAGCTAATGCCAAAGATGGGTAATCAATCAAACAATAACAACAATATGAATAGCAATAATAATTTCAACATTCAAATGTTTCTCAACGAACACTGTAAGAACGCGATGAACTTGACCGATTTTATCGATTCATTACCGATAACCGCGGAAACATACGATCATACCATACAAAATGGACTGACAAAAACAATTACAAATATGATAACTAATGGATTAAGTCAATTGGATATATTGGAACGGCCAATACATTGTACTGATGCTACAAGAAAGACGCTTTATGTAAAAGAAGCGAATATCTGGGAAAAGGATACAGAATTGATGAAAATATTAATGGGTATAAAACAATTAACTAGAAAACAAAGAACAATGATAAGTGAATGGAAGGATGTGAATGAAGGTTGGGAAAAAGATGATAATATACAAACGAAATTAACAACTTTAATATGCCATTCTATGACGGATATTGAAAACGATGAAAAGGAAACAAGCAAAATCATACGAACTATAAGTAAAAATGTATACTTGGACAATGAAACGAAACAGTTATATTTAAATTAAAAAGATTGTTTACATCTATAATGTTGGATCGTCAAAAATGTTAATGTCATCATCCTCGGCACTGAATATATTAGGATGAGATCTTATATCATAGTTGGAATATATGTTATAACTACAGACTGTTGCTATTACAAACCAAACAAATATGTTCCATATTTGTAAACAATAAATTATAAAAATGATAAATTTGGATATATTCAAATTGTTTAGATCTAATAAAAATGAATATTCATTTGAATTCGGTATTGTCATATATGTACGACATATTGGACAAGTATTTGCTACATTATACCATTTACTTACACAGCAAAGGTGTAAGTGCCCACCACAGTCACATAGTTTCAAGTATATTTTCTGTGTTTTCCAATCAATCGGTGTCATTTTATCATCCGACTGTATTTCCAAACAAATAAAACATTCGTTATGTGATATATCTATAACTTCTTGTATTTTTTTTGGTAAATATTCATAATGATCTATAACTCGTGGTACATGAAACATAATATATAAATTCATAATATTTAAAAACCATTATTTTCGTGTATTTACATGAAAATAATATTTTGTGGGTTTGGGTTATCCATTCTCTCCAAACCTTCCATAGAATGATCCACGAAAAATGTAAAATTAACAGTCAAAAAAAGG